>Ga0326728_10002764_pt1 | contig 57290 bp, 49 predicted proteins | sample MB3enrmetagenome_FD_207602 | JGI IMG/M metagenome (GOLD analysis project Ga0326728, IMG submission 207602) | Lab enriched peat soil microbial communities from McLean, Ithaca, NY, United States - MB31MN | ecosystem: Environmental > Terrestrial > Soil > Wetlands > Peat | place: USA: New York... | reverse complement strand
GGACCGCGTCGATGGCCACCTGCACGTCGCCGGAGGTGGCGTTCTTGAAGCCCACCGGGCAGGAGACGCCGGAGACCAGTTCGCGGTGAACCTGGCTCTCGGTGGTTCGCGCTCCGATGGCGCCCCAGCTGACCAGGCCGGCGATGTACTGGGGCGAGATCATGTCCAGGAACTCCGTGCCCGTGGGCACGCCCATCTCCGCCAGGTCGAGCAGCAGGCGCCGCGCCAGGCGCAGCCCGTCGTTGATCTTGTACGACTGGTCGAGATAAGGGTCGTTGATGAGTCCCTTCCATCCTATGGTGGTGCGGGGCTTCTCGAAGTAAACGCGCATGACGATGCGCAGGTCGGCGGAGAACTCCTCAATGGCGGACTTCAGCAGGGCTGCATATTCGCGCGCGGCCTTGGTGTCGTGGATGGAGCAGGGACCGGCCAGGACCAGCAACCGCGGATCGCGCCCGTTGAGAATCTCCACAATTTCGGCGCGCGCGTCGTAGATGGTCGTCGAGGCGGCTTCGCTGACCGGATATTCCTCCTCAAGAAAGACGGGCGGGAGAACAACCTTCGTCCATTGGATGCGAATATCTTCCGTGGTGTGGAACATGGCTCTCTTCCTTGAGGCGCGCATCCCGGCCTGGACCAATCCGGGCCGCCGGTATCGTGGGCTGCTCGTCTTCGCGCGGCGGCATGTGCCGCACATACAACATGTTAACCGTTGCGTGAGGCGCCGGACTAGCCTGCTCCCAGGTAGACGAAGCGGGCCAGGAAGAGCGCGGCGAGGATGTAGAGGAGCCAGTCCTGGCGGCGGAATCTGCCCGTGGCCAGGTGAAGGACGGCCCAGGCGATGATGCCCAGGCCGAGGCCGTTGGCGATGGAGTAGGTGAGCGGAATGAGGATCAAAGTGAGGAAGGAGGGGATGGCGATCAGCGGATCGTCCCAGGGAATTTCGTTGATGGCGGCCAGCATGAGGGAGCCGACCAGGATGAGCGCGGGCGCGGTGGCTGCCGGCGGCACGATGCCGGCAAAAGGCGCCGCGACGATGGCGCCCAGAAAGAGCAGTCCGGTGACGATGGCGGTAACGCCCGAGCGGCCGCCGGCGGCGACCCCGGCTGTGGACTCGACGTAGCTTGTGACGGTGGAGGTTCCGGTCAGCGAGCCGAAGACCGTCGCCGAGGCGTCGGCGAAGAGGATGCGGTTGAGGCGGGGAATGCTGTGGTCGGTCGCGATGAGTCCGGCGCGCTTGGCGACGGCGACCAGGGTGCCGAGGTTGTCGAAGAGGTCCACGAAGAAGAAGACGAAGACGATCTCCAGCAACCCCTTGCCGAGTGCGCCGCGAATATCGAGCTGGAAGGCGGTGCCGGCGAGCGCGTGGAAGCCGCCGGGAGTGGGTGTCCAATGGACGAGGCCGAATGCCCAGGCCAGGCCGGTGGTCGAGAGCACGCCGATGAGGATGGCGCCGCGAACCTTCTTCACTTCGAGAACGACCATGAGGATAAGGCCGAAGATGGCCAGAGCGGCGGTGGGATTGCGGAGGTTGCCCAGGGTGACCAGGGTCTCGGGATCGCCGGCGATCATGCCCGCGTTACGGAAGCCGATGAAGGCGATGAAGAGGCCGATGCCGCTGGCCACCGCGGCGTAAAGCTCGTGGGGAATGGCGCGCAGGATCATCTGCCGGAGGCCGGAAGCGGTGAGCGCCAGGAAGAGGATGCCGGAGAAGAAGACCGCTCCCAGGGCCGTCTGCCAGGGAATGTGCAGCTTGAGGCAGACGGCGTAGGTGAAGTAGGCGTTGAGACCCATGCCGGGAGCGAGCGCGATGGGATAGCGCGCCACCACGCCCATGAGAATGGAGCCGAAGGCCGCCGAGAGGCAGGTGGCGGCGGTGACCGCGGCCAGGGGCATGCCGGTCGCCGACAGAATGGCCGGATTGACCAGCACAATGTAGGCCATGGTCAGGAAGGTGGTGACGCCGGCCAGAATCTCGGTGCGCCAGTTGGTTCCCAGGCGGGCGAATTCAAAGTAGGTTTCGAGTCGCTGGAGCATGGATGGTTGAATTTAGGAGATCACAGGCGGGCGGCATCGCCAAAGAGATTTGTGCGGCCCAGCTATTTGCCGCTGCGATGGGCCGCAGGCGAAACCTGAACCAGCTCAGCGGCCTTCTCCGCGCACCAGAGTTTAATGAGCGACTGATACGGCACATCCAGCTTGCGCGCGTGGCTGCGGATGGTGTTCAGAACATCCTCCGGCATGCGCAGGGAGATGGTCTCGGTGGAAGGGCGCAGCTTGGGAAAGGTCACCAGCCTGGCCTTGCTCCAATCCACATACTCCGTGCTGTCGTTCTTTCGCGATTCCCAGAAGGCGCGCTCCTCGGCTTCGCTCGAAAAATCAGGAATGGGCTTCAACGGCCTTTTCATAGACGGCTCTCTCCTTCCGGCTCATGACTCGCGCTGAGATAGGACGAATCAACGCACCATTTCCACGCTCGGTGAAGGTTATGTGCAGCCGGCGATCCAGATCGGTCCGGCCCAGCGCATGAAATCGAGGCTCCCGCTGACTGTGCTTCAGATCTTCGGCCACAAGCAGCGGCGCATTGAGAAGAACCTGCTCCACTTCAGCTTTGGAAACGCCGTGCTTCTCGTTCTTTCTGGCGTTGCCTTCGTCCCAGTCGAACCCTGTGTACGGCATCGACGGCCTCTGTATATGTCTGCAATATACCACCGGAATGACCCTGTCCGCAAGACAATGGCAGCCTCAATCCCGGGCGCCGTTTTCGCAAAGAGCGCGAAGAGGCCGGAGCGCCTGGCAGTGCGGCTTCGCGCCCAGCGGAAACGCCAGGTCTCAAAGGCAGTCCTGTGGACCCGGCAAGCGGGGTCGTATGGGCTCGCAAGCGAAAACAGCGAAACGAAAATCCGGCTTTGAAGAGACGTTCAAGCGCCCCGCACAGTCTATTCATTCAGTTTCCGCAGCAAATCGAAAGGAGCATCTCGTGCGCATCCTCCCCGTCCTCGCTGCCGTCTTCGCCGCTTCAGCGCTTGCCGCCCAGCAACCCGCCCCTCAGCCCTCAGCCCCGCCCACGGCGCTGACCATCTATAACCAGGACTTCGCCGTCGCCCGCACTCAGGTCGATCTCGATCTCCATCCGGGCCTGAATGAAGTCACCACCAACCAGGTCACCACCCAGCTCGAACCCGATTCCGTCGTCTTGAGAGATCCGGCCCTCCGCGATCCCTCCGCCAAGCGCACCTTCCACATCGTCGAGCAGAACTACGATGCCGCCGTCGTCACCCAGGATTGGCTGCTACAGAAGTACGAAGGCAAGACCATCGACTTCCAGGTATCTAACGGCGGCATCGCCGATGGCCGCTTTGTTCCCAGTCCCATCGTGCAAGGCAAAATCATTCGCGCGCCCCAGCAATCAGTCCAATACAATCAATACAACCAATACAATCAATACAACCAATACATTCAAAATCAGCCTCTCATCGAGGTCGACGGCAAGTTGCAGTTCCAGCTTCCCGGAACGCCGCTCTTCCCCGCCCTGACCGATGGCCTGCTGCTCAAACCCACCCTGCGCTGGCAGATCGACTCGGAAAAGGCCCAAAGAATCTCCGCCGAACTCGCCTACATCACCGGCGGCCTCAGTTGGGAAGCCACCTACAACGTGGTGGCGCCCAACGCGGGCGACGCCGTCGGCAAGGCTGCCGGATCAAGCTCTGCGAATGAAGAAAAGGCCGACCTCACCGGCTGAGTCACCATCCACAACCAGAGCGGCATGGAGTTCCCGCAGGCCAGAATCAAGCTCATGGCCGGCGACGTGGCCAAAATCAAACCGCGCAACTACAACGTCGCCGCCATCGGCAGAGCTGTAGCCATGGACGCGATTTCGGCCTTCCCCAATCCCCAAGTCACCCAAAAAGCCTTCGACGACTTCCACCTCTACGACCTCAACCGCACCGTCTCGCTGCGCGACGGCGAGATCAAGCAGATCCAGTTCCTTGAGGCCTCCGGCGTCGCCCTTTCGCGCAGCTACCTTTACGACGGCTCCGCGGAGAACCGCCAGCCCGTCTCCCAGTTTGGCGGCAACTTGATCCAGCAGCAGAACTACGGCCTCAACTCCGACAACAACAAGGTCCAGATCCTCGAGGAGTTCAAGAACACCAAGTCCAACCACCTCGGCATTCCGCTGCCCGCCGGCCGCATCCGCCTTTATCGCCGCGACGCCGACGGCCAGATGGAGTTCGTGGGTGAAAGCATCATCAACCACACCCCCACCGAAGACACCGTCAAGATCAATACCGGCAGCGCCTTCGACGTGAAAGGCTCACGCCGCCAAACCGACTTCTCCACCGATCAGGGCCGCCGCCTCCTGGAAGAGACGTTCGAGATCAAAATCACCAATCAAAAGCCCGAACCCATCAACGTCAACGTCCAAGAGCACCTCTACCGCGGCGACAACTGGGAGATACTGCACAAATCAGCCGACTACACCAAGCTCGACAGCCACACCATCCAATTTCCCATCCAGATTCCGGCCAAGGGCGAGGCAACGTTCACCTACTCCGTCCGCTATTCCTGGTAACGAGGGAAGATGCAAAAAAGCGCCGGAGCTGGGCCTTCCAGCTCCGGCGCAAAGGGGTTGGTACAGCGGTTTTTGTTTAGTCGAGCTCGTCCACGTAGTGCGCCAGCAGCACCGTGTTACCCGAGGTGGGATCCTTGAGCAGCAAGCCGACCACGCGCACATTCTCGCCGTTGGTCAGGCTGCCCAACCCGGTCAGGCCGTCGCGGAACTCGGTCGGGCTGGCGGTATACACCGTCACCTTCTGGGGCACCAGCAGCCCGGCGAAGCCCGTAATCTGCATCTGGAAGGTGCCGTTGGCCGTGTTCACGCTGTTCGCCACCACTGTGCCGTTGAAGCCCCAGTGGCGCAGCACGACGCGATTCACCGTCACCGCCTGCGCGTTGGCCGCGCCGGTCGCCGGTCCGCCCACGGAAACGTGCTGGCCCGGCAGCAGCTGGCTGGAGTTGAAGAGGAACTCCGTCAGCGGATTGTGCCACCAGTAGATGAAGAACTTCTCATTGCCGGTCAGATCCACCTGCGCAATCTGTCCCAGCGTGATTCCGGTGGTGGTGGGCAGCAGGCCGCGCACATACAAGTCGAAGCTCGTGGCCGGCCCTGACGAAGGCTGAACATAGGTGATCTGCCCGGCGGCATAGAAGCCGTTTTGCGACAGGATCGCCACATCGTCGGCGTCGAGCGTGGAGTCGGCCTTATCCAGCGTGCCGGAAACCGCGACAATGCTGCTGGTGGTCAAGGAGCTGAGGCTCTCGCCGTTCTCCCACTCCGTGGATCCGTTCACGTCGATGGTGAAGTTCTTGCCGTGCGGCCCCTGCACAACGAAGGATTGCGTGCCCACGCTGACCACAGCCGCCACGAAGGTATCGATGTAACCGCCGGCATCGCCCGTCCCAACCGCCTTAATATCGAACACCGGCGAAACCGCTCCGGTAATGTTGCCGTTCCCGTCCACCTCGACGGACTTGCGCAGATCGAAGTCCACGCGCAAGCCAACCGGCGTCCCGGCTTGCGTAACCACAAGCGGGCTGGCCAACTGAACCGTGTACGTGTATGTGGATGTGCCGGCGGGGTAGGTCGCCGCTTCGGTCTGGATGGTGGGAGCGCCGCTGGCCGGCACGTTCAGGTAGCCGATGGTTGCGCTGCCCAGCGTGATGGAGATGCTGTTATAGGTGCCCGCCGGAACGTCGTTCATGTCCAGCAGGGTTTGAAGTCCGTTGAAGCGGGCAAAATCCACCGTGGGCGTTCCACTGAGGAGCGGCACGCTGGTCCCGCTTGAGGTAAGGGCGTCGATGCTTTGCACCGGCACCGTAAACGACACGACGCTCGCCAGCGGAGCGTCGGTGCCGACAACAAATGCCGGACCTGTTTCCGTGGTCTGCGTGCCTGTGCCGGTTGAGCTGGATACGACGGAGCCGCTGCCGCAGCCTGCGATCAGCAAGGCGACTGCCGCGAACGAAACAAATGCGAGTGGCGAGGATTTGACTAGCGTCCTGGATTCCATAACGATTTCACCTTTCTCTGCTTTCGTGTTTCCATGGGTCCCTGTTTTACGAACGCCAAGCGGGCCAACTGAATGGCCGCTCGACCAGAAGCATTGCCGGGACCGCGAGCCGCGCGGGAACCAACCTGCGCGCCTCCGGGCGATCTCAGCAAGAACATCGAACAAATACCCTGGTCGGGTTCGCGTGGAAATTTAGGCAGAAATCGAAAGCCGTGGAATGGCTATGCGCTCGATTCAGCATTGGGGGCGGATCGAGTCTCTGGCAGCCTTCACTCGCTGGAACACTTCGATTCCCGGAAAGTTGCGCGCATTGGCGCTTATTTCTTTTTCAATTCAGGACCGGAGGCCGGCCCATATCGAAACTGTCCCCGATCAGGCGGGATTCAAATCGCTCGAGAACCGACGGGCGCGGTGGGGCGGAGCGCGCGTTCGCCGCATCGCAAAGGGATCGGAGGCTGCGGTTTGCAGAGAATAAGGAACTGCTGTAGTAGCTTGAGCAAAGGCAAATACAATTAGATGAGCAGCAATGCTCTTGAATGCAGCAAGGCTTGTGCAGGGACGGCTGCCGTGGATGAGCGCTCCTCATGAACAAGATAGTTGGATGAGGCGGTTTGTAAACAGAATCAGCAGGTTAGCCACCGCTTCGCGGTGATCGCAGGTTGGCGAGTTGGCTGGTTCATTGAGGGCGCAACTCGCCGCGGCGAGTCAAGCTGCTCCCGATGAACGGGACGCCGGTTTCGGTCCATGGTTCTTCTCCCCCCTGCGCCCGCCTTCTCCCCAAGAATTGGCGCATAAACGCCTCAGATTCCGCGGCCGGGCGCCCGCGTACATGCCGGCAGGACTCTCATGTCTTCCTGAACCCAACCAACGACGTTGCCCAACCGGCAGCAAGGAGACTTTTTCATGCCTCAATTCACGACCAAGGACGGAACCGAGATCTATTACAAGGACTGGGGCGCGGGCCAGCCCGTGGTCTTCAGCCACGGCTGGCCGCTGAGCGCGGACGCCTGGGACGCCCAGATGGTGTTTCTGGCCTCGCGGGGCTACCGGGCGATTGCGCACGACCGGCGCGGGCACGGGCGATCTGGCCAGCCCTGGGATGGGAACGATATGGACACCTACGCCGACGATCTTGCCACACTGACCAGGAAGCTGGATCTGAAGCATGCGGTCCACGTGGGGCACTCGGCCGGCGCGGGCGAGGTTGCGCGCTATATTGGGCGGCACGGGACCAGGCGCGTGGCCAAGGTGGCGCTGATCGGCTCGGTTACGCCGCTGATGCTGCAAACGGCCGCCAATCCGGGCGGATTGCCGATGGCGGTCTTCGATGCCATGCGAACCGAGGTTCTGGCCGACCGGTCGCAGTTCGTCAAGGGATTGACGATGACCTTCTATGGCACCAACCGGTCCGGAGTCTCGGTCTCGGAGGGCCTTCTGGACTCCTTCTGGCTGCAAGGCGCGCAGGCTGGACTCAGGGCCGTTCTGGAGTGCATCAAGGCGTTTTCAGAGACGGACTTCACAGAGGATCTGAAGAAGATCGACGTGCCGGCGCTTATCCTCCACGGCGACGCCGACCAGATTGTGCCCATCGGCGACTCGGCGCCGCTGACCGCCGCGCTGGTCAAGGGATCGAAGCTGAAGGTGTATGCCGGCGGCGATCACGGGCTCTGTTCCACCTACACGGACCAGGTGAATGCGGATTTGCTGGCATTCATTCAGGGGTAGATGGAATCGGCTCCCAGGTCTCAAAGGCGAGACCTGGGGCACCCGGCACCCGGCCGGGACAGTGCTTGTGCGGACTCGGTTCAGGCTTGATGCAGGAGGCGCTTACGGATTATGTTTACCTTGTTATAGTTGATGATGGTTATAGGTTAGTAATGTTTATAGAATTGTCCTCGCCGGCCTGGATGAGGCTGCCGAAATCATTCCATGTGGTTGATTCTGCTTTGCTTAACTCAGCGTTCAGCCGAGCAGTCTGGCGGCTTCCTTGGCAAAATACGTGACGATGAAGCCTGCGCCGGCGCGGCGGATGCCGAGGAGCGATTCGAGAATGGCGCGAGACGGGTCCAGCCAGCCCTTCTGGAAGGCCGCCTGGAGCATGGAGTACTCGCCGGAGACCTGGTAGGCGCCGATGGGCTCGTCGAAGCGCTCGCGGGCGGCGCGGATCACGTCGAGATACGGCATGGCGGGCTTCATGAGGATCATGTCTGCGCCTTCTTCCAGGTCGAGCGTGATCTCGCGCATGGCTTCGCGGAGGTTGGCGCCGTCCATCTGGTAGCTCTTGCGGTCGCCGAACCGGGGGGCGGAGCCGGCGGCCTCGCGGAAGGGTCCGTAGAAGGCGGAGGCGAACTTGGAGGCGTAGCTGAGGATGGGCTTATCCTCGCAGCCGTCTTCGTCGAGGGCGCGGCGGATGGCGCCCACGCGGCCGTCCATCATGTCGCTGGGGGCCACGACATCGGCTCCGGCGCGGGCCAGCGAGGCGGCGGTTTGCGCGAGCAGGTCGAGGGTAGGATCATTCTCGACTTCAAAGCCGTCGCGGGTTTCGACCACCACTCCGCAGTGGCCGTGGCTGGTGTACTCGCAGAGGCAGACGTCGGCGATGAGGACGAGCTTCCCTGCGGCGGGCGATTCCTTGAGGGCGCGCAGGCCCTGCTGCACGATGCCATTGTCGTCCCACGCGCCGGAGCCTTGCTCGTCCTTGGCCTCGGGCAGGCCGAACAAAAGCAGGCCGCCAAGGCCGAGGCGGGCGGCCTCTTCGGCTTCGCGCACCGCCTCGTCGATGGAGAGATTGAAGACGCCGGGCATGGAGCCGACCTCGCGGCGCACGCCCTCGCCCGGACAGAGAAACAGGGGGTAGATCAGGTTGCCGGGCTCGAGGGTGGTTTCGCGCACCAGGGCGCGGAGGGATTCGCTGCGCCGGAGGCGGCGCATCCGCGTTTCAGGGAAACTCATGGATAAGATTGTACTTGAGATGCGCGCGGCAAGAGGGTCGCGGCTCTCCACGTCTGTGCGGGGCTCTGAGTAAGGGGAAATCCGCTGCTGTTAGTATTGTTCCTGCGATGGAATCTCAGGGATTCACGTCAGTTTCAGTCCCGGAGGATGGCCGCGAATCCGTGCATGCGGCGAGCGGCGGACGGACCGACTTGCAGTTCTCCCGCAGCGCTCAGTGGGCGCAGGCGCTGGTTTTCGCGATACTCTTTTCGTTTCCGGCGCTCTTGTGCCTTCGCATGGCGGTTGTTTCCGACCCGGATGTCTGGTGGCACCTGCGCAGCGGCGAGTGGATCTTGCAGCACCACGCCGTGCCGAGGACCGATCCCTTTTCCAGCTACGGGGCGGGGAAGCCCTGGACAGCTTATGGCTGGCTCTTCGAGTTGCTGGTTCTGAAGTTCTTTCAACGTCTGGGCCTGGTCGGCATTGTGGTTTACACAACCGGAATGGTGTTGGCGATAACGGTTGCTTTGCATCGCCTGATCCGGCGCCTTCAAACCGACTTTTCGTTTGCTGTGCTGCTGACCGCCTTTGCCGGCTTTAGCTTGGTCCCCCTCTACACGCCGCGCCCATGGCTGTTCACAATCCTGTTTTTCGTGTTGGAAACCGACATCCTGATGCAGGCGCGGAGATCGGGAAAGGCGCGGGAGTTGTTTTTGCTTCCCGTTCTCTTTGGGTTGTGGAGCAATCTGCACATTCAGTTCGTCGCCGGGCTGCTGGTTCTGGCCATCGCCCTGGCAGAAGCTGTTTTGGCCCAGCGATGGACCAGCATTCAGACGCGCATCCGCCCACGGTGGATGTGCGGGATCTTCGCTGCCTGCATTTTGGCTACGCTGGCCAATCCATATGGTTGGAAGATCTACGGAATCGTATACGATCTGGTTGCGCAGCACGGCGTTCTGAGCAAAGTGTCGGAATTGTCCGCGCTGCCGTTTCGCACCTTCGGCGACTGGTGTGTGCTTCTCTTAGCCCTTTCAGCCGTTGCTGTGCTGGCAAGAGCGCACAGCTTTGAGTTCTTTGAAAGCGTATTGCTCGCTTTTGCCGTCTTCGCGTCCTTCCGCTCGCAGCGCGACATATGGTTGTTGGTCGTCGCAGCCAGCGCAATCCTGGCTGCCGGATGGAAGGGCGACAAAGAGAATCGGTTCCGGGGCAGGGCATCCGCCGCGGTATTCGTGGCCGCTGCCACGGTTTTGGCGCTTTTGTTGGGTTTCCGCTTGATGAATGTGAACAATTCCCGGCTGGGCGCGGATCTTGCCAAGGAGATGCCGGTTCGCGCCGTGGAAGTGGTGAAAGAGAAGGGCTGGAGCGGGCCTCTCTATAACGACTACAGCTGGGGAGGGTATCTGATCTGGGCACTGCGTCTGCCGGTCAGCATGGATGGGCGCCAGAATGTCTATGGCGATGAACGGATTGACCTTTCTGTGGCGACGTGGAGCGGGCATCCGGATTGGGCTTCCGATCCGGATCTGGCCAAGGCGGGACTGGTGATGGGCCCGGTCAAAGCGCCTCTGATCCAGTTGCTGCGCATGGACCCGCGCTTCGAGCTGGCCTATGAAGACAAACTCGCCGCAGTCTTTGTGGCGCGCAAGGCCCAATCTTCAGGACCGGCGGGGGTTGCGGCGGCGAGCGCCGCGACGCCTGCCCACCCGCCATGCAAGTGACGAAAATGGGCTAGCGGTTCAGCGGCTGGGAACCTGACTGCGGCGACCAGGTCAACTGGTCATAGAGCGTCGTATTTCGGTAGCCGAGCAGGACGACGAGGGTCCAGATGCCAAGGGCGGTTCCGAAGGGGAACTTGAACAGGTTGAAAAAGGCGGCAATGATGGCCACCACGCGGCCCCATTGGGTGCGCTCCATCAGGCCCCATCCGGCCACCAGGGCCAGGCCGGAGCGGATGACGAGGATCACCCAGGCAAAATGCAGGATCGCCGGTCCAAACCACTCGAAAGGCTGCGGTCCGTGTGCCCAGGGCCCGTTCATCCAGGGGCCGAAATGCCCAAACAGGAACGCCCTGGCGACGGTCAAGCCGACCACTCCCAGGGCCAGCGACAAAGCCGCCCACGCAAGCCAGAGAATGCCAAGCACTTTCACCTTGCCGGCATAACTCTCCAGTTGGAATTGAAAGCCGGGCACCGGAGGAACCGCCGGCGCGACCGGACGGCCGCACTGGGGGCAGAATGCCTGCCCCGGCGCTAATGCTAAACCACATCCGCTGCAAAACATGGCGCCTCCTGAAGAAGCTGAATGAAGATTACTACGCAGCGGCGGCGCGGTGAGTTCCGAAGAACAGGGAACAGGGAACAGGGAACAGGGAATAGGGAATAGGGAATAGGGAATAGGGAATAGGGGTCAGGGATCAGGCTCACCGGCTGGCAGTTTGAAGACGCCTTTCCCATCGTTCCTCGTGGCGGTCGTCGCGCAGAACCAGGGCGGTGACGCGGCCTTGCGGATCGCGCTCGAAGGTGAGCCGGGTGGTGGCCGAGCCGTTGAGATAGAAGAAAGTGGACGGGGACTCGGCAGCCAGTTCAGCAATCTCGCCCTGGCGGTTCTTCTCGTAGAGCTGATCGCCCTGGCGGAAGACCGCGACCACGACGTCGCCTTTCGGGTCGCAATACTCCCCGGCAAGGCTGTCGAGCAGCGCCGCGGCCAGCTTGAGGGCGGGAGGGTGGAATGGAACGATGCGGCGCTCGGCGAAGGCAAGCGGTTCCGTTTCGGCGGTGGGCTTGGATTCGCGATGGAACGCGAGCAGCCAGCGCGGCAGCTCCGGCTCGTTGTAGGCGCGGGTCCAGCAGTCGTGCTTGAGCCCCTCGTAGATCCAGAGCCGGATGTGGCCGCCGTCCGCCTTGAAGGCCTCGAAGATCAGCTCGCTTTCGCGCGGCGGGACCAGCGTGTCGTCAGCGCCGTGGAAGAGCCAGACCGGGGTGCCGCCAAGCGCATGCGCGTACTCGGCGGGCAGGGTTGAGAGTTGCTGCCAGCGCTCCGGGGCATAGCTCCAGAAGATGCCGCTGGCGGCAATGGCCACCGCCGCCCAGCGCCGGGGGTAAAGACGGGCCAGCTCCCAGGCGCCGTATCCGCCCAGCGAGATACCGCTCAGATAAGTGCGCTCCGGGTCACCGCGGAACTCAGCCGTCTCCCGGTCGAGTGCGGCCAGGGCCAGCGCGAGCATCTCGGGATCGGTCCAGTAACTGGTCAGCGGGCATTGGGGCATGACGATGATGAAGGGCCAGCGCTCCGGGTGGTCGCGCACTGCCTGCGGAAGGCCGACCTGGGTCTGCCACATGCCCTCGGAACCGCGCTCTCCGCGGCCGTGCAGATAGAGGATGATAGGCCATTGCCTGCGGTCGTCGCGGCGCCATTCCTCCGGCAGATAGACCTGGAAGCGGTAAGCGGCGCCGTGCAGCTCGATCTTGCGATTCAGAAAGCCTGTCTCCTGCGGGGGTTCCGTCTGGGCGGGGCGGGCGTTGGCCGCGGCGGCGTGAGCGGACTGCGGCGAACTTGCCCATGCGGGCGATATTGGCCAGGCAAGAAAGAGGCAGATGGCAAGCGATCGAGCGCAACGCAACATGAAGGAATCCAATCACAACTATATTCCGCCGCTGGTTGGCTTTGCCGGCGATCGGCCACGAGGGTGTCCAATCGATAAACGGAGCCGCAAACGGGCCAGGCCGCTTTGCGAGGGGAAGAGTTCTCTCGGGGCCGTTCAGGACTGAAACCCTCTCCGGCAAACCTAGCGGGTGGCGGGCTCACTATGATGAAGTGAGCGCCCGGCCCCGATGCCGCCAACCGACAATCCAACCCGCGCCCTGCCCACCCTGCACGAGTTCTTCGCGCCGGGCGGCATTCTGGCGCACTCGTCGCTGCCCTTTGAGTACCGGCCGGGGCAACTGGAGATGGCCAAGGCCGTCGAGCGGGCTCTTGAAGAACGCCGCCACCTGATCGTCGAGGCCGGCACCGGCACCGGCAAGACGCTGGCCTACCTGCTGCCCGCTCTGCGCACCGGCCGGCGGGTCATCGTTTCCACCGGCACCAAGGCCCTCCAGGACCAGCTCTACTTCCGCGATGTTCCCTTCCTCGAAACGCTGGTCGGCGGGCTGCGCGTCTGCTACATGAAGGGCCGCGCCAACTACCTGTGCCGCCACAAGCTGGCCGCGCTGCGCAACCAGCCGATTCTTTCCGGCCTGGAGGAGATCGACCAGTACCGGCAGATTGCCGAGTGGGAGCAGGAGACGGAAACCGGCGACCGGGCCGAGCTTTCCGGGATGCCCGAGTCGAGCGCGTTGTGGAACAAGCTGGATGCGCGCACCGAGGCCTGCCTGGGATCGACCTGCCCGGATTATCGCCGTTGCTTCATCACCGAGATGCGGCGCAAGGCGCTCGAATCGGACATCGTCATCGTCAACCACCATCTGTTCTTCGCCGACCTGAGCGTCAAGCAGGAGGCCGCCGGCGCGCCCGATGCGGGGATTCTGCCCGAGGCCGCCGCGGTGGTCTTCGACGAGGCGCACGAATTGGAGGAGGTGGCTTCGAGTTACTTCGGACTTTCAGTGAGCAACATACGCTTTGAAGAGTTGGCGCGCGACATCGACGTGCTGCTGCGCGGCAAAGAGGGTGCCGGAAACCTGCCCGCCGTCACCCAGCAACTGCGCGAGCGCGCCCGAATGTTCTTTGCCGGCTTGCCCATCGCCGGCGACGGCCGCCAGCCCTTCACGGGCCGCGAGGAATTCCTTGAAACTTCAGGCGAACTCTATCTGGCCGTGCGCGCCACGCTGAAGCGCCTGGAAGCGGAGATGGAAGTGCTGAAAGGCATCGACGAGGCGCCGGGATTGAAGAAGCGCATCGCCCGCCTGCGTTCGGAGCTCGAGTTCCTGCTCGAATCGGATGCCAGCAACATGGTCTATTGGATGGAGCGCCGCATCGGCCCGCAGGCTGCGGAAAGAGGCGGTGGCTTGAAAGGGCACGACTTCAGTCGTGCCGGAAATGACCGCAAATCAAGCCGGGCTTTAGCCCCTGAGGGACGTTTTGCCTCGGCACGCAGTGCGTCGCGGACCACTTTCTTGCAGGCCACGCCCATTGATGTCTCCGAGCTGCTCTTCAAGCTGGTCTTCGACCAGATTCCGACCGTGGTGCTTACCTCGGCCACGCTCACCGTGCAGGGCGGCTTCGAGCACATGCGCAAGCGGCTGGGCCTCGCGGAGGCGCGCGAGCTGGTGGTGCCGTCGCACTTCAAGTATGGCGAGCAGGCGCTGCTCTACCTGCCGCCGGAGATGCCCGATCCCCGCGAACCTGAGTTTCCCGAGGCCGCCGCGCTCTGCATCCGGCGGGTGCTCGAAATCACCCGCGGCCGCGCCTTCTGCCTGTTTACCAGTTACAGCCAGATGCGCGACCTCTACGAGCGCCTGCTGCCGGTGCTCGACTTTCCCATCTTGCTGCACGGCACGGCGCCGCGCAAAGCGCTCCTGGAGGAGTTCCGTGCCACCCCCAACGCGGTTCTGTTTGGCACCGCGAGTTTCTGGCAGGGAGTGGACGTGCAGGGCGAGGCGCTCAGTTGCGTCATCATCGACCGGCTGCCCTTCGCCGTGCCCAGTGACCCGGTGGTCTCGGCGCGTATGAAAGCCATTGAAGAGGCCGGCGGCAAAGCCTTCAACGACTACCAGGTTCCGTCAGCGGTCCTCACGCTCAAGCAGGGCTTCGGTCGCCTGATTCGTTCGCTTGAAGATCGCGGCGTGCTGGTCCTGCTCGACCCCCGCATCCGCCGCCAGAGATACGGCCAAACCTTCCTCGCCAGCCTGCCGCCCTACCGCGTAACGGCGACGATTGCGGATGTGGAGGAGTTCTTCGGAAGAGAAACCGACCGTGTGGAGAAGGAGTAGAATGCAGAGCCAGAAGCTCCGAGCAATATTAGGCGAACGAACATGCCGATTCCCGACTTTCAGACGTTGATGCTGCCTGTTCTCAAACTTTCCGCCGAGAAGGAGTGGCGCATCTCGGACGCAGTGGAACGCCTAGCCGATGATTACTGCCTTTCACCGGAGGAGCGGAATTCTTTACTTCCATCTGGCCGCCAAACAACATTCTCCAATCGTGTAGCGTGGGCGAAGTCGTACCTGGTCAAGGCCGGTTTGCTCAAGCCAACCAAGCGGGCGCACTTCTGCATTTCAGAGCAGGGTCGGGGCGTCTTGGCCAGCCCTCCGAGCCGCATCACAGTCAGGTACCTGAGCCGATTCCCGGAGTTTGAGGAGTTTCGGAAGAGGAACGAACCCGGGACCGACTTGGCCGGGACACAACCTCCCGATCTTGCTCACGAAACGTCACTAACTCCTGATGAGACCATTCGCAACGCGCACATGCAGCTTGAGCGGGAACTCGCCGACGAATTGCTCATCAGGGTTCGCTCAGGCACCCCGGCTTTCTTCGAGAACCTTGTGGTTCGCCTGTTGTTCGCGATGGGGTACGGCGGGTCGGTGACGGAAATCAATAAAGCATTGGTCGGTGGAGCAGGAGACGGCGGCGTTGACGGCGTCATCGATCAGGATCTTTTGGGCTTGGACCGAATCTATGTCCAGGCCAAAAGATACGCGGATGGAAATACCGTTGGGCCCGGTGCAATTCGGGATTTCTTTGGGAGCCTGGATCGATTCAAAGCGACAAAGGGACTTTTTGTGACCGCATCCACCTTTACGGCCCCAGCTCGCGAAACCGCTGCGATGCTGAGCAAACGACTTGTCCTTGTTGATGGAAGCCAGCTTACCCGCCTCATGATCCGGCATAACGTCGGATGCCGTGTGGAAGAGACGCTCGAAATCAAGAAGATTGACGAGGAATTCTTCGAGTAGTCAATGGAGAAGAGTCCTTCGGGCCTCGCTTCTTTCGCAAATGGGTCGGGCTTAGACTCTTCCATCATCGTTCGTCTTGCCGCTCTTCCTGTCCTTCGCGCGCCAGGCTTTTCGCCTATCCCTTTTCCTTGAACTCATTCAACGCTGCTGTGATCGTTGGCCGAAGAGCGGGGACATCGAACAAAACCAGATTCCAGACAATTTCCATGTCTACTTCTTCGTAGGCGTGGGTGATCCGGTTACGCGTCGCATAAATCTTCGCGAGCGGAATCTCCGGGTGCGCTGCTGCGTAATCTGGGGAGTCCGCAAGTAGCCTGTGAGCCGCCTCCCCAATGATGCCGAGGTTCCGCAGCACCCCATCCTGAAGCAATGTGTCCGCCATGAAATCGGTCGCGGATTTTCCGGCGGTATAACGCTGAATCCGTTCAAGGGCTTCGAGTATGTGTTCTAGATAATCCTGGGCGCGCTCGGGATGACTGCTCATACGGGCTGAGCCTCTTCCAGAACTCTCTGCCGGAACTTCAGCGGAAGGCACCGAGGGGTCAGAAGGTCCACCTTGACGCCGGTTTGCGCTTCGATTTCGATTTGCAAGCCAGCCAAGTCCAGAAGGCTGGTTCTGGGCGCGGGGTCCACCAGCAGGTCGAGGTCGCTGCCGTCCTGGTCGTCGCCATGGAGCACCGAGCCGAAGACGCGCGGGTTGGCCATGCCTGCCTCAAGGACGAGCTGGCGGATCGTCTTCCGATGCTGCGGCAATACCTCGGACGGTCTCATTGCTGTTCCTCACACGCTCCGATTCCAGTTTACCGCCGATTTCGCCGGTTGCGGGCGGAGATGTCCAACAGGGGAGGAATTGCCGGGCCAATGGATTCAACCTGGCAAGGCACTACATCTCGGGGGCGGATTGCGGCGGGCGTGAGGCAGCCAGGCGCAGAGGCCGGGGCTTTCCCCCGCACGCTATACTGTTCCTTGCCCATGCGCCGCACCATCGCACTTGCGCTCACCGCCCTCTTCTGCTGGACGCTGATCGCGCCCGTCTTTTGGCCCGGCGCCGACGCGAATCTGCCCCCATGCTGCCGCCGCAACGGCAAGCATCACTGCATGATGCGCATGATGGGGCAGCTCGGCGGCAAGGGGAAGGGATTCACCTCCGTTTCGGAGAAGTGCCCCTGCGAGCCGGCAAGCACCTGCGCCGTTTATTCTCCGGTCTTCAAGCCGGAAGCCGGAAAACCGTTCTATACCCAGGTTGTGCGCCGCCCGGCCCCCGCTCCGCGGACTGAAGTCCTTTACCGCATCGCATTTCTCCGCAGCCATCCCAAGCGCGGCCCTCCCACTCCTCTCGCCTGATATTGGTCCAGCTCCACTGCAATGCATGAGCGAGTCCCACCCTAGCCGGAAGAACAGAAACGCGGCGAGGGCGGGGCACCCAGATTTGTGTGAATCGCGACGGGCCGGACCGGTGACTCGCGGTTGGTTGCGAATGGGATTGGCCCTACCGGTTCCGTTCCGCTGTTGCGCGCTTTCCTGAAGGCAAGAGGAGATTCCATGCAATCCAAGCTGCTGCTGGCGCTGCTGGTGGCCGTCTGCCTATGCTGGCAGACAGAAATAATCCCTGCTCAGCAAAGCCCGTGCCCCGCGACTGCCAGCACTGCCGAGGCTGCGCCGGTGCAGAACCCATCCGTTCCCGGCGCTGCGCCCAGCCAGAATGGCAGGGGCCGCATCGCCGGAGTCTTGATGGATCCAACCGGCGCACTGATCCCGGGAGGAAAGATAGAACTCAGAGACCGCGCCATTAGATTTGAAAGGCTGTCGAGAACCGATCGGGAGGGCCGCTTCGTTCTTGATGGTCTTCCCGTGGGCTACTACCAGCTAAGAGCCGCTTATCCCGGCTTCAGGACTGCTATCCTGAACGATCTTTCCGTTACCGACGGCGGTGAGGCAAGCGTCGAGATAACCCTAAGGATCGATCCGGCAAAGGCTGTCACTATCGTGGAGCCTATAGACCTCGGCGCCGGCGTTCCGGCTCCGCACACTGTGGACGACGCCGACCGCGCGCGCAGCCGCAACGCAGCCGAGCTGGTGGCAGACACGCCCGGCGTCAGCCTGCGCGAAAACGGCCAGTTGGCCAGCATTCCATTTCTTCATGGGTTGGGAGACGAGCGCACGAAGCTGGTGGTCGACGGCATGACGGTCTCCTCTGCCTGCCCCAACCACATGAATCCGCCGCTCTCGTATATCGCGCCCTCCCAGGCGGCCCAGGTCACGGTCATGGCCGGCATAACGCCGGTCAGCCATGGCGGCGACAGCCTGGGCGGAACGATCGCGGTCGATTCGCGCGATCCGGCCTTTGCCAATGCGGGTGAACACCTGCACGAAGAAACCGCCTCTTCGGGCTTTTACCGGAGCAATGGCGAGAACTATGGAGGCTCGTTCTCGGAGCGGCTCGCCGGCCGGAATCTGGGCATCGGCTACACCGGCTCATGGGCTACCAACGACGATTACACCGACGGCGCCGGCCACAAAGTCACCTCCACTTATGCCCAGAGCACCGATCACACCGTGACTCTGGCGGCCCAGGGCGCGGGCAACCTGGTGGTTCTTCAAGCCGGGCTGCATCATACTCCCTACGAGGGCTTCGTCAGCGCGCAGATGGACCTGGTGCGCAACCACGCCGAGTCGCTCAACCTGCATTACCGGCGGAGCTTCGAGCGGGGTTCGCTGGACGCGCGCGTTTACTGGCAGGGCGTCTGGCACTCGATGAACATCGGCCATGACAAGTCGACTTTTCCCATGTCCATGTGGATGCCGATGAACACGCATGGACGCGATCTGGGTTACTCCGTCAAGCTCGATCTCCCGTTGACCGATCGCCAAACCCTTCGGCTGGGCAACGAGCTGCATCGCTTTGACCTCGACGACCGCTGGCCCGCCGTTCCCGGCACGGCGCCCATGATGGGGCCCAATACCTTCGTCAGCATCAACGATGGACGCCGCGTCCGGCTGGGAACCTTCGCCGAGATCGCCAGCCGGTGGAATCCGCAGTGGACCACGCTCTTAGGTCTGCGCAACGATACGGTCTGGACCAACGCGGGTCCGGTCCAGGGTTATTCAGACATGATGTACGGCGCCGACGCCGACGCGTTCAATGCATTGAACCGCGCCCACACGGACCCGGACATCGATGCCACCGCATTGGCGCGCTACGAGCCGAACGCGGCCAGCACGTACGAGTTCGGCTATGCCCGCAAGAGCCGCGCGCCCAACCTCTACGAGCGCTACGCATGGTCCACGAACATGATGGCCAGCGGCATGATCGGCTGGTTTGGCGACGGAAACTACTATGTGGGCAACGTTGGTCTCAAGCCGGAGACGGCCCATACCGTCAGCGGCACGGCAACCTGGCGCGGCGGGACTGACAAGGCATGGAAGATCAAGCTCACGCCCTACCTGACCCGGATTCAGGGCTTTGTGGACGTGGACACGCTGGCCACCGCCATCTACGGGATGAGCACCTTTGCCCAGCTGCAGTTCGCCAATCACAACGCGCGCATTTACGGGGGCGATCTCTCCGGCAACGCCGCGCTCTGGAGCAGCGGCCGGTTCGGGCGGGGCGAGATCGGCGGCGTCGCGGGCTCGCTGCACGGCGAGCGGCTCGACACGCAGACTCCGCTCTACCAGATGATGCCGCTCAACGCGCGCATTGCATTCGACGAAGAGCTGAAGGGTTTCACAGCCGGCCTCGGCGTGCAGGCCGTGGATCGCAAGTCCAACGTCGATCCCCATCGCTATGAGCAAATCACGCCGGGGTACGCGCTCTTCAATCTCCACTCCGGCTACCGGCGCGGGCATCTACAGGTGAGCGCCGCCGCCGACAACCTGCTCAACAAGGACTATGAGCTGCCCATGGGCGGCGTGAACTTCGACGACTTCATGGCCAGCGGATGGATGAGCCAGATCAAGCCGCTTACCGGCCGGGGGCGGTCCTTCTATGGAAGTCTGACCGCCCGGTTCTGACCGGGACGCAGCGGCTTCCGTTGCAAGACGCCGCGCGCCGCAAACCGGATCGGTGCGTTGGCTGCACGGCAAATCGCCGCTGGCGCTGGCAGCCGTTCCACTTATACTCAACCCAGAGCATGGCTACTCAGCGTTCCACTCATCTTGAAGAGATCCTGGCCACGACGCGGGCCACGGTGGCCGCGGCCAGGGCGCGTGTGCCGGTGGCCGAACTGGAGCGGCTGGCGGCGGAGCACCAGCCGCGCGGCTTTGCGGCGGCTTTGCGGCGGCAGGCGGCCGCTGGTCCGGCAGTGATCGCCGAGATCAAGAAGGCTTCGCCCTCCAAGGGACTGATCCGCGAGGATTTCGACGTGGAACGGCTGGCCCGGAGCTACTGCGCGGGCGGCGCGGCGGCGCTTTCGGTGCTCACCGATGAGCCGCATTTCAAGGGCAGCCTGCGCAATCTGGAACTGGCTTCGGCGGCGGCTCCGCTCCCCTGCCTGCGCAAGGACTTCACGGTGGACGAGTACCAGATCCTCGAAGCCCGCGCCCACCGAGGGGATGCGATTCTGCTGATTGCCGCCGCGCTTGCCGATGCCGAGCTCAAGCGTTTTGCCCATGCGGCTCGCGGCCTGCAACTGGACGTGCTGGTTGAAGTGCATACCGGCGAAGAATTGGACCGCGTGCTGGACGCACTGGGCGAGACCGGCGCGGACGCGATCGGCGTGAACAACCGCAACTTGAAGACGTTTGAAGTCCGCCTGGAGACCTCGCTGGAGCTGGTGGAGCGAATGCCGGCCGGGACCTTGCGCGTGGCCGAGAGCGGAATCTCGACCGCGGAGGATCTGGCGCTTCTGCGGGCGGCGGGATTCGACGCATTTCTCATCGGCGAGAGCCTGATGCGCCGGCCCGACCCCGGCGCGGCGCTGGCTGGAATGCTGGCGCGAGTCAGCTGGGGGCCGGGCCGCGCCGATCGCTCCGCGCGCGATCCCTGGATGCAACCATGAGCATTTGGATCAAGATCTGCGGCAACACTTCGCTGGAGGACGCGCTGGTGGCCGTCGAGGCCGGGGTCGACGCGCTGGGGTTCGTCTTTGCGCCCAGCCCGCGGCGCGTGACGGCGGCTGAAGCGGCTGCTATCGCCATGTACCTGCCTGCAACCGTGGAGAAGATCGGCGTCTTTGTGGACGCCGGACTGGAAGAGATTTACTCCACTGTGCGCGCCTGCGGGCTTACGGGCGTGCAACTGCACTTTGAGGCCGCGCCGGAGCTGCCGGCCAGGCTGCGCGAGCGGCTGGGGCCGGCGCTGAGGATTCTGCGCGTGGCGCACTTTGAAGCGGGAGCTGCCGAGGCGGTCGCGGAACGCATCGCCGGCCACGCCCGCAACCCGCACGTGGATGCGGTCCTGGTGGATTCGCGGACGGCGGCTGCTGCCGGCGGCACCGGCGTGCCGTTCGACTGGGCAGAGGCGCGCAGGACGATCTTCAGCGAAGCCGGAAGCCTGCGGTTGATTGCCGCGGGCGGACTGACTCCGGAAAACGTGGCCGAAGCTATCGCCATTTTGCGGCCCTGGGGCGTGGATGTTGTTTCGGGAGTGGAGGCTGAGCCGGGCCGCAAGGATGCGGAGAAGGTGCGGGAGTTTGTGGCCCGCGCTCGGGCGGCGGATCGGCGGTAACAGCACGCAAGCAACCGATCGCAACCAGCCGCTTATTTCCCGTTGCGATCTTCTCTCGAGCCGGGAAAGCATCTGCATCATGCAAGAAGGCCCAGGGCGCGTACCCTGGGCCTTTCTGGAGGAGTAGCTTTTTGAAGTTCACAACAAGTTCAGCCGCGCGGACCAATCCTCCGGCGCACCATTCCTGCCAATCCTAGAAGACCGCTGCCGAGAAGCATAAAAGCGCTCGGTTCCGGGGTTGTAAGTGCATCCCCGTAGTTCTCAACAAAGTCGCTGGCGACAGGGCTTCCGCTGCTCAAATCGATTCCGCTCACATTGTTCACGGGTATAATCCCCAAAATCTTGTAGCTCTCGATGAGCGTGGGATCGGATGGATTGGAGATGTCAAGAACCAGGGTAATAACGTTCTGCTCAGTCGTGTAGATTGGCTGCCCGCGCCGGGTGGTCCCTGTCTGGACCTGCCACGGGGTATCCCCGACTTCGAGGTCATCGTAGCCCAGACCGGAAAGCAGCCCGGTCCCTTTGACAACCTCGTCAATGTCATCGATGTCGGAGAAGTTTGGGTTTGCCGAATCGGGGCTCTGGCCCAGCGTTTTGTCCAGGTAGCCCGTCAATGTCCCATTGACCGCTACGAGATCCCTGAGGCTGGAGTTCGAAAAGGTCAAGGTTCCACTGAACACGGAGCCGTTTTGCAGGGTCAAATCGACATTCTCCACGGTGGTCGCTCTCGCCGTGGAGGCAGCCATCATGCCTGCCAAGACGAAGCTCACAGTTACGAAGATTTTCAGAGGTTTCAATTGCGTAGTCTCCATTCCCCGGCGATCTTTGGACGAGAAACACGGTACTGCCTGTCGGACCGTCTTCCAGCAGGAAAAACCGGAAGTGAAAGACCAAAAGATCCGCGCCTCAAGGCGATCGCCGTCTAGCTGGCTTGCATCCTGTTGCCGCGACCTCTCACAAGGACAGGTCAAGGAACCCGCGCACACCGGGGGAATGTGCTCAGTAAGTACTCTATTGCATAGGGAAAGGGCCGCAATACCACAAAAGGTTGATTTGCTCCGCGCCTTGAAGAGGTTATGCGGGCTCCGCTTCAATAACTGGAGCTGGCTGTGGGTCGCGGGAAATGCGCTGAGCTGCCGTTCTCCAGAGCAAGGAAGGGTGGAACAGGCGTTTCCTTCCCGCATTGAAAAGGCCCAAAGCTCGCGCCCTGGGCCTTCTTTGATGAAACAACCAGCCAATGCTCGGCGATCTTCTATGCGCGGAGGCCGAGCTTCCGGCGTACAATGCCCGCCAGTCCAATGAGACCCGTGCCAAGAAGCAGAAGGGATCCCGGCTCGGGCGAGTCATAGCTGACGGTTCCATAGAATTCCATGCCGCCAGGTCCGCCCACGCCGTTTCCGCTTGAACCCGTGTTGTTATCGGAGATGATCAGGTAGTTGGTACCCACGACAAAATCCGACTGGTCGTTGGTACCGAAGATGGCGTAGGTACCGTAAGTGGGGTAGGAGGTGAACCAAATGGAACCAATATTGTTGCCGTTCAGGAAGACCACCCCCTCGTCATCCACACTGAACAAACCGGAGATGGAAGCGCCCCAAAAGTTGGCCGGGAGCGTGAAGGTAGTCTCGATGAACCCGCTTGGGTCGTTGCCGCCGACAACCGTCCCCGGGACCGTCACCTGCTGCGTTCCTGCCGGAGGGTTGGGCACACAGGCCCAAGGGCAGCCGTCCCCAGTATCCACCGGTACCGGCGTGGCAAAAGTGAGACCCGCGATCTCGCTGGCGTTATAAGTCTGGAGTCCGGAATCGAAGACAGGAACCTCGGCTCCAGAATCGCTTGTGTTACTTTGCACCAAGATGGTGTCGGCCCAAGCCGGGGCGGCCGCCACAACCGCGAAACCAACCGCGAGTGAAACGCCCGCTACCCATATCGCACGTACCTGGCCCTTCATGCTCATCTCCTATCCGAGGCCCACTACTCCGCACGTCTTGTTGCAATTCGAGTTCCATCCCAAAACGCTGAAACCCGGGCAGTTGGGCAAGACCTCATATCGCGAAGTGCAGAACATTGCATATTTAAATGGAAGTTATTTGCCACTTATCCGCTGCCGCATGCCGGGCTGCCAAATGGTAAAGGCCCGGCGCGAGACGCCGGGCCTTTCCGATCCCAGGTTGCGGCCGAAGCTATTCCGCCGCCGCTGCCACCGGCCTGGTCGCGGCCACCGTCCAGTCGGGCGCGCCCACCTTGAAGCGCGCAAAACGCTTCACCGTAATGTTTTCGCCCAGCTTGCCCACCTTCTGCCCGATCAGCTCCTTGATGCTCACGGTCTGATCCTTGATGAAGGGCTGTTCCAGCAGGCAGACCTCCTCGTAGAACTTGGCCATCTTGCCCTCGACGATCCGCTCAATGACCGTCGCCGGCTTGCCTGTGGCGGCGGCCTGGGCGCGAAAGATATCCTTCTCCCGCTCCAGGTCCTCCGCGGTCACGTCCTCGGGCTTCACGTAGCGCGGATCGCTGGCCGCGATGTGCATGGCGATGTCCTTGAGCAGCTCCTGGAAGTCCTCGGTGCGGGCCACAAAATCGCTCTCGCAGTTCAGTTCGATCAGCACGCCGATCTTGCCGCCGGCATGGATATAGGTCCCCACCGCGCCCTCGTTGGTGGTGCGCGAGGCCTTCTTCTGCGCCGAGGCCATGCCCCGCTTGCGCAGAACCACAAACGCCCCCTCGATGTCTCCGTGGGTCTCCTGCAAGGCCTTCAGGCAATCGCCCATCGGCGCGCCGGACTTCTCGCGAAGCTCTTTCACCAACTTGGCATCAATCTTTTCGCTCACTGTCTTTGTCTCTCTTTTCTGAATTGCGTGCGTTTCCGGCCCTAGCTCAACCTAATCATAATCTGCTTGCTCGCTGTTGATGGTCTCCTACCGTTGATGCGATATGACCGCGTCAAGAGTGTTCCATACCGCACTCAGAGTCATCGCCTACTGTGGTGAGGAACCGACACCAAAACGTGGGTAATCCGAGGGCACCGCGGATGTAGGTAACGATGCTTTCAGCCGGCACCTTGCCCTCCGCTGAAAGGCCATATTTATCGTTGTATACTTCCTTGGCAAGGGGAGGCTCCGCTGAGAGTGTCTGAGTTCGGAGGATGACCTGAGTTGCCCGTGACACAATCGAAACCTGGCAATCGCTTGCGAAGGCTATTGCACCGTCCTCGTATTTCCCAGCTTCTCTAAGCGAACAGCTTATGACAACAATAGCGGTGACCTCGCCAGCGGTTCTCGGATGCAGCTTGGTTGGCAGAAGAAACTGGATCGGATTCAGTTCTGGTTTACCGTCCGTTTCTTTGCTTACAACCAGGACCTTCGGGTTTGCGCCGACCGGCGTAGTCCGCATCAGGTGGTCAAACCTTGAGGAGTCAACCGGCGGTTTGTCCAACGCCTTGGCGACGTCTTGCGCCAAATCCGCGAATATCTTGTTTTGTGCATCTCTATCGGCTTCGACACGGGAATCATGGCGGATTGACAGGTACGCTATCGATAGGATAAGAATCGGACCCGCGGAATACCACACAATAGCCTTGAACTTCTTACCTTTCTTCCAGAAGAACTCATTGCCCACAAAAAAGCCTATGATAGGTATCAAGGGAATGGCAAGGCTAGCGGCCAACAAGCCGATTAAGCTGAGGATGAAATCACCTTCAGGGTACTGAATCACCTAAACCCTCCACTAAGACCTGGGTGGGCATCCCCAAGCTGCCGATCATGCTCGACGCATTGCGAAAAGCGTGGCGTTCCACCCTGGCGGCCACGCTTGTCTCATTATGCGCACTCGCGGGCGACAGAAAGATCAAACGCGGCCCTCGGCCGCTTCCAGCAGAACCGCAACCGTCGCCGGACCCTTGCGAATCCCACCGCCCAGCACCGCTTCCAGATCCAGATCATCGGCAGGCGCGGGTTCCACCACCGCCAAAGCCTCGGCCGCGGGCGCAGGCTCCTCCTCTTGGAAGGCCTTGTCGCCCACCAGGTTCACGCCCTCGGCCGCCGAGTCGGCGATCTTCGAGGTGAACAGCCGGATGGCGCGCAGCGCATCGTCGTTGCCCGGAATTACATAATCCACCACCGTCGGGTCGCAGTTGGTATCCACCACCGCCACCACAGGAATGCCCAGCTTGCGGGCTTCCTTCACGGCAATGGCCTCGTTGTTCGAGTCCACGATGAACAGGGCATCCGGCAGCCGCTTCATGGTCTTGATGCCGGCCAGGTTCGCCTGCAGGTGCTTGCGCTCGCGCTCCAGGCGGATCACTTCCTTCTTGGTCAGCAGCTCGTATCGGCCGTCCACGGCCATCTCATCCAGTTCCTGAAGGCGCTTCACACTCTTCTGCACGGTCACCCAATTGGTGAGCAAGCCGCCCAGCCAGCGCTGGTTGATGTACGGCATCCCAGCACGCGTGGCTTCTTCGGCCACGGCATCCTGCGCCTGGCGCTTGGTGCCGACGAATAAGATCGTCTTGCCTCCCGCGCACAGCTCGGTAACGAACTTCGACGCTTCCTTGAACAGCTTGAGCGTCTTCTGCAGGTCGATGATGTAAATCCCGTTGCGCTCGCCGAAGATGTACTCCTTCATCTTGGGATTCCAGCGCTTGGTCTGATGCCCGAAGTGAACGCCCGCTTCGAGCAGCTCCTTCATGGTGATCGTGGCCATTGGCCTCCTTTGTGATGTGCATCCGGGCTTGTCCTGCCCTGGCCCGGATTGATCCCCATTTCGGGGAGATTAAACAACTTGCTCTTGATGCGGGTTGCCTTCGTCGAGTTTCGGGTGCTTGATCATACCTGCGCCCTTTTCGTCACGGCCAAGGCAGCCCGGAACCGCTGCGATCTCGGCCGGCAGTAAGTTAGCCTCAGCCGCCTTCTTTCTGAGACGGTCCAGGCGTTCTTCGTATGTCTCGGCACTGCTCAGGTTCAGCGCCTGATTTGTCAGGTCGGGTCTGTAGATCTTGGGCGCGTTCAGTTTGGTAGACGCAACGTCACAAATCGTTTGCTCCTTTCCCAAACGGGCGATGCCGACCAAGACATCCGGCTTATCGCCATTCGGGCTCCGATTCCAAAACTGAATTACTTCCTCGCTCTTAGCAATGATGTAATCAGCGGTCCAGGTCCGGTCGGGGTCTGCGATCATCATTCTGAAGCAGCCGTAAACTGCCATAACTCGCTCCTGATTAGCGCTTGCTGAACTGGAACCGCTTGCGGGCGCCCTTCTGGCCGTACTTCTTGCGCTCCTTCATGCGCGAGTCGCGAGTCAGCAGGCCTTCGGCCTTCAGCGTCTTGCGCAGCTCCGGATTGAACTCGATCAGCGCGCGGGCAACGCCCAGCTTCACCGCATCGGCCTGCGAAGAGACACCGCCGCTCTTCACCGTGGTCACCACGTCGAAACTGCCGGTCATCTCCACCAGCGCCAGGGTGCGCTTTGCCGCCACGCGCTGTTGCTCGGTGACGAAGTACTCGTCGAATGCCTTGCCGTTGACCTTCCACTCGCCCGTTCCGGGACGCAGAAAAACGCGGGCGATCGCCGCCTTGCGCCGTCCCGTCCCATAATACTGAACCAGATCTGCCATTCGTTTCCTCTTAGCTCCCAGCTCTTAGCTCTTAGCCGTTAGCTAAAAACCAAGGCCCCCACGTTCAAATCCCGATAAAAAGCTAAAGGCTAATAGCTAAAAGCCAGTAGCTGCTCTCACGCCACTTCCAAAGCCACCGGCCGCTGCGCCTGGTGGGGATGCTTGTCGTCGCGATAGACCTTCAGCTTGGTGCCCATCTGCCGGCCCATCTTGGTCTTGGGCAGCATGCCCTTGATGGCCTGCTCCACAATCGCCTCCGGCCTGCGGTTCAGCAGCCGCGCGTACGACTCCTCGCGCAGTCCGCCGGGGAAGCCGGTATAGCGGCGATACAGCTTCTTCTCGGCCTTCAGCCCGGTCAGCCGCACCTTCGCCGCGTTGATGACGATCACATGGTCGCCCACATCGATGTACGGTACATACTGGGGATTCAGCTTGCCGCTCAGCACACTGGCGGCCTTGGTCGCCAGCCGCCCCAGCGTCTGCCCGCTGGCATCCACTACAAACCATTTGCGGTCGATATTCTTCCCGCTCGGAACAAAGGTACTCATTTCACTCCCGCTCTCTCAAAAAAACCCGCCCGCCCCGGCCAAAACTCCCGCGCAAACGACGCATCCGCCCACGCCAAGAAACGCACGGGCCTCTTTCACCCACGTCCAAACAAATCTGTTCGCGTGAGAGCAGCGGGGTTGGCCCTCGAAGGGCTCTGGCTCGGCTGAAGGCGCAACACCCCGCGCATCCAGCCGCCGGTGGCCTGCTCCAGCCGATCCCTCCAGGGCATCGGCCAGCCGGGTCCGGGTGAGCTGATTCAGCCCATCGGCGAAGAGCTGTCGACGGGTGCCCCGACACACAGACCCCAGGCGCAAAACCGCGCAAGGAATCCAGAATAACCGAATCCCGGCTCAGAGTCAACGAAAAGTGGGCCGCTCGGGCCGCCCGCGGTTTTCATGGCAGGCGAATTGTGCTTCAATGTTATTGATCTCACGGGGCGGGATTGCGGACAATCGGGAAGACAGGATGCTGTATGACTGACGAGAACCAGCAAGTTCCCAACGGCGAGAAGAAACCAGAGCTGCCGGAACCCTTCCACTACACCGCCAGCAACCCGATTCCGGAGAGTCCTCGCGGAAGACTGGCAAGAGCGGGCCAGCAGATTCCTAAGGACGAGAAGGCGGAAGAGCAACCGGAGCCGCCCCGCTACACAGCCGGCAACCTGATTCCGGAGAGCCCTCGCGGCAGGGTCGCGCAGACCGGGCAGCAGAGTCCCAAGGACGAGAAGGCGGAAGAGCAGCCGGAGCCGCTCCGTTTCACAGCCGGTACCCTGATTCCAGAGAGCCGTCGCGGCGAGGTAACGCAGGCCGGCCAGCAGGATTCCAAGGGCGAGAAGGCGGAAGAACAACCGGAGCCGCTTCGTTTCACCGCCAGCAACCTGATTCCGGAGAGCCCTCGCGGCAGGGTTGCGGAGACCGGGCAGCAGAGTCCCAAGGAACAGAAGGCGGAAGAGCAGCCGGAGCCGCCCCGCTACACCGCCAGCAGCCTGATTCCGGAGAGCCCTCGCGGGAAGGTCGCGCAGACTAAGCAGCAGGATTCCAAGGGCGTGAGAGTAGGAAAGCCTCCGGAGCCTCTCGGCTATGCAATCATTGAACCTCCCGCGGAGAAGCCTCGTGGCAAGGCCGGGCCAGTCAAGCAGCAAGATCCCAAGGGCAAGAAGGCGGAAGAGCCGCCGGAGCCCCTGGGCTATGCAATCATTGAACCTCCCGTGGAGGCGCCTCGCGGAAAGGCCGGGCCGGCCAAGCAGTTGGATTCCAAAGGCACTAAGGCGGAAGAGCCGCCAGAGCCCCTCGGCTATGCAATCGTTGAACCTGCTCCGGAGAGTCCTCAAGACAAGGTCGTGCAGGCCGGTCAGCAAGATTCCGAGGGCGGGAAGGCAGAAGAGCAACCGGAGCCTCCCCATTACGCGATCATTGAGCCGCCCCCGCCGCCCGACATACCAGCGGAGGCCAATCCGCCCCATCTTGTGAGCGCGAGCGCGGATGCGCAAGGAGAGGCTCCCATCCAGGCGCCTGCGATTGCCCCGACGCCAGTGGCAAAGGCGTCCGTTGCAGAGAGCCGGAAACCCGCCCCGAGCCGAACCTGGATCTATATCGTGACTGTCGGTGGCCTCGGACTTCTCTTTGGATTGGCAATCGCAGTGATCTTTTCGCATATGGGAGGCGCGCCTGTGGTGAACGATCTGGGATCGTTCACCTCCAGCGCGGCTGGCCTGAAGGGCCACCTGGTCACCAAGTGGGACAAGAAGCTTGAATACCGCCTGACGGTGGAACCCAGTGATCCAGACCATCGGGCGGGGTTTGCGTTTGCGGTTGCCCATCCGCCGCGCCCTCTTTCCATCGAACTCTATTTGCATGATGCCCAGGGCTTTGTCTTGTGCTCCAGGGAAGTCCTGTTGAAATACGTGCCCGGGAATGCGCCAGCCGTTGTCGCACCCAATCCTGAAGCCCAGGCCGGGAATGCGGATGCGGCCAATGCCGCCGGGGTCCCGGCGGCACACGTGGAAGAGTTGTTGGCTGCTCAGGAAGCTGAGCGGGAGTTGGGCAAGGAGGTCTTCAAGAATGAGATCGGGCCGGATGGACAGATTGCGGGCCTTGACGCTCAAGGCGAGATCCAATGCCCGGAGAAGACCTATGCAAGCGTGTCATCCTGGAGCTTTGTGCCCGATTTTCCATCCCTTGCCGAGCAGGATGCACTGGTGAAAGGCCAGAACGAGGCGCAGACCAGCGGGGGAGAATCGACTGGCGAGACTCCCGTCTCTCGCAGAAAGGCGCCCCGGATCGCCGCGCCGCCGCCCCTGGCTTTCACCATCGAAGGAGACGACGCCATCGTCGAGCTTGACGTTTCCCGCGGAATCATCGAAACCCGTGCGGGAAAGACCTTCTTCTTCGACAAGACAAGCGGAGATATAAACAACCCCAAGTGGCAGGACTATCCGGTAGATATCCATTACAAGTGCGACCAGACCGCAACCTGCACCATCGCGCACTCGGGCGCGGGCGTCCTGCGGGTCAGGATGAGGAGATAGTTGCAGTTCCCGCCGTGCGCGGCGGCCGCGGATCGATCTCATGCCTCGGCTTTCAACCACTTCGCCTCACGCAGAGCGCGGCGGGGCTCCTGGTTCATCCGCCGTCCAATGGCCGGGAGTAGAATCGACTGTCGGCGGCGAGACCGCTGCCGGACCAGGAAGAACGTCCATGCCCGATGTCCACATTGCTACCCCGCGCGGCCAGATGCCCGCCTGGCTCGCTGCTCCGTCCACCCCGGCTCCCGTCCCCGGCGTCGTCGTGCTTCACGATATTTACGGGATGAGCCAGGACCACCGCAACCAGGCCAACTGGCTCGCAGAGGCCGGCTTTCTCGCACTTTCCATCGACCTCTACTACCGGGGCGGGTTGCTGCTTTGCGTGCGCTCCGTCATCCGCGACCTGATGGCGCGCACCGGTGCCGCCTTCGACGACGTGGAGGCCGCCCGCTCCTGGCTCCTCGCCCAACCCAACTGCAACGGCAAGATTGGCGTCATCGGCTTCTGCATGGGCGGTGGATTCGCCCTGCTGCTCGTCTCCGGCCGCGGCTTCTCCGCCGCCAGCATCAACTACGGCGGAAAGCTGCCCGCGGATGTGGACGACTTCCTCAAGACCGCCTGCCCGGTGGTTGGCAGCTACGGCGCTCTGGCCAAGTGGGAGCAGGGAATCGCCGACCAGCTCGAACAGGCCCTCCAGCGCGCGCTCGTCCCGCACGACGTGAAGGAGTACGCGGACGCCGGCCACTCCTTCATGAACAACCACGGCGCCTTTGTTCTCAAGCTCTTTCGCTTCGCCGGCATCGGCTACAACGAGGCCGCTACCCAGGACGCCCGCCGGCGCATCATCGCCTTCTTCCATACGCACCTGGACAGCTAGGCCGGATTCAGTGGCGGCTGTCAGCGCGCCGGCTGGCCAGGCTGGCCGCGCTCGACCCGCATCATCGGCGAGTGGCCCGCGGATTGGGTTCCGCGGATCACGCGGGGCGTCATTATGATCAGCAGGCTTGCGTAGTTCTTCTGCGTGTCGTTGCCGGTGATGTCGTTCAGGCCGGGAATCTCGCTCAACCCCGGCACCCCGCTGATGGCGCGGCTCTGCTGCTTGTCGATGTCGCTCACCACCACCACGCCCTCGCCCCGCTTGAGCGTCACCACGCCGGAATAGGCCCGATTGTCGAGGATGGGGTTGCCGTTGACGGAGCTTCCGGCGAGAGAGTCGATCTTCATCTCGATGGTCAGCGCAACATCGTCGTTGCGCATTACCTTGGGAGTGGCCGAGAGGGTCAGGCCGAGGTCCTCATACTGCACCTGGGGAACATTGGGCACGCTGCTGGTCAACGAAGAGAGCAGCGAGGAGAGACTGCTGGAGCTTCCCGCGCCGGTGAGCCCAGGGATACTGGGAATGCTGCCGCTCAGACTGGAGAACGAGGAGGTCTGGATGGGATAGCGCGTGCCGGAGCGCATGGTCGCCTTCTCGCCGTCGCCGAGGCGCAACTGCATCTGGTCCAGCTCGCGCGAGTCCGAGGAGTTCAGGTCGAGGTTGGCCTTGACCGCGCCCGGAGCCAGCGCCGATTGCGTGAGCCCGCCGCCAAACAATGCGACGCCGTTGGTCAACAGGGAACTCGAAACCTGGCCGGAGGCCAGCAGAATGCCGAGAATCGCCAAAGTATCGCCGGGAGCGGCCAGTCCGGAGGAGATGATCTGCTGGACCAGGCTCTGGTTCGCGTTCAGGATGGACTGCTCCTCGGTATAGATGTTGAAAGCCGAAACGGACTGCGGCGGCTGGATGCCCGTGTTGCGCTCGCTGGTGTGCGCAAGCTGGATCAGGCGCACCTCCAGCATCACCTGGTTGTGCCCGTCCAGGAGATCGCGAATGGTGGCGTTGAAGGCGTTCAGCGTCTTCTCCGGCGCGCGGATGGTCAGCGTTCCCGACGACGGCTCCACCACGGCTTGCTGGACATCGAAGACGTTCTTGGCCAGGGTGCTCACCTCGGTCAGTTCGGCGGCGGAAAGCCCCGGAAGATAGATGGTCTCGAAGTCCTGGCGCATCCACTGCCGGCGGTTTTCGGGAGTGTCGCGGGCCACCAGCGCGCGGTGCGCGTCCAGCGCCACGTAGAACGAGTTGGTCAGCAAGCTCACCGCCTGCATGGCCTGCTCGAAGCCGGCGTCATCCAGGTCCAGCCGGGTCAGAGTGGGACGGACGCTCTCGTCCAGGGTGGCTTCCAGTCCGTAGGCTTTGAAAACCTGCTGAATCACCTGGCGCTGGTCGGTGCGCAGGTGAAAGCTGTGCGCTCCCGAGGCGGGAAGAAGCGAAACCGGTTCGCCCGCGGTGCTTGCGGTTTGCTCGTAGAGGGGGGTCGATTGTCCCAGCAGGGCGTCGTCGCCCAGTTCACGCAGATGCTCCGCGACCTGGACGTTCTTGGGGTCGAGCTCGAGAGCCTGCGCCAAGGCGGCGCGGGCGGCCGTGGCGTCGCCCCGCAAGTGGTCCTTGGCCGCGGCCTGAATCAGCGCCGTCACCGCGTGACTGCGGGCCACAGAAGCCGCCAGCGAGTAGTTGGCATTGGAGGGGTCAAGCGCGGCCGCCTGCTCAAAGGCGCGCATCGCCTCTTCAAACTTCTCCTTCTCGAAGAGCCTGGTTGCTTCAAGGAAGAGCTTGGCAGCGCGCCGGCGATCGCCGCCGCTGGGCTGTTTGGCCACCTTTGCGTCCTTGGCCGGCGCGGGCTGGGGGGACGAGGACGATGCAGGAGCCGGCTGGTCCGGCTGGAGAGGGTTCGCCGCCTGGGCCTGGAGGGCGCCGGGGAAGATGGCCAGCAAGAGTCCAGCCAGCCAGAATCCCGTTGACTGCCCGGACGAGGGATTCTTCCCTGCGCGCGTATTCGGACGATGCGGCTTCACGGCGCGGACCCGGCGAGCGCGAGGAGATCGGCAAGCGATGAGGCGCAGACCTCCGGCCGCAGTTCGAGCAGCGCTTCAAAGCTGAACCTGCCGGTGGCGACGGCGATCACGGCGAGAGAATTGGCGCGCGCCGCCTCGATGTCGCGCACGGTGTCGCCGACCACGCAGACGCTGGCCTCAGCGCCGGCCAGTTCCCTGGCCTTGCGCGCCGCGTGACCGACCAGCTCGGAGCGATTGGCAAAATGGTCGCTGAAGCCGCCAAAGCGGAACCAGGGGCGCAATCCGGCCTCCTCGATCTTGATCCAGCCGATGGCCTCCAGGTTGCCGGAGGCCACGCCCAGCAGCGCGCCCTTTCGCGCCAGGTGGCGCAGCACGTCTTCCACGCCGGGCATGAGGCGGATTTCCATCTCGTGCCGCCGCTGGTCGAACGTAAGGCTGGTCGCCTCAAGGATGGCAGCCAGTTGCGGCTCTATCACCTCGCGGGAAATGCCTGCCTGCTTGAGGGCCTCGCGCAGAATTGCCGGATCCGTGCCGCCGGGCGTCAGAGAGAGAAAAGGCTCAATATCGAATCCCGTCACCCGTTGAACGCCGCTGGCGAAGGAATCGCGGTGAATGCGGTCGCGGTTGCGCAACAGGGTGCCGTCGATGTCGAACAGGTATGCGTCCTGCTCATCCCAGGCAAAACCCGGCTGGATGGCGATGCGCGCTTCTTGGGTCGGTGGAGTTGTCAGCATGTCCTCAGGTGAGTCGTCAGCCCCGGCGGTAGATCTGCCGCACCGCGCTGAATACAGGACGCTCGCTGCGCGGCGGACGCTTGAGACTGGCGCGCACCTCGGCTAGATGAAGTCCCAACTCCGCCATGGCGCGGCTGAGCGTATTGCGGTGCATTCCCAACTCTTCGGCCGCCTTGCACTGGTTTCCCCGGTGCGCCAACAGTACTTCGCGCAGGTACTGCTTCTTGAACTCGCGCACGGCATCGTCATAGCGCATGCCGCTGGAATGCATTTGCGTCACCAGGCTGTCCAGTTCTCGTCTCACGTTCACCTCTTGCCGTTCTCTTAGCTTAACGTCTTCCTTGCCGCTCCGCCCTTCTTCGACTCACCATCAACCGGGACGGGGATGCATCCACGGCGGCGACTCTTCTTCCAAGGTCTTCAGCCCCTGGCGCACACGCTTGGCCAGTTCTTCCGGGCTCATGTGCGTGCTCAACCGGCAGGCCCCAAAAAACCGCTTGGGCAGCTTGCCCTCCGCCAGCCAGTGCGCCTGGGGATAGAAGGCCACGGCCACCAGGATGCACAAGGTCACCAGCAGCGCTCCCTGGAAGAGGCCGAAGGCCGCCCCGGCGAGCCGGTCCAGGCAACCCAACCCCATCTGGTGCAGGATCTTCGCCAGGACCGTGCCCAGAATGCTGGCTACGGCCATCACGAACAGCGCGATCAGCACGAACCCTATAGTATCGGCTACCGGCTCCATGCGCACCAGGGGCATGAGCAAAGCCGCGACGCGCGCATAGTTCCATGCCGCCAGCACCAGGCCCAGCAACAGACCGCCGAGGGCAAAGGTGGAGCGGAAGAACCCCTGCTTGAGCCCTCCCAGCACCGACAGCGCCATCACGATCACAATAGCCCAGTCCATCCACGTCATCGTTCACTCCGGGTCATGCCGCGCTCCGGCCGGTCTGCACTTCGCGCTCTACAAATCCAGTTCCCGCCCGGTCAAGCGGCGGAAGGCCTCAAGATACTTGCCTTGCGTGCGCTCGACCACGTCATCCGGCAGGCCGGGGGCGGGCGCCTGCTTGTTCCAGTGAATCTCTTCAAGATAGTCGCGCACAAACTGTTTGTCGAACGACGGCTGCGCGCCGCCGGGCTTCCACGCCGCCGCCTCCCAGAAGCGCGAAGAATCCGGCGTCAGAACCTCATCGGCAAGAATAATCCCTTCGGCGGTTCTGCCAAACTCGAATTTCGTGTCGGCCAGGATCAGGCCGCGGGACTCGGCGTGCTTTGCGGCCGCCTTGTAGATGGCCAGGGTGAGGCGCTTCAACTCCGTCGCGTCGTCTGCGCCGACCGCCGCAACGGTGGCGGCATAGCTGATGTTCTCGTCGTGGGTTCCGGCTTCGCCCTTAGTTGACGGAGTGTACAGCGGCTCCGGCAGCCGCGATCCGTCCAGCAATCCGGCCGGCAGCGGAATGCCGCAGACGGTTCCGCCCCTCTGGTACTCCTTCCAGCCCGAACCGGCCAGGTAGCCGCGCGCCACGCACTCGACGGGAAGCATCTTTGCCCGCTTGACCAGCATGGAGCGGCCTTCCAACTGATCCGCATAGGGTTGCAGCAAGGCGGGAAACTCCCGAACGTCGGCCGTGATGATGTGGTTGGCGACGAGCTCAGAGAGAAAGTCGAACCAGAAGAGCGAGATCTGGGTGAGTATCTTGCCTTTACCGGGAATGCCGGTGGAAAGCACGTGGTCGAAGGCCGAGATGCGGTCGGTGGCCACCAGCAGCAATGCGTCATCCACCGCATAGAGGTCGCGTACCTTGCCCCGGCCAAGCAGGGGCGTTGCGCCCAGATTCGTCGTCAGAAGAGCTGTCACGGGAGGCCTGGCCTCGGAGGGAGCTGAACTTCGATTTTCCAGCGGCGGCCGGGGTTTGTCAACAAGGACCTGGGAGCGAGGCCGACAAGGAGAAGTGTTCAGAATTGACCAGCGAAGGCAGCCCGGGTGGGATTATAAATTAGTCCAAAAAATATTTCCATTGACACGCACCCCTGTGATGGTCGTCACGGACCGGAGTTGCCGTATGGTAGACACTCCATTTGTCAACATGGTTCGGAGGGTACGTAAGCACACTCTCTTAGAGCCGGGCGACACGAAGTGGCCGTGGAAAGGGGAAGCCGCAGCTAGCTTCGTTTGTGCAGGGATCACCAGTAGCCGCGCGCTACCGACCTCCAGCGCCGGCTACTGGTCCCCGTCTATCTTGTGTAATACAAGCGCCTCCGAAGAGAAGTGATCCTTCGGGGGCGGTTTTTTGTGCACGCAAATCCCCTTCCTTCGGCAAGGACAGAAATCCCCGGGAATGATTGAAGGCTGCGCGCTCGCGGCTACGCCGTAGCGCGGTGGTGTTCGTGGCTGCCCAGGCGCACACTGACCACCTTCGAGACGCCGGGCTCCTGCATGGTGACGCCGTAGATCATGTCGGCGAACTGCATCATGCGCTTGGAGTGGGTGACCACCAGGAACTGCGTGTCCCTGCTCAGGACGCGCATCAGTTCGCCGAAGCGGGTCACGTTGGTCTCATCCAGCGGGGAGTCCACCTCGTCGAGCACACAGAAGGGGCTGGGCCGGAACTGGAAGATGCCGACCAGCAGCGCGAGGGCGGTCAGCGCCTTTTCGCCTCCTGAGAGCAGCAGCACATTCTGCAGCTTCTTGCCCGGCGGCGAGACCACGATATCGAGGCCGCTCTCGGCCTGATTCTCCACGTCGGTGACGCGCAGGAAGGCCTGCCCTCCCTGGAAGAGCTGAGCGAAGACCCGGGCGAAGTTCTCGTTGATCCTGGCCAAAGCCTCGTCGAACCTGGTGCGCGAGATCAGATCGATCTCCTTGATGGTCTCCTGGGTGTTGGCGATCGACTCCATCAGGTCCTTGCGCTGGACCTCGAGGAAGCCATGGCGGCCGGCCGTCTCCCGGTACTCGTCAAGGGCCATCATGTTCACCGGGCCCATCTGCTCCATGCGCTGGCGCAGGGTCTGGCAGGTCTGCTCCTCGGCGCTGAGAGCCTCTTCGGCCAGGCGCGCGATCGCCTGGTCGGCACGCAGCACCTGGGCCTCGGCATTGACTTCGGCCAGGCAGCTTGCCTCCTGGTACTCCTGATCGGAACGCAGCTTGGCCGCCTGGCTGGAACGGCTGGCGCGGTCTTCGCGCAACTCGTCAAGCGCCGCCCGCCCGGTCTTCAGCTGGGTCTCGATGGCCGTCAGTTGCTGGCGCAGGGCCTGGGCCCGGGCAGCAATGGTCTCGGCCTGAGACAGGGCTCCGGTGCGCGCCTCGGCCAGTTCCTTCTGCCGGCTTGCGAGCGCGCCGCTCTCGCGAATGCGTTCCTGGCGCTCCGCCTTGGCAGCGGCGCGCTGCTGTTCGATGACCAGCCCGCGACGCTCCAGGTCGGCATGGAGCCGGTCGATGCGCTGGAAGGCCGACTCGGCGCCGCGCCGCCGCTCCTCCAGGCCGGCCAACTGCGCGGTCACCTGCGCCGCTTCCTGCTGCAAGGCCTCGCGCTTCTCGCGCAAATTTCCCAACTGGGCTTGCAGCTCATCGAGGGCGGCCTCGGCGGCGGAGTGCTCGGCTTCCAGGCGCGCTGTCTCCTCGCGCTTCTGGGCAATCGAGCTGCACTTGGCTTCACGCGCGTCCTTGTTGCGGGCCGCCTGCGCGATCCACTCCTGCATTCGCCGCTCCACGCGCTGCGCCTCGCTTTCCATCTGCTTCAGCGCCGCTCTCTGGTTGGCGGTGTCGGTCTCCGCCTGCCGCCGCTCTTCGCCGCTCGCCTCCAGTTGCGCCGCCAGTTCTTCGATGGCGCGGGTCAGCGCCGCGGCTTCAATCTCCGCCTGGGCCAGACCGGTCTCCAGCTTGTCCAGCCGGTTTGCGGCCTCGCGCAACTCGCGCTTCAGCGCCAGTGGACCTTCACTGGCCGGCTTGCCGCCAGTCACCGTCGCATTGTGGAAGCACTCGCCCCCGGGGGTGAGGAAATAGGCGTGGGAGTAACGCGCGGCCAGCCGCGACGCCTCGCCGGGATCCTCGACCATGTACCCGTATCTGAGCTTGGGCAGGATCGACTCCAGCGATCGCCCAAAGCCATTCAGCACGCGGATCGAATCCTTGAGCGGGGTGAGGCCCGGATCGCTGATCGGGTCTGCGATTTCCTCAAAGAGTGTGGGTTGCTCGGCGGGGTGAACCAGGAAGGTGGCCCGGCCATCGACGCCGGACTTGAGCAGCCGCACGCCCTCCTCGGCAGCTCCCCAGCTCTCCACCACCACATAATTCAGCTCCTCGCGCAGGAACTCGTCCACCACGGCCTCATGCTCGCCGCTCACCTCGATGAAGTCCGCCAGCGTGCCCACCGGAGCCATGCCCGGACCCAGCGCGCCCGGCTTCAAAAGCCGCCTGACGGTATCGGTGGAGTAACTGTGATTGCGAATCAAGGCCTGTAGCGAGTCGCGCCTTCCGGCCACGGCGGCCTGTTCGCCGCGCAACTGGTTGACGCGCGAGCGCTGGAAGCTTTCCTCGGCGCGGCGGGTTTGCAGGGTCTCGCGAAGAGCGGCAATCTCGTTCTCCAGCCGCTGGAGCTTCTGCGCCGCGGACTCAAAGCGCGCCATGGCCTGCCCGGTCTCCACCGCCAGGTTCTCCTGCTCATTGCGCGCCTGGCTCATCTCGGCTTCCAGCCGCGCGGCCTCGCGCTCCAGCGCAGCCAGACTTTCTTCCCCCTGCGCCGTGTGGTTGCGGGCGTTGCCGGCCAGGGTCAGCAGGTGCATGGCGCGGCGGCGGCAGGATTCCAACTCCCGCTCCGCAAGGAAGACCTCCTCGGCTGCCGTGCGCGCCTCTTGCTGGCGCGCCTCCACCTGCTGGCGAAAGGCCCTGGCCTCGCCGGCCGCCGTTTCCAGGAACCTCTGCTGCTGGGCGCGCTCCTCGGCAATCGAGCCCAGCTGCGCCCTGGTCTGTTCCAGTTCCGCGCCGGCCGCCGCGATGCGCGCCTCCAGCTCGCCCACGCGTTCGGCGTTGCCGCGCTCCCGCGCCGTGGCCCGCTCCAGCTCAACCGCCGCTTCGCTGGCCCGGCTTTGCGCTTCGTGGCCTTCGCGGTCCAGCTCATAGCCGCGCTCGGTGAGCGCGTGCTGGCTGGCTTCCAGCGCACCGATCTCCGCGGCCGAGGCGTTGATCCGCCCGGTCAACCCGGCTATTTCACGCTCCAGCGCGGCCTGCTCCGCATCCATGAGCGCCATGCGGCTGGCCAGCACCACCCGCATCCGCCCGCGCAACTCGTCGCGCACGGCGGCAAACCGCTCCGCCCTCGCCGCCTGCCGTTTCAGGCTGTTCATCTGCCGCGCGACTTCCTCGAAGATATCGTCCACGCGCGCCAGGTTCTGCTTGGCGCTCTCCAGGCGCAGCTCTGCCAGCCGCTTCTTGTTCTTGAAGCGGGTAACGCCCGCGGCCTCCTCGATGATGGCCCGCCGGTCGTACGGCTTGGAGCTGAGCAGTTGGCCGATCTGTTCCTGCCCGATAATGGCGTAGCTCTCCGGCCCCAGACCCGTGCCCATGAAGATATCCTGAATGTCGCGCAGGCGGCAGAGCTTGCCGTTCAGCAGGTACTCGCTCTCGCCGGTGCGAAAGAGGCGCCGGGTAATCACGATCTCGCCCTTCTGGGGCGTGCGCTGGAACTTGCGGCGGCGGATCTTGAGCACCACCGCCTGCGGACCCTGGGCGCCGGCCACCAGTTGAGGCTGGGCCAACGATTGCTCCGGCCCGTCTTCTTCGAGTACCTGGCCCGGCTGCTCGGCGGCGATGATCTCCTCGGCCTCGACCGCTCGCTGGCGGCGCATCTCTTCCTCGTCCCAGTCGGCCTCGCCATCCTGCTCGACCACCACCTCCGGCTCCACGGGCACCGGTCCCGCGAAGGCCTCGGGATCGACCAGCGTCAGCGTCACCTCGGCCATCCCCAGCGCCTTGCGGTCGCGGGTTCCGGAGAAGATCACATCCTGCATGTGCGTGCCGCGCAGGGATTTGGCGCTCTGCTCGCCCAGCACCCAGCTCATCCCATCCAGGATGTTCGACTTGCCGCAGCCGTTCGGCCCCACCACCACGGCAATGCCCGCTCCCGGCACGGTCAACTCCGTGCGGTCGCAAAAGCTCTTGAACCCGAGGATGTGTATCTTCTTCAGCTTCAGCATGGCTACTCCGGCCGGAATGGGGCTGCGCGCGACTGCGATCAAGAATCGGCGGCAGCCCTCCCCGGCCGCCTGGCGAGGAAAATATCGCTGCCCGATTACGAGCTCTCAATTACAGACTCTAAGCAGCCTGAGAGGCAGGGTCAACGGCTGGAGGCGGGGTTCTTGTGGATAAGGGAGGCCGCAATTCCCCTTCTTAAAGAATCCCCAAAAAGCAGTGCTGAATTGGGATTTCTTAAGGGTTTTCGCGCGGTTCTTGCACCCCCGGAGCAGTCGCGGACGGGCGAGTTTTTCGACGCGGTTGAGGCCGCCGAACGCCCGCCGCCGGAGTGGAAAGGATAGGGAGATCAGCGGCGGGCCGTCGGGCCCATGGGCAGATTCACAGATGCAGATAGCGATCCGCGCTGTAGACCAGCGCCAGGGTTACCAGCGCGATGAAGACTTCTCCAATGGCTCCCACGGCGAAAGGCCTCCAGCCTTGTCTGCCGAGCTCGCGAAGGTTGGTGCGCAGGCCGACCCCGGCGAAGGTAAACAGGAATGCCCAGCGGGAGAGGTTGGCGAGGCTGGTCAACTGCGGCTTGGCAAAGAAGCCGAGTGTGGCGAGCAGTGATATGAGCAGGAATCCCAGGACGAACTTGGGAAACTTGCGCCACAGGAATGCGGCCTTGTTGCCAACGGCATGGGCCTGACCGCGGGAAGCCCAGTAGATTGCGTAAGCGAGCACAACGAATCCAATCAGGGCATTGCGCGTGGTCTTGGCCAGGACAGCGACCTTTTGGGCGGCGTCGGAGTAGAGAGCTCCGGCGGCGGTGGCCTCGGCTGTGTTGTCCACGGCAAGGCCGGCCCAGAGGCCGTAGGCCTTGTCGCTCAAATGCAGCCCGTGGCCGATGAGCGGGAAGGTAAATAGCGATATGGCGCCAAGGGCGAGGATGGCGGCGATGGCGTAAGAGGCGTCTTCATCGTCGGCGTCGATGGCCGGCTGGGCGGCAATGATGGCCGAAACGCCGCAGATGGAGGAGCCGACGGCCAACAGCGAAGTGAGCTTCGGCTTGAGCCTGAAGGTGCGCCCCAGCAGATGCATGAAAGCGATGGAGAGGGTGAGCGCAACAACCACCAGGAGCAGCGAGATGCCGCCCAGGTGGAGAACGTCTCCGAGCAGGAATCGCGAGCCTAGCAGCACGATTCCGGCCTTGAGCCAAAACTCGTAGGTAAGCACGCCCGGCTTGAATAAGCGCGGAACCCCGATGGTGTTGGCGATGATCAGGCCAATGACGATGGCCCAGAGGACGTATTCGATATTGGGAAAGGTCAGGTGATGGGACTTGGTGTAGCCGGCGATGGATTGCTCGATGAGCTTTCCAGCTTCACCCACAGCGGCCAGCAGCAGCAGACCAGGGACAAGTTCGAGGATGCGGCGCAAGAGCCCGGTTGAGCTCGAGGAAACGGGTTGGGCGATGGCGGTGGCCATTCGGATCTCCTTTGGGGAATTTGAAAGCGGGCGTTCTACCACCTCACGGGCGGGATCAGGTTGAGGCGAATCAGCAGCGCGAGTACAAACGCGAGCGTGACGGCATAGACGTCGAGCGAGATTCCGCGCCGGAGCGCGGCGGTAGCTTCAGGCATGTTTTCCTCCAAATGAGCTGTTTTGTATTTCACGCTGGGATTGAAACGGTGTCTGCTGCCGCACGGTCTGCGGCGACAAGATCCCGGACGGCCCAGCCGGCGATCAACAGGCTGGGCGCGCGAGTGGGTTCGGCGTCGCCAAGAGCGGCCAGCGTAGTACATCGGACTTCCTGGCCAGGCTGTGTGGCGCACGAGACAACGGCGCAAGGGAACTCCGGCGGGAGGCCCTGCTCAAGCCACTCCCGCGCCAGCAGATGAAGGTCGCGGCCCGGCATATAGACCACGCGGGTCGCGTCCTCGATCTCCGGCAGCGGCGATTGGTTGTGCGACTGGGCGTGATGTCCGGTGGAGAAGATCACGCTTGACGCGCCGTCGCGGCTGGTGAGGGAGCAGCCAATCGCCGCGGCCGCGGCCAGGGCGGCGGTGACTCCGGGAACGATCTGGAATGGCACGCCCGCTAGCGTGAGGGCGGCAATCTCTTCGGCGGCGCGGCCGAAGAGGAGCGGGTCGCCGCCCTTGATGCGAACCACGCTGCGATGCGAGCGCGCCCGGTCGATCATAAGGGAGTTGATTTCGGCCTGGGTGATGGTCTTGAAGCCGCAGCGCTTGCCCACGTTCAGAACTTCAGCCGAGGGCGAGGCGCAGTCGAGAATCGCCTGCGGGACGAGATCGTCGTGGAGAATCACGTCGGCGGTCTGGATGAGGCGCAGCGCCTTGACGGTGAGCAGGTCAGGGTCGCCTGGACCTGCTCCCACCAGGTGAACCGTCTCCGCCGAATCGCTGGCATCCGGACCGGCTTCCGGCGGGAACGCTTCAATTCGATCAGGGCGGTCCCCAAAACTGCCGAAGTCTTCCTCGGGGATGGCGGCGAATTCGCCGGCGGTCTGCTCGTCCGCAAGGGGCGCTAGCGCCAGTTGCCGCGACGGGCAGGATTCGGATTCGCAGACCGGCCGCCGGGCAAGCAGATGCAGCAGGAATTTGCGCGCCTCGCCCCTGGGATGAGTTTCGAGAACCTGGCGGCGCAGCCGGCCGAGGCTTTCGAGCCACGGGCCGAGTTCCGCAGGCAATTGCTCGTCGATCTCGCGGCCAAGGCGCTGGGCGACGGCGGGGCTTTGACCGCCAGTGGAGATGGCGATCTGCAGATCGCCGCGGCTGACCACCGAGCCGAAGTAGAAGTCGCAGTTGGGAATGTCGTCGACGCTATTCGACAAGATGCCGCGCTCGACTGCGCCCCGATGCACCAGTGCGTTCACTTCAGGCGAATCGGTGGCCGCGATGACCAGCAGGTTGCCGTCGAGGTCGGAAGGTTCAAAGGCGCGCTGCACCAACTCGAGCTTGCCGTCGAGAGCCAGTTGGCGGATCTCGGGCCGCGCCTCGGGAGCGACCACGCGGAGGCGGAGTCCCGTCTTGAGCAGGCTGCCGATCTTGTCCAGCGCAACGCTGCCCGCGCCCACCAGGAGGCAGCGGCGGCCTTCGAGTTTAAGGAAGATCGGCAACATGCTCATGGCTGGCTCCTCAATCGCCCACACCGTGAGGTACCGGACCGGCAGGCGCATCGCGCTCCTCGGCAGCCAGCGCCTCGCCGGCCAGATGGGCGCGCAGTTCGTCGTTGGAGTAGCGGCCGAACCAGGCGCGCAGGTTCTCCTCAGGCAACCGGTCGGCCAGGTAGCGGCGCAGCAGGCGCTCGATGGCGTCGGGCACGAGCGGAGCGGGGCAGCGATAGCCGACCGGCCGGGCGATTGCGGCGTGCCGGCCCACCGCGCCTCCCAGGCAAAAGTAGAAGGCGTCGGTCAGCCTGCCCTCGTGCTTGATCTTCTTGCCTTCGATGCCGATGTCGGCAACCCAGTGCTGCCCGCAGCCGTTGGGGCAGCCGGTCACGTTCAGCTTGAGCTGCTGGTCGAATCCCGGCAGGCGCTCTTCGAGCTCATCGACCAGCCAACGGGTAAAGCCCTTGGTCTCGGTGATGGCCAGCTTGCAGAACTCGGTGCCCGTGCAGGCGATGGCGCCCCGCCAGAAGGGCGAGCCGTCGACCTGGAGGCCGATTCTGCCCAGCTCGCGAGCCAGCTCCGAGGCCTTGCGATAGGCAATATCGATGAACAGCAGGTTCTGGGTGGTTGTGGTCCGCAGGGCTCCGCTGCCGAAGCGCTCGGCCAGATCGGCGGCGGCTTCCAACTGCTCTCCCGTCAGGCGGCCGCGCAAGACGCTGGCTCCGACGTAACTCAGGCCGGGCTGGCGCTGCGGATGGATGCCGGCGTGGTCGCGGAAGACATCGTCGGGCGCCTGTTCGGGCGCGCCGGGCAGGAGCGTGAAGTCGAGGCGCGATTGGAGTTCCGCCCGGAAGCTATCGGCGGTCCATCCCTCCTTGAGGAAGAGATGCTTGAGGCGGGCGCGGTCGCGGCTCTCGCGCAACCCCTGCTGGTCGCGGAAGATTTCGGTGACGGCGCGAACCACGCGCAACGCCTGGTCGGGCAGGATGAAAACGTCCAGGCGGACGGCGAGATGCGGATCGGCTGAGAGCCCGCCGCCCACGCGCAGGGAGTAACCAACTTCGCCGTTGTGCTTCACGGCCGTAAGTCCAATGTCGTTGATCTCCGGATGGCTGCACCAGGACGGGCAGCCGGTGACGGAGATCTTGAACTTGCGGGGCAGGTTATAGAACTCCGGATTGGCCGTGAGCAGGTGGGCAATCTCGCGGGCCAGGGGCGCGGCGTCGATCAGCTCATCGGCGGCCACTCCGGCCAGCGGGCAGCCGGTCACGTTGCGCACCACGTCGCCGCAGGCGCCCCTGGGCGAAAGGCCAACTGCGTTCAGCGCGTCGACCACCTCAGGCAGCGACTCGATGGTGAGCCAGTGAAGCTGAATGGCCTGGCGGACGGTGATGTCGGCCAGATTGCGGGCGTGCTTGCGCGCCAGCGAGCCGATGACGCGAAGCTGGCTGGCCGTGACGATGCCGTTGGGAATCCCGATGCGCATCATGAAATAATCCGAGGCCAGGCCTTCGCCGCCCTTGCCGCCGACAGCGCCCGCGCCGTCGCCCTGCGTATAAATGCCCCACCACTTGAAGTAGAAGGCGGCCCACTCGGGCAAGACGCTGGAGCGGCCGGCGCGGGCGAAAGCGCGCACCTCGTCGAAGGCCTCCCAGGGGTTCTTCGCGCGCTTCAGGCGCTCCGCCCGCTGGGCTTTCGTCTCTTTTGCTTCAGCAAGATGTGTCATCTGTTCCTTGTCCCCAAGAAAGAAAAAACCCGCGGCAGCCTGGCTGCATCGCGGGCATTGAAGAAACCTTGGAGGTTCTATCGGACTCGTCGGACCCAGGTCACCCGCGCGCTCAAAGCGATGAACAGCGGCGACAACAGGACCGAACTTCCATATTGGGATAGTATCTGCGGGGCCGGAGAAATGCAAATTCCCACCTGCGGCTGAACTTGGCCCACCAATTTCATTCTCGCCAAACTTGGTCAGAAAGGCAGACATTGGATACAATAGTTGCTAGCAAGTAGCAGATATTGCTCCCAGGTGGAGTGGAGTCGCCGTTATGCGGGAAGTTCAAAAGGTCAGTATCGCGCTCACAGGCGAGCAGATTGGGGCTCTCAAGGCCGCCGTGGAGACGGGGGAATACGCCACCACCAGCGAGATCGTTCGCGAGGCGATCCGGGACTGGCAGTTCAAGCGCGCGTTGCGCCAGGAAGACTTGATGCGCCTCCGCCAGATGTGGGATCAAGGGAAGGCCAGTGGAGTCGCGGCGCCGGTAGACTTTGAAGGCGCGCGACGCGAGGCGCGGCAGCGCTTGGCAATCGCCGCCGAGGACCAGGCCCGTGCCAGTTGATCTTGTCTGGACTCCGCAAGCCCGCGAGGATTTGATCGAGATTTATACCTATATCGGCCTCGATAATCCATCCGCCGCCGAGCGGGTCTTCGATGCTGTGGAGGCGAAGGCTGAATTGCTCGTCCGTTACCCGCGACTCGGCGTGCGGCGTCCTGACATTCGTCCGTCTGTGCGAATGCTGGTTGAGGGGCCATACCTCATCCTTTATGAGACGCGCCCCGACACCGACGACGGCAGCATCGGGGAAGTGGAAATTGTAAGAATCATGGACGGACGCCGCAACCTGAAGAATCTCTTCTGAATCGGGCAACTCTCTGGCTTCATCTGCCGCGGGGGACGAAGCCGGGGCACTTGGGCCAGGGGTCGAAGCTCCCACTTCGGCTCGCGGATGCGCCGGTGTGGCCGCTCAAGCGGAACGAGCGTCAATGTCTTCAAGTTTCTTTGCGGAAGCAGTTGCATCCTGAGCCAAAGCCCTTTAAGATGCGTCAATTGATACCCATGCAGCGCGCCGCTTCCAACCCGCCTGTGCCCACTCCTCCGCCGCCTGGCCCCAGGCTGCGCGTCGGCAAGTTGTGCGTGGCCGTTCAGGCCGGTTCGGTGGCGGAGATGATCGAGCGGGCCGCGGCCGCGATCCAGGACTGCAAGCCGGACGCGAAGTTCATTGAATTCCGCCTCGACTCTTTGGCCAAGCCCGCCGTGGCGCTGCCCAAGGTGAAGGAGTTTCTGGCTGCGCGCCGCGATGTGACGGCGATCGCCACCTGCCGGCGCAAGGAGTTCGGCGGCAACTTCGAGGGGGCGCTGACGGCGGAGCTGGACGTGCTGTTGAAAGCCGCGAAGGCCGGCTGCAAGATTGCCGATCTCGAAGTCGAGTCGGCGGAGGAGGCCAGGCCATCGCAACTGGCCCAGTGGCGCGCCAGGCTGCGGGCGGCGGGCGCGGCGCTCCTCATCAGCTATCACGACTTTACGCAGACCGGCGACATGGAGCATGCAGCCAGGCGCATCGAGGCTTTTCAGCCCGAGTTCGTCAAGGTGGTTTCCACGGCGCAGTCGCTGGTGGACAATCTGGCCGTCCTGCGGCTGATCGAGGAGCGGTCGCTCTCGTCGCACGTGGTGGGCATGGCCATGGGCGAGGAGGGACTGGTGAGCCGCGTGCTCGGGCCGAGGGCGGGGGCGGCCTTCACGTTTGCCTCCTTCGACGATGGCTCCGGAGCTGGAGTGGCGACGGCTCCCGGCCAGGTGACCGCCCGTACATTGCGCGATCTCTACCGCGTGGAGCAGCTGGATCAGGCGACGCGGGTCTTCGGCGTGGCCGGCAACCCCATCGCCCACTCGCTTTCGCCGCTCATGCAGAATACCGCCTTCCGCCGCGAAAACGTGAACGCCGTGCTGCTTCCGCTCAAGGTCCGCGCGCTGGGCGAACTGCTCACCCTGGCGCGCGAGCTGCCGCTGGCCGGCACGGCCGTCACCATGCCCCTCAAGCAGGAAGTCGTGCCCCGCCTGGCCAATATGGACCCGCTGACTGCCCGCATCGGCGCCTGCAACACGCTGCGCACCGGGGCCGACGGCAGGCTCTACGGTTTCAATACGGACGTGGCCGGCGTGGTGAGGCCGCTCGAAAAACGCCTCAAGCTCAAGGGCGCGAGGATTGGCGTGGTCGGCGCGGGCGGTGCGGCGAGGGCCGCTGTCTTCGGCCTGGTGGATCAGGGCGCCGAGGTCTTCATCTTCAACGTCATCCACGAACAGGCCGTGGCCCTGGCCAGGGAAGCGAAAGCCACGGTGCTGACGCGGGAACAGTTCGCCAAGGAACGCTTCGACGTGCTCATCAACGCCACCCCCTGCGGCATGGAAGGCAACCCCAAGCCTCTGCCCATTGAAGAAGATGAGCTGAACGCCGGGCTGGTCTTCGACATGGTCTACAACCCGCTGGAAACGCCGCTGCTCAAGCTGGCCAAAGAGCGCGGTCTTCCCACCATCAGCGGCATGGAGATGTTTGTGCAGCAGGGCGCGCGCCAGTTCGAAATCTGGACCGGCAAACCCGCTCCCGAAGCGGAGATGCTGCGCGTGGTGGAGCTGGAGTTGCGCAGGCGGGGGTAGGCAGGGCGTCGATTCCCGGGTCTCAAAGGCGAGACCTGCGGCACCCGCACCCAGCCTGGCGCCCTCAGCGCCCCACCAAGACGGAGGACAACCGCGGGTCCTTCGACTCCGCTGCACTTTGCTCAGGATGACAAATCTAGCCTCTGAGGGAAGTTCTTCAGCAATTTGGACTTCACCACGGGCTGCTAAGTGCTCATGGCATAGGGAAAACGCTGCGGACGGGATAACATGCCGTTTGCCTCGTCATCGTTCTTGAAACGCTCTCTAACCGGATCCCAATGCAATCTGCGCCCGGTCTTCATCGCAATGTGGTGCACCAGGCAGGTCGAGCAGGCGCGGTGGCCGATCTCGGCCGGAGCGATGGGAGCATTTCTCGTCCGGATGCATTCCAGCCAGTTTCCGTGCTGGTCCTCGCTTTGATACAAGTGAACTTCGTCCGGCCCGATCACGCTTTCGAGAATCTTCGGGTCGCTCGCCATCAGGGGCTGGAGCGTAACCGGCTTGCCTCCCGCGTCGCTGGCCGTAACCTCCGCATCCCGGGTGACGAAGATCCATCCCTCGCTCCCGTAGAACTTGATTCCATTCGGAAAAACGCCGCTGATATCCATGGTGACGCCGTTCGCGTAGATGGCATGAGTAAGAAACTTGCCATGGACATTCCACAACCCATGGGTGGGAAACTCCGCCGCGCCCCACACTTCCACCGGCCCCGTGTATTCCGTATTCATGCCCCAGTGAGCCGTATCCACATGGTGCGCTCCCCAGCCGGTAATCATGCCCGCGCCGAACTGCTCGCAGCGCAGCCAGCCTGGACGGTCAAAACTCTGCTGGGGATGCACGCGCATCTCGGTGTAATAGACCTCGGGCGTGGAACCGAGCCAGGCGTCGTAATCGAGATTCGGCGGCACCGGCATGGGCGGCGCATCCGGCCCGCCGGGGTCGCCGGGCAGGCCGATCTCGACATGCTTGATCTGGCCGATGCGGCCATTGCGCACCAGTTCACAAGCGCGGTGAAACTGCTTCCACGACCTTTGTTGCGAGCCGACCTGCAGAATCCGCCCCGAAGCGTTCACCGCATTGCTCATCGCGCGTCCCTCGGCGATGGTCAGCGAGGCAGGCTTTTGCAGGTACACGTCCTTTCCGGCCCGCACCGCATCCACCGCCAGAATCGCGTGCTGGTGGTCCGGCGTGCTGATCACTACCGCATCGATATCCTTGTTGGCCAGCAGTTCGCGGTAGTCGTGGTAGCCGGTTACGCCGTCATAGCTCTTGCCGGTCTTGCCTGCATAAAAGCCGTTGACGAGCGCCTTGCCCGCCTCCATGCGCTTGGAGTCCAGATCGCAGACGGCTACGATCCGCGCCTGCTCGAACTGCCAGATTCCGGGCAGATCGTGGATGCGGGAGATGCGGCCCACTCCGATGGCGCCAACATTGATGCGGCTGCTGGGGGCGATCTGCCCCATGGCATTGGCGGGAACGATGGCCGGGAAGCCGGCCGCGGCAGCCGCTCCCGCCGACATCCTCAGAAAATCCCGGCGCGAAGAACCGGCGCTGGCATTCACTTCGGTCATGACTCCTCCTCCCGGCCGGTTTCCGGCACCTGCCTGTCGATCCCGGCCTATGCGGTGAAGGTAAGAACCCTGGCGTTCTTTTGCGCCTTCAGCACCAGCTCGGCGGCCAGGAGCGCCTGTTCCTGATCCTGCGCGGTGTGAGTGCGGTTCACAATGTCGGCGACGAACTGCGGCCCAAACGGCAGCTCGCCTTTGGCGCAATCGATGTAGCGGGTCTCCTTTTGGTCCACAATAAACAGGTGGTTGCCGCCGGGCCTCCCGGCAACATCGATATACTTGCGCAGCTCGATGTAACCCTCGGTGCCCAGGATGAACAGCCGCCCGTCGCCCCATACGCCCAGGCCGTCGGGAGTGAACCAGTCCACGCGCACATACCCGGCTCCGCCGTTGCCGCGCAGCAGCATGTCGCCGAAATCCTGAAACCCTGGGTGGCTGGGATGATTCACGTTGGCGATCTGCGAAGCCGTCACTTCCGCCGTCGTCGAGCCGGTGTAGTAGACAAACTGATCCGCCTGGTGCGAACCGATGTCGCACAGGATGCCGCCGTATTGGGCCGGGTCCCAGAACCAGTTGGGACGGCTGGGCGCATTCACCTGGTGGGGCGCGATGTTGATCGTCTGCACCACTTTGCCGATTGCGCCTTCCTTGACCAGATAGCCGGCCTGCACAGCCGCCCGCACCTCCAGCCGCTCGGAATACATAATGGCAAACATTCTGCCCGTCTCCGCCGATACCTTGCGCACTTCGGCGAGCCGTTCCAGGGTCGTCATGGCCGGCTTGTCGCTCAAGAAATCCTTGCCGTGCTTCATGACGCGAATGCCCAGAGGCGCGCGCAGATTCGGAATGGAGGCACTCGCCACCAGTTGGATCGAGGGGTCGTTCAGTATTTCGTCCTCGCTCTTCGCCAGCCGGGCGTTGGGATAGAGCTTCTGGAAGCCGGCAATCGCCTGGGGAAGCTCCGAGTAGAACGCAACCAGCTGCCCGCCCCCGCGGATCACGGCTGCGGTAATGCCCAGGATGTGCGCATGGTCGAGGCCGATAACTCCAAACTTAATAGAGTATTTTGGCGCCGCATCCGCATCGGTTCCCGGCGCGACGGCGTCGTGGACGATGGAACCGCCTCCCGCTTGAAGCCCAAAAGCCGCCTCGGGAAGCGCCGACAACACGCCCGCCGCACCCACGGTCTTCAAGAAGTTACGCCGGCGAATCTTCTCACATTGCATAAGCTTCACATCTCCAGTTTTCGCTGTTTGGGAGCATCCCAACGGGCAACTCCCGAAACTTCCCCCTACTGTATCAGCAGTTCTTAAGCCCGTCGATATTCTTGAAGTCGACCTGGTGAGTCGTGTTATCTGCAAGCGTGATCTGCGCTCCGAGGACGGAACCGGAAGAAGTCACCTCCATGATCCGGATAGCCCTCACCGGATCCAATTCTTCCGGCGTCCATGAAGTGTCATCGGTCTTGTGCAGCATCGCCGTAATCATCAATTCCATCGCGGGGTTCCTGGCGGTGCGCTTGCGATGGACGAACAGCACAGTACTCTCCTCCGCTTCCGCGTTGAAGCCGCGGTGAACCTGGCTCTGAATCGTGTCCCAGCCGTTGTAAGCTATCATCGCCACCGATCTGCCCGGAATCGAGGCCGTGATCCCCCGCTTCATCCCGTCCTCGAAAGTGTGCAACTCGGCCTTCTTTCCACTGAAATGCGGCATGCCGAAATGGCCGAGCGTGAGCTCGTGCTCGAAGGCCAGACGGCAGCGGTCGACGCGGATGACGCCTCCAGGAACCGTGATCTCCGCGAGGTCGATGATGTATCCGACTCCGTTGTTCGGCGGTTTCCGCATGAGCAACTGGCGGTAGAGCACGCCGCCGCGCACGCCGTTGAAGAGAATGCTTTGCGAGGTGACGTAGGCGGCGCTCTTCGATGCGGCGTTATCGACCGCGCGTCCCGTGAGGTAAAAATTGATGTCCACACCCCTCAGATCGCGAGGATCCAGGCTCCGGAAACTGTACTCCTGCGATGTGCCGCCGTTCGGGTTGTGATCTTCCCATGGGAAATGGGTGTTGAACACCAGCTTGGAGTAGTTGTGATCGTCGTCGTACACCTTGCCGGAGACAATCTCGGAAGTGCCGCTATTGCCGTGGTTGACCAGAACGATGCCCGGCCGTTCGAGCACGGTCCGTTTCGAGCGCTTTCCCAATCCTTCCCACATTCCGTCGTTCTCTTGCGCGGTCCAGAATGGAGAATCTTCCGGCAGCGCCAGGCTGATGAACGGCAGGAACATGATGAACGGGCTGGCCGAACAACTGTAGTTTTGAATCGCGAATTCCCGGTGGGGATAGAAGCCAAGGCTGGGAATGTCGTTCTCGTAAAAGTCTTCCCGCCCCGTGAATTGCAGAATCGATCCGGAACAGAGCCGCCTTGCCCAACCGGGATCGATCGGCGGTTCCGAGGCGAGCAGAAACGACACCGGGAAGCCGCCGGAAATCCATAGGCGGTAGCAGATGCTTCTGGCCCACATGTTGATATAGCCGTTCCGGCCGAAGAAGCTGGTATACGTCTTGAATAGCTCCTGGAAACTTCTTTCGAGTACGCCGGCAATCTCTGGATAGTGCTCGCGGCCGAAGGCGCGGCTCCAGATGGTGCCGTAAACGACGAAGAGGCTGATGGTGTAGTAGTTGTAGCTCTGCTCCAGATACCAGCCGTTGCCCGCGTGATACGATGCGACCCACTGCAGGTGGCTTTTCAGCAAATCGTCGTCAATGTCATATCCACATTTCTTGAGAAGCGATAGCGCGCAGATATTGAACATTCGCCAATTGTTCTGCGTTGTGCGGTGATGGGCCCATTTGGAAATTGCGACGGCCATTTCATCGCGCTGCTTTTCGGTCAGGTAAGGCCATAGAACATCGGGCATCAGCAAGAGCGTCTTCGCCAAGCCGCCGAACTCGCAGGTGAACTGATAGGTGGCGTCCGGCAGGTCCTCGGGCATGGGCAAGCTGTTTACATGCCCGGGCGTCATCGCATTGTAGAACTGATGGGCGTAGTAATCGCGCAGCCTGATGCCGCCGATGCTGACCTCGGGATCGACGTGGATCAGCGGGGCTGCCAGATTGAAGGTCCTCTCCAGCGCTTCGAACTCGTTGGAGCGATGACGCCATTCCGGCGCATTCGGCTGCGGATACGACTTACCGGGCACCTTCGGAAACACGATTGGCGAGTCAAACGACTTCACGTGCCGGAATGCCCGTTGCAGCACATACCTGGCGCATTCGATGTAGTGTTTCCTGGTCATCCCGGTCAGCGGGCTCAGATTCAAATCGGGATTCCTGACTTCAAAAGCATCTTTCAAAATTGTCTCCTCGATCGGTTGGCATTCTTGGTCCCTCTCGCATCTTGTTGCAAGGTCATACGATTTTGAGCTTCAGAGACCCGCTGGCGCGGCAGATCAAAGCCAGCCGGAATATTACTCGTCCGGTCACCCCCCGGGATACGGGCACCCGAAGATCCGGCAAGCGCGCAGCGTTCCCGTCAGGCTGGTCTCCATCACCCGCCGCCAGCCGGCCTCGTCCAATTCCAGCACATGCGCCTTGTGCGTAATCCCGGCCGCATTCACCTCCTGCTCCAGCCGCCGGGAACTGGCCACAACGTCGGCTCCGGCCTCGTCCAGGCCCAGCACGATCGCGTGTCCCAGCCCCGTGTTGCCGCCGGTCGCCACCGCAACTCTGCCGTTCAAATCGAATGGCTTCGACCCAATCCCCGCTCTCCCTCCTGTATCCACATTACCCGCATGAGCCATGGATTGGGGAGTTCTTCAGAGTCTCCAAAGAGAAAAAGCAGTTGCGGGCCAAGAGAGAAACTTGCCGTTCGCCGCGGCGAAGGCGAGGTCGGGGGCGCAGCCGAAGCGGCGGGCCGCCCATGACTTTGCACCATCCGTGAAGAGACCTCAGTTCCCGCCGTTTCTCATCAGCCGCAGGAATTGATCGAGTTCCTTTCCATTCACGGCATTCACCTGGGGAATCTGCCCGCGCCGCATGTCTTTGGCGTCATGAACGACAAAATGGAGGCCAACGCCGTCGTTTCCCCAGCGGACGGAGCTGGCATTCACGGTGATGGAACGCTCGACGATCGGCTGCGCGGAATCCGTGAGGGTCATTCTGACCACGGTGCCAGGGTACCAGCGCTCCTCCGTGATCACGTACAGACCGCTGGCGCTGATATCGCGGATGCGGTGCTCCTCCGGCGCGCCCCCTGTCCAGAAATGGGCTGCGAGGCCGGGCAAAGATTCCCGCGGAGTCTTCCTCAGATCGGGGGGATCGGGATTCAACCAGCGTTGCAGCCAACTCTTCGCGAGCTTCACGCTCTTGATTTCCGGTTCGACGGGGCCGTTTCCGTTTGCAGGCCGGGACTGGGGGAGCTCCCTAACGGCAGGTTCCGGCTCCGGGCGATTCTCCCGCTGCGCCAGATTGAGAATGCTGCCGGGAATCGGCTCTTGCTTCCGGTGAGGGGCAGATTTCGGCGCGCGCACGGGCGGGCTTGGACCGGGGAACTCCTTCAGCCGCCACTTCATCTCCTCGGGAGCGCAAAGCACCAGGCGATCGCCGGCCTGGGTCTCCGTGGAATCGATGGTGCGGGTTGGCAGCGCGAGAACGCTGGCGGCGGGTTCGATCGAAGGCAAGCCTCGGGAGAGGGGGAAGGACTCGACTACATCGATAACCTCGCAGTTCCGATCGAGATACACCAGATCGAGCGGAGCGCGCACCGATGCCGGGGAGATTCCCCTGAAAGGAACAATCCAGAGGCCCGCGCCGGATTTGGGTGTGAGCGCCGGCGTCCGATCGCCGAGACTGGCGACGGAGAAATCTCCGGCATCGACATCCAAGCCGAGAAAACGTCCCCTGGTCTGGTTGTAAGCGCATTGTTTCTTTGCTTCCATCGCGCGGTGCGCCCCCGGGCGAGTGCTCGGCAACCGGGCGCCAATTTCCGGCTCCCATGCCGCTGCATGGGAAGACGCCGGCGCCGTGCCGTGCACTCCCTTACGGCTTTCATCGGCAAGATCCAGCCAATCAATTACCTGGTGTGCGGAAGATGTTGCAGGCGATGCAAATGCGATGCCCTTCCCTTGCTGGCGGTTGGGAGCAAGCTCAGGGCAGGCTCAGCAGCGTTTCAAGTCCCGAGCGGCCGGCCGAAAATCGGAATTGCGAGCAAGAATCGGATAGCGCGCCGGGCCAGGGATCGGCGACGATGGTTCTCATGAAGGGCAATTCTCAGAGGACAGGCGGGCGCGAGCGGCCTTCGGCCTCCAGTTTGGCGGCGGGTCCGGAGATCGACCCCGAGGCTGCCTGGCGGCAGGTTCTCGCGCGCGATCCGGCGGCTGCGTTCTTCTATGCGGTCACGACGACGGGCGTCTTCTGCCGCCCCGGTTGCGCGAGCCGCAGGCCGCTGCGGGCCAACGTGCGCTTCTTCCGCTCGGCGGATGAGGCGCGCGCGGCCGGGTTTCGCCCCTGCCGGCGCTGCCGCCCCGCCGGAACTACGCGCGGCAGCCCTTTGGAGGCGGTTCGCAGGCACATTGAGGCCAACCTCGACCGCGCCGCGCCGCTCATGGAGTTGGGGCGCGTGGCGGGATTGAGCCCCTTCACGGTGCAGCGGCTCTTCAAGCGGGAGATGGGCGTGACCCCGCTCGAATACCAGCGGGCGCTGCGGGCTGCCCGCTTGCGCGGCGCGCTCAGGCAGGGAGGCAATGTGACGGATGCGATCTATGAGGCTGGATTCGGCTCGTCGAGCCGGGCCTACGAGGGAGCGGCCCTGGGAATGACGCCGGGCCGCTTCGCGCAGGGAGGGCGCGGCGAGCGGATCGCCTGGGCCTCCAGCCCTTCACCCTTTGGTTGGGTGATCGCCGGAGCGACGGAGCGCGGCTTGTGCTGGCTGGCGCTGGGGGCAACGGCCTCCGAGGCGGAGGCCAGCCTGCGGGCGGAGTTTCCGCTGGCCGAGCTGCGGTTCGATCCATCCCTTGCAGGGCTGGTGGACGCGGCGGTTGCCCAGGTGGTCCAGGCGAGCGGGTCCGGGCCGGATTCAGGGCCGGAGCTGGCTCTGGACTTGCGCGGCACGGCCTTTCAGCTCCGCGTCTGGCGGGCGCTCACGGACATTCCGCGGGGCGAGACGCGCAGCTACAGCCAGTTGGCGCGGGAGCTGGGCGATCCCAGGGCCGCGCGCGCCGTGGCCCGCGCCTGCGCCACGAATCGCGTGGCCCTGGTCGTCCCGTGCCATCGCGTCGTGGGAGCCAGCGGCGCGCTTACCGGCTATCGCTGGGGTGTGGAGCGCAAACGGATGCTGCTGGCGGCGGAGAGCCAGCCACGCCTGCGCTAACAGCCCGTGTTGGGGATCGGGTTTTGAAAGGGCACGACTTGAGTCGTGCCACAAACGCAATAGAATCAACGCTGGGCTTTAGTCCCCGAGGGGAGTTTCGCAGCCATTCGGGCTTTCACCACAGGCGGCTGGCCGGTCTTGCTGCCGACGGCCAGCAGCGTCTGGAACTGCGGAGTTTCAGGCTCCTTGTGAACAACGGAGGTTTGCACCTGCGTGAAGCCCGCCTTCTCCAGCATGGCTTCCAGCTCCGGCCCGCTGAAGCCCAGCCACTCGTCGGCGTAGAGTTCGCGGGCTTCCTCAAAGCGGTGCTTGAGCAGATCGAGGATCGCGACGCGGCCTCCGGGCTGGAGGATGCGCCAGGCCTCCTGAATCGCCCGCTCGGGATGCAGCGCGTGATGGAGGGACTGGGAGAAGAAGACCAGATCGGTCTCGCCGTCGCCGATGGGAACCTCCTCCATGTCGCCAAGGCGGAATTCGACTTTCCCGATCCCGTGGCGGAGGGCCTGCTCGCGGCCCACTTCGATCATCTTGGCGGAGGTATCGACGGCGATCACCTTCTTCGCGCTCTCGGCCAGCAGCAGGGCAAAGGCTCCCTCGCCGGCGCCCAGATCGGCGATGACCATGGGAGGCATCAGCCGCAGCAGAGCCTCGGCCACGCCCTTCCACGACTGCCCCGGAACGTAGTCCTTGCCCAGGCGGCCGGCCACGCTGTCAAAGAAGCTGCGCATCTTGTCCTGGCGCTTCCTCACCACGCTGCGAATGGCGGCCTGGTCGCCGGCGGCTTCGGGAATCTCCTTTTCGGCCCTCGCGAGGATCTCATCCAACGGGCTGCTGCCCGCGGGGCTGGTCAAGCGGTAAAGGCTGCTCTTGCCGGCGCGGCGGTCTTCCACCAGTCCGGCCTGCTTCAACTGCGAGAGGTGCGTGGAGATGGTGCTCTGGCCCATGGCCAGAATCTCCTGCGTCTCGGCCACGGAGAGCTCCTCGCCGCGCAGGAGCAGAAGAATGCGCAGGCGGCTGGGATCGGCGACGACGCGAAGAATCTTTACGATTGACGGCATGGTGAAACTCTGATACATATCATTATATCACGATTTGACGATATAAGGAGAATCCGAATGCAAAGCTCAACCCTCGAAATCACGGATTTGGGATACAAGGTAGCCGACATGGCCCTGGCCGACTGGGGCCGCAAGGAGATCACGATCGCCGAGCAAGAGATGCCGGGCCTGATGTCGATCCGCAACAAGTATGCGGCGGGGAAACCGCTGGCCGGCGTGCGCATCACCGGCTCGCTGCACATGACCATCCAGACGGCGGTGCTGATCGAGACCCTGGTGAGCCTGGGCGCCACGGTTCGCTGGGCGAGCTGCAACATCTTTTCCACCCAGGACCACGCGGCGGCGGCCATTGCGGCCACCGGCGTTCCGGTCTTCGCGTGGAAAGGAGAAACGCTCGAAGACTACTGGTGGTGCACCTGGCAGGCGCTCAGCCACAAGGGCGGCAAGGGCCCGCAACTGGTGGTGGACGACGGCGGCGATGCGACGCTGCTCATCCACAAGGGCTATGAGCTGGAAGAGGGCCACGGCTGGGTGCACGAGCCGTCGGGGAGCCACGAAGAGCGGGTGATCAAAGACCTGTTGAAGAAGGTTCATGCCGAAGACCCCGAGCACTGGCACAAGGTGGTGAAGGAGTGGCGCGGCGTTTCGGAGGAGACCACGACGGGCGTGCACCGGCTCTACAAGATGCTGGAGCAGGGCAAGCTGC
>Ga0326728_10002763_pt1 | contig 57297 bp, 61 predicted proteins | sample MB3enrmetagenome_FD_207602 | JGI IMG/M metagenome (GOLD analysis project Ga0326728, IMG submission 207602) | Lab enriched peat soil microbial communities from McLean, Ithaca, NY, United States - MB31MN | ecosystem: Environmental > Terrestrial > Soil > Wetlands > Peat | place: USA: New York... | reverse complement strand
TTGAACGGCGAGCCCAAGTGGGAAGCCAAGATCGACGAGCTGATGGCGGCGGTGGACAGTTATGTGCCGCGTCCGGATCGCGCCGTGGATCAGCCTTTCCTGATGCCGATTGAAGATATTTTTTCCATCTCCGGCCGTGGCACGGTGGTCACGGGCAGGATCGAGCGCGGCAAGGTGAAGGTGGGCGAGGATGTGGAGATCGTGGGCTTCCGCGAGACGCGCAAGACGGTCTGTACGGGCGTGGAGATGTTCAAGAAGCAGCTCGACGAAGGCATGGCGGGCGACAACGCGGGGATTCTCTTGCGCGGCACGCCCAAGGAAGACGTGGAGCGCGGCATGGTGCTGGCCAAGCCGGGATCGATTACGCCGCACACCACGTTCAAGAGCTCGGTGTACGTGTTGAGCAAGGAAGAGGGCGGGCGTCACACGCCGTTCTTCAAGGGCTACCGTCCGCAGTTTTATTTCCGCACCACGGACGTGACGGGCGTGGCGGAGTTGCCGGCGGGCGTGGAGATGGTGATGCCGGGCGACAACGTGGAGCTGACCGTTGAGTTGATCACGCCGGTAGCCTTGGAAAAGGGCCTGCGGTTCGCGATCCGCGAAGGCGGACGCACGGTGGGCGCGGGCGCGATCTCGGAGATTATCAAGTAACAGGGACTAAGGGACTAGGGACTAAGGGCTAGGGACTAGGGGCTAGGGGCTAGGGACTAGGGGCTAGGGGCTAGGGGCTAGGGACTAAGAGACTGAGGGACTAAGGAAATCAAAGCTGCTGAGTTAAGCAAGAAGAGACTCAGTCCCTTAGTCCCGAGTCCCTCAGTCCCTGAAGCAACTCGAAGGGGAGCCAAATGCGGGAAATCATCACGCTGGAATGCACGCAGTGCAAGGAGCGCAATTACTCGACTACGAAGAACAAGAAGACCGTCACCGGCCGTCTTGAGCTGAAGAAGTTCTGTAATCGCTGCCGCAAGCACCAGGTGCATAAGGAAGCGAAGTAACGAGGCAGCTTCTAGCTGCTAGCTATTAGCTTCTAGCTAACTTATCGGGGGACCTGTGCATTCGGTTCACCCGCAGGCAGGCTAGAAGCTAGAGGCTGAAAGCTAGTAGCTGCTTTTACAGGGGCGTAAGCTTAACGGCTAAACTGCCGGTCTCCAAAACCGGACTTGGGGGTTCGAATCCCTCCGCCCCTGCCATAGAACCAGGGCTCAGGTGTCAGGTTTCAGGGTTCAGTAACTCAGCGCCGAGGAAAGCGAAGCGGCTTGAACCGGCCAGACGAACCGACACCTGACACCTGAAACATACCGAAGGAAGCAGCATGGCCACGAAAACGGCAATCGAACGAGGCGAACAACGGTCCGCCAAGCGGCAGGAGCCGGGCGCCCTGGCGGAGTTTGGGGGCGGTGCAATGAATAAATGGCAGGAGTTTACCGGCTTTCTGCGTGACGTGCGCGCGGAGATGCGCAAGGTGGTTGCGCCCACGTGGAAAGAAGTGAAGTCGACCACCGCCGTTGTCATCATCGCGGTGTTCATCTTCGGCACCTTCTTCTTTGTTGTTGACGGACTGTTTCGCCAGGGCGTGCATGCGCTGCTGAAAAGCCTGGGCGGAGTGCAGTAGCAGGACGAGAGCAGCCCGGAATCGAGAGGGGTATGTCACACGATTTGGAACAACCCGTAAGCGAGCCGATCCAGGCCGAGACCGAAGCGTCCCAGGCGCAGGAGCCCACAGTGCAGACCGATGCCGCAGATGCTGCGCCCGCGGCTGCCGAAGCGGCGCCGGTGCGCAATCCGAACTTCAAGTGGTACATCCTGCACGCCTACTCCGGCTTTGAGCGCAAGGTGCGCGAGTCCATCGAGAGCCGTGTGCAGGCCTTCGGATTGAAGGACCGCGTAGGCCGCGTCATGATTCCCACCGAGCCCGTGACCGAGATCGTCAACGGCAAAAAACGCACCGTGGAGCGGGTGTTTCTGCCCGGCTACGTTCTGGTCGAAATGGAACTCGACAATAACCTTTGGCATGTGCTCAAAGACACGCCCAAGGTGACGGGATTCCTCGGCACCGGCGACAAGCCCGTGGCGCTGAGCGAAGAAGAGGTCAGTTCGATCCTCTTCCGCAGCGAGACTGCCAAGGAAAAACCGCGGCTCAAGATCAAATTCGAGAAGAGCGAACAGGTGCGCATCACCGATGGGCCGTTCGCCAACTTCAATGGCGTGGTCGACGAGGTCAACGAGGATCGCGAGACCATCAAGGTGATGGTCACCATCTTCGGCCGCTCCACGCCCGTCGAACTCGAGTTCGGCAAGGTGGAAAAGATTGAGTAGTTGAAGCTCTTCGCTATTAGCTTTCAGCTTCTAGCCGGTTAGGTTTTCTAGCTGCCGCCGGTTGCGAGCGAACGCTTAGGCTTCGACACCAAAATTCGCGTCAGAACAACCAGCTAAGAGCTAAAAGCTAGGAGCTAATAGCTGGTTCCGAAGGAACCAAACCATGGCAACGACCAAGAAGATTACCGGCTACGTAAAGCTGCAGATCGAAGCCGCCAAGGCAACACCCGCGCCGCCCGTCGGCCCCGCGCTCGGACAGGCGCAGGTCAACATCATGGAGTTTTGCAAGCAGTTCAACGCGCGCACGCAGAACAAAGAGATGGCCGGCCTCATCATTCCCGTCGTCATCACCGTCTATGCCGACCGCACCTTCAGCTTTGTCACCAAGACGCCCCCGGCGTCGGTGCTGCTCAAGAAAGCCGCCGGCATCGACAAGGGCTCGGGCACGCCCAACAAGGAAAAGAAGGGCAAGGTGACCGAGAAGCAGGTGCGCGAGATCGCCACGCAGAAGATGCCCGACCTGAACGCTTCGTCGGTCGAGACCGCGATCAAAAGCATCAAGGGCACGGCGCGCTCCATGGGCATTGAAGTGGTCGGGTAGAGCCAACCGAGTTAGCGTCAAGAGAGAGCTGGCGCATGTCGCCGGCTTTCTTGCGTTTGGCGGAACTGGAGCTTTCTCGGGCAGTTCGCCTAAGGGCGGTATACTCCAAGCAACTCCCGACTTACCGAGAGTTTCATTCCTGAGACTCCAGAACGCCGAGGGACTCATCTGCCATGCTTTTCAACAGGTTCAAGATATTTCTCACGGTTGCTGCGGGAACACTCACCGGATTTGCGATCTACTATCCATTTGTTGGCGGACGTTGGGCGACAGCTCTCGGCATCCTCGGTGTCTGCGTGGGCTACACCATCGTTGTCTTTGGGCTCGTGTGGAGCGTAGAAAAATGGGACTTCCCTGCGAAGAATCCCAAGTCTGCTTCCACTATTACTGTCATGCACTGCTTATGCGTTGCGTGGATTGCCGAGGTTGTGAACTTTGGAATCCTCGTGAAGCCATATTTGCCCTCGTGGCTTGATTCGCCGCTTAGTACTATTAGGACGGGGAGACCCGGCAGTACAGGATTCGAGCTGATTGAGGTGGGGACGATAGGGATCACGCTTCTGGTCGAGTTCATCTGGTTATTGCGGAATATTCCCAAAAGAACCGACGAGGGTGCTGATTTGCCGGATGATCGAGCATGCGGGTCGTGAGCTACGCATCGGCGTGTCGCATTCCCAGGATTTCGATTTCGAGGACGCCGAAATCGGAATAGTCATTTTCGCGGATGCGGCAGGCGAGGCCGATGTGGCTGTCCAAAGTTCGCGAACAATCGCCACGAAGAAGCTGAAGTTTCTCCCGCAGACGCCGATAAGACAGCTAATTGGGTGCACACGATCCAATAGGGGGATCTACGCCTTGTCCACTAGCGGAATTACCAGCAGCCTTCTCTCGCAGATTGCCGGCTCGCCATCGACGGCCAACCAATTCGTCACCGACCTGAACCAGTTGGCCAAGGATCTCCAAGGCGGCAACGTCTCTAAGGCGGAGGACGATTACGTCACTCTTTCAAAAGACGCGCTGAATGGCGCTACGTCGTCGACCGCGACCACCAGCGCGAGCGGCATCACCACCAGCCTGCTCAGCGGCATCGCATCTTCGTCCAGCGGTTCCAGCTCCTTCGTCAGCGAACTTAATCAGATCGGCACGGACCTGGGCAACGGCGACCTAACCTCCGCGCAGCAGGACATGCTGCAAATCGATTCGACGGCACTGAACGCGGCGTCTTCGGCCTCCAGCGCAACCCCGGCCGCAACCGGCTCCGCAACCTCTAAGAACTCGGCCGACAGCGCGGAGCTCATCCAGACCATCGAGCAGGGTATGGAGCTCGGCGACAACTCCGTCGTGGGCAGCGCCATGTCGGAGCTGGCCTCCGTCTCGCCCAGCTCCCAGGGCGCCAGCTTTCTGAGCCAGGATAGCGAAAGCTACGGTGGAAGCACAGGCAACTCGTCTTCCTCGAGCTCGATCAGCCAACTGCTCGCAAGCATGAACGCGAACAATTCCAGCAGCTCCTCGTCCGGTCTGAGCCTGCTGGCTTAGCCTACCTGGCTACGAGTTTCTTCAAGCCCTGCTTGACCAGGCTGCCCAGCTTGCGGACCCACTCCGGCGTCCGGGCCTCGATGCGGAGCGAGAGGAAAGGCCAAAGCGCGCGCGCGCCGGGAGCGCGAAGTTGCAGGACGCCCAATCCAAATTCCATCTTCACCGGGAAGAAACGATAGTCTTTGGCGTGCAGGGCCAGGAAATCCTCGACGGCGGTCAACACGCCGTTGCGAGGTCCCCCTTCCTCCACAGCATTGGCGAGATGCGAGTTGTGGCCGTTCGCTTTTCCAAGCTGACTCTGGCCTTCGACAATTGCCCGGCGCGCATAGGGGTGACGAAACTCCGCGGGGATGGCGTCGGGCTGGTAGTACATGTCGCGGCGCGCGTAGGGCCAACTGACATCGTGCAGGAAGATGAAGCCGCCGGGGCGAAGCAACCCGTGCTCGTGGATAAGGCGCAATTCGTTGAAGACGGTGTACCAATTGTGATCGCCGTCGATGAGCATGCAGTCAAAGGGCGCAGCAGGGCGCAAAAGCTCGGGGGATGTGAGCGCGTCGAGGCTGTTCATGCGCAGGACCGACACGCGGCGATCCGCGCGATATTTTTCCGCAAGGTCTTCGTCGAAACAGGGATCGACAATGGTGTACGCGGCAAGGGGCAGCTTGAGGAGTTCGTCGGTGGTCTCGCCGTGGCTGGCGCCTATTTCGCACACCGATTTCCAGCCGCTCCTGCGAAGCGTCGGTGCGATAAAGCGGTAGACGAATCTCTCCAAATTCGACCTCCGGTGTTTTCCCCGTTGTTGAGGACTTTGACGAATGCTCCTGAAGACGCTCTCCCGGCTTTGATGGGTCAGATGCACTCGCTAAAGATGCTGTCGGCCACGCGCGAAGGCCCGGCAGAAGCGGTCGTCCGCAGCGCGCAATTTTCAACTTGAGCCGTAACTAGTGTAGGCCCATGATTTCAATTTCCAGTCCGCCGAAATCGGGGTGGTCGTTTTCGCGAATACGATACGCAACATCGACGCGGCTGCCCTGTTTGAGGCCGAGTTCAATGGCGCGCTCGGCCAGGTTCCAGCCGACGGCGCGAATGGAGTGCTGCGGCGCGGCGCTCACCGGCAGGCCTGTGGAAGGTTCCGTGGGCGCGGAGGCCGCGTCCTGCGCGAGGTCGAGCGCCAGATGGCGCGCCTTCATGATGCGCGGCGGCGCAACCAGGCGCGCATTGCGAGCGAGAAAAAGCGGCTCGGGATTGCCGTGGCCCAGCGGCTCGAGTTTCTTGAGCCATCCCACGAGCACCGGCGTGATGCGGTCGAGCGGCAACTCGGCGTGAATGCGCAGCAGGCGCTCAGGCTCGCGCGCGGCCAGGTGTTCGTCGGCGTAGTCGCGCAGGCGGCGCTTCAATTCGGGAAGTCTTTCTGCCGGCATGGCAAAGCCCACGGCAAAGGCGTGGCCGCCGAAACGCGTGAACAGATCGGCGCAGCTCTCGATAGCGGCGAGCAGCGCAAATCCGTCGACGGAGCGGCCGGAGCCATGGGCCACTCCGCCTTCAACGCTAATCACAATCGCCGGTTTTGCGGTGCGCTCCACGACGCGCGAGGCCAGAATGCCGATGACGCCACGATGCCAGCCTTCGCCGTCGATCACAAGCAGACGATCGGCGGCAATCTCCGCATCGTTGGCAAGGCGCGCTTCGATCGCGGTGAGCGCGACGGCTTCCACATCGCGGCGCTCGCGATTCAGCCGCTCCAATTTGTTCGCCAGCTCCGCGGCGCGATGCGAGTCCCGCGTGGAGAATAGTTCGACTACGTCGGAGGCTACGTCCATGCGGCCGGCGGCGTTGATGCGCGGCGCCAGGCGGAAGGCGACATCGAATCCGGTGAGCTGTTTCGTTGCAGGGTCGAGCGCGGCCGCGGCAAAGAGCGCGCGCAGCCCCGCGCCCATGGGCCGCCGCAGCTCCCTCAGACCAATAGCCGCGATGGTGCGGTTCTCGCCGCGCAGCGGGACCGCGTCGGCGATGGTGGCGATGGCCGCCATCTTGAGGAAGCTGGGCAGGGTCTTCTCGCGCATCCGCGCCGGCTCGCGCCGCTCCAATTCACGCCGTTCCAGCAGCGCCTGCGCCAGCTTGAGCGCGATGGCTGCGCCGCACAGCGATTTTTCCGGGTACGTGCATCCCGGCTGATTGGGATTCAAAATGGCGAGCGCGGCGGGCAGTTTGTCATTCGCGTCCGCGAGATGATGGTCGGTGACGATCAGATCCAGTCCCAGTCGCCGCGCGGTCTCCGCCTCGGCAAAGGCGCGCATTCCGGTGTCCACCGTGACCACCACGCGCACACCCTCGGCGTGCGCCGCTTCGAGCACGCTCGATTGCATTCCGTAGCCCTCGCGCAGGCGATGCGGCACGTGAAAACGGACGAGACCGCCGAGCATTTCGATGGCCGTCTTGAGCAGGACCACGGCGACCGTGCCGTCCACATCGTAATCGCCGTAAAGCAGAATGGGCTCGCGCGCGGCGATGGCGCGCTCCAGCCGTTCAACGGCCGCGGCCATGCCTAACATCAAAAACGGATCGTACAGATGCGCGGGTTCGGGGTTGAGAAAGGCGAAGGCCTCGGCGGCTTGCGTGATGCCGCGCGCCACGAGCAGCTCCGCCAGCACCAGAGGAAGCCGGGCTTCGCGAGCCAGTGCGGCCGCGGCTTCAGGGTGCGGCTCGGCCACGATCCAGCGCTGGCGCGGCAACGTGCGCTGTGCCAGATTGCCGGCGCCCGACGTGCCCACGCCCTTTACTCGTCCTCGTCGTCGTGCGAGTGCGCGTCGTCGATCACGATGTCTTGAAAGGCCTCGATATTTTCCAGCAACGCCTGGTAGCGCTCGTACCACTCGGTGGTGGTCTCGTGCATAAAGACGATGCCCTGGTAGACGAAGCCGAGCTGAATGTAGCCGAGCTTGTCCGCGTACTTGCGCAGCCACTTGGCCTCGACCAGCTCCGCGGCATCTTCATCGGGGAAGTTCATCTCGCCGGCCTCCTCGATGAGGGTGTCGAGTTCCTCGCGGTCCAGCGTCATCTCGCTGAAAGTGACAAAGGGAGAGCCCACGTGCTTGGCCATCTCCACAAAGTCCTTCCACGCGTCGGTGTTGCTGCGGTCCTCCCAGAGCACCGAAGGAATGTCTTCGGTGACGTAGCCGGGCAGGCGCTTCATGCCGTGCCCCTCGATGAAGGCCACCATGTCGTCTTTAAGCGAAAGCAGATTGTCCGTGCTCATATTCAGAATCCCATTCTCGCAGATGGGACCGGGGTGGGAACAGGGTTGTGGAAAGCGGGTAGCGAGCTGGCTTGCAATCGCCGCGAAAGGGCACGACTTCTAGCCTGCCCTGAGCTTGCCGAAGGGTGCCGTAGATGCCGCAAAATGTCTGAGGGCTTTAGCCCCTGCGGGATGTTTTTCATGATTCGGCCGCATCCATCACGAATCGGAAGAGATGCTGCCGGCTTCCCGTAGGGAAGTCACGATAATAGCTCCAGATGGACCCTGAGCGAAGCCGAAGGAGTAATCCAGGGACGGTGTCGCGGGTGTCTTAGCGTCCCATAGGGCCGCGCGAGGCTTTCTATCGCCGCAATGTACCGCCTTCATGCAATTGCCCTGTGGAAAGCGGCCGCAGGTCCGCAAACGCTGGCGTCGGGGCATTACTCTAAAATCAACTGAATCGAAGAGGTTCCTCGCTTGCCGACCTTTGAACGTCACGTCTTTGTCTGCCTCAACGCGCGTCCCGCCGATGCGCCGCGGCCCTCCTGCACCAGCGACGGAACGAGCGCGCTGCACACGCGCCTGCAGCAGCTCGCCCGCGAAGCCGGGCTGGGCGCGAAGGTGCGCATCAACAAATCCGGCTGCCTGGACCAGTGCGAGCACGGGCCCACGGTAGTGGTGTATCCCGACGCCGTCTGGTACGGGCGCGTAAGGCCGGAGGACGCCGAAGAGATCGTGAGGGAGCATCTGGTCGGCGGCCGTCCGGTGGGGCGGCTGCGCATTGCCGATGAGTGCCTGAACGCAAAGAGCTGCCCGCATAAAACAGGGACGTAGGGATTAGGGATTAGGGAACAGGGAACAGAACGAAGCTCTCAGCCATCAGCTCTCAGCTTGGCCGCAGGTGGAACGAAGCGATGCGGCAAGCGTGAGCAGGATGGAACTGAAAGCTGATAGCTGATAGCTGACGGCTGGTTTCCGGCCCCTGAAACCTGACAACCGGCGGTCCAATGCGTTATTCTGACGTTTAGCCCATGATCTTTTCTCGCGACTACATTGGGTATCTCGCCCGCCGCACGGTCAAGCACCTGATTGACGCCAAGTTGATCACCACCAGTGACATGAAGGTGACCGAGGAGCGCGTCAACGCGGCCATCGTCGATGAGCTTTCGCTCGAAGACCGCATCAATGAGGAGGTGCGCGTGATTCTCGACGCTTACTCCGACGAGATGCGCAAGAGCGGCGCCCAGTACGCCGAGATGTTCAAGAAGGTGAAGAACGAGCTGGCCAAGAAGTACAAGGCGGTGCTATGAGGGTCTTCGAGGAAGATCGCGAACGCAACAGCGGCATGAGGATCAGCCGCGACAAGCTCAACAAGCTCGCTCACACCGTGGCCGACACCCTGGCCGAGATCGACCAGGTCGGTTTTCTCGAGGATCGCAACGCCATCCGCCAGGAGGCGCGCAAGGCGCTCGAAGCTCTGCTCATGGAAGAGGCCAAGATCGACGCCGCGGCGCGGCTCAAGATCGCCAGCCAGCGCAAGATCATCCTTGAAGGCTCGCAGGAGTGGGACATCCTCTACCGCAAGTACTACAACGATGAAGTGCGCAAGCTGGGGATCTGAGACCGCGGCCGGCGGATTGCGGCCGAAGACTGCCGACAGCCTGCGCATCGAATCGAAGAGGGTGGCCAACGTGACTGCCTTTTTTGGAGCGGCTCGCCAAATCGCCGAAAGTTGCGTTGATCGGCTTCGTCGTTGGCTACTTCTGCTTTGCCGCGTATTTTCCTCTCTGCTCGATATTCTTGAGCCGCGATTCATTCGTGACTCCCATACTGACGGATCAGTTCTGCCACGTCTGGGTGCTTATTCTTGAGGGCCCTTACTAATGGCGTATAGCCGTTTCCGTCTTTGGCGTTGACGTCGGCGCCGTGGGCCAGCAACACTTCCGCGGCCTCCCTGCGGTCCTCGGCCGCCGCGTAGTGTAAAGGGGTCCAGCCATTAACGGCCCTGGCATTGATGTCAGCTTTGTTTGCCAGCAGTACTTCCACCACGTCCTTATGCCCGTTAGCCGCAGCCAGGTGCAAAGCAGTACAGCCAGCTCCGTTCGCAGCCTGAATATCCGCTTTATTCGCGAGCAGCAACTCCACCACTTCCTTGCGGCCGGTTGCGGCGGCGACCTGCAACGCGGTCGAGACGCCTTTGTATTGGGGATTGACACGGGCACCGTGGCTCAGCAGAAGCTCCACAATCTCCCTGTAGCCTCCCTCGGCCGCCTTGTACAACGGCGTTTCGCCCGGGTCCGTGCCGGCATCCACGCCGGCGCCTTTCGCCAGTAGCAGCTCTGCTACGTCTTGGTGGCCGTTACTTGCGGCCCACCACAATGCCGTCACGCCGTAACCAAGCTTGTCCTTGGCATTGATGTCGGCCCCGTTGGCCAGCAACAACTCCACCACATCCTTATGACCATTCGCCGCCGCCAATTGCAACGGCAACTCAAATGCGCTGTTGAACGCATTGGCCAGTTTGGGATTCGCATTTAGCAGCGCCTGGACCGTTGCCAGGTCGCCGCGCTTCGCCGCATCGTCAATTCCAGTGGGCTTGCTGCCGAAGATGGGGCTGCTTAAAATCAAGCAGACGAAGATCACTGTGGCGAAAAGGGGAATCGGAAAGCGGAGGGAGGATCGCATTTGCATCAGTTGCTCCTGTCTCAGCCGCGAATTCCAGCTTGAGTTTTCTCATTACCTAGCCAGGACTTCCATAAAGATTTCCCGGACGCCGCAATTGTACATGCCTGCGCCGCGACCGGCCCATGGCGACGATCAGCATTCGCGTTTCCGAAGACGTGATCGAGGACCTGAAAGAGGTCGCGCCCAAGCTTGGTTTTGGCGGCTATCAGCCGCTGATTCGGGCCTACATCGGGCAGGGACTGCGCAAGGATCTCATCCGCTTGTCCCGTCCCGAAATGGTCGAGCTCGAAAAAAGCCTCAAGCGGCACGGAGTCAAAAGCGACGTGATCTCGGCGGTTCTCGGCGAGGCGGCGCAGCGGAGCGCGTGACGGCGTTCCGAACATTGGCCGGAGCGCCAATTTTTGATAAAGTAAGAGAGGCGCCAGCACTCGCGCGCGCCGCCCCCGCAAAAGCTGTGGCGCTATCGTCTAGGGGTTAGGACGTGAGATTCTCAATCTTAAAACCCGGGTTCGATTCCCGGTAGCGCTACCAAATCTCCTCTATCGCGTTGATTCGGAAAGCCTTCCAAATCTGCTCCCGCCCATTGAACTACAGTTGAACTACACTGCGGCAAAATCGCCGCATTTTGTCCTTCTGTGTGCCCGGAAATCCCCGTATTGGATTCCACACGAAATGGGCACCGTTACTGTAAGCATCTACGAAAGAGTAAAGTCCAACGGCAATTGGACTAGAGTTCACGTCCTGCCGCCTCAAGGGCGGAAGCGGGACGGAAAGCTGTTCCTAAAAGACGACCGGCAGGGCAAGTTCCAACTGTCTTGGTACGAAGACCGCCAAAAGCAGTGGCAGCAGGTCAAGAGCCGAGTCGGCGACCGCGAACTCCCTTACCTCTCCGACGCCGTGACGCAAGCTGAAGACAAGTCTTGGTATCTGAGCAATCGGCATCGTCAAGTGGCCGACCCAACATCCGCAGATTCGGGACGAAAGAAATTGGGGGCTGAGGTTCGCCGGTATCTCGAAGCCAAGAGCGGCTGCGGCAAAACGGTTTCCGCCCACCGGCACGCACTGGAGGAATTTCAGGAATGGGCAACCGTCAGAAAAAAAGGGAGGGACATTGACTTCGTGGACGAGATTGACAAGCGCCTCTTGCGGCGATTCTTTGAATTCCTCGTAGACGGCGACGAGGAGGAAGACGGCCCGGCGAACTGTCCCTTTACGGCGGCTCATAAAGTGATGAAGGTGAATGCCTTCTACCGCTCGGTTTACGAACTTGAACCGGGGAAGGGTCCCGTCACGAAGAAGGAATACAAACGCGAATTGAATAGCAGCAAGGTTCCTGAGGTCTACACGAAGCAGGAACTCAACACGATGTTTGCGGTGATGGATGAAGATGAACATCTCGTTTTCTCCACGCTGTACGAGGGCGCGTTTCGCAAGCGCGAACTGATGCACCTTGAGGACTCAGACCTAATCTACGATGAGTTAATGCCCGGACGCTTCAAAACAGAGATTCGCGTCGAGTCCAAGCCTCACTGGAAGTATCAAACGAAGACAGGTGCCAGCCGGGTTGTGTGGATTTCCAAAGAGTTGATGGATAGACTGCTGCTCAAGAAGGCGAGTCGCAGACTATCGAAACTCTTGTTTGGCAGTTCGAATGGCAAACCCGATTATCATCTGTGGGACCGGCTGAAAGCGATTGCCAAAAGAGCGGGTCTCGACCCGACAACTGTCTGGCTGCATAAGTTTCGGGCAACTGCGGCGACAAACTGGCTCCGCTCTGAACAGCTTGGCGGTAAGGGCTGGGACATTGGATATGTCCGCCAGCAACTCGGACACGAGGACATGAAGTCCATTGAGCACTACATCGCCGTGGTCAAAAATGAAGAAATGGCGCTACGAGAGGACACGTTTCAGGGTTTCGGACGAGAAGGCGGTATTCGCCTTATTGCAGGTTCGTAGTCTAGTTGCCTCGTACTGTAGTTCGAGCCGGGTACAGTACGGCGTGCCACATGGCCGTGCTCCAGAAGAAAGACCTGCACGCGAGGATGGCGAAGGTGAAGTTTGCTGTTGCTTGAGTTCGTATCCATCAAAAACAACGAAGCCCACGGCGCTCACCGTGGGCTCTTTGCTGCTCAATACAATTCCGACTCTTGCACTGAACCTTGAATGAACTCCCCGGTGCCGGGTGGTGGTGTCATGCGTGAAGTCAGCGCATGGCGATTTACTTTCTTACCGGGGTTCCATCTCCATTTGCGCCTCCAATTTCGCTTTCCATTTCAACTGAAACGCTTGAAAGGCTGAGAGCATAAGGTTGTAGTCTTCAATTAAACCAAGAACGTGAGCGTAGCTCTGTGCTCGTCTAAGCGAACCCTCGATACGTGAAAACTCTGCCAGTAGAAATTCATGTTCCTTCCGGTCCTCTTGCAGTTTAGTAACTTTCAGGTAGATTGGTTTCTTCGCACGGGCATCAGGATGCACAACGAACCTTGGAACGCTCATATACGGTGTTCTCAATTACCATTCGAACTCTAACTGTCTTCGTGCGAGGCTCGGAATCTGAAGCGTCCGCCATACTGCACTGTCTCCTTCCCACAACGCATAGCCGGATCACAGTTACTCAATACCGACTATTGCAATAGCGTCCCGGTTATACTCTTTCCAACTTTGAGTAGTTATTTCTGAGATACAGAGCCATACATGCTTTCAGGGAGTATTTAGGAAAATAGTTATCAACAGGTTAGTTGCTTGACTTAGTTCACACATCATGAGTCAATAGAGATGTGAGCGATCAGTTAGCCATCCCGATCCAAGACGATCTTGTCACCATTGACACAGCTCCCAGCATCGCATTGCCCGGTTGCTCCTATATCTATGCCCCGGCTGGACAGGCGGGGGAGTACGCCCCACTCGCGGCCAACCTTTATCGCGGTTGCGGTCACCGCTGCTCTTACTGCTTCGTGCCCAGTATTCCATTTCTCAAGATGTCTCGTCAGGAATTTGACGCTGGCGCAACTGCAAAGCCTGACTACCTATCCAAACTCGCCAAGGACGCACGCAAGTATCAGAAAGCTGGCATCACCGAACAGGTGTGTTTCTCCTTCACAACGGATGTATACAACCCCTTTAATACCTCACTCACGCGACCCTCACTCCAGATTGTGCAGGAGCACGGGATGGGAATCTGCGTCTTGACCAAGGGCGGCAAGAGGGCGCTAGCTGACATTGACTTGTACCGGCCAGATCGCGATTGCTTCGCATCCACGCTTACCAGCTTGGATGCCGCATTCTCATTAAAGTGGGAACGAAACGCTGCATTGCCCGATGACCGGCTGGCGACATTGAGGGCGTTCCATGATCGGGGAATCTTTACTTGGGTTTCGTTAGAGCCGACTCTGGATGTGGAGTCGAGTCTGGCAATCGTCGCGGCCACGCACGGGTTCGTAGACCTCTACAAGATCGGGCGGGCAAACTACCTCGGGGAAATCACCCGGTCAACCGACTGGCGCGACTACACGGTGCGTATGATCGACGTGTGCCAGCGGCTCGGCGTGAAACATTACATCAAAAAAGATTTGCAGCCCTATCTGCCGGTGGATTACTACAATCCGTTGCGCGTGCAGCAGCATCATGGCGCTGAGCACGCCGCCGAAAAAACAATGTCCTTAAAAACGACGGGAAACTGCGGTGAACCGGGTCACGGTTGCGGCGCAGCGATATTAGTTCCGACAGCAATGGGAACCACGGGCCAACTTATTGAGCAATCGCTGGCGACTAAGTTGCGGGCCGCAGACCTGCTGCCGGGGCATCTCTATAAATTCAATTTGAAGGGCAAATACGGCGCTCATCCGTATAAGTTCATCGGGCGGAAGGCGGATGGAACATACGAGTTTGAGCAGCTAGACCCCGGCTTCGAGTGGGCCGACGGGTCATCAGTCCGCTACGTGTGGGCTGTGGCGGCAACAATCGTCACCCGGTACTTGATTGGCGAAGTGCTGCGCGAGCAGCGGCAACATGGCGCTGTGCCCGATGATGACTTTCCAGAAGGGCCATCCGGCTTCTTTGACGCGCTTTGTGCTGACGATGATCCAGTATTGTATGCAGAAGTCATGGCCGCACGCGCAGCGGCAGCAGCAGAAATAATTTCCTCAAAAACTTCCGATAACTCAGGCGAAGTCGCCTCAAGTGAGGCGACTTTGGATTTGCAGAAATTTGAGGCGCTGGATACAGAAATCTTTGTAGACATTGAGGACTGGACGGGTAAGGTCAAGCCTCTGATGGATGAGTTGAAGGCTCTCAAGCAGGATTTCAGAGACAGGATACTGCCGAAAATCTATGCCATGTGGGAGTTTCTTTCTCAGCGCGGCGAGATGCATGTAGCCGGAAATCTGCTCCCCAAATGGGGAGATTGGCGGGACGAATGCATAGACGCCCTCAAGAAAAAGATGCAGATGTCAAAGAGTACGCTTGAACGCGAATTGCGGGGCATCAGACAACTTCAAGAGGGTGATGACGGCGGAGGAGCCGATCAAGATGACGCCGATGAGGAGCCCGATAATGGGGAGTCAGACGAGGCAGTTGACGAATCGCCAGAAGAACAGCTAACCAAGCGGCTCAAGGAATTGCACAAGGTCTTGGCGGAGGGAACTTCCCCCGCAGATACCAACCCAATGCGCGATGCGGACCGGCGCATCTCTGACGCTCTCAAACTAGTCGAGAGTACGCAACTGGCGATTGATGATGGGCTGTTTGAGGCCGCGCCGTGCGGCGGGTGCCCGTGTGCCCACCGCGCCATCGCAGCGCTCGCGGAGGCCAATCCCGGTTGGAGCGACGATCAACTAGTAGAAGCCAGTGGCTGCAATTTAACGACAGTACGGCAAGCGCGGGTTCGCTTTCTGGCGTGGCGCAAGGTGGGCGCATGAGTGGTGCCATTGCATCTTCGCTCGACGTGAACACAGTCCGCACAGTCGGATTTCCGCTCCACGCACTGACTCGTGAGGAGAAACAGCGGGAACTTCTAAAGCTGTTGCGTTATGACTACACAAAGGTGATCCGTAGAGATGCGATCCAGCAGCGAATGCATGGGAACTCGTTGTGTTGGAATTATCACCCCCATTCGTGGTCCGTCCGATGCGGCGACATGCGAACCCCGATGGAGGTCTTCGGGGAGGAAAACCTTTTGCATGATGCTCTTGAGCATCGGAAGTCGATGGGCAAATGTAGCTCTCCGTCCGACCTGCGGAAGGCGCTTTCGATATACAGCGGGACACAAACTGTGTCCAACTTTTCTCCATTGGGAGCGGCGGCACTGTACGACCGCTATCTCCCGCTTGAGGGCGGAACGATTTACGATCCTTGCGCGGGTTGGGGTGGGCGTTTGTTAGGCTCTCTTGCGTGCAGAAAAGTCAAAAAGTATGTCGCTACGGAACCGTCAGCATTGACGTTCGATGGCCTATGTGCGATGCGTGACGAGTTGCCACCGATGGTGAAGCGTCTCGGGCGGCGTGTTCCTGAAATTGACTTGCATCAAGAAGGATCGGAATTACCCAAGCCTTGGTTGGAGAAAGGCTCCATCCAAATGTCGATCATGTCTAGCCCATACTACGATCACGAACAATATTCGCATGAAGAGACGCAAAGTTTTATCAAGTTCAGAACGCCAGAGGCGTGGCTCGACGGCTTCCTAGGGGCCACGCTTTCTAACTGCCATCACGCACTCACCGAAACAGGATGCCTTGCGGTCAACATCGCCGGAGTCCCAAGCTACCCCCACCTGACCGAACACCTTTTCTGGATTGCTGGCCGCTGTGGCTTTCGTCCTGTTGAAACGCTACGCCTAATGTTGAGCGCGATGCCCAGTGTCCGTGGCGCGTTCAAGTGTGAGCCAGTATTCATTTTTCAGAAGGGTTAACAACAACCGCTCAGCGGCTCCGCTGAGCATGTCCCACGGGCTTCAGACCTAAGGAGGCGCTACGTCTCACCCTATGCGCCATACTGGGAACCCGTGCAGGGTCGCCGTACAAGTATGAGCCGGTTTTCGTCTTAGGGAAATCCTGAACACTGCGTATTGAAAATAAAGCAGAGGCTTATGAAACCGCCGCCGAGTTATGGGAGATTATCATGCCAACATCAAGACAAATCGCGACGGCTTACCACGAGGCTAGTCACGCCGTTACGGCCATCGAGTTAGGTGTTGGATTACGCAAGAGAGGAATCAGCATGGAGCGTGACAAGGACTCGCTCGGCCAGTGCTACACACGCAAGCCCTTCCGTGGCAACTCTGAGTGCGAAGCGACAGACGCGCAGCGAATGAGAGCGGAGAAGGATGCAATGGTTTCTCTCGCCGGGTATGCTGGGCAGCGCAAATTCTTTCCTCGCTCCCGTGACGGTGGAGGAAAGGACCGCCGCGATGCAGCAAGCTTGATGTGTCACTTTTCGGGGTCGGAGCGGGAACTTGATGCGTACATGAAACTGCTCCAAATCCGCACTGAGCAGCTTCTATGCGTGGAGCACGTCCAAACAAAGATTAAGGCAGTTGCCGAGGCACTGATTGAACGCAAGAGGCTTTCCGCTGCTGAGGTTGAGGCAATCATGCGGAGCGGTTAGGCATCTCCCCGCGAGAGCCGTTGGGCAATCGCTGGCATTGCCCTTCAAGAAAGCTTAGGATGCCTCTCGATTTTCTTTTGCAGTTTCAGACAAAGGTCAATGTGGTCTTCCGGGTCGTCCTGCATGTTCAACCACATTTGGCAATGCCCACATTGATACCGCTGGGGCACAAGGCTGATTCCGGTGACATGGCCGTCCTCATCAGTGAGCATCACAGGGGTAGCTCCTCCAGCGAGCGCAGATACAACAACCATGCACAGTCGCCACAATTAAGTTGATGGTCTTTTAGCGGGATGAACTCCCGCTTGCATCTTTTGCACTTTTTGGTTAGTAATTCTTTCAGCAACTCGTCCATATAGAGTGTCTCTTCTCTTCCTCGCTACCAGTAGCGGGACACTCCTTCAATCTTTAAACAACAACTTCCTCCGGTATGAATTTCTCATTTATGACCGATTTGAGTGTTGGGTCACCCTTCTCGCCGGGGATATACCAAAATGTTTTGCCTCCGAAACCAGCACGATAGCTTTGTACGCCCAGCTTCTCTTTGGCGCGGTAGATGGCACGTTCATGGACGCCTTCTTGTTCGGCCTTCTTGAAGACATCTGTAGCGAGGCCGGGTACCGTCTCACGAAGCACGGCGATAGCGATGTTCACCTTGCTGTCTTCATTTCCACCACGAACCTTATCACGGTCGGCCTGAAGCATGGCGTTGGCGTCCATGTCAGTCTCTTTTCCCCATTGAATTTTGGGATGGGTTTCCGTCTCTCCCTCAATTTTGACCTCAGCATCCACGATGCGATATTCAAAACCACCTTTCTTCTTGATGACGTTGCCCTTGGCGAGACCCATCCGGTACAGGGTGGAGTCATCGGGGTCTTTGCCGATTGTCCAAACAGCACGGGCACCAGCAGCAACCGACGATGCGCCCATGACCTTTTCAACGGCGTCCACATCGCTTCGCTTGTTGCTGTGTACGAGGGCTAGGATAGTGAGCCCGGTTTTTTGTCCAAGCAGAATCAGCTTGTCCATCAACGGGCGAATCTCTTCGTCTTTGTTCAGGTTCGCCCCACCCAAATATGAAGTGATGGGGTCGAGAATAAGCACAGCGATGTCAGGGTCGTTCTTGATGAATTTCGCAATCATCAGCAGGTCACGTTTCACATTCAGTCTGGCTGTGACCTCATTCTGACTATCCTTGGCACGGGCGCTAATGTGGGGAATGATTACTTTATCCCGGTCAGCCCCGGCAGCAACCAGACGAGGCACCATAGTTCGAGCGGGGTCATCTTCGGCGCTGCACAGTAGAACCTTCTTCGGACCCTTTGTGTTAGGCGAACCATCCGGCCACTCACGGCCAGTTGTCACCCGTGCCGTCCAATCGAGCAAACAGAGTGTCTTACCTGTGTCAGCTTTGCCACTGATGATGGTGACCATGCCGGATGGAATCTTCCCCGGCCAGAGCCATGTCATCTTCTGCATTTTGATTTGACTGGCTCTTTGTGCGTAGAAGGTATAAGTGGTGTCGTTTTCATCTGTGCTTACGCCCAACCAGTCCAACTCATCGGTGTCAACCTTATAGATGTCGGGTTCGGGCTGAACATGGAGTGACTCGACCTCCCTGAGTCGAGCGTGAACCCATTCGGTAGGCCGGTTTCCTCGAATTGCTTCCTTGAATGTCTCAACCTTAAATGACTTCTCTGCCGTGTCCAACAACGCTTCAAACAAAACCACATCATCCAAATCGAGCGGCTCGTAGTCCTTGAGTTCCCTCAAGTCGTTGTCAATGGCTGCAAATAATTTCTTGAAATCGGAAATATCAGCGGGGTTGTGGAGGACCCACTGACGAAGAGCCTCGGTCGAGGCCGGAGCCTTAGCGACCTTATCTATGAAGAGCAGAGCCGCACGGAAGGTGACACTGGTGATGAACTCATCACGGCTGTCATCAGTCCAGTGGCTGCATATCCACAGATACTTCTCCCTGTTCTGCTGGTAGCGGTTGTATCCATCTTCCCGGCAAAGCCGGATGAGGGTTTCGGTTAGATAACTCGAAGCCATTAGTCATTCTCCGGGTTGTCTAAACGGGTGAGAGTGGTTTCGCTGACGTGAGACAAGCGTGAAACGCCATGTGCTTTACAGACCCGAATCAGCGTCCATACGCTGATGCCAGCCTTTTTAGCAATGTGCTTCAGAGTTTGGTCGGGATGGGCTTGGACATAAGCCGCCAGTTGTGCCTTGGCTTCCTTTGGTGTCATCTATGTAGCTCCTTAGTAAATGTGCAATGTTGCAACTGCACTCAATAAGGGTGTGTGATATTGGCAAATGTGTGTTTAGCTAAGTAAGCTGATGATTAAATGGACGTTATTGAAAATAAGTAATGAGGCAGAAGTTCGACACGACAGCCTTAACGGGATACCTGACACATCCTGCACTATGTCAGGTGTCAGGTATGTCAGGTACGTGCATGTGTGGTGTTCTAAATAGGGTAAGTTATAATTGATGTCATATATAGATATATATTTGTCAGATATGGAGTGCCCGTTCATACCTCCCGTCCATACCTGACAAACCCGTCCATACCTGACATATCTGACAATCTGACATATCGCGAAAAGTGTCAGGTACCGTGTTGAGTTCCCGTTCTATGCTCAAGGCCCGCGCCCGGTCGGCGTGCGGAAGAGAACTCCACTGTTGCCGAGACCGTCTAAACCACCGCACTGCAATTCGGGCTCCTGCCGCACTGTTCTTTCACGAAATCGCCAGTCAAACGGAAAACCACTACGCAAAATATCTGTAGGGGCTTTGATGCTATCCCCCGCGCAATTTAATTCGAGGTAATTCCCTATGAGCAACGACATGCTTGATTCGTATAGAGTGTACGTCACATCGCAATGCAGTTTTTGGTCACCCGGTCATGACGACTATTTGAGTGGCGAAATCTTGAGCCAGTGGCATCACCGCAAATCTTTCCTACGGGAGATGACTGGGCTACAAGCTGAAGTCTCGCGTATCGACGGCGTAATCTCTGGCCTTTTCTTTGAGCAAAAGCAGCGTCTGAGCCGCCTTGGTCGCAACGGCGGTTGGAGCAAATGGCTCAAGCGGCACAACATCCCTCGCAGCACTGCTGACAGACTTGTCATGGAGCATGTGGAGTTCTTCGGCCTCCAGCACGAATTGCCCAAGCGGGAGCGACCGGAGCCGCTGCTGGGCAACATCACCATCGCCGCATGTCGCGTCAGCGATAAACATGAGCAGATGCTGAAATCCACCCGTTCCAAGATTGTTTTCCTTTCCTGCCTAGCCGACCGACTCGGCCTCGAAGTTGATACAGACTTCAATGGTTCAGTACGTTTGTCCGCCCCGTCGCCGGAGAAGCCCGAGGACATCGACTACAGAGTCCCCAATGTCATTCAGATTGACAACAGTGGAAAGTTGATGCCGGTGAACTATGAATTGCAGGAAGGGAACGGTGACACACAGCTATCGTCGCTTGAGATTTCTATACCTGAAGGACTGCATCCTACAAAGCAAGGGCCGGCGAACCCCGACACGGACGAGGCCGGTCAATGAAGAATACGCAAGATGCCCTCTTTCCGCCCAGCCTCGATGCGGCAACGGCGGCTTGGAAAGCGGCACGGCACCGCTTCCAGAACGAAGGTGGGAGGGAACAACGAGACGCCTACATGAATGCCACTGACGAGTTGGGACAGGCAATCTCGCGCTGGCAAGCAGAACATCCGGCAGTGGCCGAGCAGTTCGGCTTCTGGTTCCTCTCGCACCAAGAGCTATGGTCCGTGCAAGGGGCTGACGGCGCGTCCCGCCTGTAGCGTAACTGACACCGGACAACCCCGTTTTGGGGCTAAGAACGGGAAAATGTGCCCCCTCGCCGCTGTTCGCGTCTGGAGCCCCGAGGCGCGGTCGGGCGACCGGGGACGGGCGGTAGGGTGGTTCAGGTGGTTCGAACCCCGTGCGGGGTTCATTGACCACCTTCCTCGGTGCTTCGAGACGGCTTCACTGACCTGCCGAACTGCTGGAGCTAGCGCCCAAAAGGCTTGCGGGTTCAAGTCCCGCCTTCCGCACCAAAAGTCAAGAAAAATCGTTAGAAATCCAGCAAAATCAGGCAAAAGACCCAATATCGAAGCATCGACCGGCCTCTTCGGAGGCCATTTCTGTCTCATCAGTCTCACTGGGGGGACAGCGGGGACACCCAAAAATTGATGAGAGCTAACTACAGTATCCACAAAGGGTTGCGGAAATTATTTTCTAAAATTCGGTGTGAGCCCGTGTCGAGTTCAAAATCCGCCAGTCAGAAACAAATTGCTAAAACATAACTAAGACCGTGCACGGTTCCGTATCCGTTTCAGGCTAGAAGCCACCCCCGGCGTACAATCATTGCAAACTTCGCGCATCGGAAAGGGGCAGTCTGAAATGTCGATAATGCCCGAAGGTGGTTGGGTAGACCCGCCACGGCAAGAGTCTCAGCAGACGCCAAGCTATCCGCAGCAACCCGCCTACACGCCCAGACGCTCCTACCTTACATGCAAGATTTGCGACAGCGGCACACTTGTCTCAAAGAAGGTGTTTCGCATGAGCGGACCTGCGGTAGCCATAGGCTTCATCTTGTTGATTCCCTCAGTTCTCGGGATGCTTTTCAGTGCATCGCTGTTATTCGGGTTCATCGCTCTCCCAGCGGGAGGCGGATTAGGGACTAGCGAAAGCGAGTCGAGCCATCCGTTTCAAAACGACTTTGATGCCAGCTTCCGTGAGAGTTGTGCGAAAAGTGTTAAACAGAAAAATCTGGAGGTAGGATACTACGCATCGCAGCAGCTAATTGAGCAGTATTGTGAATGTGCGCTCTCTACATTCAAAGCGACCGGCTCGGAGACGACCGCCTCTCAATCCTGTCTCCAGCAAGCTAAAGATGGCACGCTTGAGCAACCTAGCCAAGATGTAGATGCGCTTTACTCCAACAACACTTCACACCAAAGTCCAGATAGGGCAGTGGCAAACGTAGCCCGTGTTTTGGGCGGTGGCTTCGCCGTTGTTTTAGGAATTTCTTCGTTCGTTGGAGGTTTGCTGGGCTGGCTCCTCGTAATGAGGAAGCGCGTTCTTCAATGCAATGTCTGCGGTGCCGTGGTAAATGCATCATAGTACGCCCCGGAGAGCACCCAAATGGAACCAAAAGACAAGGAACTACTGGCCGGATTTCACCAAACCATCTCAGAGCAACTCAATTCTAGGCTCTCTGAAAGTCCGAAGTTTTTTGGGTTGCTGGTCATCATTAGCACCGGATATGGATACGTGTTGTCGCAGCACGGCCTTTGCAAACTGATTCTCCCTGCGACCGTCCTAGCACTGGCCGCGACATTATGGGCAAGTTGGTATCTCGCCGCGCTTGGGTACGCCTTTAGATTTCTCCAACATTCCCAGCACCTTATTGAACATGAACTTCAATGGAGACCTAAATACGTACCCATTTCCAGCGGCCCTTCGCAGTCTCTTGCGAATCCATTGAAATGGTTCGGGCTCTTACCCGGCATCTATCACGCTCATGCAGCCGGACTCATCTTTTTCTTCGTCTTCATCAGTTTCATTGGCTTTGCTGGTTCTAAGCGGTTCATCGTCTCAATCATCGGCGTTTCGTTCATCATATCGGCGAATCTGTTCTACCTCTGGAAGTTCCATAGAACGCGGAGGCACACTTAGCGATGACGTTCAATCCGCTCTCCATTATCAATCGCATATTCTCCGCCGGAAAGACAACCAAAACCATCACTGAGCGAAGGCCGAATAACCATGCCCCGCTTCAGGAGAAGGCTCCAGAGCCATCGAAGGAAATAATCGCGCCCCCAAAACATCAGCTTAATAGTCCAGAGATAGAGTTTCTGTCAATGCTAGAAGGCAAGAATGCCAACGATGCGTCAGTGTTGGGCTGGTGGTGCGCTTTTCACAACCTCGATAGAGAGAAACTCATTAACAAATTGAAGGGGCAGGGCTATATCGCTTTAGCCGACTACAAGGTTGGTGTGCATAAGGCAACTGTTCCATCCCTCAAGGCGATTCTAACTATGCATGGCATGTCAACAAAAGGGAGAAAAGGTGACCTCGTAGAACGGGTTCTGGAGCACATTAGCCAAGACGAATGTACACGATACTTTACCGAATCTTACTGGGCAATGACGCCAAAGGCGGCAGATATTGTGCAGTCCGCAGAACTGAGAGCCAAGGAAGAAGATGACAGACACCTTGTCCTAATTAGGGACGGTAAATATGAAGAGTTCAAACGGAAGGTCTATCCAAACAGGAACGAACACTGGGGGACAGAGGACACATTCTGCGAAACAGTCGAGTTCATAATGCGCCTTTGCTTTCAGGGGTTTGGCTTGCGTGAGGAAGTCCGCAGGAATGCCGCCTCGTTTGTTGCAAGACGGTCGGTAAACTACAACTCACGTGGGAATTCGGGTTGCGTGAAAGAGATAATCGAGTATTTGCGCTCAGCCAGCTATGACCCTCTCGCTCTCACAATTCCTGATTCGCTGAAAGAGTATGCGAACACAAACAGCATTACCCTCGGGGAAGATGTTTTGACGGTTTACACAACATTCGTCATAAACAAAGCGCGACAGAACGCAGAACTCAACAACTTCAGAAGACTTGGCTACAAGACAGTCTCTGTGGACTCTGTTGCTTGCGATGAGTGCGGAAGAAAGAAGAGACAAAGGAAATATGTCATTGATGAAGTACCATCCTTGCCGGTAGGGTGGGGGTGTGCCTGTACTTACAGCTTATGAACATTCTTGTTCGTTACAGCGTAGCTTTGTCAGGGCAGTTGTAGGGGGAGGGACGATGACTTACACGCTGACGGCATTCGACCATGAGTTGATTGTTGGAGAGACCCCGTGTGGAACGTGGACCGGCGGATACCGGGAAAGTGGTTCCAAGGGTTCGTACACTGCGTTCGGAGAATTTTCTGATGCGACTACCGCTAAACTTGAAACCTGCAAAGCGGTTCAGGCTCTGGCCGGTCAGGTGGGCGATACTTTTCTCGACCCATGCGAAGCATTATTGAACGATTGGTCTGCGGAGTGATGGACGCAGACAGAAAGGAACGGCGATGAAGCCAGACCCCGAGTACACGAAAGAGCTACTCACGGCATTTGAGGAGTCACCGGAGCCAACCACTGACTTGTATGAGCTACGGGAACGGGGCATCAATATCGAGTCAAAGGAATTCAGGTTCCACATGCAGCTACTCGAAGATGATGGATTCGTTCGGCGGGAAGATGGAGAGTGGGGGTTAGGTCTCGACAGGTCAGCGGACGGGTTGTACACATGGAGCGTCCTTCCGCTGCGTCTTACCGCCAGCGGCCATGAATTTGCCGGGGCGATGAGGAACAAACACGGCTTTGAGGCCGTGAAGAGGTCTCTCGTCACATCAAGTCTGAACATAATGCGGGATATTGCGGTTGCAGCTTTGAGGGGTGAACTCGCCAAGCATGGGTTCCTTCCCTGACGTTGTAGGTTACCCGGACTAATACCATATAATCCCTGCCATGGACACAGCATCTGTACTCGCACAAATTGATGCGGAGATTGAAACCCTTCAACGGGCACGGGCTGCGCTGGCCGGTCTGACAGGCACAGTCTCTACGAAGAAACCAGCCAAGCGTAAACTCAGTGCCGCAGCACGAGCGAGAATAGCAGCCGCACAGCGTAAGCGTTGGGCTGCTGTCAGGGCGAAGGCGAAGGCCAAGTAGACCTCGCACGCACGCGCAAAAAGAAACGCCATGGTTCGCCCATGGCGTTTTTCATTTTGTAAACGGTCAATAACCGCCGAGGAGAACCCGCCAGTTTGTCGCATCCAATGCTTGTTTGACTACCTCTATGAACTCAGGTTCATGGTTCGGCACTTTGAAATGACACATCTCGTGCAATAACACCCATTGATTGACCGGAGCCACGTCCCTCAGCTTTTCAGTGATGAAGATATGGGGAACGTCAATCGTGAAGCGCCCCGGCCATGGGTGGGTTACAAGGTCACCGGGTTCAGCCAATAAGCCGATAGGAGAAGCCGGTTCCTGCTTATTTTCTATCAGAGTTGCGTATCGGATTTTCGTCTCGGGATTGATGCTGTCATCAAAGATGGCGTGGTTAAAATAAGCGAATGCAATTTCCAGTTTATCCAGTTCCTTATGCTCGTTGAAAACCACCTTGTATGCATCCGTGGATAGCGTCTTGATGGAGGAGCCGGGTTCCGGCTCACATGCCCGGAACCTACGGAGCAGCGGTTGGAGAGAAGTGTATTCACCGGGATTACCGAGTCTCGCCGTTTCGATTAGTTTGCGTATGAACGGGTTTGGATTGTCGGCGTTTTGATTGAGCCAAGCCCCTAGTTCCGGGTCATTGCCAGCTTGATAGAGCATCCGCGTATATCCCTCGCTCACAGTTAATCACGCTTAGGGCATTTTAGCGTCAGCCGCCGTCCGACATGGACAGTCCTCCGAGTTGTGATTGTTGTTGCCCATGCGAACTAATATCTGTAGCTACAAATGTGAACATCATTGACCTGTGGAATGTAGCTGCTCTGCATGATTCGTATCGGGCAGCGAGACTTAAGATGTCTTCCTCCAGTTATCGGCATCGCTTCCTTACTTTGAGGACATGCGGTTTGGCAGCGAACTGGGAGTCTGTCGCCGGAACAGCCACACTGGCCGCATCCTCAAGATGTGGCGCTTCGTTCCCACCGTGGAAGGTTGCAAGTCATTATGGCTCTTGCGGTTCCCCCCTGTCCATCACGGCAAAGACCGCCATTTCATTTCACGCCAACCGGTGCAATCCAGCGATTTCAACGACTTCCAAAATCCACGTTGACCAGTGCTACCCGCGAGACTACGCTAGGAGACTGAGAATCCATCACTTACGGGTGCAACGGGGAATATGGTCACAGCCGCCAAGTCCACCAAGAGACAGCCACGCACGAAGAAGGCCGACCAACCGCAGGTCACCACCTTCTCATTTCCTGCCATGGCGGAGGAGCACCTTGACATCCCCACATTGGAGACGTGGCTGTGGGACGCCGCCTGTGCCATCCGTGGGGCGGCGGACGCCCCCAAATTCAAGGACTTCATCCTGCCGCTAGTCTTCTTCAAGCGGCTCTCGGACGTGTTTGACGATGAGTTCGCCGGGCAGGTGGCGGAATTCGGCGACGAGGAAATCGCCCGTGAAGTCATCAAGGCCGACCACGAAGACGCCCTGAAGAACAACCGCAAGCCCATCGTCCGCTTCTTTATTCCGCACGAGTACTGCTGGGATGCCGTTCGGCACCATGCTGCTGACGGCACTCTCGGCCAGTTCGTGACCGACGCGATGCGAGACGTTGCAAAGCACAACCCGGAACTCCTCGGAGTTCTGGACATCAAAGACTACAACGAGCGGCAGAGCGGCCAGCGTACCCTCGACGACGACCGGCTTGCGGCCCTCATTGAGGTCATCAGTCGCCACCGGCTGGGACTGAAGAATGCCGAGCCAGACATCCTCGGCAGAGCCTACGAGTACCTGCTGCGGAAATTCGCCGAGGGGCAAGGCCAGTCGGCGGGTGAGTTCTACACGCCCAAAGAGGTCGGCTGGCTGATGGCGCACTTGCTCGACCCCAAGCCCTACACCACCGTCTACGACCCGACCTGCGGCTCGGCTGGTCTGCTCATTAAGGCGCGGCTCCTGTTCGAGCAGAAGAATCCGGCACAGAAGAGCAAGGCTCCCAAGCTGTATGGGCAGGAGATGAACCCGGTCACCTTCGCCATGGCGAAGATGAACATGTTCCTCCATGACTACACGGATTCACTCTTCGCCATCGGCGACACCTTCACCAAGCCGGGCTTCGCCGCCGAAGGTGCCGGGCTCAAGCGGTTCGACTACGTTGTAGCGAACCCGATGTGGAATCAGGACAACTACGGCGAGTCGCTCTACGAGAACGACCAGTGGAAGCGGTTCGAGATGGGCTCTGCTCCCTCGTCCTCGGCGGACTGGGGATGGCTGCAACACATCGCGACCTCGTTGAACGACTCAGGCCGTGCAGCCGTGGTGCTTGATACAGGCGCGGTCTCACGTGGCTCGGGCAGCAAATCCTCCAACAAGGAGAAGACCATCCGGCAAGCGTTCGTTGAAGCCGACCTCATCGAGGCGGTCGTGCTGCTCCCCGAGAATCTTTTCTACAACACCACCGCGCCCGGCATCGTTGTGGTGCTCAACCGCCATAAGAACAACGGACGCAAGGGGCATTTCCTGCTTATCAATGCGTCTGCGTTCTTCGTAAAGAGGAAACCGAAGAATGAATTGACGGAGGAGGGCATCGCAGCCGTCGCCGAGGTCTTCCACAAGTGGGAGTCACGGGAAAAGCTGAGCCGGGTGGTTACGCTGGAGCAGGTTCGCGAGGCGGATTTCAATCTGAGCCCGTCGCTTTTCGTGGACACTAACGAAGCAACTAGCCACCGGGCACTGAAGGCAATTGTTTCTGATTTGATAGCGGCTGCGACTGAACGCGAGAAGGCGGACAAAGCATTGTCGGCACTGCTTCAAGAACTCGACATTAGGTGATGCACGGAATGGTCTCTCCTCCCTCACATTGGACACGAGCAACTTTGAAGGATTGCTGCGCTCGACCAGATTACGGCTACACGACAAGTGCATCAACCGAACCCGTTGGGCCGAAGTTTCTTCGCATCACAGATATACAAGACGGCAAAGTGGATTGGAAGAAAGTGCCATACGCCGGGTTAGCGAATCACACGAGTGATACTTCGCGCCTTGAGGCGGGAGACATCGTGATTGCACGAATAGGAGCCACGACTGGAAAAGCATTCCTCATTGGAGAGTGCCCGGAAGCAGTGTTTGCTTCCTACCTGATTCGCGTCAGGACAAAGCCCAATACGTCGCCCGAATTTCTGAGTTTCTTTTTCCAGTCTGCCGATTATTGGAACCAGATTGACCAACGCAAGGGCGGTCGGCTCAAAGGCGGAGTGAACATCCCGAATCTGGAGAGCCTCTCTTTATTTTTACCCCCGCTTGCCGAGCAGAGAGCGATAGCGCACGTATTGCAGACGGTGCAGGATGCAAGAGAGGCTCGGCAGCGCGAACTAGCACTGGAACGTGAGCGCAAAACTGCGCTCATGGAGCATCTCTTCACTCACGGCGTTCGGGATGAGGCGACCAAGCAATCTGAGATTGGCGAGATTCCTGAAAGCTGGCGCGTAGCATCGTTGAGTGAGGTCGCAAAGATTTCTTCAGGTGGAACCCCGGACCGCTCTAAGCCCGAGTATTGGGGTGGAACAATACCTTGGGTAAGAACAGGAGAGATTCGCTACAACACTATCGTCAGCACCGAAGAGCGGATTACCCAAGAAGGGCTTGAGAATTCGGCAGCACGAATTCTCCCCGCTGGCACGCTTCTCATGGCGATGTACGGGCAGGGCGTGACACGAGGCAAGGTTGCCATTCTTGGCATTGATGCCGCCATCAACCAAGCGTGTGCCGCAATCACTCCAAGGGGCGCTGACCTATCACCGAGATTTGCTTTCCACTACCTTCAGTTCGCGTACGAAAGTATTCGAGTCCTCGGGCATGGTGCAAACCAAAAGAATATGAATAGCCATCTGGTCGGTTCCATTCTTGTCCCCCTGCCGCCGACCGCTGAACAAGAAAAGATTTCCGACGTTCTGACGGCGATTGATGCGAAAGTGAATTCTGTGGGATATGAGAATGGGCTATTAGGTGAGTTGTTCAATGCGCTGCTCAAAGAACTGATGACCGGACAGGTCGGTGTAGGAGGATTGATTGCCGGAGGCTCAAACGAATGAGTGAACGCTCCGCAGTGCAGAACCCAATGCTGAAGTACGCGCAGGAGATTGGTTGGGAGTACATCGCTCCCGGCGATGCCCTCGCATTCCGTGGCGGGGATACCGGCTTGTACTTCTTGGGCATCCTCGAAGCCCAACTTATCCGGCTGAACACCGGCATCGTTGACTTGAGTCGTACACCGGACATCCTTCGCCGCATGAATCTGTTGAAGCCGACCATTGAAGGCAACAAAGAAGCCCACTCGTGGTTGCGAGGAGAACAGTCGGTCTTTGTTCCTGAGGAGAATCGCGAACGCAACGTCAAGGTCATCGACTTCGAACATCCCGAGAACAACCTCTACCACGTGACAGACGAGTGGTGGCAAAAGGGCACGGTCTACAGCAACCGCGCAGATGTAGTCTTCCTGATTAACGGCATCCCCATCGCCATCGCGGAACTGAAGAACGCCACCAAGCAGGACGGCATCGCCCTCGGCGTTGACCAGATTCGCCGCTACCACAAAGAAACGCCGGAGATGTTCGTCGCCACACAGGTCTTCGAGGTCTCGCAGCTTCTCGACTTCTATTACGGCGTCTCGTGGAGCACCAGCCGGAAGAACTTGTTCAACTGGCACGACGAGCAGCCGGGCAACTACGAGAACAAGGTGAAGGCATTCTTCAGCCGGAATCGTTTCCTCAGACTGGTTCGCGATTACATCATTTTCATGACGGAAAACGATGAACTCACGAAGAAGATTCTCCGGCAGCACCAGACCCGCGCCGTCGAGAAGGTTATCGTCCGGGTCGCAGACCCAGTGAAGCGGCGTGGCCTCATTTGGCATACGCAGGGCAGCGGCAAGACTCTAACCATGCTGACCGTGGCGGCGAAGCTTTTGCGCGAGGTACGCGGCGTCGAAAAGCCAATGGTGCTGATGCTCATCGACCGCAATGAACTCGAAGGGCAGCTACTCAAGAACATCGACGGATACGGCATCAAGAATGTGCGGTTGGCGGACAGCAAGCGAGAACTTCAGGAGATTCTCGGCTCCGATTATCGCGGCCTTGTCGTCTCGATGATTCACAAGTTCGATGACATTCCGGCGAACATCAATACCCGCGAGAGCGTCGTGGTGCTCGTGGACGAGGCGCACCGCACGACGGGCGGCGACTTGGGCAACTATCTTATGGGTGCCCTACCGAACGCGACGTATATCGGCTTTACCGGCACTCCCATCGACCATCTCTCGCAAGGTGAGGGAACATTCAAGGTCTTCGGCGGCGGCGACGAGCAGGGGTATCTCGACAAGTATTCCATTGCCGAGTCCATTGCGGATGGCACCACGGTCAAGCTGAACTACGCCCTTGCCCCCTCTGACCTGACGGTGGACAAGGAGGTTCTTGAGAAGCGGTTCCTGAGTTTGGCCGAGGCCGAGGGCGTTAGCGATGTGGAGGAGTTGAACGCCATCCTCGACCGTGCGGTTGAGTTGAAGGAGATGATGAAGTCTCCCGACCGCGTGGCGAAGATTGCGGCGTTCGTCGCGGAACACTTCCTCAAGAACGTAGAGCCGATGGGCTTCAAGGCGTTTCTCGTTGCTGTTGACCGCGAGGCATGTGCTCTCTACAAGAAGGAACTCGACAAGCATCTGCCGCCAGACTACTCGCGCGTGGTTTACTCGCCTTCCCACGGCGACCGTCAAGAACTGAAGGCGTATTACATCAACGAGGATGAGGAGAAGAAACTTCGCAAAAACTTCATCAATAAGACCGAGAAGCCGAAAATCCTCATCGTCACTGAGAAATTGCTGACCGGTTTCGACGCGCCGATTCTCTACTGCATGTACCTCGACAAGCCGATGCGCGACCACGTTCTGCTTCAGGCCATCGCACGGGTGAACCGGCCTTACGAGGACGAAGCTGGACAGATTAAGCCGTTCGGATTTGTGCTCGACTTCGTTGGCATCTTTGAGAAGCTGGAAAAGGCTCTCGCGTTCGATTCGGATGTGGTGGCCTCGGTCATTCAGAACATCGACGTGCTGAAGCAACTGTTCGCCACCATGATGCAGCAACAGGCTCCTGCGTATTTGCCCTTTGCGAAGGGATGGGATGACAAGGCCAAGGAACGGGCAATCGCGCACTTCGAGGACAAGGAACGGCGGGGTGCCTTTTTCAAGTTCTTTCGCCAGCTTCAGAACGTGTACGAGGTCATCTCGCCGGATGCCTTCCTACGCCCGTTCATGGATGAGTACCTCGGACTGGCTGAACTGTACGCCCTGATTCGGAATGCCTATAGCGACCGCATCTATGTAGACCGGGAAGTGGCGAACAAGACACGCGAGTTGCTCCAGACGCACACCATTACCGGGCAGCTTGAGATTCCGGGGGCGATTCAGACGCTGGGTGCCGAGGAACTCACAAAGCTGAAGCAGAGCGATACAACCGACACAACGAAAATTCTGAACCTGCGGAAAATCTTGTCGTCCATCGTCGCCGAGGAGGGGCTATCAAAGCCCTTCCTGATTTCAATCGGCGACCGAGCAGAGAAGTTGGTTGAGGCTTACGAGAATCGCCAGATTGCCACGCAACAGGCTCTGCTCGATTTCGAGAAACTAGCCACTGAGGCTGTTGAGGCTGAAGCGGAGCGGCAACGGCTGGGGCTCGATGAGAATACCTTCGCGATTTACAAGGTGGTTTTGACGGATTCTCCGGGTTTCAACGCCGATGAATCGAACGCACTCAACGCTCTGTTTGAGCAGCACTCCGACTACAGATGGAACGATGACCAGAAGAGCAAGCTGAGGACGGAACTGTACAAGGCGCTCCGTCCGAAGGTTGGAACAGGAAGAATGATTGAAGTTACAAACCGCCTCTTCAACATTCAGCGCGTATGAAGAAACGAAAAGCAAAACTGGCGACCCCCCGGTGGCAGGATGTGGATGAACTGCGCTGGGCAGTTCGGAACTGGGTTACGCGAATCGGCGTGAAGAGCGTGCAAGTCCACGTGAGGCCGATGAAGCGCAAGTGGGCGTCCATGTCCTCTTCGGGGAGGCTGACTCTCGATGCCCTGCTACTGAAGTTGCCCAAGGAACTGGGCGAGTACGTCATCGTCCACGAACTCGTTCACCGCCTCGCGCCCAATCATGGCAAGGTCTTCAAAAGCTTTATGCTGGCCTACCTGCCTGACTGGGAAGAGCGCGAAGCACGCCTTCAGAAGAAGGCCAAACTCAGCCGTTGATTTACAGCAAGGGTAGCGTCATTTGCAAATTGAGGGCTACGGAGGACGAACAAGCAACAAAGGCAACAACAGCCTGACGCCAACAACATCTTGCTCACGTTTACCCCGAGAGAGGCGATACCCGTTTCAGCTTCGGCCAGATGTCCGAAAGTCAGTCGGATACCTTATAACCGAGTTTGATGGCTTCCTCAAGTAGTTGAACCGCATAAGGGCTTTGCTTGTCAGAGATTCCAATTCCTCGGTTCACGCGCATCCCAAGGTCGAATGCAAACTTCCTCTGCCACGCCGAAAGATAGTTCCTTTCTCTTGCCCATTTCGCAATTGCAAACCAATCCTTGGCGCTCAGGCTACTGACTGTCGGATGCAAAGAAACTTGAACACCGTCATGCTTTTCCTCGGCAAACAATTCAGGCTGCTCTGTAATGGGCTGGTTCTCTGGCTCCATTCTCGCGACAGTCTTCGGCGTGGCACGTAGACTCCAGTGTCCCTGTGCCCCAATTCGCTGTGAGCGGCCATCCTCCTGCGTTGTCGGTGTAACTTCAACATTGTGAGAAGATGCTGGGCGTTCTTGTCCTTGATTCGATGTACGCCCGTCGCCGGTGACAGTTTCGCTCTGCTGTGTGCCCTGTTCCTCACTCGTCTCAGCGGATGCAGCACGTTTCCAAGTTCGCTTTTCAACGAACCGTGACGCCTTCTCGATAGCGCCCACGGGTTCGATGCCCATGCGATACAAATACTGAACTAACTCCTCCATAACTTCATCTTTTCGGAGCGTCCAAGTAGAAGCAAAGCAACGCCAGAAAATCCATCCCGCACGCTCAAGGACACGCTGGCGGCTCATGTCATGTTGCCATCTATCGGCACCATGAAATTCATCCCCATCGCATTCGATTGCCAACCGAAGGTCGCCGGTTCCCTCAACCACCATATCTATTCGATATGCCCCTGTCTTGACTTGCGGCGTCACTCGGTAGCCTCTGGACACAAGTTCGGTATAAACCTGCTTTTCAAACCCTGATTCGCAGCGGTCGATGAGCACTTCAGCTTCGGCCTTATCGACTACCAACGGATTGTCGAAGTGCGTCAAGAGTCCAGAACGTATGTCCTTGGGGGACAGGTCAGAGAGTTGCACCGACCGCACCAGATACATCCTATCTTGGGCACGACTCGCAGCTACGTTGAAACGCTGGTCGAACATATTGCCGGAAAGGGCTTTGCAATTAAGCGAATCGACCACAAGAGACAGAAACATAATGTGGCGCTCGCTGCCTTGAAAGGTTCGTGCATCTCCACACAAAAACCTGCGTCGATTTAGTTCCGCTGCATCGCATTTTCGCGTCACCACAGTATCTATATACTTCGCCTGTTCTCCACCAAGGAGCGAGACGACTCCGATTGTTCTTCCCTTTAGCTTCTCGTCAGCAAGAATAGCGTTGATTTCATCGGCAATTGCCTCCGCCTCGTAGTGGTTGCAGTCGTGCCGGTCTCGCGTGCCGCCTTCGACAAAAACATCAACAAGTGGTGGCTCAATGCGCTCCGACGCACGCGGTATGCGGAGAGGGTGAATTTGCCCCTTGTAGAAAACTCGATTGGAATAAGCAATGATTGGCGGGACACAGCGAAAATGCTCACGTAGCATAATCTGCGTTGCAGCGAATACGCGTGCTGCAAGGTCGTAGAGTGACTTCTCTGGGGTCATCTCCGCCGCATAAGGCTGTTTGCTCAAGAACCGCTCCCGAAGTTCTTGTATGCGACCACTGTCAATGAATCCACCGTCTGGTGAGACCTGCTTGTCGTCACCGACTACCAGAATCTTCTTGCCTCGGAGAATCGCAGGGAGCGCCCACAAGTCAGACTGACTAGCTTCGTCCACAATAACCAAATCAAACATGCCAATGTCTGGAGGCATCGCCTCGGAGATTCGGTTGTGGTTCATAATCCAGCACGGAACAGCACCAGCGGCGTCGTACATAGCTTGTCTGGCGTCACGCCGATAGCGTGTTGCATTTGGTCCGGTGCCTTGACCAATCCTGCGAATTGCAATCGCGTATCCAGCAAGAGCCTGAAGAATACGAGGCGTTGCATTTCGTTTGGTTGCAAGCCACGCTGATTTGGCGACCATTTCACGATAGAAACGTGCCAATCCAACTTCGAGTTCACGCCTACGCTCGCCAAGGCTACGCAGTTCGGCTCTACCTTCAATCTGGTCAAGATGTGTACGCATACGTGCCCAGTTCCAAGCTTCGCGCCAAGTCACCGGGAACGTCTCGTCATCACCATTTGGCGCGACGGGAACTGAGCGGACACGTAGCGCAAGTTTGGGGGCACCAGACGCTTCAATCATCTTCGCGCCTTCTCGAATGAGCCCGACTTCGTAAGCCAAACCGGCGATTCGACGGAGTTCGGCGAGCAACTCCGTGTATTGTGAAGCAACGCCAGCGATGGATAGCGAGCCGTTCCCAAGGGAAGAGTCGAAGAACGAACGCATCGCATCGACTACAGGCCCGGAGGAGCCAGCTAGTTTCTCCACCAGTTGCGCGAGTTTAATCGGGGCATGAGAGAGTTCATCCAACGTCAGGATTTGAATGAGCCGCTGTCGTAAAGCTTCAAGTTCAGAACGAGTGCCCCCAGTGAGTTCTCGCGGCATCTCATTGAAGACTTCCAAAGCCTGTTTCGCAAGCAAAGAATCATAATGCACGGCAAGCCGGTGCGCCTTCCGTGCGAGTGTTGCAACTACTTCAATTTGTCGCAGCCCAGCAACTCCGCCATTCAAAGGAGGAACCGACAGCAAGTCCGTAACACTGTTCCAGCGAATACAGAAAGTACGCACTTGGCCGTGCAGATTCACAAACCGATTGACATGTGCCCATTCGTCGGCGCTGATGGGAGGTCTGCCATCGACCATAACGCTTTGAAGATGGCGCTTTGCATCCCCCACGCCGAAGGAGAGGAAGCCGAAGGGTTTCCCAGTCAATGCTGCATTTCTGATTGCTTCGATGGCTTTCGTGTTGTCCAGTAACTCATCGGAGAGGCTCACTGGGTGCATTAGGAACTCCGCTCTAGCATTGACGAGTTCGTCAAGTCCGCTAAGGAGTTCCTCAAGGGCGCGTCGTTCCGAGGCGAACGCCGACTGCTGGCACCTTATCCGAAGAGACGACGGCCATTCTTCGCTTGTCTCTTCGATGTCCATGAGCAGTGCAAGCGCCTCGTCAGTCGATTTAAGGAGTTCCCTCACACCTTCGAGAGTCTGCGCGGTAAACGCCTTGAGGGAGGACTGCTCATCTCGTTGGAGTTCGAGTTCTATCCGTTTCTTTTCAACTAGCAGGTCGTGAAGCCGTGAAATCTCCGACACCGAAGGAAATGATTCCGCAGACGGAATGCGCCTTTCGACATAGACCAAATCGGTGCCAAGCGTTCGCCGCGCTTCGCGTAGCCGCCCAGCTTCGCTGTCATCGAAAGGAGGAGTATTGTCGGGGGAGAGAGTAATTGTGTCATCAAACCACCCATGCAGTTCGTTCCCGGTGAGCACCTGTTCGGCTAGTTTCTGTGCTCGCATTGGAACGCCATCCACTTCAACTTCGGATAGTTGGTGCAAGGCAATTTCGTCGATTCGTCTGTCGATAGACGAGAGTTCAGAGTGCGTACGGTCAATCGCGCTCTGAGAACGCTCGATTTCCCTGAGCGTAACCTCCGGGTTCAGTTGTGATACGCGGTGCTGAATTGTCTCGATGGAAGCCTGAAACTGCCGAACACCTTCACGGTCACTGGCAAGAAGTGCAACAGTGAGTGTTCGAACTTCGTCTGGAATCTTCTCTTGCAGCACGCTCAACGCTGCATCTCCACGAGACGTGACAAGTACGCGCTTCCCAAGAGCGAGGTAATGGCAGATGATATTTGCAATGGTATGGGTCTTGCCAGTTCCCGGCGGCCCTTGCACAGCGACCCCTGCCGCATGAGAGAGGTTCTTTACTATGGTGACTTGTTCTTCGTTGTATGGAAGAGGGAAAAACAGTTCTTGAGGCTTGTGAGAACCACCCAACTCGCCACGGCTGGAGATGCCACGAAAGCTAATTGACTGAAATGTTAGCGGCTCATCGGAAGGCTGCGAGACAAGAGCCACGGGGCCTTCCGGTATATCGCATCCTCCGTTCAATTTTTCTTCAAGACGCTTTAAGTCTTCAAAAAGATAGTTCACCGCTCTTGGCCGTGCGAAGATAGCCCACGCATCTGTGACCACCAAGTGCTCACCCGCAGCAGGAACCGCTTCTCCGAGTTGCAGCACTTCCTTGTACAACCCTTTGCTATCGAGATTCCCCGCGATGAGTTTGAGAATGTCCGAGTAGCTGCTTGGGTCGAAGGGTGTGACAGGACGGTCTTTGTGCTTGTTCAGGTGGTCGATTGCTGCTTTCTCAACTTCGATTGCGCCCTCAACATGACACGCCGTCAAAGCATCGAATTCGATGCGTGTCTCAGTCGCACGCGGACGAAGTTCGATGGCCATCGTCTGGTTGTCAAGCGATATTTCAATTGTTTGGGTTAGCAGTGGGTACTCAAAAGAGAATGCACCTTTTTCGTAGGCCAGCCGCCATGTCGAGATTCCGATTCCCCAAACAAGTTCTTGCGGCTTGTTGGTTTGTTCGGCTTCCATCTGGTGCATCAGGGAAAAGAGGTCGCCGTAAAGCGCGATGGTTCTTCGACGCTCCTGTTCTGTGCCAGACCAAGACTTCCAAGTCAGTGTGTACGACTCCAGAACCCGGCGAGCCTTCTCCCACCAATTTTCTCGAATGCGTTGAATCTCTTCCTGTACATCGGGGTCGTCTGAACTTTTGTCTGCAAAGCGTTTCTGTATGGCCTTGTTCAGTTCCCAGTTGAGAACTTTCTCGTCAAGTGAAGGTAGCTGGCCTTCGGGATTTGGGCTGATACTGATGACCGCTCTATGGCTCTCGGGTACAGCGGGGGGCGGTTCAGCGGCAAGCCTTGGAACCCGCATCCAAATGTGGTCTGCTTCGACCCGCAGGTCGAACTCAACGCCAATAAGTCCAGCGACATCCTGTTGTCTGCGAAGGAATACCCCTGACCCTCCGAGAACAAATCCTCGTGGGTCAATGACCTTTGCCTGTTCCTTGATGTAGTCGAGAAGACCCACCAAGAGTTCGCGCGGCTCGGACATGCTCGCCTCTGCGTAGGGAGTCCAAGGGATTCAAGACACGAATATGGCTGGTTCCCTGATTCCACAATAATAAACCTCAGTTCGCCCACGGGCTCGGGTGTCTGACTACCTCTTCTTTTCACTTGCCGCCCATCGACTCCGCCCAGTTTTGGCTCGTGCCTCCCGCGTCCGCCCATCGACGCCACCTTTATCCCAAAGCGTGCAAAGCTTGAACGCCGCAAATAATTTCCCCAAAAACTAGCCAAAACTTTTGACCGCTGGGTATACTTCAAAGTGTATAGAGAATCCAGCCCATCTCCTGCCCTCTACTGCGTGGAGATTCAGCGTTACCCCCGCGATTTAGGTATTTCCATTGTCCTCCCGGCCACGTGCGAATTGATGGCGCGATGCGAGGTCTTGCGTCTTTTTCCCGAGTACAGACACTGCGTCGTACAGGTGCAGGTCTATCGCGCTCGATATGCCGAGATTGATTGGGACTCTGGCCGCTCTATTGTTGCCAAGCTTGGTCGGCGTCCGCCGATTCCCGCCTGTGTCGCAGCAGATGCCAAGCATGGACGCAAGAAACTGCCTCGCCTTGAAGAAGAGGAAGGCGGTACCCAGTGACTCAAGTATGGGAACGCCTTTTCATCGGTGGCCTTTCCGACGCCGAGGAACTCGCGGCTGGCAATCCCCATCGCATCACGACGGTAGTGTCGCTGTCCGAGATTCCGGTCAAAACGAAGCGTGCCAGCATCAACTACCTGCACTTTGCGATAGAGGACGACGAGCCAGTCTCCGTTTGGCAATTTGACCGCATTCTCGACGCCTTAAGCGAAAACATTCGGTGGGGCACCGTGCTTCTAAATTGCGGCCAAGGTGTGAGCCGCGCCCCGAGCATAGCAGCGGCGTACATGGACGCCGTTGGCTACAAGGGCATCGACGCCGCCCTTGAAGAGATTCGTCAGCTTCGCCCGTTCGTTCACCCCTCGACAGTTTTGGTCAACAGCTTGAAGGAGAACCTCCGATGAAGCGTTGCGCGATTTACGCCCGTGTGTCCACGCCAGACCAACGAGTAGACAACCAGTTATACGACCTCCGACAATTCGCCGCTCAGCGTGGTCTTGAAGTCGTGGCGGAATTCACCGATGTCGGCATCTCCGGCTCCAAGGCTCGGCGTCCGGGGCTCGATGCGATGCTGCGTGAAGCCCGGAAGCGGAAGTTCACAGTGCTTATCGTCGCCGCCTTCGACCGGGTAGCGAGAAGCACGAAACATTTTCTTGGCGTCGTTGACGAATTGGACTCGCTCGGCATCGAGTTCATCTCTCGGAGGGAGAACATCGCGACCGATGGAGCGATGGGGCGGCTTTTCATCACACTCATCAGCAGCATCGCCGAACTGGAGGCCGACCTGATTAAGGAGCGCGTACGGGCCGGAATCAGGAGACGAAAACTGGAGGGTCTGCCGGTCGGTCGCCAGCCTTTGGATGTTGACCGCGAATCCATCGTGGCCGACCGCTTGCGTGGCATGTCCTTGACCGATGTTGCGAAGCGTCATGGTGTGAGTCGTGCCAGCGTCGTTAGGTGGGTCAGGGCGGCTCGGCAAGCAACCCCGGTGTTGTCCGCGTCATACGAACCCATTCACAACTACAGCGAGGAGGTAGCAGCCTAATGCTCGATAGTGTCATCGTCAGACTCAAACGCCCGAGCGGCTCTCAGCAGCATGAGCCAAGCGGGGCCATGTCAGAAGCCTTGCGGCGTCTCAGCGAGACCACAGAGATGCAGCCCCTACTCGCTCAGGCCACCAAAAGCGGAAAGAGAGTCGCCATCGAGGTTTTTCAAAGCCGCGATGGTCAACCAATACTCATTCACTTCAAGAAGGAGGCAGCATGAAAACCTACGACAACAGCGGTAAACTCGTCAGCGAGATTAACCATTTCCGCACCACCAGCGGTGATTCGGTCACCACTAACACGATGCACAACAACGGGCGAGTTGTCAGCCAGACGGTCACTGTTGCCCAGCCCACCGGCAAGGTGAGCACCACGACCACCATCGGCGGCAAGCTGCTGCCGTGATGGGAATTGACCCCGGCGTACTGCATCTCCCAATTCACTCAGAACACAAGCCACCGGGCTGTCACCCCAACCGCTCGGTGGCTTTTCGCTACAATGGGCTCTTACAGAATTCCTGACTCACAACTCCACCTTGGAAGGAGACTGGTTCCCATGGCCGACGCTGTTATCGCCGATGCGTTAGTACCGCGCAAGCCTGTTGTGTCAGAGGGCGACGATGCCCAGTCAATTCCGCTTACATTGGTTGTTTCCGACCGCGAGACCGTCGCCGAGTTGCTTCAGCGGAGTGACGGTAGAGAGCGGGACGAGTATGCACTTGCCGCCTTGCGGATTGGCGTGCTTTCCCTGAAACACGCTCGTGGCCAAATTGATGCTGACGCGGTTAGGCGGGAGGGCGAGAAACTGTTGAAAGACCTGAAGCACGCATTGGACGGCTCTCGCGATGACATCCACACAAACCTGACGAATGCCCTCAAGGAATACTTCGACCCCAAGGACGGCAGGTTCCAAGAACGCATCGAGCGTCTGATAAAGCAGGATGGTGACCTTGAACAGGTGCTGCAACGGCAGGTCGGCGGCAGCGGTTCCGTGCTGGCAGAAACCCTAGCGGAACATATAGGGAAGAACAGCCCACTGATGAGGCTTCTGAATCCCGAAGAGGCCAGTGGACTTGTTTCTTCGATTCGCTCCACCGTCTCGTCGGTGATTGACGAAGAACAGAAGCGAATTCTCGGCGAGTTCTCGCTGGACAACGACCAAAGCGCCCTGAAACGTCTTGTCAGCGAGTTGACACAAGCCAACGGCCAACTGAAAACAGACCTTGCGAACGAAGTCGGTGCGGTCGTGCAGGAGTTTTCGCTGGATAAAGAGGACTCGGCGTTGAGTCGGCTTGTTAGGCGTGTTGAAACAGCACAGGAGACCATCACCAAGGAATTCTCGCTTGATGAAGAAGGCTCTGCCCTCTCCCGCCTCTCCACCGTCATCAATGAAGCCAAGGGCTCCATCGACTCCAATCTGACGCTCGACAACGAGGCTTCTGCGCTCTTTCGCTTGAAGAGAGAACTGGTGGACATCCTCGCCGCCCACGAAAGGAAGGTTCAGGAGTTCCAAGGTGATGTCAAAACTGCATTGGAGGGAATGCAAGTTCAGAGAAAGGAATCTGCGCGTTCTACGACGCACGGGAGAGATTTTGAGGCAACAGCCTGTGAGGTCATTGAGAAGGAAGTTCAGAAGGCCGGGGATGTCGCCACTCGGTCGGGAGCAACGACCGGCCTGATAAAGAATTGCAAGGTCGGTGACCTCGTGGTCGAACTTGGTGCAGACTGCGTGGCGGCGGGAGAGAGATTTGTAGTCGAGGCGAAAGAGGATTCAACTTATTCCACTGCAAAAGCCCTCGCCGAGATTGACACTGCAAGAAAAAACAGAGGAGCCAGCGTAGGACTCTTCCTCTTCTCAGCACAGACAGCCCCACAGGGGATGGATATGCTCACTCGCAATGGTGATGATGTCCTTGTTGTGTGGGACGCACAGAGGATTGAATCGGATGTCGTCCTCCGTGCGGGGCTTTCCCTCGCGAAGGCTCTTTGTGTCCGCAAACAGCGGGAGCGGAACAAGAACGCGGGAGACTGGGAGCAGGTTGATGCTGCGGTCTTGGCGGTAGAGAAGGAAGCTGGCCGGTTGGCGAACATGAAGACGTGGACCGAGACCATCCAATCGAACAGCGGAAAGCTTCTGGACGAAATCCGCAAGATGACGAACAATCTGGAAGCGCAAATCTCAGTGCTCCGCGAGAGTGTGGAAACACTTAAGCAGTAATAGACGGCAGCGGTCGTCCGTGCAAAACGGTTGCTGCCAACTCCTCACTTCCTTCGCCCTCGCCGAAGCACGACATCGAAGTCCAGCTTCTCGTAAACGCCTTCTTTATCCAGCCCCTGAACCAACTTGGACATCGGCAACTCGAAGACCTCGCAGATACGAAGCAGGGTGGTTGCTGTGATAGGCCGACCGGCCTCGACCTGTTGCCAATGCCGCGTAGAGAAGCCAAAACTCAGCATGTCCTCCTGCGAGTAGCCACGCTTCTTGCGTAGCTTCTTTACTCGGACGCCCAAGGCACGAAAAAACTGCTCTTGATTTGCCACCCCTTGAGATGTAAAGATTTACGAGCAGAAACACCACGAGCAGATTAGCGTGACGTTTTCTGGAGCGAGACATGCAAATACCCGGAATCATAGCAAGAGCAGCAATCGGAGTGGCACTCCTCGTTTCCACGCCCATATTTCGAGCGCAGGACACGGTCTCAATCAGCGACCCTGCGGAGTTCAACGCATATAGTGCTGCGGTATCCCAAAACGACCCGAGGGCTAAAGCTGCGGGTCTGGAGAGTTTCCTGACCGCGTATCCACAGAGTGTCGTTAAGAAGGTGGCGCTCGACACGCTGCTGGGCACCTATACTTCGATGGGTGACTCTGCGCGTGCGCTGAACGCCGCCGCCCGGCTGCTTCAACTTGACCCCAACAATCTGAAGGCCATCTACGTCTCGGTCTATATCCAGAAGACCCAGTGCGAGAAAAATCAGGATGCACAGTCCTGCAACGATGCGGCAGCTTTGGCGCAAAAGGGACTGGTTGCAATGAGGGGTGCAGGAGTGTCCGACGCTGACTGGGAGAGACAGACTGCGGCTGCTTACCCGCTATTTCGGTCAGTAATCGCGAAGGCGGGTGCAACAGAACAACCGAAGAGTACGGTAACCACACAACCGGGGCAGGGCAACCCTCCAGCATTTTCCTCCCAACCGGCAACAGCGCGGCAGTCAAGTACATCCAATGCGGCTCCTCCGCAGGGCGTCGTCACGGTCGGCCAACTGATTTCCAAGGTCGCCCCAATTTACCCTCCCATCGCCAAGGCGGCTCATGTCCAAGGAACGGTGGTCATTAAGGCCGTTATCTGGAAGGATGGCTCAGTCAACTCGCCTACTGTTGTGAGCGGACCGCCGATGCTGCAACAGGCCGCGATTGATGCGGTGCGGCAGTGGAAGTATCAGCCATACACGCTCAATGGCGCTCCCGTTGAGGTGGAAACGACGTTGAATATCGGCTTTGCGCTCGATGGTGGCGAGCCTCAAAACAATTCTCAATCGGCGCAACCAGCACAGACCACGGCAACACAACAGACCGGCGTCAACAATTCAGGCGTGGCCGCAACACCACAGAATTCAGTTGAAGGGCAGGGACAGCAACAGAACACAGCAGTAGTTGTTCCTTCCGCTCATTCGGTGATTGAGGAATACCGCAACTCTCTCAAAGAGCCACCCCCTCCCGATATTGAGCTAGCGCAATCAAAAGAGCAATCTCACGTGCCATCTTCATTGTGGACTGACCCAACCACAAGCCTGATGTGGACAATGAAGGACAATGGCCGGGAGGTAGACCGGGAACAAGCCATTGCCTACTGCTTCAGCTTGCGTCTCGGCGGTTACTCCACTTGGCGCTTGCCCACCGACAAGGAACTGTCTTCCATTTGGGATTCGTCGTCGGATATATATGCCCATGATTGGCGTCTCAAAGGTGGAATTGAATTTCATGGCAATGCATGGAGCAGCACACCGGGAAAAGATTCAGGTGAGATATGGGATGTCTCCCCGGAAACTGTTGGTAGTTACCTTATCGACAGCCGTGTGCTATGTGTACGGAATTCGGGGACACACAATAGTTCAAATGCGTCCTCTTCAAACGCTCACCAAGAACTGAAATGCCCCGGCTGCATGACCATAAAAGTAATCAATGCACACTGGGTCAACCTTACAATCACAGATGAGAATGGCTACAAACACACACTTTATCCAGCCTTGCAGAGGGTAACCGCGATTGTGGAAAAGTACGGTGTTGACTCCCAGCCAACTGCGCTTTTCAATTTCGTCTCACCTTGGGCTCAGATAATGAGTCAAGGTAGCACGCTAGACCTTCTCTGCATCGGAACCCAAAGGGATGGAGTTTTCTCACCCACTTGCCCGGTACTTGCCGTAGGCTCAGTGCATGATACGCCACTGATGGGTGCCGAGTACCCTGTAAACCTCCAACAGCAATATGCCGATGGTTCTTACGTCGGATGGCAGGTCTTAGAGGTCTGCCACGGGAGCGAGTGCGCTCAGATTTCGACAATTAACGATAGGCCAACTGGTGCTTGGCGATGACCTGATTGATGGATAAGGCTACGCAGTGATTCGCTCACTTTAAGTGCGATTCGAACGCTGCGCTCCAGTGTTGAGCCTCAGCATAACCTCAGAAAGGAAATGAATATGCGCGGACGAAAGTTGTGGATAGTTGGAATCGTGGCACTTGCGCTTATCAGTGTGGTAGCGTGCTTTGGTCTTCGACAGTACCAACAGATGAAGAGGCTTGCCGCATTTCAAGCGTTAATTCGCGAAGGCTCCGGGCAAGCCGAATCGATTCTCGGTGCGCTTTCTTCAGAAGATAGCATACCACCGGGAAAGATACAGCCAGAGTGTGAAAAGTCGGTTCAAGAACGCCGCGAACTTATCGAGAAAGTTGCGGCTTCTGACATGTCGAACGTTGCTGAACTCCAGACTGAATACATCGCATTGCTGACGGCAGAGAACGATTTGATAATGAAGATTGGTGCCGCACAGAATGACGTTGTGTACGAAGCTTCGCGCATAGAGCAGGAGAGTGTAGAGGAAGAATGCTCTTTGGCTCGTATGACCATGGAGGACAATGCCAAGGTTCGAGACAAAGCCAATAACGTCCTCGCGTTAGAACAGAAATTCAAAGAAGCGTGTGCTAGACACGGTTTGACCTGTGAGCCGACCTTCGCAAAATATGGAAAATTTATGTCCGACAGCTTCGAGGCCAGAGAAATGCCATACCACTGCCGCTAACACGGTATTGTGAGACCGAACAAGCGCAATCACAGGATGGCGATTGCTCACGACTGACATTGGAACACGGCGACGTGCCGCCGGAAAGTGATGCTTTCAATTCTGGCCTCACGGCGCATAGCGGCGACGGCGTTGGAGAGAATTTGGCTCCAGAACCATGAGTCGCAGCATCTCGGTCGTGCTGGTTCAGAGACCCTCAAAAATGGAGCCCAAAAATCTCATTATTACTGGGAAAACTCGGGGCTGTGTACCGGGTGCCCCTCTGGTCATCTTGGTTTAGTCTATGAGCCGACTTGAACCACTCAAGTTTCGACAGTCAGAGAGCGCCCGTGCCTGTACGCTTGCTCGTGTTGTTTGCCTTTTGCGGCTTCGAACCCTTCGATAGTTGGCGAACGTATGCTTCAGCGTGCTCATTCTGCTCTGTCAGATTTTGAACTAAAAATTCAAACGCAGCCCTGTATTCTTGAAAAAGGCCAACACAGTCGCTGTCCGATTCGCCGTGCAACCCCGCACTAGCTACACCATAAAGACGCTCAAGAGGATTGTGTCCGCCCGGACGCAAATGAGTAGGTAGGATTTTTGCAGCGTATTCGATTTTGACATCTACGTGCTTACTTGCTTTGACTTCAGCAATGTTCTTCAATTCATCTTCATGGATTTGGGCAGCTTTTGCCGCTTCCTCAACAAGGTCGAGGAGCACATTGACTTTATTCTCAATCACCCTTCGAAAGTAGGCGAGGGCACCTAACCCGTGCGAAATACTTGCGTTGATTAACGCCTTTTTATAGAGGCTAGTATCGTCTTCTCCGAGAGCCTTCGTTACGACCAGCGACGGCTCAATCGTTAGTGCTGGCCATTGGCCCGCCTTTATGAAGGTAAACACGCCATCATTTTCTGTCCAATCAATCCAATAATTGATAAGCTGCTTGCCGCAGTTTCGGCAGACATATCGAACCTTGGTTGGCATCTCCCATCCAAAGAAGAAACTCGGGTCTGTCTCATATAACTGCCACATCTGCACGGCCTTGCATTGACTGTTTCCACAGAACATCCGTAGCGATGACGGCAGGAGTCCGTACCGTTCAGTTCCCGTGAAGGAGTCCGTAGCCGTGAAACCTAGTCCGTCACCTGTGTAAACGAAGGGGCGGTAGAGCGTTCCCTTAATCAATATGTCTGAAAGACGCGAATGCAGTTCGTCACGGGTTTCAATCTGTTCTGGAGCCTTTGTCATAATCGTCAAGCCTTCCGAAATCATTTCCCAGAGAACTGCAAGTGAGTTAGTGTTCGCACAGCTACTTCGCTCCCTCGTACAAAAACACTATGCACGGCGTGTCAGACCACTTGAGGCTATCAATCGGTCTTAGCGGCTCAAGCTGCGTTAAGGATTGGAGGGGTTTCAACTGCTTCAGACCTTTTAATGGCTCCAGCTTGGCACTGACCGTATCGCGGATTCCGCATGTGCCGTTCCCCTTGTGGTCGCGCGTAACGCCATCCTCAAACCAGCCGAGATGCTTGCCATTGAACCCATAGATGTTGAACCCTCCACCCGCAGACCCGCTTTCAAGGTAGGCCAGAGGTTTACCAGACCACGAGTAGATGGTCATGTCATCATCCATAGCCACGTAGGCCACCGCCGTGCCGTCTGGTTCGAAAAGAGTAATCTCCGATTCCTGAGCCGTAGCTCTCATTGCAGGAAGAATAAGCAATAGAACCAAGACAACCGCGCACTCTATTGAGCGTTCTCCAATTTCCATAGGAAAATCCCTCAGTGCTGATGGCGTTGACAATTTGCAGTAAGCATAGACGCTCGAAAGCAACAATGCAACCGTGGGGCAATCACGCATCGGCGCGTCAGACCACTCCTAAAATCCACCCTCAAATTTAGCGACTTCTCGTTCGTCGGCGGTTAGGCTCGGACTGAGAAAGCCGTTCATCGCAGGAAGAACCTGCCGGGGGTGTAGACTGTCGGATACAAGAGGAAACTTACCGTGAAGACCTATCTAACAGTTGCGGTGCTGTTGTCCGCTGTCATTCCTGCCATGTCTCAGAATGCTGTTCCTGAACCGGAATTCAACGATGTATTCACTGCTCTCGTTGAAGGCAAATTGATACCTCTTGAGCGCGAGACGGCAACGATTCATGCCGGGGGCGGCGGTTTCATGGTTGTTGGCACAAAAGCCGCCTATGAGATTCCCGGAAACAAGTCTCCGGTCAGATTCCATACTTCTCAACCCCTCGTATTTGTCGTCAGAACCGCGCTGGCCTCAACATCGGTTGACCCGAGCACGTTTTATGTTTTGCGGCGGTTGGACAGCAAGAAGAAAACACGAGAAGCGGTTTTTATGACCGGACATTTTAGCCCGGTTGGCGGCTCCACGAAGACAGATTTAATGAATGGAACGCTTCCTGTGAGTTTCACTCATTATGGTGCTTCGTCGCTCAAGTTGTCGGTAGACCAACTGCCGCCCGGTGAATATGCCCTCAGCTTTTCTACCGGGCCGACAGTCTTTTGCTTCGGCATAGACTGACGGTATAGAAGCCAAGGGAGACCGGCATGGGTCGATGTCGCTACCTCTTGTGTGTAGCCAAGCCTAGAACGGAGTGGCTTCCGCCGTGGCAGGGCTGGCCTTCTCCGGTGCAGCCTTCTTCGCCTTTGCCGCAGGAGCGTTTTTCGGGGCAGCTTTCTTCGCGGCTGCTGCCTTCTTGGCCGGAGCCTTCTTCGCCACCTTCTTCGCTGGAGCCGGTTTCGTTTCCTTCTTCGCCTTCTCAGCCTTGACCGCCGCCCAACGCTTCTTCTGTGCCGCTGCGATACGCTTACGGACTGCTGTGCTCATTCCCTTCTTCTTGGCTGGCGGTGCGGCTTTCTTCGCTGCCTTGACAGGGGTTGGTTGCACGGCTTTCTTTGTCGCTGCCCATCTCTTCCGTTGTGCCGCAGCAATCTTTTCCCGAGACGCTGCGCTCAGTTTCCGCCGCTTTGCAACCTTCTTAGCTGGCGCGGGTGTTTCTCTAGGTGCTTCGGCCATACCAGCCAGCAAGGCGTGGGCTTGTTGGAGCCGGGCAATCTCGGCGTCGATTTCAGCAATCACAGTGTCGATGCTCATGTTGGCTATTCTCCCTGACGGAATTCTACTCTGTGTACTTGAAGGGACGACCCGCACCTAAGAGTCATTGACCAGAGCTAATTGACCGACACCCTTTTTCGTGGGCACCAGATAGAACCTCCAGAATTCCCAGTAATAATGAGATTTCTATGGCTCTCGGCGGAGGGTCTTCGAACCACCCTCTCAGGGCATCGTCAAGAATCGCAGTCCCCTGCGAATCGCCGTGATTTGGTCTCGTACCGCCCCTCACGTCATCACTCGGTCGGGAAAGCAACACCCTCCGTTGATTACTTCGTAGTCATGTCTTCGAGGAGGTCGCGCCCTTTGCACTCGGGATTGGGGCTGGCTGATACGTGTGTCATCATAAACGGGCCGCTCCCTGCAACTTCAAAATAACTGGAATGCGAAACTGTGAAGTTCTTACCAGTCTCTTCGCACACTTCGACCTGATAGCTGTCGCCGGAGCATTTGCGAACGGAGCAGAATTCAAGTAGGCGATTGTCGGCCTTCTCGTTTCGAGACCATTTGTCATGTGCTTGCCACAGTTCAGGCATGAACACCTCGGATGACCATGTACTTGCCTCTGACCACGGCGACACTATCCACTCGTCAACGAAATCGCGAGGCGAAACCGCAACTGGCTGAGTGCGCCTGACTGTATTACCCATGACGGAGTAGTGGCGAATGAAGACTCGGTTGTGGACGCCACCGTCGATGCTGGATGAATGGAATCGAAGCTCGAATTCGTTCCGGCCAACTGTAACCTTGCCGTAGTCGTCATTGCCCCACCACATGAAGTCTGATTTCGACATCAAGACTCTCGGCTTAAGTGCATCGGCGGTTGGCCTCAAGACTTCATACCGAATCGAAGACCATGTCGAACTGCACCACGGCGCGATGGTGTGGATGACGGCGTACCAGCCTCCAGACTCGTCAACTGGCGAAATGCCATAGTCGAACGCCATTGTGCCTCCGGCCACTGTGTTGTATGGTTTGGTTTGCCAGTGCAAAGCCTCTGACCAAGAACCGTCTTTCGGGGCGAAAATTAGCAGCACAGTGTCTCCGCCGCATTCGATGGAGAAATCAGCGGTGATGCTGACGAGTCTCGGGCTCTGTGATTGTCGGACGCCGAAGTAAAGTTCGAAGCCGTATTTCCCGAAGTCGGGAGGAAGGTGGTCATTGCTTATGACCTCGCCACTCGGCATTTGGTATCCCCCGACCAACGTCATGAGGTTTTTCTCGGCTGCTGCGGTATCGAATTGAGCGGGGGCACATCTCATGTACGAGCGGACGAATTCGCTCACCGAGTTCTTCATCGACGCGATGGCTTCCTGTGCAACTGGAGAAACATCGGTCTGAAGTCCATCTCCAACCGGCAGAGCCAGCAGGTTCTTCCGCGCCGACCGAACCTGCTCCGCCGCGCTCATCACCGTACTCTGTGAACAGGTTTGCAGGGCAGTGGTAGGCGATTGCGCTGCGGCTGCACTCGCGAACGTAGCGAACAAAACTGAGGCTAATAGACGTACGCCTTTCATCATCAATGCCCTATGCCACTCCAAGAATCCACCCTTCAATCTTAGCGATGCCCCGCTCCTCGGCGGACAGGCAAGGGTTGAGGAAGCCGCCGAGAGAGCCGTCGCGGTCAGCACGCTCCAACCACGCCGCTGCCGCATAAGCGGCTTGCTCGTCGCCATCGCGCTCACCCCTCGGGAACCGCCGCATCCACAATGCCGGGTAGACCTCGGCGACGACCGACTTGCCCTCGGGAATCTCACACCCGTCGAACGGCCAGAAATGAATTGGGCGTTTGCGGTGTTTGCGAAGGTAAAGGAGCCACGGCAGACCGGCGTGCGTCGATGTGGCGACCTCGCCTTGAACGCCGAAGCCGAAGACCGACTTGGCGGTTGGCGTCCATTTCTCCGTCACCCGGAGCCAGCTTCTCTCCCCGGTTCGCTTCAAGCCACTCCCTGAAGGTTCTTCCCGAAGAAAGGACACGTACGTGCGAGGCGCGTCGGTCGGCCAGTGATGCTGGAAATCGACCAGAAAATCTTCCCAGTTGCTGGAGAGCCGGTACTTTTCAAAGTAGGCCAGCGGAAAAGAGAATGCGTGGTCGATGCCGACGATGGTTGGGGTATCGCCGCTTAGCTCATTGCAGAGCCACTCGGCGAGACCACGGCGCGTCCAATATCGGCGTGGGCTGGGCGGCGGTGGAACCTGAGCCGGTTCGCTGGCACCCTCGGCCATGTAGACACGGATGCCCTTGCAACTGGAGTCTGCGGTCTCCGCCCCGGAATAGTCGATGCCGATGTAGCGGTTGAATTGGGGCACTCAGACTCCTCTGGCCTACTTTTCCTCGCTCAGAATCGGCCATTCCGTAGCCACTCTGAGACTTCATCGGCCACCGAGAATCGCTGCCTAGGATTTGCCTCGAATCTTGCCCCGAGCGCGTATGCGTTCCGTTCGAGGGGAATGCCTTCGTAGCCGCCGCCCGTGAGGAAGCCGCGAACATACAGATTCGAGAACTGCGGAATCCCAAGCTGTCGATACTGTTCAACATGCACAAGCTCATGGAATAGAAGCCCTAGAGTGAACGGCTGATGAGAGACAACGATATCTCCGAAAGTAATCGCAGCCATCAGTCTGAAGTCTGGCAAATTCCTGAAGCCCAATTGCAGCAGTTGCGGATAAAAGTCGGGATTCTGCACACGGGCGTTCTGGAGAACGACCAGTCGAGCCCTATCAATGACCTCCGGGAGGAAGAATCCTGCCACAGCTAGACGTTGCTCCTCTTCCGGAGGAAATCCTTCCGGCAAAAATGCTTGACGTTGGGACTCAATGTACTTTGCGACCGCCGTAGAGAGTTGCTGAACCTGCTCTGTTGTCAAGTTCGGTGATTCCATAATCATCCTCTTCCTCAGTCAGCCGTGGCAGGTAAGCTGTCGGGCGAAACTCGGGCTTGGATAGTCAGGCCAGAAGAAATTACCTCTGTTTTGAGGAGACGCCTAAAGCGGAAGCCCATGCTTGGTAAATTCGGCCTTGAATGCTGCCACAGCAATGTCCCGCATGAACCTCAACCCCGGCACGATGATGGACTTCTTGACGGCCTGAAAACCTTGGTCGCTTCGCATGGCAACGGCGAATTCATGGCCGCTAGAGGTCAGACGCAGTGGAACCACAGACCAAGAGTACATTCCGTCTGCTGACCGGCTGAGACCTATACCCGGCTCCCCGTCTTCCTGCTGGACGAAGCCATCATCGTTGAGCAGGCGCAGATGGAACATAAATTCCTTCTGCGTATAGTCAAGGCCGCGCTCATGTAGCTCCTCAATATCCGTGGTGGGCTCGGGTGAGTCCTCAAGGGCAGTGAGCAGTTTCCTTGTGTACTCCGGGTCTGGCTTCATGGGTCCTCTCTATTTCAGTGCGTGTTGCAGCCACACAGCCATTCCTGTAAGAACGCAGCCTACCACGCTCGACCAAATCGCCTTGCGTACAAATCCATATTTCTTCTTTGCAATCGTACCAAGCACGTAGATGTGGTTGGTGAGTTCCGATGTCATTCCGTCCGAAGAGAGCGCAGTGAACGCATCACCGAATTTCTTGGGTGAGCCATGCGCTATCACGGAATCCCAGTAAATGAACCCATGTGTTGCGTTATGCCAAAGACGCGGGATTATTGTTAATACGCAGAATGCGATTGAGATGCTGAGTGGAATGATGCCACCGATACCGAGCCAGAGCGCAACAGACCAGTGGCAAGGAGGTCGATGCAAACAAGAATCGAACAGAGAAGATGAAATGGCGGTGCCAATCAACGCCGCGTCAACACCGGCAATGAATGCTGCCTTTGTGTCGGCAAACCGAATGTATTCGTTTGTGTATCTATGCACGTCCCACAGAAACCCAACCTTTTCCTGATGTTCACTCATCGTTACTTTCCCCCCGATGCTGACGCACTCCCCATAAGGGCTAATAAGGCCCCGAAGTTGCTAGGGTTCTGCGCTCGATAATCAAACGACCAGACACCATAGGGGGTCTTCCCGTCTCCAGAATCGAAGAAGTTTGGCAATTCTCCAATCTTTTGGGTATGAGTAGACCAACCATAGGGGAGCAATGACCGAGTGTGATTCCCGATGACGATTCCTCCGTGCTCAATCAGGGACATCATCTTGCACGCGACGTTAGCTACATTACCCACTGCAACGATGCTGTGGTGTTCTCCCTTTACGCCGACGTTGGCAACAATGACTTCTCCCGTTTCAATCCCAACTCGAAAAGAAATATGCGGAAGTCCAAGTGTCGCGAATTTCGGCTTGATTACGTTGTCATTGAAAAAATGCATCGCGACTGCGGTTTCGAGAGCAATTTGAGTGGATTCTCGCGCTGAGCCCGACTTGAAGTATGCCATCAATCCATCTCCGGTATTCTTCTCAAACTCGCCGCCATTCTTTTTCACAATCCGAAGCATCTCCGCCATAAAGAGATTTAGAATTGTCAGCACCCTCGTCTGTTCTTCCAACGTTGCGCTGTTTATCGAAGAAAATTTGCAAATATCTAGGAACAAAATGGCGAGTGTCAATCTACGGGCGTCACCTATTAACAGGCCGTCCTCATCGGGGATTGTGCGACCCTCGCGAATTGGCAAGAGTTGTTGGAGTCGCGAATACCGATTATCAACTGAGGTTCGCGACTCTTGGATATCCGAGAATGTGAACGTTGGGAGAGCCGGAGAACTGGGGATTGTGGACGCAAGACCTTCCAAGGCGGGGTATTTCGTACCGCCCGTCAATGCTGCCAAATAGCGCCCTATGGAACCATCGTCGTTTGGCATCTGACCCCCCAACAGATTGATTGTTGAGCCAACCGCGATTCTGCGAAGGTTGGCTCTCTATCCGGTTCGGAATACATGGATATTCTAGTCCGCTTTGTCGCCGAATGTGCTGGCTGGCACAGCCGGGACGATGGCTGAGGACTAACCTCCCCCATGCCCCGTAAGGTCAAGCGCAGGAAATACAAACCCACCAAGTTCGGCGAGGGAATGCAGACGGGTACGGTCGATTGGGAACTCTCACTCCATCGGAGACGGTGTATTGGAGTAACCCGCGTTGTACCACTCAGCATCGCGACAATCTATGGACTGCACCGAATGACCAGCTTCAATCAGCTTCTTAGAAAAGGTTGGAAGATGGGCCGCACCACACAAGACGACGACCTTACTTAGTTTGCATTCAGTCGAGATACTCTCGATTACTTTGAACCAATGCCTCTCCCGTGGCTCGTCTATTTCTGGAATTATTTCCTTGCCCGGTACTCTTGGCACTTTCATTTTGAACCAACCCCGAACGTTTTCCGGGATGTCCATATACATCCAAGGGACAACCCGTAGGTCTTCCAACCTATTGAAGTGTTCGCATTCCGGCAGATTCATTTCGTCAAATATGAGTTCTGGCACGAAACTATCAATTTGCGACCGAACCCACTGCGAATAAAAACGCACTTGCCCAATGTAAATTTCGGCTTTTTCCTTGGGAAGGTAAAGGAAAAGGGGGTCTTGACGCTGGTACTCATGGACTACACCGAGGAGCAGGATATTGAGCATACGCAATTGTAGTCGCAGCCACGCAAATCATAGAGCGTCACAGTAATCGACTGTACTGTTCTTCATTCAGAGAGAGCCAGCAGCCACCCCGGCCTATAGAGATGCCATGCTCCAGTGCGACTCTCGTTTCCAAGCCAGCATCCATTCCGCCACGCTTCGCGGTCTCCACAATTTTCTCCGGGTCAGCGAACGTGAGTTTGCGCGGGAGATGCGTCTGCAAATCGGGCAGCATGAAGTAGACGTGCCAGCCGTCACGCTGCATGAATCCCATGTACACGCGGGGCATGGAGCAGAGTATAGCGAGGGCGAGGAGTTGGGGTTGTGGATTCTTGCCGGTTGCGGAGTACAATCTCGCCAGTCCTCTCCACATCTCGAAAAGGAGAACCGAGGCATGGCGAAACTAAAGGCGCAGTGGATTTCTGGATTGAAGAAAGAACTAAAACAGGCCGAAAAACACCTAGAGCGGTGGAAGAAATTGGGCAAGCTACTTCATAAGGAAGATTCCGAAGGGTGGAAGGCCACAGCCAGTGTGCGTAAGGCAGATGTCGAAATGTTAACGCTACTCGTTAAATCGGCTGAAGCCAAGAAGGACTAGTATGAGCGATACCGCAGACGAGCGAACAGTGCAATCACGGAGGATTGAAAGAATCCTGACCGCAATCTTTCATCCGAAGCAGTTTTTGGTCACATTCGTGTACACAGACGAAGGAATATCATTCCGGGTCGATGACACCAGCGGAAACATTTTAGGTGAATCCTATCCTCCGACATCTGTCAGAGAAATAGAGAGCATGAGCGACGGACAGATAGAGAACCGATTAAAGGAACTGCTTGCAAACACTGAGCGGTTTCTCTCCTAACCATCCCAACGTCCGCTGCCGTTCCGCATCCTACGGCGGGAGACTCTCTGCCCCCGACCTCTAGTGTATGGTTTGGCTTTTTGAGCGGATTTCTTTTTGAACGGTTTTCGTATAACGTCCTCCATCCTCACTATGGCGCACAGTTGGCGTTAGCGCAAATTTTTATGCATGAAAACGTCGCAGTCTCTACCCCGACCCGATTTCCTGACGCAGCCGTTTTCGCGCCTCCCTGCAACGGCGGCGAAGGTTGCAACACTCTTCAAAGATGTTGCCGTATGCACGCAGAAGAATCGAGACCACAAACTCGACCGTGGGAATCGCCCCCGCGACTGCGAGAACGAACAACACAAGATGGTCGTGTATCAGGGAGAAGAGATTTTGCCAATTGGTGAGCACGCAGCCTCGCTTTCCTCCTCAGCCCAAGAGAGAAACGAGTCGGTGCTACACAGTGACAACGAGAGAACGACCTGAGGGGCTGAGCATCAGGCCGTTAAAAATAGTCCACACGGTCGTGTGGTGCTTACTATTTTTTCGTTCGTAAACGGAACCAACTTGAAGTCGGGGCCATCGCGGAACAGAGTATCTAAATCCTACCAAACGCGAAAATTCCGGTCAAGATGCATGTGAGCATCCGGGTCGAACATCAGCGGGCCTCCGGTTCGCTGTTGTCGGGTGACAAGACCGTCAGGCCGACCGAGGAAGACCTCAAAGGGAAGGTACCGGCGCAGTTCGCCGCACAGGGGACACTCAACGGTGATGGACTGGAACGGAAATTCCTCCCGGCCTGACGGCACGTCGCGGCGGCACCGTTTACAGGTGACCACGAACGCCTTTCGGCCTGAGGGCGTGGGGAACACGTTCGAATGATAGGTGGGGACTAAGCGAAAAGTCCTGAGTGTCCAGCACTCGTCTCGAAGCAAGAGGAGACGATGTGGGTTTTGCACTACTTTGAACTACATTCGGCGAAAACCCGCTTGAAATAATCCCATTGATACTGGGAATTTGAAAAACGGGCATTCGGTCGCAACCCATTGACTGGAGGAGATTTTTCCATCAATAATGGGAAATCCGGGTGAGGCGAGAGACGATTCCCGGTAGCGCTACCAGAGATTTGACGCAAAAGCCCGCTATTTCAGCGGGCTTTTCGCTTGTCCGAAAAACGTTCTGGCGGCCCTTAACAGCAAAAAGCGCAAATTCCGTGACACATCCTGTGGCACAGGCAGTTCCGTCGTACACAGTTTGGTGCATGGGCGCCCTCGGATCTCCCCGTCGCGATCCTTGGCAGAGTTGGGCGCCCAGTCTATGCAGCGCCCTGGCACAGTGTCCAGGGCGCTGCCGGTTGAGGTTCTCAGAATTTGTCCGAGTAGATCTCCCGAGCCAGGAAATTCTCGATCTGTTCCTGCTTGCCGGAACGCGGTTTCGGGTCGATGTTGTTCTTGAGCGCAAGGGCTGCGATCTCGTCGAGGGAGTATTTCCCTTCGAGTATCGCGGCGGCTTCGGGCTTCTTCCAGTCGGCGTAGCGGTCCGCCAGAATCTTGTCGTACCGGCCGTCCTCAATCAGCTTGGCTGCGGTGAGGAATGCGCGGGCGCAGAGATCTGCTCCGCCAACGTGAGCATGGATCAAATCCTCCGGAGCAAAGCTCTGGCGACGCACCTTGGCATCGAAGTTGCAACCGCCCTGAGTGAGTCCACCGCCCTTGATGACGTGGTACATGCTCATGGTCATGGACCACAGATCGTTCGGGAACTGATCGGTGTCCCAGCCCAGCAACGCATCGCCGCGGTTGATATCGAGCGAGCCCAGAAATCCCAGCGCAGTAGCCGTTGCGATCTCATGCTCAAAGGTGTGTCCCGCCAGCTGCGCATGGTTGGCTTCGATATTGACCCGGACTTCCTTCTCGAGGCCGAACTGCTTCAGGAAGCTGTAGACGGTAGCAACATCGAAGTCGTACTGGTGGGTTGTCGGTTCCTTCGGCTTTGGCTCGACGAGGATCTGGCCTTTGAAGCCGATCTTATGCTTGTAGTCGACCACCAACGTCAGGAAACGCCCCATCTGCTGCAGTTCCTGTTTCATGTTGGTGTTGAGCAGCGTTTCGTAGCCTTCGCGGCCGCCCCACAAAACGTAGTTCGATCCGCCCAGCCGCTGGGTAGCGTCCATGCAGTTCTTTACGGTTGCGGCGCACCATTCAAAGACTTCGGGGTCGGGATTGGTCGAAGCTCCGGCCATGAAGCGCGGGTGCGAGAACATGTTCGCGGTTCCCCACAGCAGCTTGGTGGGGTAATTGCGCATCTTCTCTTCGACGTAATCCACCATGGTGTGGAAATTCTTGAGGGTGGCGGCCAACGTATCGCCTGCCGGGGCGATGTCCGCATCGTGCCAGCAGAAGAAGGGCAGGTCGAGAACGCGGAACAGCTCAAAAGCCGCATCGGCCTTTACTTTGGCCTGCGCCATCGGGTCACCCGCTTCAAACCACGGACGCGGGATGGTCGAGCTGCCGAATGGATCGCCGCCCTGCATCGCCAGCGAGTGCCAGTAAGCTACTGCGAAACGAAGATGTTCCTTGAGGGGCTTGCCCATCACGATGCGATTGGCGTCGTACCAGCGATAAGCGAGGGCTTTTTCCGATGAGGGGCCTTCGTACTTTACTGTGTCGAAGGAACTAAAGACGGTTTCAGTCAGGACGGTGTTGCTCATTCTTCATCTCCTATCATTTGGCAAATCGGACGGGTGTCCACGTTGGTTGCCTGGGCCGAGTGCAGCCGGTCCACCTGGACCGAACGAGGGATTGAGCCCTCGTCAACCAACCACGGGTTCTTCCAGGGACGGCCCCTTCTCATCCATCAGCATAATGGTCGCGCCATACTTCCGGCAATTCATTTCCACAGCGTTTTCGGTTGTATTCCTCGGCAGCATTCAGTTCGAACCGGCAGTACTGGAGCCGTCCGTGGCGCATTCCGCGCCCCGCCGCTCACAGCACCTTCGCGTCGGCGGAGTCGAGCACCGTGTCGGCTGCGGCGCGGCTCCAGGCGATGCGGAGGTCTTTGACGTTGTGGAGGGCGAAATTGCCTTGGGCGTTGCGCGGCGCGGTGATCGAGAAGAAGTCGGCGCGGGCGACATCTTGTAAGTAAAATGCCGGGCGCGCGTCGGGCGTGATGGCGGCCAGCTCCACGTGGCTCATTTCGATGTTGCGCACGTGGCGCAGGAAGAAGCCCAGGGACGGCGTCGGACCGAACATGTTGGGTTCGGGGTAGGAATCCTCCTTTTCGGGCGGCTGGATCTGGGCGGCGTCGGGCGTGGCGCCGCCGGCGCTCTCGATGTAGATGTTCGAGAGCTTGACATCTTCGATCGCGTGGCCGGGGATGCCGCTCAGGATTGAGCTGACGCCCATGGGCGCGTTGTGGCAGACCAGATTGTCGACGAGAATGCGCTTGAGCGTGCCCACTTTGGTTGTGTCTTTCGGCCCGCGCAGCCGCGCGCCCAGGCGCAGGAAGAGCGGCGGCGCCGTCAGGTCGCGCATGGTGGTGTTGGTGATGGCGATGTCCTCAAGCAGAGCGCCGTCAACGGTTTCGAGAGCATAGCCATGGCAGCCCT
>Ga0326728_10002761_pt1 | contig 57305 bp, 47 predicted proteins | sample MB3enrmetagenome_FD_207602 | JGI IMG/M metagenome (GOLD analysis project Ga0326728, IMG submission 207602) | Lab enriched peat soil microbial communities from McLean, Ithaca, NY, United States - MB31MN | ecosystem: Environmental > Terrestrial > Soil > Wetlands > Peat | place: USA: New York... | reverse complement strand
ACCCTGAGCAATCCAACATGGAGTGTCATCCTGAGCGAGACGAAGCTGGGTCGAAGGACCTGCTTCTACCGGCCCGCCTCCCAGCAACCAGAGAAGAGGCTCTGGCGCTCTGCCCTCAGCCCATCCTCGATCTCATCGCCAGCTTCCAGCACGCCGTGGTCGGCGACCTGATGAAGAAGACCTTCGCCGCCGCCGAATCCCTGGGCGCGCGCAGCATATTAATCACCGGAGGCGTCGCCGCCAACGGCGAACTCCGCCAGCGCTTCACCGCCGAAGCCGCCCGCCGAGGCGTCCGAGTGGCCTTCCCCACCCTGGCGCTCTCCACGGACAACGCCGCTATGATCGCCGCCGCCGCCTGGCCCCGCCTTCTCAGCGGCGACTTCGCCCCGCCGGAGCTCTCCGCCGACCCGTCGCTGGCGCTGGGGCGGTGAGGCACGGCGGGATTGGTTAGGCCGCTAGCAACAATTGAAGTTCCACTCGATCCGGGATCTCTCCAGCGCCTGGATGCGGACTCTGGATTGATATGAGTGACCTCTGCTGCAAGGATTCCAAAAGAAGGTCTTTCGTATTCACCATATTCCTCAATAAAGTATTTGCAACTGCGTAATTGCCTCGCATGACATGGGCCTGTCCCAGCAAGACCAGCCTCACTTGGTGAGTGCTGTCGTCGAGCAGCCTCATGTCTTGTTCTAAGGTCCTAATGGACTCGGTAAGCTTACCAAGCTTCATCTGGACATAGCCGAGCGTTGTACGCAGTTTGACCAGCTGCTTCCGCCATGGGCAAAGCCCCAGTGCGAACTCGAGTTTTTCGGCAGCCTCTGGAAATCGGCCTTCAGCCGCGAGTGTCATGGCGTATATCCTAGGGCCTAGCCAATCAAGCTCCGAGCGCAACTCCTCGGTTGCTGGGAGGATCTTCCGCGCCTCTTCATTCTTCCCCATGGCAACTAAGGTTGCGGCACAGGTAAATCGCGCGGGCGTATATGTGGGTTGCTCGGCCATCAGCCTTTCCGCAACGGCTAAAGACTCAGGGAGGATTCCTGCCCTCCGAAGGTAGTTTGCCTTTGCATTTAACAGACCGGCATTGTCTGGCATCTTCCGCAATCTGTCCTCTAGATACTCCAACGCTCCTTGAGCGCCCGCGTCTGTTAGGCAAAGGGTACCTACATAGCCGAGGATTGTGACGACGCTCCTTCCGTCAAGCCGCAGCGCGGCTTTGTACTGGCGGACAGCTTGATAGTACCTTCCCCTGTCCCGCAGGGCCGACGCAAGGCTCGATCTGGATACCGAGTCGTCAGGGAAACGGTCAACCACCTTCAGCGCATATTGAATCGCCTCCGTCCTCCTTCCTTGGGCCCTTAATACCGAGACGCATCCGTTCAACGGAACTGGGCTGTCCGGAAACCGCTCTTGCGCTTCAAGGTACGAACTGAGCGAAAGCTCATGCTTCCCCATCTCCTTGAGCACATCAGCGATTCCTACCCATGCGTATTCTGAATTGGGAAAACGCGCTTTCGCCTCATTAAATGTCTCAAGCGAGGCGGCGAAGCGTCCCAAATCCTTGAGTACCTCCGCCCGAGTTGTGATAACAACGGGATCGTTGATCCCAAGGTCGACCGCATAACGAGACAGTCTGTCAGCCATCTCCAGCATATTTGCATCGAGGGCACTTGCTGCCAAGTTGCAAAAGGACTTCGCGAGATGCTCTTGTTCACTGTGTGAGAGCTGGAAGTTAACCAAGTCGGCAATGTACTTCTCGGCCAAGTCTTCCCGGCCGCTGAAAAACTCTTTGGCGATCCCGGCTATCTGCTTATCAACTCGTGTCTTTGCTTCGAACGAAGAGAGCCGCGACGAACCGTCTGCGCCCCTGGCCCTCTGCATTGCCTCGTCAATGACGTCTACGCTCTGACCTGCGCGTCGTGTGCGCCGTCGGTTCAGGGGGAGGACGCGCTGCCTCCCCCCCGCCCGCGATAGGCAATGGCGTAACGACTCCCGGATTCCCGAGAGAACATCCCTCGCCGCTTGATCAAGTGACGGATTCCGGCGGCGAAGTGATTGCGAAACAAAATGAGCATTAAACGAATGCAAGTCCCTGGTCGAAAGAGCCTCTACAACCGAGGCCATCGTTCCGTCTTCGATTAGTTCGGCCTCCAATTCGGATGCCCCGTCTGGCGGAACCCTGCTCGCGACCTCCTTCCAGGCGGCATATACTTCGTCGCAACACTCCTGTAGCCCGAAGATGCGCCTGAGGCTGGCCGCGAAGAGATCGAAGGAGGAAAAAAGAGAAACTGTCTCCTTTCGGTTGGCGCGAATCTCTACTGGCATCGGTTTAGAGAGCAGTCTGGAGGTTAATCTTTCTGTCAGAGACTTGCTTTGGAGCAGAAGCTCCAGCTCTTGCCCACACATGATCCTTGTGCTCAGGGACAACCCAGGATCGCAACCGCTCAGAAAGAGAAAAAGGGCATCTTGGAACATTATCTCGTTGTCGAGATGAGCGCGAACGGTGTCCATCGAACTCGTGGAAAAGCACTTCACTTCGGCAGCGTCGGAGAGTAGCTCGCTAATCTCCCCCGGAGCGGGCTCGTGCTGCGGCATATCCTGGCCAATAACCCATCGCTGATCATTATCGAGGACGAGGGCCTTTCCGAGGCGCCCTGATATGTATGCTGAGATGCTCATAGTTCGTGGCAGCTCCTATTGAGAGCCCTCAAGTTTTCCTTAACGACTTCCCAGATGGCGACATCCCTGCTTCTCTTCTTGAGCTTCGGCCCAGAGACGGTATCGATAGCCTCTCTGTCGAACGTACCAAAGATGTGCACTTCGACGAAGTTATCCGCTGCTCGGTTTCCCGTATCCGCGAGCAGGAGGTTCTGAAAATCGGCTTCATTCATCCCGCTTGCGATGAAATCAGTCAGTTTGGCCACTGCGAGCTTCGCCCGCTCCCCCCACGCACTCCGATACCCGGGCGGAATAGGAATCCCAATCGAAAGATGGTGATGCCTAATGAAAGAGAACGAGTTCTCCTCCAACAAGGATGCCCTCTTCGTAACTGCGACATCTCTCAATTTCATCGAGTAATGACCGTAGGAGCTTAACCCAGTGTCTGTCAAAGACAGAGCGCCCATCCTGATCTTATCGGAATAGCTGCCAAACATAACGGCATCAGCGATAGCCCTGTCGCGATCCCAGTCTCCCTCCGCGGTTTTTCTCACTTCAGCGAGAACTCCCCGATGATAGTTCGTATAAAGAGTAGTGGAGCGCGTGACGAACTCTTTAAGAAACGGGAGCTCGCAATTAACCACTGCGGATGAACGCCCCAGTGCGCGCTTGAAGGCGTCAGTTTCTTGTCTGGAGCCATGTGCGTCGGCGCGCACGAGCGCATCCCTAAACCGGTTTTCTAAAGCGGTTGTTTCAGCGGGCCTTTGGGCCGCTCTGACGTTTGGTGCCCCGACATCCACTCCGCATGTGGAGCATCTGTCGGCGCTATCGGAGATCGGGGACCCACACACCGAGCAGCTGTCCATTCACCCACCCCTGATCCTGCCGGTCCCAGCCAGTATACGCTCGGCCGCCGCGCCGCGATGTGCCGTTGTATTGGCGACTACTCCCTGGCGTTGGAAAGTTCGACAAAGCCGGCGCTACCCAACCCGGGCTTGAGGCGGCCGATCCCGCTGCCCAACGCGAAGGCGTTCTACCGCATCAGCGCCCGCCGCGGTGCTTGCTCAAGTTCACGGCGGAGCGGGCTTCGCGGTCGGCTTCGCGGCGGCGTTCGGTCTCGCGCTTGTCCCAGTCCTGTTTGCCCTTGGCCACGGCCAGTTCGCACTTGACCCGCCCGTTGCGGAAGTAGAGGCGGGTGGGGATGAGCGTGTGGCCCTTGATCTGCGTCTTGGAGAGTAGCTTGCGAACCTCCGCGCGGTGCAGGAGGAGCTTGCGGGTGCGGGTCGAGTCGTGGCTGGCCGCACTGGCGTGGGAGTAGGGACCGATATGCAGGTTGAGAAGAAACGCTTCGCCGTTCTGGATGAGGCCGTAGGAGTCCTTGAGGTTGGCCTTGCCCTCGCGGATGGACTTGACCTCAGTGCCGCGCAGGCTGACGCCGGCCTCGAAGCGGTCAAGCAAGTAGTAGTTGTGGCTGGCGGCGCGGTTGTGCGCGGCGTCCTGCTCGCCGCTGGCCACCGGATCGCGGGGCCGGGGCGTTTTCTTGGGGCCCGTCGCGGCGGGCTGAGCGATGACGTGGCTGGTTTGGCGGGCCATCGGGAAGCATCCTTGAATCTTCATCGTAGCATCGGCGCGGGTTTCGCCGACGTGGCAACGGGGCTTTGCTAGAATGAGGCATCGACTGATGGGAAGATTTGAATCCCACTCTTGCCGCACAGAGCGATGGAGCGGCAAGGATGGGGCGCCTGCATGGGGTACGAGATAGTCAATGGGAACTGCGACAGGGAATTGCGTCAGGATCTGCGTCACGGGCGGCCAAGGCAGCCCGCCAGCGCCCGCCGCGGAATGCGGACCGGCCAAGACGCCTGGGAGTACGATGATAAGCCGCGCTGTTGCTCGGGCTGCTTCGGGGTCCGTTTTCGCTTCTCGGCCCATGCTGGCGAGGTCCGCTTTCCCGGGGGCGGCATTCCGGATTGCGCTCTTCGCCATCCTGACCGTTTCTTGCCTTTGGAGCACTTCGCTGCGCGCGGAGTCGGCCAACTCCTACTTCAAGGCCGGCGAAAGCGCCGAGGCGCGCGAAGACTACGACGCCGCCTTCGACAACTATCAAAAGGCCTACGCCAAGAGCCCCAAGGATCTGCGCTTCCGCACCGCTCTGGCCCGGGTGCGGGTTACCGACTCGTCGGTGCACCTGACCAAGGGCCGCAAACTGCTGAACGCCGGTGACGAGCAGGCGGCGCTGGTGGAGTTTCTGCGCGCCGCCGAGATCGATCCCGGCAACGAGGCCGCTCAGCAGGAGATCGCCGGGGTGCGCCAGAAGCACGGCGAGGTGGAGACCCAGGCCGAGGCCGGCCTTCCCGAAGAGGCAGGCAGGGGGGAGCTCAACTCGATGGGAGCGCCGGTCGAACTCAAGCCGCTCTCGAACGAACCGCTCACCCTGCACATGACTGAAGACGCCAAGGTGATTTACCAGGCTGTGGGCAAGGCCGCCGGCGTGAATATTCTCTTCGACCCGGACTTTACTTCCAAGCGCATTCAGGTGGACCTGAACAACGTATCGCTGCTGGATGCGCTGCGCATTGTGGGCACCATCTCCAACACCTTCTGGCGCCCGGTGACCGCAAGTACGATCTTCGTTGCCCAGAACAGCACCGCCAAGCGCAGGGATCTCGATGACCAGGCAGTGCAGACGTTCTACCTGGCCAACGCCTGGCAGCAGAACGACGTGACCGACGTGCAGACAGCAATCCGCAACGTAATGCAAAACGTAAAGGTCTACGCCGTGGCCAGCCAGAACGCCATCGTGGTGCGGGGCACGCCCGACGAACTGCTGCTGGCGCAGAAGCTGGTAGACGACCTGGATAAGCCGCGCGCCGAGGTGGTGGTGGACATCGCCATCCTCGAAGTGAGCAGGAACTGGGAGCGGACCCTGGGAATCTCGTGGCCCAGCAGCGTGGGCGTCGCGCTGACGCCGCCTACCTCAAGCAGTTCCAGCTCAACGACCACGACCGGCACCACCGGCACAACGGGAACGACCAGCACCGGCACCACGCCGACTCTCTACGATCTGAGTCACTTGAAGGCGACGAATTTTGCGGTGACCATCGGTTCGGCCCAAGCCAACCTGCTGCTGACCGACTCCAACACCAAGATTCTGGACAACCCGCGCATCCGCTCCACCGACGGGCAGAAGGCGACCATGAAGATCGGCACGCGCATTCCGATCGCCACCGGTTCTTACCAGACCGGCGCGGCCACGGCGATGGTCAGCTCACTGGTCAACACGCAGTTCCAATATATCGATGTGGGTGTGAACATCGAGATGACGCCCACGATACACTTTGACCACGATGTGACGCTGAAGATCAAGATCGAGGATAGTTCGGAGGACGGCAACGTGACCATCAGCGGCGTGACCGAGCCGATTATCGCGCAAAAGACCAGCGAGCAGGTCATTCGTCTGCGCGAGGGCGAGGCAAGCGTGCTGAGCGGCATGCTGGACAAGACGGACACCGTGAGCTGGAACGGCATTCCGGGGCTGAGTTCGATTCCCGTCCTCAAGTACCTTTTCGGATCGAAGGATCACACCATTCAGGACGACGAGATCGTCTTTTTGGTGGTGCCGCACCTCGTGCGGACGGAGACTCTGAACAGGGTGAACCTGCGCGCCATCGATACCGGCGCCGGCACGTCGATCGATTTGCGCCACGTTCCGCAGGAGGGGTCCGGCACCAGTCCAAACACGGGTCCAGCCGCGAACCCAGGCTCGATCTCCGCGCCTGGCGCCGCCCCCGCTTCCCATGGTCCAGCTCCCGCGCGGCCCAACGTGGGCGTCGTTCCCGGCCAGAGCGCGATGGGGGCAGCCCCGGCGGCGCTCAGGCAATTGAGCGCTTCGGCGGAAGCCAATGGAGAGACGGCCGCGGCGGCGGTTGGCGGCCATCCGCCCAGCCCGGCGGCTCAGCCTGGACCGCCCGACCAGTTCAACCGGCCGCGCTCCGCCGGCCCGAGCCTGATGTTCAGTCCCCTGTCCGGTCCGGTGGCCGCGGGTTCCACATTCCAGCTTCCGGTGGTGTTGACCGGGGGAACCGATATCGCTTCCGTTCCCATGCAGATTCAGTACGATCCGGACAAGCTTTCGCTTGTCAACGTGGGGCCGGGGGAGTTCCTGAGCCGCGATGGGCAAGCTGCGCCGCCGGTTCATCGCGACGAGCGGGGCTTGATCTCCATCAACGCCTCGCGCCCGCCGGGAACGGCCGGGGTCAACGGCGGAGGCATTGTGTACATCCTGAGCTTTCAGGCCAAGGTGGCGGGAGAAAGCATAGTCGCCATGACACGCGCGGCAACGGTGAACAGCGCCCAGCAGCAGACGCCGGTCCAGGGCGCGCGGATCAGCATTCAGGTCAAGTAGGCCGATGAGCCCATGAGAAAGATGCCGCCAATCCGGATCGTTCGCCAGGGAGAGCGGGGCCTTACGCTGGTCGAGCTGATTGTGACCGTGGCGATTCTTGCCATTCTGGCTTCGGCGGCGGTTCCCATCGCCCGCTTCCAGGTGAAGCGCCAGAACGAGCGGGAGCTGCGCCGCGACCTGTGGGAGATGCGCGACGCCATCGACCACTACAAGGATGCAGCCGACCAGCACGCCTTCCAGACCAAGGTGGATAGTCAGAACTATCCGCCCGACCTGGAGACGCTGGTGAACGGTGTGGATGTGCAGGGCAAGAAGGTGAAGTTTCTGCGCCGCATTCCGGTGGACCCCATGACCGGGAAAGCCGAATGGGGGTTGCGCTCCATGCAGGACGATCCGACGTCGGACTCCTGGGGCGGGCAGAGCGTCTTCGATGTATATTCCAAGTCCGAGGGCGTGGCTTTGGACGGCACCAAATACTCCGACTGGTAGATTGCAAGCGGAGTTGGCGTTGTTGGCCAAGCGCCCGTAACGCCGCCGGCGGGGACAAGAGGGTTGAGTGCGCAGGATATGTAAACAAGACGCGGGCTTTACGCTGGTGGAGCTGATGATCGTGATGGCGATCATCGGCGTGCTGGCCGTGGTGGCCGTGCCCAGCTATATCACGGCCCTCAAGCATGCCCGGGAAGCGGTGCTCAAGGAAGACCTGCACATTCTGCGCTCTGCCATCGATTCCTATACCATGGACAAGCAGAAGGCTCCGCAGTCGCTGGACGATCTGGTCCAGGAAGGCTACCTGAAGGTCATTCCCGAAGACCCGATGACCAGGAGCACGAGCACCTGGGTGACGGATTCCAGCGATGCGTTGCACTCGCTGGACGAGACCGAACCGGGCATCGACGATGTCCACTCCGGTTCGCAGGAGATGGGCTCGGACGGCCAGGCGTATTCCACCTGGTAAACGCAGAGGCGATCAAAGAGGTGATTATGATTCAACGGACTCGCCCGGCTGTCTTGCTTTTCTTGTGCGTGGCTGCGGCCGGCGGCCTCGTGCGCGCGCAGGCTCAGAAGACCATCACCGTCCGCATGCTGGATAGCAGAACCGGGAAACTCATCGTGACCTCGGACTTTCTGGTTCGCATCAATAACGAGCAGACGGTCCACGCCAACTGGATAACGCAGAATCAGGACGGCAGCGGCAAGTTGACCCTGCCCGACAACGCCACTGTGGTGTCGATTCGCGCCACCTACGATAGCACTACGGCCTTCTATATCAATTGCGATGCCAATAAGGATCGCGGGGCGGCGGATCAGGATGCCTCCCGGGATCGCTGGTACAAGGTCGCCGACATTCTGGCGTTGGGGGTCGTGGCTCCCGATGGCTGCGGGAAGAAGATTCCCGACAAGCTTCAGGTCGTCGCCCAGCCGGGCGAGTTCATTTTTTATGTCAGGAAACGAAACCCGCTGGAACAGTTCCAGGACTAGCTTCGACTGAAGGCGGAGGCTCAAACTGGATCGCGGAGAGAATCTTCCCTTGGCGCTTGATCCCATCGAGCCGGCGGCATTCGACTTCATCCTTCAGGTGGAGCAGGTCTATGCGAGCCTGATGGCCGGTGCGGCCTGGCGCTCGGGGCAGGAACCTGATCTGGGCGGAAGGCTGATCTACGCCGGGAAGCTCGATGGAGAGTGCCGCGCGCTGCTGGCTGCGGGCAACATCGCCGGCGCGGCGTCGCTGGCCGCGACCGCCGATGCGGCCGCGCAGAAGCTTGCGATTCGCGATGGCGTCGCCGACTTTTTGGTGACCTCGCTGGACGAAGCCCTGCGCATTCTGAAGAACGAGATTCGCAAGCGGGCGGCGGTTGCGGTGTGCGTCGCTCTGGCGCCGGAAGCCGTCGAGCGGGAGATGCTGGAGCGCGGCGTGCTGCCCGATCAGCTGCGGCCGGACGCCGCGGCCGGGCCAGAAACGGCACCGTTCGTCCTCCAGGGCGCACGCAAAATCAAGCTCTTCCCACCAGAAGAGAGCCGGGCTCTGCTGACCTGGCGCGTGGCCGCCGCTCCCGCCAGGTGGATGCCCAAACTGGACGCCATCGCCTTGGATTGCCTCAGCCTTGAATCCAGCCCGGCCGCATCGGCCGCCCGCCGCTGGCTGCGGCTGGCTCCGCGTTACCTGGGCCGGCTGGCGCAGGGCGTTAGAGTCCTTTATTGTGAACCGGAGGCTGCAAGAGTTTTCGTCATGCGGCTTCAGCTTGCCGTCGATCGCGGCGAGATTGGCGTGGAAGTGCGGGTCAGCCTGAGCTGCAATGGGGAGACGCGCGCGCTTCATCTCTCGCCGCGCGCACCTTGAGAAAGCGCGGGCTGAACTCAGCCTTCCCCGCCGCCCGCCGCCTCGATCCGCGCCCACAGTTCCTTAAGGCCGTAGCCGGTCTTGGCTGAGACCGGCAGCGCCTCGTCCACTCCCAGGCCCTTCTTGAGGGCGAGCAGGTTGCGGGTGCGCTGGTTGCCGCTGAGCCGGTCGATCTTGGTGGCCGCCACGGCGAAGTCGCGGCCAGCCGAGCGCAGCCAGCCAATCAACTGGCGGTCGCTCTCCTGCGGAGGCACGTTCGAGTCCACCAGGCAGATGCATAGCTTGAGCGTCGAGCGACTGGCCAGGTAAGGCTCGATGAACGCCGGCCAGCCCGCCGAGATCGACTTGGAAACCTTGGCGTAGCCGCAGCCGGGCAGGTCGGCGAAGATCAGCTTGCGCCGCTCGCTGCGATCGAGAAGCGCAAAGAAGTTGATGGCCCGCGTGCGCCCCGGCGTGTTTGAGACTTTAGCGGTCTTCTCGCCCACCAGCGCGTTCAGCAGGCTCGATTTGCCCACGTTCGACCGGCCCAGAAAGGCAATCTCCGGCACATCCGGCGCGGGAAATTGCGCCTCCGCCACAGCCGACAACAGGAATTGGGTCTCATAGTGCATAGGGTGAGCTGCCTGCTTGAGGATACAGGAGCGGGCTGGCTCCTCAGTCAATCCCCCGGTCCCACCCCTCGAGCGTCTTCTGTAGCTCACCCATGAACCTGCCCGCATCGGCGCCGTCGATGATGCGGTGGTCGAAGCCCAGGCAGAAGTGCTGCATCGAGCGAATGGCAATCGTATCGTTGCCCTCGGTGTCGGTCAGCACCACCGCCTCCTTCTTCAGCCCGCCGATGGCCAGGATTGCCGACTCCGGCTGGTTGATGATCGGCGTGCCGAACTCGCCGCCGAAAACGCCGGAGTTGGTCAGCGTAAACGTCGAGCCCGAGGCCTCTTCGGGCTTGAGCTTCTTCGCGCGGGCGCGTCCGCCCAGGTCGGCGATGGCCCGAGCAACCTCAAGAAAGCTCAGCCTCTCGGCCTCTTTCACCACCGGCACAATCAGCCCCCATTCGAGCGCCACGGCAATGCCGAGGTTGATGTGGCCATGGTAGTGAATCGCTCCGTTCTCAAGAGAAGCATTCACGATGGGATACTTGCGCAGCGCCTCCACCGCCGCCGTGGCGATGAACGGCATAAAGGTGAGCTTTATTCCGTTCTTCTGCTCGAACCCGCTCCTTTCCCGCTCCCGGATGCGGGCAATGCGCGTCATATCCACCTTGTAGACGGTGTGCACGTGGGGACTTACGGTCACGCTCTCCACCATCCGCTGGGCGATAATGGCGCGCATCCTGCTGAGCGGGACTATCTGATCGACGAGCGCCGGGACCGCCAACGCGGCAGGAGTCCCAGCCGCACCTCCGCGGGCTCCGCGCTCGCTCAGATGGCGCAGCACATCTTCCTTTGTGATGCGCCCGGCCGAGCCCGTTCCAGCCATTTGCCCCAGGTCGAGGTTGTTGTCTTTGGCAATCCGGCGCACCAGCGGCGAGGAGCGGATGCGCTCGCTGCTCTGAGGCGCGGCAGCGGGAGCCGCCGGCGCTGGAACCGCCGGTTGGGGCGATGAAGCTTCACCTGCCGGCGGCGCTGCCCCAGCCGGAGCCTGTCTTGCCGGTCCTGCAACCGGAACCGCGTCGAGTGGCGCGCCGGCCGCGGGTGAGACAATCACCGCGACCACCGTATTGATCGCGACCGTCGCGCCCTCCGGATATCTGATCTCGCTGAGCACGCCTGCCACCGGCGAGGGAATCTCCGCATCCACCTTATCAGTGGAGATCTCAAAGAGCGGCTCGTCCTTGTGCACCAGGTCGCCGGCCTTCTTGAGCCACCTGGTAATGGTGCCCTCGAAGATCGACTCGCCCATCTGGGGCATGATTACGTCGGTTGGCATGGATTCCTCTCTCCGCCCCGCGGAACTCCAGTTGCGCGCCCGGTTCCAGCCGGATTATAAATCGCGGCCCGTTTGCCCGCCGAACCCCCAGGGCGCCGCAGAGGCCCAGGCGCCTCAGATTTCTTCCGGCTCCGCGAACAGACCTGGGAGAGAACCTGTCCCGTTCAGCAGACCCGAGCCGTCCTCGCCGCATTGCCCCGCAGCCGTTCAACCTCTTCCGGAACCCGCAGCGGCGTGTCTTCCGCCGGGAACTCCGGCCCGGCCGCCGCGGCGGCGTCCGCCTGCGCCCGCAGCGCAGCCAGACTCTCCACCGCCAGCACCGGCTGATCGAAGACCAGCCCGAACTCCCGCGCCGCGCGATGCGCCACCGCCTCTATATCCGGCAACTCCTCCTGCCGTTGCACCTCCCGCGCGGGGAATTCGTTCTTCAGGCTGGTTACCGCGCAGCCGGAGATGCCGCAAGGAACGATCAACGCGAAGTCGCGCAGGTCGGTGGTCACGTTGAAGGCAAATCCATGGGTGGTAATCCCGCGCGAAACGTGAATGCCGATGGCGCCGATCTTGCGCGGCGGGCCGGCAGAGCCGGTCTCTGACCCCTGATCCCTGACCACCGATCTCTGATCCTTGATCTCCGATCCCTGATCGACCCCGCACCAGACCCCCGTGAGCCCTGGAATCCGTCCCGCCCGCACTCCAAACCCGGCGCACATGCGAATCAGCGCCTCTTCCATCCGCCGCACAAAGTCCACGGGCCCCATCCGCCCGCCGCTGGGGTTGCGCAGGGTGCGCAGGTCGAAGATGGGGTAACCAACCAGCTGTCCCGGCCCGTGATAAGTCACATCGCCGCCGCGGTCGATCTCATGCACCGTCACCCCGCGCCGCGCCAGCAACTCCTCCGAGGCCAGCACATTGTTCCTGTCAGCATTGCGCCCCAGCGTCAGCACTGGCGGATGCTCCAGGAGCAGCAGCACATTCTCCACCCGCCCCTCGAAGCGCAGCCGGGCGATCTCCGCCTGCAAGCGCAGCCCCTCGCCGTAGTCCACCCGCCCCAGATAGAGGTACTCAATCATTGCTTCTTCGATTGTAGCGATCGATGGGAGAGGAATATCCTTCCCAGCCCTCGCCAATATCCGGCTTCGCAACGGACGGCGTGCTATCCCACCCAGGCCGCAATAAAACGAGCCGCAGGTCCTTCGACTCCCCTTCCCCTTCGACAAGCTCAGGGCCAGGGTCGCTCAGGATGACGGCGAGGGTGGGGCACCCATGGCCGAGCACTCTTTGCGCCCATGGCCCAAGACCGTCAGTGAAAATGCTCCGAGGCCGCGATTACCCCTGCCGCGCCTTCCATAGCAGATACAGCGCCCACGCGGCCAGAGTGCAGACGTCGCGGATTTCGCCTTTCAGCATGATCTCCTCGAAGTCGGCAATGGCAACAGAGCGCGGCACAAGGTCGTGCTCCTCGGCATCGGGTTCCTTTTCTGTAGGAGTCAGCCCAGTGGCCAGAAAGACGTGTATTCTCTGCCGGGTGAAGCCGTAGGCCACCCACGGGGTTCCCAAATAGGTCATCTGGGCGGCGGCCAGGCCCAGCTCCTCCTTCAATTCGCCGCGCGCCAGCTCCTCCGGGTCGTCCACCTCCATCTCCCAGCCGCCCTGGGGCAGCTCCAGCGCCCGCTCCTGGATGGTGTAGCGGAACTGCTCCACCAGCCACACGCGCCCCTCGTCGATGGGCAGGATGATGGCGCAGTCGTGCTTGTCCACCACGCCGTAGATGCCCTTTTCCCCATTCGAGCGCAGAATCTCGTCCTCGCGCACCCGCATCCAGCGGTTGCGATAGACCTCGCGGCTGGAAAGCGTGGCGATGGTGCGGCCGGGGACGCCTTGCGTGGGATTCATGGGGTCTCCTTGGCGGGTTGACAATCCAATTGTTCCTCGCGCAGCCGGTACCTGCGCAGGCGGCCCAGCAACGAGGCCGGTCCGCTCACCGTCAGCCGCACCAGGTTGCCTTCGTACTCCCGCTTGTGAATCACCGTTCCCGCCTCGATGGCCGCCAGCACCCCGCCCTCCTGCTGCGGAACCCTGAGCTCCGCCTCGATGGTTGGATCGGAGTGCAGGGCATGATCGATGGCCTTGAGCAGCGCGTCCATGCCCTCACCGGCGCGAGCCGAAACCGCAACCTCGGCGCCCGCCTGAGAGCGCGCCAGCAGGCCTTCGCGCTCATGCTCCCCCAGCAGGTCGATCTTGTTCAGCACCTCGATGCGGGGCTTGCCCAGCGCCTGAAGTTCGCCCAGAACCTTCTCGACCTGCGCCTTCTGTTCTTCCCCGTACGTGGACGCGGCGTCGCGGACGTGCAGGAGCACCTCGGCCTGCGCCACCTCCTCCAGCGTGGCGCGGAAGCTGGTCACCAAGGTGTGGGGCAGGTTGCGGATGAAGCCCACCGTGTCGGAGAGCAGCACCTTGCGCCGGCTGGGCAGCGAGAGGACGCGTAGTTTGGGGTCGAGGGTAGCGAACATCTTCGGCGATTGCAGCACGCCCGCGCCCGTCAGGCAGTTGAAGAGCGTGCTCTTGCCGGCGTTCGTATAGCCGACAATAGCCACCGTGGGCACCGGAACCGACTCGCGCCGCTGCCGCTGCTGCTTGCGAACCCGGCGCACGGAGTCCAGTTCGCCCTTCAGGTGGTCGATGCGGTCCTGGATGCGCCGCCGGTCGGTCTCGAGCCTGGTTTCGCCGGGGCCTCGTGTGCCGATGCCGCCGCCCAACTGGGACATCGACTTGCCTCGCCCCGTGAGCCTGGGCAGCAGGTACTGAAGCTGCGCCAGCTCCACCTGCAACTGGCCCTCGCTGGTGCGGGCGTGGCGGGCGAAGATGTCCAGGATTAACTGCGTGCGATCCAGCACCCGGCAAGGCAGCGCGGCTTCCAGGTTGCGCAGTTGCGTGGGCGTCAGGTCGTGATCGAAGAGCACCAGATCGGCCTCTGCGGAAGCGGCCACTCCGGCGATCTCCTCCACCTTGCCCGCGCCGATCAGCGTGGCCGGATCGAGCCGCGGACGGCGCTGCATCAACTCGGCGACCACCACGGCGCCGGCGCTTGACACCAGCTCGCGAAACTCGGCCATGGATTCTTCGGCGTCCATGCCTGAGACCGCACGCCCCTGCGCCGATGAAGAGCCGGCATTCGATCGAAGCGGTTGTCCGGATAGGGCAGTTTCGGGCCCGCCCTCATCGGCTGCGGCGTCGGCCGGCAACGCGGAGTTCTCATCGGCGGGGTCTGAACACACCACCGCCACCCGCGCGCCGGCCATGCCGGTGCGGTTGCCGCGCGCGCGGCCTGCCGGCTGCGCCCGCGCCAGATCCACTCCCACCAGAACCGCCCGCTCCGGAGTACCACCCCAGCGACTAGGCCCTGTCGCCGGAGCCGTGCCCAAGCCGCCGGTCCTGCCGTCCTGCGCTACCACTGAAGGCCGCTTCCCGCCTGCTATCGCATCTCCGCGACCGCGGGCGAAGCAAAGGTCGCAGTCACCGCGGAAGGCCCAATGCCCGCCTGCACGCCCACCGGACGATGCTCAGTATGCATCACGCTGCGGTTGCTCACCACAGTCGAAATGGCGTGCTTGAAGATCAATTGCTCCTGGCTGTTGTTCTCCAGCAGCACGGAATACTTGTCGAAGGACCGGATCTTTCCGGTGAGCTTTACGCCGCTGACCAGATAGATTGTGATGGGGGTCTTGTCCTTGCGAACCGTGTTCAGGAATGTGTCCTGAATGTTTTGTGCCGGCTTGTTCTCCATGTGCCGATCTCCTGCTCTTCTCGTGAGGGTTTGATTGCAACTGCGCGTGCGTGAAAAAACAAAACCGCGGGCACGGCCGCGGAAACTCCGCAGCCGTCAAATTCCGCAATGGGACAACTTTACAGCGATTTACCCGCGTTTTCAACTCGAACCCGCGAAAACTTTCCTCTGGGGCAAGCTTCCGGCGCCTTGCGGCAAGAAGATGAGTGTCCGGCGCTCCAGACTTGGCACGCGCCGCAGGGCGGCCGGGAAGGCGCGAACCCCGTCTTTGCCGCGGAACCATCTGCTTTCCCTGCTGGAAAAGGAGCCGTCAGCGGTTGGTAGAATGGTCCTGTGCAAGACGCCGCCCCGCCGCCCCGGTCCACCGCCCAAACCTCCCAACCGGTCCCCATGCTGGACCTCAAGCGCCAGTACCGCCCGCTCCACCGGGAGCTGATGGATGCGGTCGAAGGTGTCCTGGAGAAGCAGCAGTTCATTTTGGGCGAGCCGGTGGCCGCCTTTGAACGTACGGCGGCTGCGCAACTGGGCGTGGCTCACGCGCTGGGCTGCTCGTCGGGCACCGACGCCCTGTGGCTGGCGCTGGCCGCGGATGGAATCGGGCCGGGCGATGCGGTCGTCACCACGCCGTTCAGCTTCTTCGCCTCGGTCAGCGCCATTCTCCGCGCCGGCGCGGTACCGGTGCTGGCGGACATTGAGCCAACCACCTTCAACCTGGACCCGGCCGCTGTCAAGAATGTTCTCCATGGTCCGCGCGGCGCAGCCGTCCGCGCCATCCTGCCCGTCCACCTCTTCGGCCAGTGCGCCGACTGGACCACATTCTCTCGCCTTGGAAGAGAGTACGGGCTGAAGCTAATCGAAGACGCGGCCCAGGCCTGGGGCGCGGAATGGAACGGCGCGAAGGCAGGCGGGCTGGGAGATGCGGCCGCTTTCAGCTTTTATCCCACCAAGAACCTGAGCGCGGCGGGCGACGCCGGCATGGTCGCCACCGGTTCGGAGGATCTGGCCGAGCGGGTCAATGCGCTGCGCCAGCACGGAATGCGCCGCCGCTATCACCACGACGAGATGGGCTGGAACGCCCGCATGGACGGTTTCCAGGGTGCCATCCTGAGCGTCAAGCTCAAGTACATCGACGGCTGGAATCATGCCCGGCGCGCGGTGGCCAGACGCTATCATGCGCTGTTTCATGCCGCCGGACTGGCCGAAGCCGGCCCCTATCCAATCCACGGCGTCGTCCTGCCTCATGAGGTTCCCGGCAGCCGCCACGTGTGGCACCAGTATGTGATCCGCAGCGCCCGCCGCGATGCCCTGCGCGAGTTCCTTGCCATCCGCCAGATCGGCTCGGAGATCTACTACCCCGTTCCGCTCCACCTGCAGGAGGCTCTCAAGGGCCTTGGCTACGCCGAAGGCAGCTTCCCGGAGGCCGAACGCGCCGCCAAGGAGGTTCTGGCCCTGCCCATCTTCCCCGAACTCCGCGAGGACGAGCAGCAAACGGTGATGGCGGCGATTGCCGAGTTCTTGAGCTGAACGAGCAGGATCCCGCCTCTGCAACCCGCAAGAAAAGCGAACTCAGGGCCGCTGTCGAGCCCCATGATAGATGTGCAGATTTCTACGGCTTCGCCCTTGATGCGATAGACAATGATGTAGGGCAGACGGGCAATTACCAATTCCCGCGTTCCCTCTTCACGCCCGATGCGCCCACGATAGGGCATGGATCGCAAGGATCCGATTGTTTCGTAGATTTTCCGGATCGTCGTCCGTGCAAGGTTAGGAAAGTGTCCAGCAAGGTAATCCGCGATAGCTTCGAGGTCATCGGCCGAGGCCGGAGTCCAGCGGAGCCGCATCAGATTCCGAGCATCCGTGCAACTCGGGCGTCCATCTCCGCTTCTTCAATGAACAGCCCCTGACCCGCTTGATCGATCCCCTTGCGCACTGCCGCGCGAAAGCGCGCATCGTCTTCGATCAAACGCAGCGCGGCGTCCTGCACCAACCGCGCGGGAGCAACGCCCTCGACGTTTGCCAACCGCGCCAACAGCGCTTCCTGCTCGGGAGTGAACTGGACTTCCATGTTGAAAAGTGTTGCAGCGGCACAGCGTCCTGTCAACAACTTGGACTCCAGCGGTCCTCTTCGCCGAACGGGCCGGAGGCGGTAACCGTCTGCCCCAATCATGTCAGCCTGGCAAAGCGCCGCGACGATTCGGGAAAATCGACGCCGGTGACGAACCAGGCCACGGCAGCGCAGCCGGTCGCCAGAAGAATCGAGCTGAGGCGCAGCGAAGCGATCGTTGGCAAAGGCGAGCCGGCCACGGTGGTCACGGCAGCTCCGGCCACGACGACCAGAATGGCGATCCACTGGTAGAGATGAAGCCCCCTCATAACCAGCGTCTGCGGTTCGCCGCGATAGGCCTCCTCAACGAAGCGGCCGCAACCCGACAGGATGAGATAGACCCCGCAGATCATGGTGGAGGAAGCATGCAACTGGAGCAGCCGCACGAGGGCCAAGCCGACCACCGCGTTGCACAGAATCGAATACACGGGCGTGGCATGGACACTGACCCCGGCAAGCCGCGTCAGGCGGCAGACGCGCGAACGGGGATGCGTGTAGCGAATTCCCGGCGCCGTTCCGCTGGCGCGTCCATGACAGCAGCCCTGGACCAGGCAGCGCAGCCTGCCGAGGCCCTGTATCCACGGCGCCGCCACGCAGATGGCCGCCAGCGCGGCCCAGAAATCGATATGCAGCGCAAGCGCCGGCAAGGCTCCGAGCAGTGCGCCCAGCACGCCGCCGTAAAAGCCCATGGGACGCAGCAGAGATGGGCAACCCTCGACCCACTGAGCCCAGAGCGCCGCGCCCACCGTCGAGCAGAGGAAGATGCTGGCCGCGAGCCACGCGCGGCCCGGCCCCAGCAGGGTGTCGATCAGCCAGACGCCGATCAGGATTCCCGCCGCCGCATATCCCCCGTGGTTGATGATGCGCATGGGCCCAATCCGCCACTCTTTCCAGGAGTTCGCAATCCGCTCCGCGACGCGCAAAATGGCTTTCCAGATATTCGGCATGCGAACCACGATCGCATAGGCCAGGACTCCGGCCAGGACGTCGGCCACTGAATGCATTCCCGTGGTGATGCAGCTCTGGGCGACCAGCATCGCCCACGTCCACCAGAGGATCTTCCTGCCGCGCCCACCCTCGCCCAGCGCGGAAGCGGCAATCAGCGCCCAAACCACGTGGAAGGCGGGAAACGCGCCGATCCCCGACCAGGGCGTTCTCTCCCATAGAAGCAACTGGCCGAGAGGCCCCGCCGGATGGAAGGGACGCGGCGGCACATAGAACGGCAGCAGAAGATAGAGGGGAAAGATCAGCGCCATGGCCTGGAGGCCGCGCTGGCCAAAGCGCCTGAGAGCGTGGCCGGAGACAACTAGCAGGGGCGCAAGGAGCACCACCAGGTAGGTGCTGGCGTAGAGGATCTCCGTCTGCTCGATCACCGGCAGGCGGCTCTCGAACGGCAGGTAGGTGGTTACCGCATCGGCGGGCCTGCCCAGCGCTCCGATCAATTCGAAAACTGCGAGCCACGGCAGCAGGATTACGGGATAGATGCGCAGCCGCTCCAGAAGCGACGGGGCCTCGGCCCGGTCCTGCGGCAGCCACGGGGAGAACGTCCGCGCTCCGAAGCGATGGCGCAGGTTGGGCATTTCGTAGCCGAGAACCAGCGCCGCGCTTGCCAAAGCCGCGCTGGGCGTGACCAGCCACAATCCGCTGGCTGAGCCCGTGAGTATGGAGACGCCCGCGCAGGCAATCGTGAAACCGCCATAGATGGGATGCGGAACCAGGCTATAGACGCCCCTCTCAACGAAACGCGGCGGGGGAAACGCGTTCATCGGCAATCCACCGCCGTAATGCCAGAGCGACGCCATGCCCGCCGCCATGGAGATCGCGCCCAGCGCGAGGAGCGCAAATCCCCCGTCGATGGAATGCAGCGGCGCGAGATGCACGGCACCTCTTGCGCCATGGGCCCACAACACCAGCGCCAGGGGAAGAACGGCGACAAAGAGCGCTCCGTAGAGCGCCTTGGGCAACTGAAAGCGAATCAGGTTATCCAATGGACCACCTCGTGAACGGCCCAGCCTTTGCTCACCCGCGCCTGCGCGTTCAGGATTCCCCGGCTACGCCACTTATATTCTTCTATGTTGGCGAGAGAGCGCGGAAGCAATTCACGCAGGGCCGGCGCTCGAGGCAGGATGGCAGAGCCCAGCCGTCCGCCGCGAAGAAAGAAACTCTCTTCCATGCGCAGTGTGGCGCCGCGCAATGCGACTTCGGAATCGGAGACCGACAGAGTTTCACAGCGGTTGCCGTTGTGGACTGCAAAGCTGGTCGAGTAGGGACCTTGCCAGTCGATCCAGGCCAGCGAGTCCTGCGGCGACACGAAACGCCCCCAGCGCAACTGACTCATCGGCAACCGCCAGGGAGGCAGCGTCACGGTGAGGCACTCGGCATAACCCAGGCCAATGAATTCGCGGTCTCCAACGCGAAGCTGAACCGCGGCTCTCGGCTGCAGGCAGTTCCACAGCACCGAGCCGGAGGCGTCCTCATAGACGGTCTGCTGGAAAGGCGCCGCGGAAGCCTCCCATCTCCCGGAGACTCGCAGCCGGGGAAGCTCGACGAGGATTTCGCCGCCCGTGGAAGAGAGCCGGTAGCGAGCCATCGAGCCATGCGATTCGACCGACGCGCCATGAGCTGAAAGAACGCTGCTGTAAACCGCATGGAGGCCGCGCCATCGCAGCTCGGCGCAATAGAGGATGGCCGTGTCGCCCGGATCGGTGACGCAATCCATATACCACTTGACGAGGAAGAACGGCGTCGCTTCCACCCGCGAATGGACTCCTTTCCGAGCAGCATCTCGACGTCGGAGATTTCTCCGGAAGGCCCGATTATATTCCCCGCACGACGGGCAGAGGAAAGCCGAAGCGAACCCGCGCTTTGCGTTTCTGTCGCCGTAACTGGCAACCGCGAGCCTCAACCCGCGGGACGCGAGAAGGCCGCTATCCTCCGCAAAGCCCCATGAGCAGCAATCCCTCCCAGCGCAAACAGCATGGGAAAGCACTCCAGCGTATAGCGCGCCTCCGGAGCCTCCACGGTCATCAGCAGGCAACTGCGAAGCGCCATATAAGCCAGCATCGAACGCCAGAAGCGCGGGCGCAGCCACAGTCCCGCCAATCCCAGCAGCAGATAGAGCGCGTTCAACCCCGCGCAGGCCCAGCTCACAATCGATTCCGCCGGGTGAGACGCATAATTCCACCAGTCCAGGTCGTCGTAGAGGTTTTCCACCCTCGGCCGCAGCCACATATCGGCCACCCGCCCCAGCGGCAGCCAGAGGTAGTAGCGCAGCGGGTGGGCAGCCACGCGTTCCCCGGCCAGCCGCGCAAAGCGCTCGTCGATGGCGTGCGTCAGCAATTGCCCGCCGCGGTTGTAGTCCTCGGCCAGTGCCGCGGTCTCCGCGTACTGCGCGGGCGAGTCGAAAGCCCGGCCGGGCAGCTTGCTCACCTCCAGCGGTCCGTCCGGCACATTCCAATAGATTTCGTAGGTCGAGACGAAGTCCAGGCACCAGCTTTTCACCCAGCGCTCCCAGCCGGGATGCGGGTCCTCATCCGGGTCGTTCGCCAGACGGGGCGCCAGCGGTTCAAAGACGTGGAAGACATGCCAGTTGCGCCAGGTCCAGGCGGCAAAGGGCATGAGCGCCAGCAACACGCAGACCGCGGCCATGCGCGCGAGCTTCCCGCGCGGGATCGCAGACCGTCCCAGCCCCATCACCAGCGCCGGCGCCAGCGTCACGCCCACCAGCGCCCCATCCGGCCGCAGCAGCGCCGCAAGAATCACCGCAAACGTAAACCAGAGCGCACCGCCCCACCCCGGCCTTGCCCGGAACCGCGCTGCCGCCCACAGCGCCAGCGCGATCGCAAACAGCGTCGGCGATTCGGGCAACGGGACCACCGAATAGACAGCCGTGAAGGGGCAAAGCGCCGCCAGCCAAAGCGCCGCCAGCCCCGCCGCGGGCGAAGCGATGCGGCGCACAAAATCGGCCAGCAGCAGGCAGCCGGCCAACTCCAGCGCGATCTGCACCCAGGCTGCCGAGGCGTAGTTTTCCATCCCGAAGATGCGGAAGCAGACGGCCAGAAACAGCGGATAGCCAGGCAGTCGAATCAGCGTGGAATACATTTCGCCGCCGGGCGCGGCGAGCGCATACCGCCCGTGCAGCAACAGGTTCTTCGCCAACCCTCCATAGACAGGCGAGTCCCCATTTACAAAGAAGAACTCCGTGAGCATCCACAGCCGTAAAGCCAGGCCTGTGGCGACGGCCAGCGCCACGGGCAGCGCTCGGCGCGCACCGGCAAGTCTCCTGCCTGGCGTCTTCAATTGACTCTCGCGGGCGGCTTCCATACGATTCGTACTGTATAGCGTAGACCGTTGCGGCGGTTTTCGCCCAGGTGGAGACCAGACCAGCCCAGCTCATGGTGGATAAGCAAGTATTCTTCGACCCCCAACGCAAGCGATGGAAGCGGCTGCGGCGCATCCTGGATGCGGCAGCCGTCGTTTCCACCCTGGTTCTGGCTGCTTTCATCTTCAACGTTCTGCGCTTCCAGCAGTTGCCCGAGCTGCTCCTGCCCACCCCCAAGCACAACTACAGAGCCTTGCCCGACCGTCCTCCGTTGCTGCGCGGCGCCAAGAGCCGCCGTCCCGGCCGCCGCAAGACCGCACGCAAGCCCTCCGATATTCCGCTCAATTCCGGCGAAGGTCTGCGCGCAGCCTATTACGTCGCCTACGACGAGGCCAGCTACGCATCGTTCAAGGAGCACGTCCACCAGATCGACATGCTCTTTCCCGAGTGGCTTCATGTGGACGCGTCCCAGCCCACGCTGCTGGGCCTGAACAACGAGAGCCACCACGAGTATCCCGTCATCGACGGCGCCACGATCCACGATCCAGACGATGGAAACCGGATCAAGCTCGTCATCCAGGCGGCCAGGGAGGACACCGAAATCTTCCCCCACTTGAACAACTTCAACCCCGGCACCCAGAGCTGGGATTCGAGCTTTGGCAATGTTCTCAAGGATGCCGGCAAGCGCGCCGTTCTCCGCCAGCAGATAGTTCGTTTCTTCACCGCTTATCCGGTTTATCGAGGCCTTTCACTGGACTTTGAAAGCCTGCCCGACGATGCCGCTCCGGCTTATCTGAGCTTCATCCAGGAACTTTACGCCGACCTGCATCCGCGCAACCTGCGCCTCTACGTCAACGCCACCGTGTCCACTTCCGACAGCGATCTCAAGCTGGTCTCCGCCAACTCCGACGGCATCATCCTTATGAACTACGACCAGCACCAGGCCACCAGCGACCCCGGGCCCGTCGCCAGCCAGGAGTGGTTCGTGGGCAATCTGACCCGCGTTCTCAAGATCGTGCCCAGGGAGAAGCTCATCTGCGCCATAGGCAACTACGGCTACGACTGGACACTCTCCATCCCCGACCCCAAGGACAGAAGGCACCCTAAACCCAGCGTTCTCAACACGGAAGACCTGCCCGTCTCCGAGACATGGCAGCGCGCCTCCGACTCCGACGCCGACCTGGACCTCGATTACGATACCCTCAATCCCCATTTCGAGTACATCGACGAGGACTCGAACCAGCGCCACGTTGTCTGGTTCCTCGACGGCGTTACGGTGCTCAACGAGTTGCGCGCCGCCCGCCAGATGGGCCTGCAGACCTTCGCCCTCTGGCGGCTGGGCGAGGAAGACGGCTCTCTATGGAACGTCTGGGATAGGCCCAGCAACCCCGAATCACTCCAGGCTCTCAGCTCCGTCCAGCCGGGGCACGACGTGGATACCGAGGGCGACGGAGACATCCTGCGGGTAACCGGACTGCCTCAGCCCGGCAAGCGCACCGTCACCGTCGACACCGACGAGCCCGATCCCCGCAAGAAGCTCATCGTCGATGAGCACATGGACGTCTATCCCCGCACCTACACCATCGAGCAGTACGGCTACCACCCCAATGAGGTGGCGCTCTCCTTCGACGACGGCCCCGACCCCAAGTGGACCCCCAAGATCCTCGACATCCTCAAAGAGAAGAACGCCAACGGCGCCTTTATGCTCATCGGCGCCGAGGCCGCCGAGAACGTCGGCGTCATGAAGCGCATCCTCCGCGAAGGCCACGAGATCGGCAACCACACCTGGACCCATCCGGACATCAGCGAAATCTCTTTCCGCCAGCTGGACTTCGAGGTCAAGGTCACCGAGCGCCTCTTCGCCAGCAAGCTCGGCATCCAGCCGCTATACTTCCGCCCTCCCTACGACATCGACGAGGAGCCCGACACCGACGACCAGGCCGCCCCCGTCGAGCGCATCCAGCAGGACGGCTACACCATCATCGGAAGCAAGCTCGACACCAACGACTGGAACGAGCATCCCCGCAAGTCTCCCGACGAGATGGTTCAGTCCATCCTCGGCCAGTTGGAGACCATGAAGGCCAAGCCGCAGTTCCGCGGCTCCATCATCCTGCTCCACGACGGGGGCGGCGACCGATCGGCTACCGTCGCCGCGCTCCCAGTCCTCATCGATACGCTCCGCGCCCGCGGCTACTCCATCGTTCCCGTCTCCGCGCTGATGGGCAAGACCAGCGCCGAGGTCATGCCACCGCTCACATTTCGCCAGTACCTCCGCGCCTTGCCGGATTCCATCGCCTTCTCCAGCGTGGCCATCGTCATCAAGTTCATCATCCTGGTCTTCTTCGTTGGCGACATCCTCATGAGCGCCCGCCTGATTCTGGTCGGCCTCTTCGCCATCATCGACCGCCTCCGCGAGCCTCGCGGCAAGGCCTCGCCCGGCTACAACCCCCGGGTCGCCGTCCTCATCCCCGCCTACAACGAAGAGACGGTCATTGTGCGCACCATCCGCTCCGTCCTCAACTCCACTTACAAGAACCTGAGGATTATCGTCATCGACGACGGCTCGCTGGACCGCACCGCGGATGTGGCCCGCGAAGCCTATGCCGCCGAGATCGCCGCCGGCCGCCTCCAGGTTCTCTGCAAGCCCAACGGCGGCAAGGCCGCGGCTCTGAACTGCGGCCTCGAACAGGTGACCGAAGAAGTCTATGTCGGCATCGACGCCGACACGGTCGTCGCCGCCGACGCCATCGCCAGGCTTGTCCCTCACTTTGAGGACCCCCGCATCGGCGCCATGGCTGGCAACGCCAAGGTTGGCAACCGCGTGAACCTCTGGACCCGCTGGCAAGCGCTCGAATACATCACCAGCCAGAACTTCGAGCGCCGCGCCCTTGACCTCTTCCACGTCATCACCGTAGTACCCGGCGCCATCGGCGCATGGCGCACCGCCCCCGTCAAGGCCGCAGGCGGCTATCCCCTGAATACCGTCGCCGAGGACGCCGACCTCACCATGAACCTCCTCGAACAGGGCCTCCGCGTCGACTACGAGGACCGCGCGCTCGCCTACACCGAGGCCCCCGTCGACGCCAAGGGACTGATGCGCCAGCGCTTCCGCTGGTCTTTCGGCACACTCCAAGCGGTCTGGAAGCATCGCGCCGCCTTCGTCCGCAACAGGGCCATGGGGTTGTTCGCCCTGCCCAATATCCTCATCTTCCAGATGTTCCTGCCCCTAGTCTCGCCGTTCATCGACATCATGTTCCTGGCCGGCATCGTCAATTACTTCATCGATCGCCACTACCACCCCGAAGCCGCCTCCGCCGCCAGCCTGGAGAAGCTGATGGCCTACTTCGGCGCCTTCCTGCTCATCGACTTCGTCACCTCCTCGATAGCTTTCTCGCTGGAGCCCCGGCACCCCGCCAACAAGGGCGACGGATGGCTTCTGTTCCACATCTGGCTGCAGCGCTTCGCCTACCGCCAGGTCTTTTCGCTGGTGCTGTTCAAGACCCTCAAGCGCGCCATCGACGGCAAACCCTTCAACTGGGACAAGATTGAGCGCACCGCCAAGATGAGCAAGGCCACCGAAGCGCTGACGGAAACGACTTAGCGCGGGTCCGGCAAGTCCCGGCTGGGCGTCCCAAGCCCTCGATTCCTCGGCGCGGGAGTTTACCAACCTCAGGCTGTCTGTACCGCCGAGCGCAAGAGCCCCAAAGGAGCGCACCGCCGATGCACAAACCGCGAGTTCTCTTCCTGGGCCGGGCGACGCTCGACGTTCTCTACCGGCTGGACCGGATGCCGGAGGAGGACACCAAGGTTTATGCGCGCGAGTTGCAGGCAGCTCCCGGCGGTCCCGCGCTGAACGCCGCCGTTACGCACGCGCTTCTCGGCGGCAAGGCCATGCTGGTCAGCGCTGTCGGCGGCGGACCGTGGGCCGCGCCGGTGCGCAGCCAGCTCCGCCGCCACGGCGTTCGCCTGCTCGACCTGGCCCGCGGCACGGCCTATGAAACGCCGCTGTGCACCGTGCTGGCCAATGCCTCCAACGCCACCCGCACCATCGTGAATCCGCCTGTCTCGCGAGTTTCCCTACGTCATCTGGGCGCTTCCTGGGCAGCGGAGATGCCCCCCTCCTGGGGCCGAGTCCCGCCCGTCGTCCTCACTGACGGATTTCACCTCGAAGAGACGCTGCCCTTGCTCGCCGCCTGCCAGAGCGCGGGCGCGGCGCTCTGCCTGGATGGCGGCAGTTGGAAGCCTGGAACCGCGAAACTGGCTCCGCTGCTCAGGGTTGCGATTTGCAGCGAGCGCTTTGCGATTCCAGGCCAGACTGGCGGCCCGGACGACGATTCAGATGCTGTTCTTGCCTGGTTTGCCGCCAGGGGCGTTCCTTATGCGGCCGTCACCCGCGGCCCAAGATCCATCCTCGCCAGCGACCGCGGCCGCCGCTTCGAGATCGAAGTGGCCGGAATCACTGCCATCGACACACTCGGCGCCGGCGACGTCCTGCATGGAGCCTTCTGCCACCACTTCGCCCTCAAGCCGGAATTCGAGCCGGCGCTACGCCGGGCCTCTGAGATCGCCACGCTCTCCTGCCAAGGCCTTGGCGCCCAGGCATGGGCCAGGCAAACCCGCGGCACAGTTGCCGGATGAAGGCAGCGGGCTCTCCATTCAGCTCTCTTCGATTGCGCGCGAGAATTCCGCCCTTTGCCTACCGAACGGTCCCGCGAAAAACGCAAGCGCTGCCGGGAATGCGAGCCGGCACGGAAAGCGGGCGGGAGGGGGCGGGAGTCGCGAACGAGGATGGACGGGACGCAACTCCTGGCGGGGAGGGCTTGGGATGTGGGATGCGGTCTGAGACTGCGGGACTCAGGATACGAGACTGGGCCGCGGGCTCAGGCTGCGGTTCTGGAAGCTTGCCTGGTTCTCGCCAGGGGGTTCAAGGAGACGGGTTGCAGCTTGAAGGAGTTGTTTCCAGCCGGAATCATTGCCATGGGAATGGGGAATCGATCCGGTCTGGCATGGAAGTTCTTTGACTCTAGCCAGGCGCAAAGCCGGGCATCGTGAATCTCAGGCTGGTCCCGCCAAAAATCAGGCGACAGCCCACACTGGATCTGGAGATGATCCAGTTGCAACTCGATAACCGCAATATGCTTAGGGAAGTAACGCCGGACATTGGAGGCGCCGACGTTCAATCCCGTGAGGCTGCGGCCTTTGCTTTGTGTTTTGACCACCATAATAGCCTGCCCTTCAACGTGAGATGAAGTCAGTCTAGGGAGCGAAGCCGGGGAGTGGCCGGTTCCGGAGCTGGGAATCCACAGCGGGATCTCCTCATTTGAAACGCACCGGGCGACATGACCAATTTGGGACGATAGTGCGCCCATTTATTTGTTCTGTCAAGATCTCATTCGGTCAATTCAATGTGAAATCCTGCTTTGCACTCCCAGCCCTTTGTTCGTAAGGATGGCGGGCGGCGCGGAGAGGTTGCCGGCAGGGTGGTTTTTTGCATGAAGAACTTTTTTGCCGGATGGACAAATGGAGGGGATTCCCCGCCGAATCGCGAAGCGGCTCAAGTTGCCAAACGGAGAACTTGGGAACGACAGGAAGGCTTTCCAGTGGGGTTAGGTTTCAGAGCGGATGGCGTCCCGGAGGGCGCCGGCCACTGCCTCTTGCTGGCTGGCGGCGATGCGGTTGAAGAAGGGGAGCGCGAGCGCGCGGCCGGCGATGGATTCGGTGAGGGGCAGCGAGGTTGTGCCCGCGCTGGGACGGCTGCGCCACGCGGGTTGCAGATGGATGGGGGCAAAGTAGCGTCCGGTGGCGATGCCGCGGCGGGCCAGAGCGGCCTGAATCCGGTCGCGGTTGAGGTGGTCCGGAAGGCGGACCACGTAAACGAACCAACTGATGACGCGGCGGGGCAGTGTGAGCGGCGGGAGTTCGAGGCCGGAGATCGCTCTGAGGAGCGCGTCATAGCGCTCGGCAACAGCCCGGCGCAGGGCAAGCATCTCTTCGATCCGGCCCAGCTGAACGCGACCCAGGGCGCAGGCGATGTCCGAGAGACGGTAGTTGTAGCCCGGCTCGGAGTTGTCTAGCCAGTCGCGGACGGACCGGGAATCCCTGCCTTGATTGCGGAGGCTGCGCAGGCGGGCGGCGTGATCGGGATTGCGGGCCAGCACGGCGCCGCCTTCGCCGGTGGTGAGCTGCTTGTTGGGGTAGAAGCCGAGGACGGCGAGGTCTCCGAAGCTGCCTGTGCGGCGGGCGTGGGGCGGGTCTCCGAAATGGGCGCCGATGGCTTCGCTGGCGTCTTCAATGAGGACCAGGTTGTGACGGCTCGCGATTGCCTGGAGCGCATCCATCTCCGCGGGGACGCCAAAGGTGTGGACGGCGAGGAGGGCGCGGGTGCGGGCTGTTACGGCTCGTTCGACAGCGGAGGGGTCAAGGTTGAGGGTGGTGGGGTCGATCTCCACAAAGACCGGCGTGGCGCGGACATGGAGGACGGCGTTGGCTACGGCGACGAAGGCGAAGGAGGGAATAATGACCTCATCGCCTTCGCCGATGCCCAGCGTAAGCAGAGCCAGGTGCAGGCCGGCGGTGCCGGAACTGACGGCCACGGCATGGGGTACGGCGTGGTAGTCGGCCAGAGCCGCTTCAAAGGCCGCCAGCTCGGGGCCCTGGCTGAGGTGCGGCGTGCGCAGGACGGCCGTGACGGCATCGATCTCGGCTTGAGTAATGTCGGGAGCGGACAGGGATATGCTCACGAGCGCCTCGCGGATTGCAGTTGCCTGGTGAACAATTCAATTCTCAGCTATGCCTTTTGAGCTTTTGCTTTCTCGCGGGCGAGTTGAATCATTTTCTGTTCAGACGCGGTTAGCCGGCTGGGAAACTTCAGTTGGGCCGCGACGGTCACGACATCGCCGAATCGGCCTTCGCGAAATAGTGCTCGCAGTTGTTCGATCTTCTGTACATCGCCGACATAGGCGGCCATGAGCCGCGCAGAATCCTCGGAACTCTTGGCTGCTTCTTTGATGGCGGCCCTCCTCAAAACTTCGGCCGAACCCGCGACAAAGTCCTCGGCGAGTTCAAGATCATGTGCGAGATGCTCAAATCCTGCAAGTGGGTCTTGGGAAAAACCGGGGTACTTGCATTGTGCCCAAACGCCAAGTTCTCGCATGTAAGCTTCATGAGAGGCGCTTTGCTCGCCGATTCGATAGGAGACGAGGCCGAGAGCGGATCGGAAATGCAGCTCCAGCCTTCGATCTCCCCGAAGAAATTCACCCCAGGCAAACGGTCCGCCTGAGCCTTTTCCTTCGCCGCGGAGATAGAACTGAAATCCGTGAGAATCGAGGCAACTTTCGAGGATTTGCACGCCTTGGAGCAGCGCATCTTTCGGGGGAATCATCGCAGTCTCCGTTCTCTTATTTTCGACGCTCGCAGCGGCGCGGGCTGCTTGATGAGAACGCCGTCGAGCGGAACGGTGGCAAGAACGCGGGCGATAGTTTGAGCGGCTGTTCCGTCGCCGTAGGGATTATCCATGCCGCGAAGGTTCTTTCTGAACTCCGGATCGAGGGCCTGGTGGAGGGCGCAAAGGATGGCGGCGGTCTCGGCGGGCGCGTCGATCAGGTTGCGGGCGCGCTCGCGGCCCTGCTGGCGCAGGCCCACATTGACGGTGGGCAGGGCGAAGGAGGCGGTTTCCATAATGCCGCTTGACGAGTTGCCGATAAGCGCATCCACCTGGCCGAGGAGGCTCCAGTAGGCGACGGGATCGAGGCTGACGAAGATGTGGGTATGCGGGCGCCTGGCCGCCAGCGTCTTCGTGCGTTCGATGAGCGCGTAGGTGCCAGCGTCGGCGTTGGGGTAGACGAAGAGGAGCTGGCCGGGAGCCTGGGCGAGCGCGGAGAAGAGCTCATCGGCTTCGGCGGTTGTGTCTTCGAGGATGGTGACCGGATGATATGCGGCCAGAATGGTTGGAGCCTGGAGGACGATGCCGAGGCGGGCTTCGAGAGCGGGGCGCGTGAGGAGCGTGGAGCGGCGCAGGTGATCGAGCGAGGGCGCGCCGGCACGGTGAACCCGCCACGGCTCTTCGCCCATGGCGATGACGCGGCGGCGGGCGGTGGGTGTGGATGTGAAGTGGATCGCTGCCAGCTTGGTGAGGGCGTTGCGCACCTGGTCGTCGATTGCGCCCTGGCTGATCTCGCCGCCTTCGATGTGGGCGATGGGAATGCGCATGGCGAGCGCAACGAAGGCGGGCGCCAGCATCTCATAGCGGTCGGCGATCAGCAGCAACAGATCGGGCCGCCATGCCGTGAGCGCGTCGGCCAGGCCGAGGATGGCGACGCCGATGGTCTTGGCCATGCCGGTATCGGAGTCGGAGCTGAGCAGGCACTCGATGCGCGCCTTGATCTCCATGCCCGGAATGGCGTCGCGCTCGATCTCAGCGAGCGTCGAGCCGAACTCGGGCGATAAGTGCGCGCCCAGGGCAAAGAGGCCCAGCTCGACCTCGGGGTGGGCGGCGAGTTCGCGCAGGGGCCAGTAGAGGTGGCTGTAATCGGCGCGCGAGGTGGTGACGACGCCGATGCGGCGCTTACTGTTTTTCTTCTCGTCCATAGGGGGTTTCGTTCCCAGGGAACGGTTCTTGATGGGCCGGAACACAGGAGAAGTATAAATTGGCAGGGGCTTCGGCCGGGCATGGGATCACCGCGTCCATCTTTGCGACCATGCGGCCGGAATGTCCGCTCGCATACACTTGTAATGTTCGGCGGAATCCTGGGCTGCGATGGCCGGCCGCCGTGGAGATGAAGTTGGGAACGAGATGGATGAGAATCATCGGGCTGGGGGCCGTTGCCGTTTTTGCGGCGGCAGCGGCGGGGGCGCAGGCGCGCTTTGACGCCGAGGCGGTGCGGCTGAACAATCGCGGCGTGGCGCAGATGGGCCAGCAGTTCACCGAGCGCGCGGCCGACAGCTTTGCCGAGGCCATGAAGAAGGACCCGAAGCTGGCGCAGGCGGCTATCAACGAGGGCATTGCGCTGCTGACCTTGCAAAAGCTGGACGAGGCCAAGAAGGCGCTCCAGCAGGGCATTGCTCTGGACCCGGACAATGCGCAAGGCTGGTACAACCTGGGCCTCGCCCAGCACGCGGCCAATGAGCTGGAGCCGGCGCTCAAGAGCTTTCAGCAGGCTGTGAAGTTCGATCCCAGGGATGCGGATTCCTACTACTTTGAGGGCGTCTGCTACCAGGATCTGAAGGATTTCGACCAGGCAATCGCAAACTTCCAGAAGGCGCTGGAGATCGCGCCGCTGCACGCTTCGGCGGAGTTTGCCATGGCGCGCGCGCTCCAGCGCACCGGCCGCACCGCCGAGGCGAAGGAGCACTTCAAGCGCTTTCAGCACCTGACCAGCACTAAGATCGGCGCGCCGATCGGGCTGGCATACGGCGAGCAGGGGCATTACTCGACGGTGACTCCGGTGGAGGAACCGGAGGCGGGCAGGAAGCCGATGATCCCGGTAAAACTGGTGGCGCAGCCCTTGCTTTCCCAGGTCCCAAAAGCGGGACCTGGGGCGCCCGCACCCGCGAGCTCTATGGCTTCCCAGGTCCGATCCGCCGCGGCGGACGGACGTGGGGCACCCGAGGTTTCTGGTGGGCAGGGCGAGCAGTGGACCACCACCGGCGGCGCCTGCATGATGGATGTGACCGGCTCCGGAGCCATGGATCTGGTGCTGATGCAGGCGGGGGCACAGGCCATTCGCGTACTGCACAACAAGGGCGACGGCAGCTTTGAGAAATGGGACGCGGCGGCGGCGGGCCTGAAGGCTTCAGGACACGCCGTGGCCTGCGCGGTGGGCGATTACGACGGGGATGGATTGAACGACCTGGCCGTGGCGCTGGACGATGCGGTGCTGCTGTTCAGAAACCTGGGCCACGGTAAGTTTCAGGACGTGACTGCGGAGGCTGGGCTTGCGGCGCGGAATCGGCCTTCGGGGATTACGTTTATCGACTACGACCACGATGGCGATCTGGATCTCTTCTTGACTGGGGCCCCTTTGAATGAGGGCGGCACGCCGAACGTGTTGTGGCGCAACAACGGCAACAAGACGTTTACGGAATGGACCGAGCCGACAGGATTGGGCGGAGGCGGCAGGACGAGCGCGGCGATTCTGACTGATTTCAACAATGACCGCGCGGTAGACATCGCTGTCACCGGCGATGGGCCGGCGCCTACGATCTATGTGAATCCCCGCGAGCGGAAGTATCCGGCGCAGCCGCTCTATTCGGGCGGCGAGCAATTCAGCAAGACGCCTGGTCTTGAAGTCAGCACGCTGGCAGGCCGGGACGTGATGAAGTTGCCGGCGACTGTGGGCATTGCCGTGCTGGATTACAACAAGGACGGCTGGATGGACATTGCCGTGACCCACGCCGGCGCGCCGGGGCTGACGCTATGGCGCAACGTGGAGGGACCGAATCATGTGGGGCGGCGGTTTAGGCGCGTGGAACTGCCGTTGCACAATGCGCTGCGCGGATGGGGCGTGACGGCGATCGACATAGACAATGACGGATGGATCGATCTGGCGGCAATTGTCGCGACCAAAGCCGGGCCGCAGGTGCGCGTCCTGCGCAATCGCGGCGATGGGACGTTTGAGGATGTGAGCCATGCGCTGGGGCTGGACAGCGTGAAGTTGACCGCGCCGCGCGGGTTGATCGCCGCCGATGTGGCCGGCGACGGCGCGCCGGATTTGATTGTGACGCAGTTAAACGCGCCGCCGGTGCTGCTGCGCAATGTGGGCGCCAACAAGAACCATTCTGTGCGCCTCGACCTAACCGGCTATGCCGATAACAAGACCGCGCTGGGCGTGAAGGTTGAGGTCTTTGCGAGCGGCCACTGGCAGAAGTGGGAGCTGGCCGGGGCTTCGGGTTACCAGACGCAGGCGCCGCCGCAGATTATGGTCGGCCTGGGCGATGCCGAGGGCATCGATCTGCTGCGCATTCTCTGGCCCACCGGCGTGCTGCAGGATGAGATCGACCTGCCGCATCAGCCGGTGATTGCGATGAAGGAAGCCGACCGCCGCGGAAGCTCGTGCCCGGTGCTGTTTGCGTGGGACGGGCATAAGTACAAGCTGGTGACGGATGTGATTGGCGCGGCGGTCGTGGGGCACTGGTTCACTCCAACGCGGCGCAATATCCCCAATCCCGGAGAGTGGATCAAGGTGGACGGCGAGCGGCTTGCGCCGGTGAACGGCAAGCTGAGCCTGCGCTTCATGGAGCCGATGGAGGAGGTCAATTACATCGACCAGTTGCGGCTGGTTGCGGTCGATCATGCGGACAATGTCGAAGTGAATCCCGACGAGCGCTTCCTGGACGATCCGCCCTTTGCCTCGGGGCGCGTAGTGGCGACAACCGGCGCGCGGCTGCCGGTGGGCGCGTGGGATGGGGAGGGCCGCGACGTGCTGGACCAGGTGAGCCGACGCGACCATCAGTTCGCCAGCGGATTCACGCCGCTGCCTTACGATGGCTTTGCGAATTTGCACGCTCTGACACTCGACTTGGGTCCGCTGGACGCCAACTCCCCGCTGCGGCTGCTGATGACGGGTTATGTGAACTACTTCAGCGCCACCTCGCTCTACGCGGCCTGGCAGGCGGACATCAAGCCCATCTCGCCTTACGTGGAGGCGCAGATGCCCGACGGCGCGTGGCGCCGGATTGCCGACGATGTGGGTTTTCCGGCGGGCCTGGAGCGGACGATTGTGGTGGACCTGAGCGGTAAACTGCCCGCGGGAGCGCGGAAGATTCGACTGGTGACCAACCTCGAGATTTACTGGGACCAGGTGCTGATCGACAATCATCCCGAGGCGGAGGCGCGCACGGTGGAGGTTCCGCTCGCCACGGCCACGCTGCACTTCCGCGGCTACCCCAAGCAGATGGAAAGCGCAAGCCCCGGCGATCTGGACTACGACTATGACCGCGTGAGTTTGACGGGACCTTTCCAGAGGCAGCGCGGCAACTATACGCGCATGGGCGACGTGACGGAGCTGGTGAAGAGCATCGACGATCGCTTCGTGATCTTCGGCAGCGGCGAGGAGATCGCGGCGGAGTTCGACGCGACGAAGCTGCCCGCGTTGCTCCCGCACTGGAAGCGCGACTACTTCTTCTACGCCAACGGATTTGTGAAGGATATGGACTGGTGGGATGCATCGCCGTTCACGGTGGCGCAGTTGCCGTTCCACGCCATGAGCGCCTATCCCTATCCCGACTCTGAGGAATATCCGCAGAACTCGCAGTCTCTGGACTACCAGTTGAACTGGAACGACCGCTGGGAATCGGGCGAGCCGGTGCGGTCTTATCGCTTCGACTACAGGACGACGCCATCGACCCCGGCAGACGATTTCCCCTCTTCATTAACGCAGGCAACCGGTGGGGCGGCGACGCAATGAGAACAGGGAAACACGAGCAACCGCAGGTCCTTCGACTTCGGTCGCTGCGGCGACCTGCGCTCAGGATGACAGGGTTGTGGTGATTCAATCATGAACGATCTGGTGCTGACCCAGGCATCTCGCCAACTGGAGCTTCTGCGGTCGGGAGCCATCTCCGTGGCCGAGCTGGCCGAAGCGCACATCGCGCAGATCGAGCGGCTGAATCCGCAGCTGAATGCCTTCGCGGACTTCGATGCGGAGCGCGTCCGCGAGCGGGCGCGGAAGCACGACGCGTGGAAGGGACAGCGCGCGCGCAGACCGTTGTTCGGATTGCCGGTAACCGTAAAGTCCTCGATTGCGACGCGGGGATTGAAGTGCGAGATCGGCAGCCTGCTGCACGAGGGAGAGGTGCCGCGCGAGGATTCGGTGGTGGTAGCGCGGTTGCGCGCGGCGGGGGCGCTGATCCTGGGCACGACCAACTGCCCGGAGTTCCTGATGGCCTACGAGACCGACAACCAGCTGCATGGGCGCGCGCGGAACCCGTGGGATCTGGAGCGGACGCCGGGCGGATCGAGCGGCGGCGAGGCTGCGGCCATCGCGGCGGGGCTTTCGGCGGGCGGGCTGGGCAGCGACAGCGGCGGATCGGTGCGCGTGCCAGCGCATTTTACGGGAATTTGCTCGCTCAAGCCCACGCCGGGGCGCATTCCCGGCCGCGGCCATCTGCCGCCGTGCGTGGGTCCGTTTGCGATTCTGGGCGCCATCGGGCCTATGGCGCGGACGATGCGCGATGTGGCGCTGCTCTTTCGCGCGTTGAGCGGCCAGGACCCGCTCGATCCTGTGAGCCCGCCGGTTGCGTTGCTCGAGCCGGGCTTGGCTGAACTGCGCGCTAACACCATCGGCTTCTTCGAGGACGATGGGCTGGTTCCGGTTACGCCGGAGACTCGCGCGGCGGTTCGGGCGGCGGCGGCGGCGCTTGAGGACGCGGGGTTTCGCGTGGAACCCTTCAGGCCGGGCACGTTGGAGCCGCTGCGGCGGTTGTGGTGGAAGTTCTTTGTGCAGTGCGGCGCGATGTTTTATGCGCCCGCGATCCGCGGCCAAGAGCATCGGCTTAGCCCCATCTTCAACGAATTCCTCGGCTTTTCCGGGGCCGCGCCGCCGCTCACGGCTGCCGAATTGCTGGATGCGTGGGCGGAGCTGGACCTGCTGCGCTCAAAAACTCTTGCCGAGATGAGCAAGTATCCGGTGCTTCTGTGCCCTGTGGCCAGCATTCCCGCCTTCCGCCATGGCGAGCGCGAGTGGACGGTCGAGAGCCGGACGATAAAGTACCTGGACGCCGTGCGGCACACGCAGTGGTTCAATGCGCTGGCCGCGCCCGCGGCCGTGGTTCCGGTTGGCAGATCGCCTGAGGGGTTGCCGATCGGCGTGCAGATTGTCGCCAGGCCGTTCCAGGACGAGACCGCGCTGGGAATCGCCGCGGTTGTGGATGCGGCGTTCGGCTACCGGCCGCCGCCGATGGCGCGCGCATAGGGAGCTGCTCCCGATTTTGCCTGGCTGGATCGGGTATTCAGTGCCGGGGCAAGCCGCCTCCTCAACCTTTGGATGGATGCGTTGGACAGTGGATCGCGGTACCCTGACCCTTCCGCTTCCCCAGAAACGGAGCGCACAGGGTGCGTGACCATTGGCGCAAGCGATTTGCCGAAACCCCCGATTGCCTGAAGAGCGCGCGGCGCAGGCAGACCGTCGTGCCGGTGCTGGATATCGAAGTCGGCGGCGACGAGTTTATCACCATGGCTGGGCCCTGCTCGGTGGAGACGGAGTTCCAGTTGATGGCCACCGCCCACCATGTGCGCCGCGGCGGCGCACGCATTCTGCGCGGCGGCGCATTCAAGCCGCGCAGTTCTCCTTATGCATTTCAAGGGTTGGGCCTCGAAGGCCTGAAGATCCTGGCTCGCGCGAGGGAAGAGAGCGGGTTGGCAATCGTTACCGAGGTGATGTCGGAAGAAGACGTTCCCGTAGTGGCCGAGTACGCTGACATCCTGCAGATTGGCGCGCGCAGCATGGAGAACTTCTCGCTGCTGGAGGCGGCGGCGCGGTCCGGGCGGCCGGTGCTGCTGAAGCGCGGCATGGCGGCCACGATTGCCGACCTGCTGCGCTCGGCGCAGGCGATCCTGGACTGTGGAAACCCCAATGTAATTCTCTGCGAGCGCGGCATTCGCACCTTTGAAACGGCGATGCGCAACACCTTCGACGTGGGCGCCATCGCCCTGCTCAAGCAAATCTCGCACCTACCGGTGATTGCCGACCCCAGCCACGCGGCCGGCCATCGCGACCTGGTTCCCGCGCTGGCGCGCATTGCGGTTGCCGCCGACGCGGATGGGCTGCTGGTCGAAGTGCATCCCAACCCGGATAAGGCCTGGAGCGACGGCGATCAGTCGCTGGACTTTGCCGGGTTCGACGAGATGATGGACGCGCTCGATCCCTGGATCGCACTGCGCGGGCTGGAATTGGAGCGGCGCCGGCGGGGGTTTCCGCGTCGCGAAGCGGTGGACGTGCGGCCCATGGAGGCCGTTGGATGAATTTCCCGGCCAAAGCTCTGGCGACTGCCGCGTCGGTCGCCTTGCTGATTCCGGTGTGCGGATTTGCGCCCAACGCGGCCCAGAGCCCCAGCGCAAGCGTCGGCGCGGACATCATCGTCACCGCGGCGCCGGTTTATGAGCCGCTGGCCGCGCTGCGCGGCGGGGAGCGCTTTCCCAAGGGCGCGCAGCTGTTGATGGTTCACAAGGGCAAGGCGGAGCCGCTGGTAACGGGCTTTGCGGCCGCGGCGGACGCCAACGTTTCCTTCGATGCCAAAACAGTGTTATTCGCGGGCAAGCAGGCGGCGGGCGATCCCTGGCAGATCTGGGAGTTGACGCTGGCCGACCACTCGCTGCGCAAGCTGATCGCCGGCGAGGGCGATGCGATTCGGCCCTTCTATCTGCCCGCCGGCCAGTTGGTTTATGCGCGCCGCACGCCGCGGGGTTTTCAGCTTGAAGCCGCGGGCAAGGCCGCTTCTTCGGCGCTTGCGCCGATCGATGCGGATGCGGGCGCGACGGTGCTTCCGCTTTCTTACCTGCCGGCCAGCGCCATTCCCGCGGATGTGCTGCTGGATGGGCGAATTCTGTTTGAAGCCGGTTTCCCTCTCGGCGTGGGCTCCACGCCGGAGTTGTTTCTGGTTTACTCCGACGGGAGCGGGGTCGAGTCGTACCGCTGCGATCACGGCAGGGCGCGCTGGGGCGGAAAGCAGTTGGCGTCGGGCGACGTGGTCTTTACTCATGGAGCTTCCCTGGCGCGATTCACTTCCCCGCTGGCGCACGAGGCGCCCATCGCCGTGCCGCGCGCCGAGTATGCGGGCGCGATTGCCGAGACTTCTTCCGGCGACTGGCTGGTGAGCGCGCGAGCAGCGGCCGGCGCGCATTATGCGCTCAACTTGTGGAAGCCCGGCGCCGTTGCAATGCAAACGGTGCTGGCCGAGAGCGGCGAGGATTTGGTCGAGCCGGTGCCGGTTGCGCCGCGCACGAGGCCCAAGCATCATCCCTCCGGGCTGCACGACTGGAGTTACGCCAACATGCTGGCGCTGGATGCGCGGCAATCGCGCGAGGGCGATCTCAAGGCAGCGCCGGCAGCGGTGCGGCTGGAGACGCTGGACGGCAGCGAGCACACCGTCGTTACGGGCACGGCGCCGGTCGAGGCGGACGGTTCCTTGTTTGTGAAGACGCCGGCAGACAGACCGATTCGCTTTGCATTGCTCGATGAAAAGGGCGCGGTCGTGCGCCAGGAACACGGGTGGTTCTGGATTCGCCGCGGCGAGCAGCGCTATTGCGTGGGCTGCCACACGGGACCGGAGCGGTCTTCGGAGAACCGCGTGCCGGCGGTGCTGCTGCGCACGACAACGCCGGTGGATCTCTCCGGCGCGAATGTCAACGGTGCGGCACAGCATAAATCCGCGGGAGGCAACTGAGATGGATTATCGCTTTCTTCTTTTATTTGGCGCTGTCTCCATGGCCGCCGCGCAAACCGCTCCCACGACCCCGGCTGCTTCCTCCGCCAATCCAGCGCCTGCCGCGCAAGCGGGGTCTGCCCCACCGCAGGTGGCGCACGATCCCGTGATTCGCTTTGAAGACGCCACCGACAAGGCGGGCATTGACTTTGTGCATAGCTTCGGGTCGCGGCAGTTGGGTTCGCTGCTGGAGGGAACGGGGGCAGGCTGCATCTGGTTCGACTACAACAACTCCGGCCTGGAGTCTCTTTACGTACTGAATGGACGGCCGCTCGACGACTCGATGCATCCGTATCCGCTAAAGGAGAAGCCGAATCCGCCGCCGCACAATCACCTTTATCGCAACGACGGCAACGGCCACTTTACCGACGTAACGGACAAGGCGGGCCTCAATCCCGATATGTATTCCGTGGCCGTGACCGCGGCCGACTATGACAACGACGGCTATGAAGACCTGCTGGTCACCGGCTACGGCAAGGTAATTCTCTATCACAACGACGGCAACGGCCACTTTACAGATGTGACCGCGAAGGCGGGCATCAAGGTGGATGGATGGGCCATCAGCTCCACGTGGCTGGACTATGACAAGGATGGCTGCGTCGATCTCTTCGTGGGCCGCTACGTCAAGTTCGATCCCAAGTATCGCGCTTATTACGCGGCGGACAACTATCCCGGGCCGCTCGATTACGAAGGCGAGACCAATCAGCTCTTTCATAACAACTGCGACGGAACTTTTACCGATGTGAGCGAAAAGTCCGGCATCGGCGCCTATGTCGGCCGCACCATGGGCGTGACGGCGGCGGACTTCGACAACGACGGCTGGGACGATATCTACGTCGCCAACGATCGCACGGAGAACTTTCTCTTCCATAACAAGCACGATGGAACCTTTGAAGAGATCGGCAACGATACGGGCACGGCCTTCGGGCAGAACGGCGAATCGACCTCGTCGATGGGGCCGGTGTTTGCCGACTTCGAGGGCCGCGGAGTGCTCGACCTGTGGGTCACGGATGGGCATTACAACCGGTTTCTGCGCAATACCGGGGCCCCCGCGGACGGGTCTTCGTCCGTGGGGTGGAGTACCGGCAAACAGGGCTTTGAAGACCTGGGCGCGTCCAACGGCGTCTCGCAGACCAATGCGCAATACGTAAGCTGGGGCACGGGCGTCTATGACTTCGACAACGATGGGCAGCTCGACATTCTCATCTTCCACGGCGGGTTGATTCACCTGATTCCGCAGGAGCACACGCTGTTCCGCGGACTCGGCAACGACAAGTTCGCCGACGTTTCGCGCGATGCCGGGCCGGTGATGAGCGTGCGCACCACGGCGCGCGGCGCTTGCTTCGCGGACTACGACAACGACGGCACGATGGATGCCTTTGTTGTCAATCTGGGCGGCAAGGGAACGCTGCTGCACAACGTCTCAACCGACACCGGCCACTGGATTGGCATCAAGCTGGTTGGCGCCATGCGACCCGGCGACCGGAACGATGCTCCCGGCACCAAGGCAAAGAGCAACCGCGACGGCATCGGCGCGCGCGTTGAAGTTTATGCGGCGGGCAAGCGGCAGACGGCCGAGCGCGTGGCCGGCTCGGGCTATCTTTCGCAAAACGATGAGCGCCTGCACTTCGGGCTGGGCGCCGCGACCATCATCGACAAACTGATCGTTCACTGGCCCGGCGGGCGCGAGCAAACGCTGGGGAATCTCAGCGTGGATCGCGTGCTGACGGTGGAGGAACCGAAGTGAGCGGTCGCAACCAAAGCGGAATGCGCGCCGGAGCGGCGGCAGTGTTGGCGCCGCTCGCCGGCGCGACGCTTGCGGTTGCGCTGGCGTTTCTCGCGGTTGCTTTGTTGCCCGGCTGCATCGTTCGCGCGGAGGAGCACGCGGGCGCGGCGGAGGAGGTGGATTACGCTTCGCCGCTTGAGGTTCTGCTTTCTCCGGACGGGGCGCGGCTTTATGTGCTTTGCCAGCAGAGCGAAGAGGTGCGCGTGCTGGACGCGGCCAGCTTCGCGGTGATCAAGAACATCGCTGTGGGGCGCGTGCCGCGCGGCTTTTCGCTTTCGCCCGACGGCGCGCGGCTGTTTGTGACCAACTCGTGGGACGACACGCTTTCGGTGATCGACACCGGCATGCTGGCTGTAGTGGCAACCTGGCCGGTGGGCGCGGAGCCGTCGAGCGTGGTCGAGGATCGCGCCGGCAAACGGCTGTTCGTGGCCAATCGCATCTCGAACGATGTGGCCGTGCTGGACGCGCAGACCGGCGCGGAAGAGAAGCGTCTGTTGGCAGGGCGCGGATCGAGTTATCTTACGCTCTCGCCTGACGGAAGCAGGATTTACGGAACGCATGTGTATCCGAACCCATCGCCGCATCGCACAGCGCCGGAGTCGGAGATCACGGTGATTGACGCGGCGCGCGCTGTGGTAGTGGATCGCATGCCGCTGCACGCGATTGCGGGCGTCTTTCATGCGGCTCTTTCGGCGGACGGACGCTTGGGCGCGGTGGCCGAATACCATCCCAAGAATCTTGTGCCGCTGGCGCATCTGGAGCACGGAGGAGCCTTCGAGGATACGCTCACGGTGTTTGGCGCCGACGTGGGCAAGCCGGTTGAAGTGCCGCTGGATGAGCTGGAGCGCTACGCAGCGCAGCCCTTCGGCGTGGCCATTGCGCCGGACAAATCGCGCATCTACGTCACCTGCGGCGGCTCGGAGATGGTGACGGTGATCGATGCGCCGCGGCTGCTGCGCTTCATTCATGCGCACCCGGCGCCGTTCGTGCGGGACCTCTCGGCCAGCGCCAACTATGTGGTGGCGCGCATTGCGGTCGGACACAATCCGCGCGGCTTGACGCTGACGCGCGACGGCCGCAGGCTCTTTGTGGCCAACCGGCTTGACGATACCATCAGCGTGATCGACACGCGTACCGATCGCGTGGCTTCGACCATCCAGCTTGCCGGGCCAAAGACGGTTTCGATACTGCGCCGTGGGGAGCAGACCTTCTATACCGCGCGCCAGTCTTTTCAAGGCCAGATTGGCTGCGCCAGTTGCCACATCGACTCCACTTTCGACGGCCTCACGTGGGACCTGGAGCCGGACGGATTTGGACGCGACATCGTGGACAACAAAATGCTCGAGGGCGTCAAAGGCACCGAGCCCTACAAGTGGAACGGCGGGAATCCCAATCTCCCCACCGAGTGCGGGCCGCGGACGGAGAAGTACTTCTGGCGCTCGGAGCAGTTCGACGACCTCACATTGACGGACCTGGTGGTTTACGTGCGCAGTTTGCAGCCGCGGCCCAACCGCTGGAAGCTCCCTGGCCGCGAAATGACGCCCGCCCAGGAACGCGGACTGGCGCTGTTCACGCGCGATGTGGACAAGTTTGGCAAGCCGATTCCCGAGACCAACCGCTGCTCTTTCTGCCACAGCGGCCCCAAGGGCACCAACCAGAAGATCTTCGATGTGGGAACGCAAAAGCCCACCGACAATTCCGGGCTTTTGAAGTCGGCGCCGCTGACCGCCATTGCGCTCACAGCGCCTTACCTGCACGACGGCTCGGCGCGCACGCTGGAAGAGATTTGGACCGTCTACAACCCGGAAGACAAGCACGGCCGCACCAACGATTTGACCAAGGATGAACTCAACGACCTGATCGAGTATTTGAGGACGCGATGAAGAAGTTGTGCATCATCGTATTGCTTCTGGCCGCGGGAATGACCGCGAATGCCGCGGCCGCGGCGGCACCGCAGGCGCCCGCGATGCCGCGCTTCCGCTTTGAGAACTTCACCACCGCCAACGGCCTGCCCGACGATCACGTGTACTCGGTGCTGGTGGATGGAGACCGCATCTGGGCAGGCACGGACAATGGGCTCGGACTTTACGAGAACGGCAAGTGGAAGACCTATACCACCAAGGACGGGCTGGCGCATCGCGCCGTGCTTTCGCTGGCGCTGGACAAGCGCACGGGCGACGTTTGGGCGGGCACCATGGCGGGGTTGAGCCGCGTCTCGGGCGGGCGCATCGACACCTACACGCAGTTGAACTCCGGCCTCTCGAACGATGTGGTTTACAGCGTGTCGGTGGAGGGCGAGAACGTGTGGGTGGCCACGGCAGCCGGCGCCTGCCGCTTCAATATCCGCACCGGCCAGTGGACGCTCTACAACGAGCGCAACACGCCCATGATCGAGATCTGGACTTACGGCGTATCGGCAACGCCCACCAAGGTTTACTACGCCGTGTGGGGCAGCGGCGTGCTTGAATACGACCAGAGGACCGGCCGCTGGGACAAGTACGAAGATCCGGACGGCGAGAACGAGATCGTGCTCTTCAAGGATCAGGGGCTGATCCACGAGATTGTCACGTCGGTCAGTTATGTGGACAATATACTTTGGGCGGCCACGTACTTCGGCGCCAGCCGGTACGATGGGCGCTACTGGCACAACTTTCTGACCAAAGATAGCGGACTTCCCTCGAACTTCATCAACTTTAACAAGGGCGTGGACGCCAACCGCGCCTGGTTCTGCACCGACAAGGGGCTGGCCTACTATGACGGCGTCAACTGGGCCGTCTATCGCCCCTCGCTGAAAGACGGCAAGCCGGAGATGACGGTGCGCGACGCCGGGGGCAAGGTAACGCCCATCGCCGTCACCACCGCGCCGGCCCACAACTACGTTCTCGGCATCGACTTTCAAGGCGACGATATCTGGGTCGCCACCGCCAAGGGTTTAAGCCACGGAATTCGCCAGAAACAGTAAGTACAAAAGGAGAAATACCATCATGAATGCATTTGCGGAGATTCTGGAAGCCATCGCGCACGCGCCCATCGAAAAGCGCGCCATGACCAATCACAACGTTCTCAACGAGGCCTACGCCTATGCCAAGCCCAGTTCGTTCTCGCGCGGTATGAGGATCGATCTGGGGAGCGTCTGCATCCTGCTGATCTCGGGCACGGCCTCCATCGACGAGAACGGCAAGACTGTTCACATCGGCGATTTTCCCGCCCAGCTTCGGCGCACCTTCGACAACATCACTGGGCTGCTGGAGAGCGAGGGCTGCACCTGGCACGACGTGGTGCGCACCACGTGCTACCTGCGCGACATCGACCGCGATTACGATGTCTTCAATGCAGGGCGCACGGCCTTCTTCCAGGAGCAGGGGCTCGATCCGCTGCCCGCGTCCACGGGAATCGAGGCCCATCTTTGCCGCCCCGAGCTGCTGATTGAGATCGAGGCCATCGCCATGTTCCGCACGGATAGGACAAGCGGCAAGAAGGAGTAGCAGCATGCGCAGGGGATGGTTGCCGGTTGCCGGTTGCGCGCTGGCCTTGGCCTGCGCGGCGCAGCTTGCCGCGCAGTATGCGGGCCAGGACTCAAAGCAGGATACGCTCCAGGCCGAGGTCGACAAGGCGAGTCTCGTTAAAGTCACGGGCAAGGGAACGTGCGAGTGCGGCGCGCATCCGTCCGGACCGCCCAGGGACCGCATGGTCGCGCCCTACGCGGGCGAACCAACGGACATGAGTCCCTACGAGAAGTTTGCTGCGCCCTACGACCTCAACTATACGCATCCCAATATCTATTCCGGCGCGGGGCGCGACCTTCCCGAGCCGAAGAATCTGACCGAGGTGCGCATAGGCTTCTTCGGGCCCATCGAACATAACCCGGAATCGGTCTTTGGATTGCGCATGCTGCACGGCGCACAACTGGCTGTGGAAGAGGCGAACGCCCGCGGCGGCTATGGGGGCAAGCCCTTCCGGCTGATGCTGCACAACGACTACGACAACTGGCAGGCGAAGGCGGTTTACGGCGACGACCGGCCCACCGACCCCACCATCTGGGGCTCGGCCTCGAATGAAGCCGTAAAGATGATCTACGACGATCGGGACTGGGCGATCTTCGGTTCCATCAGTTCCGAATCCACGCATATTGTGCTGCGCGTGGCCCTGCGCGCCGAGATTCCCATCGTGAACTGCGCCTCCACCGATCCGACGATTCCAGAAACTTACATTCCGTGGTTCTTCACCGACCTGCAGGACGACCGCGTGCAGAGCTTCACGCTGGCGCGCCGGATCTTCACGGAACTCGGCCTCAAGCGTCCCGGAATTCTGCGCGTGAACAATCGTTATGGTCGGCTGGGCGTCCCCAAGTTCCGCGACGCCTCGCGACGGCTGGGGCATCCCGTGGTCATCGAACAGAAGTTTCTGCCCGGCGATACGGACTTTACGCGCCAGCTCCGCGTTATTCGCTCCTCGCGCGCCGACGCCATCGTGCTTTGGGCAGACGAGAAGGATGCTGCGCTGATTCTGAAGCAGATGCGCGACCTGGGCATGAAGCAGCGCGTCTTCGGTTCCTATCGCACGCTGGGACCCGAACTGCTGGCCGGGGCGGGAGATGCCGCCGAGGGCTTCGAGGCCGTTTTTCCCTACGATCCCAGCCGCAGCGATCCAAAGTGGCTGGACTTCAACCGCCGTTTCGAAGCCCGCTTCAACGAGAAGCCGGAGCAGTTCGCCTCGCTGGCCTATGACGCCATGAACGCGCTGCTCGACTCCATCTGCAAAGCGGGGCTGAATCGCGCCCGCATTCACGACGCGCTGGCCAATATCGAGCAGTACGACGGCGTGACCGGGCACATGGTCTTCGATCCCAACCAGAAGAATGTGGCGCCCATGTACCTGGGCGCGGTGCATAACGGCGCCATCACCTACCGGGTTGCGACCATGGAGAAACAGCCGCCGCCGGAGAAGCCGGAAGCCCCGCCGGCGCCGCCCGCCGCGCTACTTCCGCCGGCAAATGGGGTGCCCCAGGTCTCGCTTCCGAGACCTGGGACGTTGCCCTACGCGCGCGTGGGCGAGGATGGTGTGGACTATGCCGGGCCGCATCGGGCCGACGTGCCGGCAGGGCCGGTGAACATCGTCCTTTTCGGGCCGAAGGCGGGCGAAGTTGCCGAGTCGCCGGAGATGCGGGCGGCGCTGGCGGCCGCAGCGGCAAAAGGCCGGGCGTGGCGCTTGTTGCCGGTCGAGAGCGATCAGAATTGGGGAGCGGCGTCAACAGGGCTGGTTCATGCGCTGATGGACGAGCACCCGCTGGCGATCCTGGCCCTGGACCGCGCCTCGAGCCACTTGGCCGAGCAGTTGGCGCTCAAGGCTTTTGTGCCGGTGTTGGCGCTGAGCGGCGACAAGTCGCTGACCTCAACCAACATTCCGTGGATCTTCCGCATGCCGGCGGAAACAAGGCCGGCTGTGGCGCTGCGCCTGCTGGAAGCAGCTGCCGGCCTCAGCGGAGCCAATCCCGAGCGGCTGAGGAACGCGCTGGCCTCGGGGGATTCGGTCTCTGGAGTCGCCTTCCTGCCCACCGGCGAGCCGCGCGGGCAGTGAGTCATCCAGGCCGGCTTGCGCGCCGGGCCTTTGCCGGCAGGTTACTTCCACCCAATAGGTCATAGCTCGGGGCGGACACGCACGATTCCGGGCAGTCGAATGCCTGCCGCGGCTGCTCAGTTATACTTGCACCTGCAATTGCCCTGGGATATTTTTCAAGATGGAGCCTGCTGAAGGAGGCGAATGACAAAGACAAGGATGCTGGTTTTTGGCCGCATGGGCCAGGTGGGATGGGAGTTACGCCACAAGCTGGCCTGTCTGGGCCAGGTGGCTGCGGTCGATTATCCTGAGATCGATTTCACCCGGCCCGAGTCGATTCGCGAGGCGGTGCGCGCGGCCGAGCCCGCGGTCATCGTAAATGCCGCCGCTTATACCGCGGTGGATAAGGCGGAAACCGAGCCCGCGCTGGCTTATGCCATCAACGCCGCTGCGCCGGGCGTGCTGGCTGAGGAAGCCAGGCGGCTGGGCAGCATTCTGGTGCATTACTCGACGGATTATGTCTTCGACGGCACAAAGCAGGGCGCCTATCTTGAAAGCGACTCATCCAACCCGCTGAATGTTTATGGCAAGACGAAGCTGGCGGGCGATGAAGCTATCCAGTCGGTGGGTGGAGATTACCTCATCCTGCGAACCAGCTGGGTTTATGGAGCGCGCGGGAGTAACTTTCTGCTGACGATGCTGCGCCTGGCCAGGGAACGCGCGGAGCTGCGGATCGTGGACGATCAGACCGGCGCGCCGACCACCAGCGAATGCATAGCTCAAGCTACCGCCAACCTGCTGGCGCAACTGCTGGCTCCCCAGGGCGGCGGACTCCAGGGACGCAGCGGCATCTACAACCTGACCAATGCGGGAGAAACCACCTGGTTTGGATTTGCCAAGGCCTTTCTGAGCAAGCCGTCAGGAGTTACTGGAGCCATTGCGCCCAGGCTGATTCCCATAACGACCGCCGAGTTTCCCCGGCCCGCCCGGCGTCCGGCTAACTCATGCTTGTCGAGCCGGCGCGTGGAAGAGACATTTGGGGTGCGGATGCCGCACTGGGAGGACGCACTTTCTCTGGTTCTGGAGACGCTGGCGCAAGGAGGCTAGGCGGCAAGCGCCCCTGGTTGAACCCCGGCCCGCTTGCGGGACTCGGGGCCGCTGCGGCTGCCGGGGCTTCCGTTTCTTGACGCCCGCCCCGCGACTCTGCTCTACTCGAAGCAACGTTATGCGCCCATCTGGAGCCAACACGGTGCTTTTCCCGGCCCTGCCTGCCGTTGCGCCCCTTCCCTTCATGCGAATTACCAGCCCCAGTGCGCGCGCGGGAAATGGAGCCTGACCAAAGGGAGATTTCGAGTTTTGTACGACCCAGGCCACCACCCGCAAGCGCGGCTGGTGGTTTTTTCATCTTGCAACGCTCTTTCACGCAGTCCCTTATTCGCTCAGTTAAGGAGAAACTCTCTTGGAATCCGTCACCCTCACCAGCATCGAGGCCGCCCGCGGCCGCATCGGCGAATCGATCTACGTCTCGCCCTGCCAGCTCTCCCACGATCTCTCCGAGCTCACGGGCCTGCCGCTGCATCTGAAGCTTGAGAACCTGCAACGCACAGGCTCCTACAAGGAGCGCGGCGCGCTCAACAAGCTGCTCACGCTGAGTGAAGCGGAGCGTAAGCGCGGCGTCATCACGGCCAGCGCGGGCAACCACGCGCAAGGCGTTGCTTTCCATGCGGCGTCTCTCGGAATCCGAGCGCAGATCGTCATGCCGCTGGCCACGCCTCAGATCAAGGTCGCCGCCACGCGCGGCTTTGGGGCCGAGGTGATTCTCCACGGCGCCAGCTACGACGAGGCCTGCGACGAGGCCCTGCGGCGGCGCGCGGAAGACGGCCGCATCTTTGTTCATCCCTTCGACGATGCTGAAGTCATCTCCGGCCAGGGGACCATCGGCCTGGAGCTGCTCGAACAGGTTCCGGAGATCGAAGCCGTGGTGGTTCCCGTCGGCGGCGGAGGGCTGATCGCCGGCATCGGCTGCGTTCTGAAAGAAACCGATCCCAGAATTCGCGTCATCGGCGTCCAGCCGGAGAAGCTGCCTTCCATGCTGCGCGCCCGCGAGGCCGGGGAGCCGGTCACCATCGCCGCCCAGGCCACGGTGGCCGACGGCATCGCCGTTCGCCGCGCCGGCGACCTGACCCTGCCGCTGGTCAACCGCTACGTGGACGAGATCGTCACTGTCGACGATGAGGAGATCGCCAGCGCCATTCTCCTGCTTCTGGAGCAGGAAAAAACCTTGGCTGAAGGCGCAGGCGCAGCCGCTCTGGCCGCGGTGGTCCAGTCCAAGACCAATCTCCGCCATCGCCGCACCGTCGTTCTGGTCAGCGGCGGCAACATCGACGTCACCCTGCTGGCCAAGATCATCGAGCGCGGCCTGGTGAAGGACGGACGCCTGCTGCGCATCCGCGTATACCTCCAGGACCGCCCCGGCGCTCTGCACGCACTCACCCAGATCCTGGCCAGCCAGCGCGCCAACATCGTTGAAACCCATCACAATCGCGCCTACTACGGCGTCAGCCTGAGCGAAACCGCCATCGACGTGACCCTCGAAACCCGCGGCGCATCCCACATCGCCGCCATCAGCCATGTCTTGCGCGAGGCCGGTTTCCACTTCGAGCGCATCCAGTAGGAGCACCCTGTACACACGCAGATTCGACAGAGCCGCCGGCCGTGCCGGCGCGAGGCCAGGATGGTCCTGGCTGTCGCCGTATTGAATGGGCCGGAGCCCTACTTCCCGTCGCCGGCGCCGGAGTCGTCTTCATCGGCTCCGGGCACGTTCAAGTGATAAAGCGGCAGCAGGAGCAACCCGATCAGGAAGCCGAGAACCAAAAAGTAGAGCGTCACTCCAGCCCCGAGCACGATGCTCGCCTGCGTCCCACCGGAGCCTGAAGCGCATCTCGAGATCGACAGCGAAACGGTTCTGAATGCGGAGACGACCTGCTGAAACTGCACCAGGGTCGCTCCGGCAACCAATTTGCCCAATGTATCCACGGACTGTTTCAGCAACGTCGAGCCTGACGCGCCATCCTTCGCGGGGGTTGCAGGCGCGGGCGCGGCAGGCGGATTCGCGCCGCCCCCGGCCGCCGCTCCCCCGCCCGCTCCGGCATTTGAATTCGCCGGGGAATCGCTCATCGGATAACCGAAAAGCAATCCGAAGGTGAATCCCGTTCCCAGACAGCCGCCCGCGGCCAGCAGCACCGCCGGCCAGTTCCATGTGGCGGCGGCGACAAAGAACGCGCCAGCAACGATCGCGAAGAAGCCAAAGAAACCGACGAAGACCCCGAGGTTCTCCTTGACGGGAGCCTTTCCTTTTACCGTAGTCCACCAGGTCAGAGCGATCAGCACCGCCGACGTGATGGCAGCCGAGAGGATCCTGAACAGGTCGCTGTTAACAAAAGGCTGGGGCGCACTCTGGACTGCGCCCGCCAACGAGATAAGACTCACCATACTGGGCATGTGACCTCCGCTTGAATTGACTTGTTCACGATATTAACGCGGAGAAGTCCGGCCTTTCCAATACTTTCCTTGGGTAGCCAGGTCAGCCGCCATTCCTCCCGGAAGCGCATTTTGCTATACTCGTAGAGTTCACCACAGTGCGGAGGTGGCGAAATTGGCAGACGCACCAGCTTGAGGTGCTGGCGCCCAAAAGGCATAGGGGTTCAAGTCCCCTCTTCCGCACCAAAGAGTCTTTTGTCCGCAACCATCGGACAGACACGGAAAGCAGCTCAGGAAAATGCAGATTGCCCTAGTTCTCGTCATCGTCCTGCACGTAATCGTGTGCCTCTTCTTGATCGGCGTCGTCCTCCTCCAGCAGGGCCGCTCGGCCGACCTGGCGGGCGCATTCGGCGGCCAGGGTTCGCAGACTGCCTTCGGCCCGCGCGCGGCAGCCAACGTCCTTACCCGGCTTACCACCTGGTCCGCGGTCCTATTCATGTGTACATCCATCACTCTGACCGTGCTGTACGTGCGCACCGCCAACAGCTCGCACTCGGTGTTTGAACGCGTCAAGCCCGCGCCGGCCTCCGCGCCCGCCAAACCCGGCAAGTAGACCACGAAGTTTCCTCCGCCCAGATTTGCGTACAAAAACGGCAGGCCACACGGTCTGCCGTTTTTGCGTTTGCGCACACTCCATGGAAGATTCTTGAAGATTTCTCTTGACAATAATATCTGACAGATATATCTTGCAGCTATATGAGCCACAACCGCACCGCCTACGTGATTCTTGGAATGCTTTCGATTGCGCCGCAGGGCTCCGGCTACGAGCTGCGCAAGGCGATCGAAGAGAACTTTGGCAGCTTCTGGGGCGAGAGCTATGGGCAGATATACCCCGCGCTGAAGCAGATGGCCGCCGAGGGTCTGATTGTGCCCAGCGGCTCGGCCTCCGCCGGCAAGAAGCGGCGGCAGGCGTATGCGCTGACGGAGGCCGGGCGCAACGCTCTGCGGGAGTGGCTGGCGATGCCCTTCCAGAATGATCCTCCGCGCAACGAGTTCATGCTGAAGCTCTTCTTTGGCCGCGAGGCCGCGCCGGGCGTAGCGCTCGGGCACGTCCGCGAGCTCAATGAGCGAAACCGGCGCATGCTCGCCACGTTGGAAGGGATCGAGAAGATGGCGCGCGCGCATCAGTCCCAAGACCCCAATATGCCCTACTGGATGCTCACGCTGGGGCTGGGATTGGCGATGACCCGGGCCGCGCTGGAATGGGGCGAAAAGGCTTTGGCCGAGCTGTCCGCGATGGAAGCAGCCGTCCACCGCACCGCATCCACCACAACGTTGTCATCCTGAGCAACCGGAGCGTAGCGAAGGGAGTCGAAGGACCCGCGTCTACTTGCCTCCAAAACCTCCACTGCCCAGATCGAAAGCACTTAAAGGAGAATCGCAAAATGTCAACAAACGTTCGCTCCAGCCGCAGTTCGCAGATTGTGGCATGGACTGTCGCCAGCCTGTTTGTCATCGGCTTCTTCTCTTCTCCGGTGGGAAAGTGGACCGGCCCGATCATGGGCGTATGGTTCGTGGGGACGCAAAAGCCCCGCCGCGGCTTTCTGTGGATGATGGCTTTCAGCTTCATCCCCCACCTGGTCGCCGACTGGCGCCTCTTCCTGCATACCGGTCCTGAGCGGGCGCTCGAATATGTTGCCTGGATTCTCCTGGCCACGCTGCTCGCCGTTCTGCCCTTCACCTTTCACCGGCTTACAAGTCCGCGCCTGCCGGGTTTGCTCTCCACGCTTCCCTTCCCGCTTGCGGTAACGACCATACAGATATGGTCCTTGTCCTGTCTTCCAACCAGAGCCTTTGAGTTTCTCGCAGACGATGGGGCGGCCCATCTGCCATTGCTACACGTTGTAAAGGGCATCGGAGGCGGCCCGATTCTATTGTTCATTGCCGCCGCTATCTTCCTCTCCAGCTGGTTCGCGTCGGTGGTCGTTTGGATGTGGAACCAGGAATTCCGCGTCCCAAAAAACTGGGTGGGCGCGGGCATCTTTGCCGCGATCTTCCTGGCGTCTAGCTATAAACTCTTCTCCCGGCTTCGCGGGACCGTGATGTTCGATGTCCTGCCAATCGAAGCGGCCTTTGCCTGGGCCTGCCTCGCCGCAGCCATCGTCCTCAGCATCTGGGCGCTGCTCAACCGCGGCAAGAAGAAGACCTGGGCCAGCCGGCCTGAGGCGGTTGCCCGGTTGCGAAGCCCCTTTACCGGAAACCCGTTGCATGTGGTCAGCAAAGGCCGCTGGGAAGTCTTGGTCAGCTCTTCGGGCGAGCGCTTTCCGGTCCGCAATGGCATTCCCGCCTTCCTCAAGCCCGAAGACCTGACCGGCGACAACGGCAAATACAACCATCTCTATCAGGTGATTGGCGGCTTCTACGACGACACCCAGCGCGTCTTCCTTGCTCTCAAAAGCTTTGACCGGCACGCCTATTTCGAGAGCTATATGAGCCTGCTCGAAGCCAAGCCCGGCGATTCCGTGCTCGAGACCTCCGTGGGCACAGGTCTCAACTTCAAGTATCTGCCCCGTGGCGTCAAGCTCTCCGGCCTCGATCTCTCACCTGAGATGCTGGTCAACTGCCAGTCCAACCTGCGCCGCTGGCAGATGGATGCGGATCTCTATCTGGGCAATGCCGAGAGCCTGCCCTTCGCCGATTCCAGCTTCGACGTGGTCTTTCACGTGGGCGGCATCAACTTCTTCAACGACCGCGCCAAGGCCATCCGCGAGATGATTCGCGTGGCCAAGCCGGGCAGCCTGCTGCTCATCGCCGATGAGACCGAGAAGCACGTGAAGGGCGTGTATGAAAAGGGGCTCGGCGGCCGCCTTTACAAGAATCGCAAGGAGCCGGTCAGCGCGCCCGTCGATCTGGTACCGCCCGAGATGCAGGAAACCCATCTCGAAATTGGGAGAACCGGCGAATGGTACATGCTCACCTTCCGTAAGCCGGCCGCTGGAACGTAGAATCGGAGGTACTCAAAGCCAGCGAAAGGATTCCCGCGCGACATGAACAAGCTCGAAGAGATTACCGCCCGGCGCAAGCGCGCTCATGCGCAGTTGCTGGCGGCAGGGTCGAAGGTATACGACGGCTTTCTGGCCATGGAAAAGGCGGCATATTGCGACGGCGCTCTGCCCAAGAAGCAAAAGGAGTTGATTGCCGTGGGAATCTCCGTGGTCAAGAACTGCGAATCCTGCATGCAGTGGCACGTCGAGCAGGCGGCAGCCGGCGGCGCAACCTTTGAGGAGCTGCTGGAAGCCATCGAGGTCGGCATCGAAATGGGCGGCGGCCCGGCCACGGTCTCGGCGCGCTTTGCGCTGGAAGTGATGGAGAGCCTGGGAGTGAAGCCGCGCCAGCCTTGACGGCAACCGCGCCTCGCCAACGGGAAACCCGGAACGCCGGAACGCCTATAGAATGGAAGCATGATTCTGGAGACCTTTCCCGTCGGCCCGCTCGCATGCAACTGCACCATCCTCGGCGACGAGGAGGCCGGCGAAGCCATCGTCATCGATCCCGGCGACGAGGTGGGGCGCATCCATCGCCGCCTCACCGAGCTCGGCCTCAAGCTCAAGCAGATTCTCGTCACCCACGCCCACATCGACCATGTGGGCGGAGCGCTGCGGCTCAAGCGGCTCACCGGCGCGCCCATCCTGCTGAACGAGAACGACCTGCCCCTGCTCAAGATGATGGCCATGCAGGCCGGCTGGCTGGGAGTGGCAACGCCCGAGACCGCGCCGCCCGATGCCTCGCTGACCGACGGCCTGCGCGTGGGCCTGGAACGCTACCCCGCCCAGGTGCTGCACACTCCCGGCCACACCCAGGGCTCGGTCTGCCTGCACTTTGCTCCGCTCAAAATGCTTATCGCCGGCGATACGCTCTTTGCCGGCAGCATCGGCCGCACCGACCTGCCGGGCGGAAACTCGCGGCAGATCATCGACTCCATCGAGACCCGCCTGCTGGCCCTGCCCGACGAGACCAAGGTTTTGCCCGGCCACGGCCCCGCAACCACCATCGGCCAGGAGCGCGCGGGCAATCCCTTCCTGCAGGCGCTATGACCGGAAGGCTTCAATCTCTCAACCTGTTTGTTTTCAATCTTGCGGAGAGCCGATTTCAAGCAAACCTTACGCTCGAAGCCCGGAAATGTTACTACCCTGATGCGTCTCCAGGTAGTCAACCAGGCCGGTTACTCCGGTACTGAATTCCCTCTCTGGCCCCAGCAGGCTTACGACCAGCCAGCCGGACTCGGCCATCCCGAAGAAGTGCCCCGGATGGACCCATACCCCACGCTCCAGCAGCGCCAGCACCGTCCGCTCGTCGGGCGCGAGCGCCGGAATCCGCAGCACCGCGTACCAGCCGCCCTCGACCTCCAGCCTGCGAACCGTCGGCAGCCCGCTCAACTGGCGGTCGAGTTCGGCCAGGTTGGCGGCCAGGCGTTCTTTGATCTGCTTCTGGATCGCCGCCCTTGCGCCTAGCCACGCCGGCAGCGCGCACTCGACCGGCGCATTCATGGAGAGAAACGTATCGGCAATCACCTCCAGGCGATCCAGCGCCCGGTCAGCCTCCGGGCCGGCGGCCACAATCCACGCGGCCTTCATCTGTGGTAGGCCGGCAATTTTGCTCAGCCCGCTCACCACGAAGACAGGAACTCCCTCGAGTCCGGCGGCAAAGCTCCTGGCTCCTGCAACGAATCCATAGTCCAGAAACACCTCGTCCACAATCAACGTGAGATTCCGCTCCCGGCACATCCGCGCCAGCTCCGCGGCCTCCCACGGCTTGGTGAAGTGGCCGGTGGGATTGTTGGGGTGAACCACGACGATGCCCCGCGTCTCAGGCGTGATCGCCCGGCGAAATCCCTCCGGATCGATCTGCCAGCCGTGAACGTAAACCAGTGGCGCAGCCTTCAGCCGCACATCGTCCAGCGCCGCCAGGAAGTCGAAGAGCGGATAACCCGGCTGAGCAATGACTATCTCGCTCCCCGGATCGCAGAGCAGCCGGAAAAGGTAGCTGTAAGCCTCGCTGGTGCTGGTGGTAAGCACAATCCGTTCCGGCTCAAGCGCGACTCCGTGGTCCGCATAGTACCCGCAGACCGCTTCGCGCGCGCGCCGGCTGCCCCTGGGCTGCGGATCGTAGTCCAGCGCCCGGGGATCGGCGAGCGCCGCCAGCAAATCCGGCGAATACTGAAAGCCGCAACGGGTGGGATTAGAAAGCGTCAGGTCGGCGATCGGCAGCCCGGCCTCCACGCGCAGCCGGTGAGCCCGCGCCAGCTCGCTCTCCTCCGTATTCCAGTCCGTCCTCAAAGAAAAGCGCATTCCTTCGTTCCGCCACACAAACTGAAGCCGCCCGCCCCGCCGCAGCCGGTCATGCACAATAGAAACAGGCGTCCCTTCCAACCATACACGGGCGTCCACAGGGAGGAACATTGGGTCTGCGCGCGGTTGTCTTCGACTATGGAATGGTATTGACCGGTCCGCCGGACCCTGAAGCACACGCCGCGCTGTTGCGCATTACCGGCCTGCCCCCCGCCCGCTTCGAGAGCCTCTACTGGGCCGACCGCCCCGCCTACGATGAAGGCCAGCTCACCGGCTTCGCCTTCTGGCAGAAGCTTGTCCGCGATGTCGGCCTCGCGCTCCCCCCGGACAGGATAGAGGAACTGAACCAGTGGGACGCCCGCATGTGGACCACTGAGAACCCCGCCATGCTGGCCTGGCAACTGGCGCTTAAGCAGCGCGGCCTGCTCACCGCGATCCTCTCCAACATGGGCGACAATGTGCTGGCCTGCGTGGAGCGGGAGTTCGACTGGATCCACCGCTTCGACGCGCTGCTCTGGAGCTTTCAGCTGCACATGGTCAAACCGGACCCCGCCATCTATCTCCGCGCGCTCCAGGAACTCGGCGTCCAGCCCGCGGAAGCGCTCTTCCTCGACGACAAACGGATCAACGTCGAGGCCGCGGCGGCGCTGGGCCTCCAGGCCATTCAGTTCTCCACCGTCGAGCGGCTGCGCGCCGATCTGACCGCCGCCGGGCTGGACAGTATGCTCCCGCTGCCTTGAGAGGGGCTGCCATTGCTGTGGTTTCCGCCAGACCCTACTTGCCGAGGTGGTAGGTTATCCCCAGACTCGCGTTCATTACGTCCAGACCGGGATTGACGGGCACGACAAAGCCGTTCGAAAAGTGAAAATCGCCGAACAGACCCAGGCGCAGATCGAATCGCGGCGTCAGCCTGGCCGCCACGCCTGTGGCAGACTCCAAGCTGAAGTTCACATACGTTGACTCCTGCGAGAGCACCTTTTGCGGAAAGATGAGCATCCCGCCTTTGGCGCTCAAGTAGGGCTTGACCGCCTTGTGGTCGCGCCACAGCATGCGGAAGCCGATCGGGGAAAACCCGACCCCAGGGACGATATGCCAATAGGGGCTGGTCGGCGTGCCCCAAATATCCTGTGTGAGCGGCGCGTCCAGAAGAACCACCGGCAGAAACTCCGCCGTGTAATCCATTCGCGCGCGCAGAAAGTAGCCCCAGGAATGGCGGTCGTACTCGACTCCCGCCGTGTAGAGATGGCAACCCGACCCGCTGGCGAAGATCTTGTAATGACCGTAAGACGCCAATCCCTCGGCGGTCAGGTCGGCCTCCACCGGCTGCCTGGCAGGCGGCTTCGTCTCCGCCGGAGCGTTCGCCGCCGGAGAAGTGTCCGCCGCAACCGAAGCCTCCGCTGCCGGCGGAGTATTCGCTGACAGCGCGCTTTCCGTCTCCTGGGAGCGCGCGAATTTCGGCGCGAGCAGGCAGAACGCGGCCAGAACAAAAAGTAAGTCGCAGCGAAGGCTGCCGGCAAAACCGCGCCCGCTCCGTCGCGGGGCGAAGGCGGACCCGCTAACTCGATCGAAGATCAATGACTCTCCCAGGCAGTTGGTGCGGAAAGCCCAAGCCGCAGCTACGAAAGAATGAACTGGACAATGCGCCGATATAACATGAACCCCAGGGCCGGACACGATATATTCCCGCTTGCCGGCGCCCTACCGCGGACTCCAGATACGATAGTTCCCCGACACGTGCATCAGGCTCATCAGGTAAAGCATACCATCGTAGTACCGGAATGGTCCGCTGGGGACGGGCGTCTTCCACAACTCCTCGACGAACCGGTCTTTGACCGGCTGGGTCGCGGCCAGGCTGGCCACGGCGCTGGTCGCCACCAGGCCGGTCGAGTGATCATTGGAAAGCGGCTGGCCCTCCAATGTGAACTGGTTGGCATAACTGCCGATGCCCTGGGAGAAGAAGAACGCCTGCGTCCGGTCGCTGAGTGCGCGCTCGCGCTCATCCCCCGCCCACCACGACCAATCCACCGACCAGTTGCTCTGCGTCCTCCAGGAATCGAACGCAAAAGTGCCGGCCCGCGGATTCCATTCGATGGGATGCGGCGTGCCGTCGAAGTTCGCATATTCGGGGCTCAGGCCGGTCCTGGCGTTCGCCGTCCGCGCGAAGAAGTTCCGGCTCGCTTCGGCCGCCTGCGCCCAGAAGACGCGGTCCTCGACCGGCCCCCAGCGCGCCCACAGCTCATAGAACGCAGGCAGATGATAACTCGGGTCGGTGAAATCGGCCCGGTCCTCAGCCGGCGTGAACCGGATCATCTTTGCGTCTTCGTTCACCTCGGCTCCCACGGTGCGTTCGCCGAACCTGGTTGCGCCGGTGCGCCGTTCCCGGTGGCGCATGACGGTCAGCAGCTCGTCGGCCCGCGCTTTGTAGTCGTAAATCCCTGCGCCATTGCCCCAGCGGTTGGCAGCAAAATAGAGCGCCATCGCAAAGTACTCCTCGCCGTCCGGCGCGGGCATCTCATCGTTGGGCTCCCCGCTCAGCTTGCACGACCACGAGAAGTAACCTTGCGACGGGTGCCCCGGCGAGCTTATGTACATGTAGGTCCTGGCCCAGTTCCAGAGGGCATCGAACTCCGCCTTGTGGTTGAGCTGGACGGCGATCATCATGCCGTACGACATGCCCTCGGTGCGCACGTCGTGGTTGAGAACGTCGCTCAGATAAGCCAGCGGCCCATTGCCGTTCGAGCCCGCCGCGTAGTAAACCGCCTGCGTATCCGGGTCGCCGTGGAAGAGTTGGCGGAAGGCGGCGTCGATCTTGGCATCGATCTCGGCCTGCGAGTGGCCGGCCTCGGCAAAAAGGTTCCGGTAGCGGTGCGTTGCATAAGCGCCGTGGCCATCGTCCAGCGCTGTCGGCCGCTGCGCCCGCTCAACGATCTTCGACGGCACGGTTTGTCCCACCGCAACGGCTGTGGCCAGTGTAGCGCACAGCAAAGCGAAATGGAGTTCGCTGATCATAGAAACCAGGCTCCTTCCACGCCAAGCCATCTTACCAAGCCGCCCCGATTTGGGCGAGTCTGCGCTGCCGGGCTCTGGCGCAAGCTCCGGTAGTGGTGCAGTTTGAACAATTGAACGGTTGCGTATGGCATTCCGATTGCTTACAATCATAGAACCAGGAAATTGGCT
>Ga0326728_10002759_pt1 | contig 57319 bp, 55 predicted proteins | sample MB3enrmetagenome_FD_207602 | JGI IMG/M metagenome (GOLD analysis project Ga0326728, IMG submission 207602) | Lab enriched peat soil microbial communities from McLean, Ithaca, NY, United States - MB31MN | ecosystem: Environmental > Terrestrial > Soil > Wetlands > Peat | place: USA: New York... | reverse complement strand
CCCGTCAAGGATGCTTGCCGAAAGCAACCTCGACCATAAAGCTGCCGTGGTCGGTTTCGAACGGGACCGCAAGGCGTGGCCCGTCGGCAACATGCATTATGGAGTGATTTTTACCCGCTACTATCGTCGGTATCCCGGCCTGGAGGACGGTCCCCTCCTCTGACAGGCGCCTTCTGGCGTCTCCGCAAATCATGTTGGTAAGTTCCCCGACAGCGTCCCCCACCTCATTATCCATTTTGGTAAGGACCTCGCCTAAAAGAGCCGAGGCGATTTTCATTATGCATTCCTCGGTGAAAACCAACGCCATAGAGCCTCTCGCCGAGCCCGTGATCCCGATTATTGCCGAAACGTCACCCATGGCTCGATCATCCTTTTTCAAAAAGGGTTTTCCGGGTATGGCATCGACGTTGGCCATTGTTTTCAGTACGTGTGCTGCGGCTGCAAGAAACGGATTGATGAGTTTTACGTCCATTGTCTTATCTCCGTCACTAGCTTTGTGGAATTATTTTGGCGAGTTTTTCGGCAAAAACTACCGGACTGAACGGTTTGACGATGTAATTGCTGACCTTGGCCTTGACGGCCTCGAGGATATTGTCCTTTTGGGCCTCGGCAGTAACCATCAGAAAGGGCAGCGCTTTGTACCTGTCATCAGCCCTTACCCGCTTCAGAAATTCGAGTCCGGTCATAACCGGCATGTTCCAGTCCGAAACGATCAGGTCAACCCTATTGGTTTGCAAAAGATTCAAAGCTTCCGCACCATTTTCCGCCTCGATAATTTCCTTAAACTGTAAATCTTTGAGGATGTTTCTCACGATCCGCCTCATCGTGGCGAAATCATCCACTACTATGACCGTCAAGTCTTTGTATCTCACCTGCCCGATCCTTTCATGTCAGTTGGAGAAGGCTTAGACCATATGTGTCTGCCTGGAGGTTTCAAAAGTCGCTGCCTGCGGCCTTGTACAATGACAGGCTGGTGTTCACGCGCACCCTGTTTCGCCCATCCTTTTTTGCCTGATACATAGCTTCGTCCACCCTGGCAAAGGGAATCTCCGGCTCTGCATCGTCAGCACGGACCTCGGTGACTCCCATACTGACCGTGATGCGCACTATTTCATCGAAATAGTGAAACCGGGCTTTCTCGATGCGGTGCCGGATTTTTTCCGCTACATGCTTTGCATCTCTGGCGCTGCTTCCAGGAAGGATGGCGATCAGTTCTTCGCCTCCGTAGCGGGCAAAAAAGTCGGTTTTACGCAAAGTGTTCTTAATAAGTTGCGCCGTTTCGAACAGGCATTTATCGCCTGCACGATGTCCGAATTCGTCGTTAACCCTTTTGAAATGATCTATATCAATGAGAACTAAGCTAAATATTTCCCCGTCCCGGTGATAGCGTCTCAAGCTCTCTCGAATCTGCAAGTCGTAGCCTCGCCGGTTGGTCACCTGGGTCAGCTCATCGAGCAGAACCTCCTTTTCCAGGGAATCGGCGCGTTGGCGAATCTGGATTATTTCCCGGCCATAGGTTTCCAGGTTGGTTTGCAGTTCGTCGATTTTAGCATCCGCTTCCTCAATCCTGGCTTCGTCCGCCTGGCGCTTGGCCCCGATCGCCTCCGAAATCGCAGATACCTTCGAAGAAATCCGAAAGCGGATATCTTCGAGGCTGCCCGATGAATCGCACGCCTGATTCATGTCCTCAGTATCCCGTAACAACTTATCGTTGAAATCGTTGTTTAATTGATGGGTCTCCCTGTTATGGGTCCGGCACGAAAATAGTTGCCCTTCCATCTGATACAGGTCCTTACTGAGTTCCACGAGATAATCGTTTGAGAAATCGACACTTTTTACGGCCTGATTTACCAGCGATCCTACCATACGATCCAATCGTTGGCCTAATTCACACAATAGCGTAAACGATCCGCTCTCGTCCAACTCCTTCTTGAGGTCACAAAACTCATGCTCATATTCATTCTTTACCAGCGGTCCGAGCCTATTAAGTATATTGCCCAATATCGTCCGCATCTTAGCAAAGGACTCATGATGTAAAGATGCGGAATCTTCTGATGTGTTTTGCGGAATACACCCGCAGCGAGCCTGTGAGGTTCCATAATTCCTGGCTGAGACATCATCGGCCCGATAGGGAAACAAAGAAAGGAACGCTTCTTTGCCCGAAAAAGCCTCGCAAAGATGAGCGACTGTCAATGGCCGTTTTTCCATCGAAAAGCTCTTCAGCGTGTCTATTACTATCTCAGATAATTGCTCCAAAAGCTCCATTATTCCCCCAAGTATTATGAGATGTGAAACGCAGTTTCAGGGACTAAAGGGCGCTCGTTTCGAACTTGGCAAACTTGGCAGGTCCTTGCATAAGGGACCCCGATTAACAGCTCTCCGGAAAATCGAGCAAATCCGAAATCCGCTTGGTTTCTCTTTCGGTGAGTTCAGCGGTCCACATTAGATTTTTTCGGGATTTTCACCTATCTCCTCCGCCTCACCTAACGGAACTGGCTTCCGGAAGTTCAGCTCCGTCACTTCCAAAAGCGTATCGGCATGATGGCTCAAAATATTAAGACAGAAATTTCCCGGTTAATCACCAGGAAAAGGTATGCAGCACATCGGCGATGGCTCACCGTCTCTGATATGGAATCAGCATTTACCTATTTTTTCCGAACACTTCGCGCAAAACCGGCTGCTTTTCAAATCGATTTCTTCCACGTAGGTCGATGATTTCATAACACAATCCGGATTAAGACAGTGTAAAAGGCCGAAGGTGTGGCCCAATTCATGTATGGCTTCTTTGAGGAGGCGATCTCGCAGAAGTGCTGGATTATCCGGCAAACCGTAAGATTTGTTATCCAGACGGTAGGAGCTGACAACGGCGCATCGGCCGTTTAAGCGGGCCTCACCGAATACAAAGGTGAGTACGGGAATATAGAGGTCTAGCCCGGTAACGGCCAGCACCTTCGAAGAAGCATTCGAAAGATCCTTCTCCAACCGTTCTATGATCGCAGAAGAGCAGTACTGGCGTCTGTCCAGATTAAAGAAAGCGCGGCAATCCACATCACACTGCGAAGTGTTCACCTTTGTCCGGAATCGGGCTTCGAGTTGATCGCGCAGGCGCCCTATTTGTCCGGAAAACTCGAAAGTGACCAGAAATATCATCGTCGCAACGGCTAATAGTTAAGGCAATATTTTTTGATTTTGTTGTAAACCGTTGCTCTATCGACTTCGAGCAACTGTGCGGCCTGGGAAACATTCCCCCTGGTCTTCTCCAGGGCGAGCTGAATATGGCGCTTCTCCACTTCGGCAAGGGGCAGCACATCTTCGGAAATCGGAGACGGGCGCCAGTCAACGGGGCAAGGGAGGTCATTTACGGTGATGAGCGGAGGCTTTCCCACCACCACCGCCCTCTCGATGGCGTTCTGGAGTTCCCTGACGTTTCCCGGCCATGGCTGTTGTTTGAGCCATTCCATGGTGCCGGGATCAATGCCCGTGAATGGTTTGTTCATAGCCGCGCCAAACTTGCGCACAAAATGCTGGGCCAGAAGTGGAATGTCTGAGACCCTTTCCTTGAGAGAAGGCAATTGGATGTTGAAAACGTTCAACCTGTAATAGAGGTCTTCTCTGAACGTCCCATCTTTGACCGCATCTTCAAGGTTCCTGTTGGTCGCCGAGATAATCCTGAAGTCCACGTTTACCACCTGGTTGCCGCCAAGCCGCGTAAATCGCTTCGTTTCAATTACGCGCAACAAATCCATCTGGGTCTTAAGACCAATATTGCCTATTTCGTCGAAGAAAACGGCGCCTTTGTCCGCCATTTCGAGTTTTCCTTTGCGCCGGTACTGGGCGCCGGTGAAAGCTCCTCGTTCATGACCGAAAAGTTCGCTCTCGACAAGCGTGTCGGTAAGTGCGCCGCAGTTGATGGTAATCAGGGGGAAAAACCTCCGCTTGCTGTTGAAGTGAACGGCTCTTGCCACAAGCTCCTTCCCCGTGCCTGAAGGACCCTGGATCATCACGGTGACATCGCTTTGCGCGACCGTTTGTATGACCTTGAGCATCTCCTGTATCTGCCGGCTTTCTCCAACGATCTCATCGACGGATATGAGCGAGCGGATCTCTTCCTTGAGGCTCAGGTTTTCGCGCATAAGCCGGCGCTGCACCATGGCGTTGCGAACCAGCCTGCTGAGGTCATCCGGATCGACCGGCTTGGTTATATAGTCGTAGGCGCCCTGCTTAAGGGCCTGGACCGCAGTATCCACAGAAGCGTAGGCAGTCATTATTATGATAGCGAGGTGGCTGTCTATTTCCCTGAGGCGCTGCTGAAGTTCGATGCCGTCCATTCCGGGCATCTTGATGTCGAGCAGCACGATGTCAAAACTTGATTCGCGCATTTTATCAAGAGCCTGTACTGCTCCATCCGCCGTCTCCACACGGTAGCCCTCCGGCAAGAACCAGTGCATTAAAGAATCGCGGACTGAGAGTTCATCGTCTACAATCAGCATCGATACCTGATCCGTCATCTTTTCTCAATCTCCGGAATATTCCAAAGCATTTCAACAGTGCCCGTGAAACCCCGGGCTGTCACCGAACCGAAACGACAGTACCATCCAAACTCGATTTGCTACTATCATCCTCCGGGCTTATGTGTCGTGGGAATGTAAGAATAAACGTGGTCCCCTGACCCAGTTCCGATTCCACCTCGATTTTACCATGGTGTCTCACCATGATCCCGTAGACGACTGAAAGACCCAAACCCGTGCTGTGAAGATTCTCCTTGGTCGTGAAGAACGGCTCGAAAATGCTCAAGCGGATTTCCTCGGGGATGCCCCTCCCGTTGTCAGTGACGCTCACGCGGAGTGCGTTCTCACTCAATGAGTCCCTTGTCGCAACAGTAAGGGAGCCTCCTTGATTCATCGCTTCCACGGCGTTCATGAAGAGCGCTATAAAGACCTGCAAGACCTGATTGGCGTTGCCTATGATACAAGGGTCCTCCGCCTCCAGCTTGAGCGCAGTACTAATATCATTTATTTCGAAGTAGTGGTTGGTTATCGCAAGACTCTTCTCAATGAGATTGTGGACATCAACCTTTTCCAGGACAGACTCAGAGCTCTTCGAAAAGTGGAGCAGGTTCTTAACTATATTTCCGCAACGCTTTATCTCGCTTATAGCCGAATCCAGGTATCCCAGGGTCTCTTTCTTATCTGCTTCCGTCATAGCCCCAATGACAATTTTGCGGGAAATCAGCTTGGTGTAGGTGAGAATCCCGCCAAGGGGATTGTTGATTTCATGAGCCACGGTGGCTGCCAGCTCACCCATGGAGGCCATCTTCGCAACACTTACCATCTTTTGGGAGAGTGCGGCGTTTTCGGCTTCAGCGCGCTTAAGGCTCGCCACCATGCTGTTGAACGAGCGTGCAAGGTCTGCTATTTCATCTTGGCCCTCGATTTGGATGCTGAAATCCAGATTGCCTTTTTTGACTTCTTGAGGTCCTTCGGCAAGCTTGGCAACGCGCATATGCACCATACGCATGATAAAAAGTCCGGCAAAAAGCGCAATAATCAGAATGGCGCCGATCGAGTAAAGGATCATCAGGTTGCGGGTCGCCATGATATTGCGATCCGTTTGTGCAAGGTCGAACTGGGAGTCGAGTACTCCGAGCAACTTCTCTTCGGAAGGCGGCCGGTGGCAGCCCGGCGCAGCACAGGCCGACTCGTTGCGAATTGACTTCAAGACCCCCAGGACACGGTCGCCGTTCGGGGCGGTGACAATTCGAGCCCGAACGGCTTCCGGAATGAACTCACGAGGCTTTTCCCCGTTGTGACACACGATGCACTGTTCGGCCTTGATGTCTGCCCTTTGCCCGACTTCCTGCGTATTCGGGCTGAAGACGATCTCCCCTTTTTTGTTGTAAATTCTTATAGCCGCGACTCCCGGCCCGCTGCCGATATCGTGGATCGTCTGTCCAACGTCTTCCAGACGATTGAGCAGCATACTCTGGCGCATGGACCTCAAAAGCAGTTCGTTGGTGCGTTTGGCCGAGAGGAATATTTCCTGAGTAACATTCTGCCTGTTCGCCCGAATGATGAAATAAGTCAGGGAAAAAAACACAAGCGCGTTGACAAGCAAAAGCAGGCAAAAAAGCCTGAAGGCAAGTGAATTCGAAATATTGCGCATACCCGTCCCGCACTTCGTTGAGTCAGTCTTGTCCATTCAATCGGTGTATTATAACCACTGAATCTTTAGTGGAATAGCGCCAGCAACGGCTATTGACACTCATAAAGATTTAAACAGCCTGCTAATGACACGCCGGATACGCTTTGAGACGCCGAGCATCTTCCATTCAGGTGAGAATTTGCCTCAACATTGCGAGCCTCAGATGTTAACATTATTGCACAATGGACGGCGTATTGTTTCTTCTCGACTTCGGGTGACGGACGGCCTGAAGTCCACGCGGCGCTGTCTGTCAACTTCCCTTTGATGCAGGATGGAAAATGACTATAGATGATAAGGATATTGATTTCAAGTTCTCCCGGTTAAAAGATGTCCTTACGAATATGAAAAGCTTGCTAGTCGCTTTCTCCGGGGGAGTCGACAGCACTCTTCTGCTTCGGGTCGCTCAGATGATGCTCGGCGATAACGTTTCTGCTGTGACCGCCGTGTCGGAAACCACCCCCCGGCACGAGATGGAGGATGCAAAGAGGTTTGCGGCGGAGTTCGGCGTAAAACACTTTTTGATTGAATCAGGCGAACTAAGACTAGCAGAGTTCTTAAAAAATCCGTACGACAGGTGCTACATCTGCAAAAGAAGCCGTTTTTCAGCGATTATCGATCTTGCCGAAAAGAACGGACAGGCATGCGTGGCGGATGGTTCCAACCTCGATGACCTTAGCGATTACCGTCCCGGGATGAAAGCGCTCCGCGAGCTGGAGGTGAGAAGCCCGTTGGTCGAAGCGGAGCTGACTAAAGCGGACGTCAGGCTGCTGTCAAAGCGCCTTGGACTCTTTACCTGGGACAAACCCGCATACGCCTGCCTAGCAACCCGCATTCCATACGAAACCACGATAACCGTCGAGAAGCTCAGACAGGTCGACGCCGCTGAAGATGTTATACGGTCGCTGTCAATAAGCAAGCAGGTGCGGGTCAGGCACTACGGTGACACGGCCCGTATCGAAGTTGCGCGGGAAGACATACAAAAGCTCTTCGATCCCGGCATTCGCGATCGTGTTATCAGCTTTTTCAAAGGTCTCGGGTTCACATTCGTTACCCTCGACCTGGAAGGATATCGAATGGGCAGCCTTAACCGGTCGCTCTCATCCGCCACAACCTCTCCTGGAGACCCGCCATGACAGGTAAACCTCCCAAGCTGACGATAAGGTCCAAGATATGGATAACGGATGAAGAAGGGAGGGCGGTATTCGGCGCGGGAAGACTGCGTATTCTCTACGAGATCGAGCGACACGGGTCCATTTCCGGCGCGGCCAAAGCCCTCGGCATGAGTTACCGGGCCGTATGGGGAAAGATCAAGTCAACGGAAGAACGACTGGGGCAGCCCATTTTGCAAAAGCAGACTGGCGGCGCCCATGGAGGCGGGTCAACGCTCACGCCTTTCGGAAGAACCTTCGCAGAACGATTCAGGCAATTGGACGACATGACCCGCTCCTCAGCGGACTCATTGTTTTGCAGCGTCTTCGCTTGGGACAGCGACGGGGAAAACCTCGTTTAGAACTTCCAGTTCGAAGGCAAAAAGGCCGTATCGAATCACATTCAAACAACAATAATCCTGATCGATATCGAAGATCTCACTCATGGGCTTGCCCAAAGCGTGACAGATAAGGATACGATTCACGCCGGCATGAGCGACAATCAGAATGTCTCCGCCGACGCTCCAGAGCGCTTCATAGAAAGCAGGAATGACCCTCTGCGCGCAGTCGAGGAAACTCTCTCCCGCCGGAGGGCGAAAATTTACGATGTCCCGGCCCCGATCCTCATATTCTGCCGGATACAGCCTCCGGACTTCATCGAAGGAAAGCCCTTCCCACCTGCCCAGATTCACTTCCCGAAAGCCGGACCGGACCAAGGGATCGAGGCCATGGCGCCTTGCAATGGTCCGGGCTGTGTCCACCGATCGCTGCAAATCGCTGCAATAGACGGCCTCCAACTCAATATCTTTCAACTTATCGGCCAGCATTTCAGCCTGCCAGAGGCCCTCCGCATTCAAAGGCAAGTCCGTTTGCCCTGTATACCGCTTAGCGTCTCCCTTTTGCAGCACGGCGCCGTGCCGCGCCAGGTAGATCTTTTTTTGCGCTTTTGAACATATTCGCAGACCGCTTTCGAATTTTCGGATGATTTCTTCCACGGAGACCCCTGACAAATCTTCCACCTTCTTCTTGAGCGCTTTTGCAACCTCCAGTCGCTCTTCGACGGCACTGAAGACTTCCGGTCTTCCGGCGAATTTTTTTAGCGGTCCGTCAAATCGTTCTTCAAGGCTTACGATAAACTCGCCTTTAACGAATTTGTCCGCCAGGTGCACCAGGTCCGCCTCATCGACGAGTCCCGGTCTGGACTGGATATCGGAATGCTGCGCCACCACGCAGGCAACTTGGGCATAGCCCAGTTTACCGAGAATCTCGGCCCCTGCTCGAGCGTGGTCCGCCTGGCCTTTGGCCAAATCGTGGAGCAAGCCTGCCGCAGTAACCAGGTCCATGTTGACGGAGAAACCGGCCCATCCCAGGTGAAGGGCCAGGGTCCTTGCCAGTGCGGCCACCATGCGGCAATGATCGATCGTCTTTCTCGATGCGCCATGGATGTTCAAAAGCGCCTCGCACTCACGCGCAGTAGGAACGTCTTCGCGCAGGCGGTAAGCACGCAGCTTGCTGTAATCCACCTCAGTATCACAATCCATCAGGATCGACTGATCCGCTACATCGACATCGACTGCCTGTTTATCGAATCTGCCCAGGAAAATCCTCAACCCTCCCTCGCAGTCACCCGGCAGGCCGTTAGTCAGGAGGTCTGTGGAAATGAGGGGTGGATGTCCCCGTAGACCTTCAAAACGAGGATAGACGATGGCCGCACTGCTGCTTAGGTAGGCCTCGGACAGAGCATTTATGGTTGACGGCTTGACCAGGGCGATGTCCCCCGGAAGCAGGAAAAAGGCCTCTACTTCCGGCTCAAGGCTCTCCAAACCCGCAAGAACCGATGAGAACATCCCCTTGGCGCAGTCAGGATTAAGGATTTTCCTGACCCCCAACCTGTCGAGAACCGGCGAGATCTCCTCCGCCCTGTGGCCTATGACCACTCTAACGTCGTCGATTCCCGCGAGTCGAAATCGACCGACAGCTTCTTCCATCACCGTCGATCGCCCGAGAGGCAAAAGGGGCTTGAAGTTGCCCATGCGGGACGAACATCCGGCAGCCGGGATCAGCGCTATGATTTTACGTTGTCGTTTTATCGTTTCCTCTGCAATCTCCGCATGTCCTCAGCGTCTACATGAACGGGTCATCCGGTCTTTCTCGTTTTTTCAAATGATATCACAGCCTATCTTTGATCGACGATCCTTCTTTTGCCAATGCTTCCGGGGTCGATTTGCACCTCCCGTCCAACTTCCACCGAAACTATGAGGCCTCCCTCTTTGCAGGCGTCCCGCACAGCAGGAATGGCATGGACTGCGCTGCAGGCGGCGGAGACCGCTTGCCGGCCATAGGCTCCCACTACCCGAATGCCAATGTGGAGTCGGTCCATGTGGTCGCGACGAGTTAGCATGGCACTGAAGTCAAAAATGCCGGGCAGAGGGAGGAGCGCCTCGTCGAGCTCGGCCATGCTCAGCGTCAGTGTCGATCCGATCTTTGGACTTGCCCCAATCCGATCCCTGACACGTTCCATGCTCTTCAGCACCGTCCCGCAGGGGCATTTTTCAACAATAAACCGGCTGATGTCCCCGGTCCGGTAGCGAATTAAAGGCATGCCGCGCCGGGTGAGCGTCGTGAACACAACTTCTCCCGCTTGTCCATCCTCTACCGGGATTCCCGTCACCGGGTCGATAATTTCAAAAAAGAGGTCGGCCTCCCGCAAATGATAGCCGAAAAGGGCTGAACATTGAACTCCGCCTCCATAACCCATCTCAGTCATCCCGTAATGAGTGAAGACATCGCACCCCCATATCCGGCGAACCTCACCAATGACAGCGTCGGAAACATAATCGGCGCTAAGAAGCACGTTTCCGACGAACCTTCCCCTGCCGTTCCAATTCTTTGCGAGCGCAAGGACCTGCACCGGAATCCCCACGAGCGAGTCCAGCTTCTGCTGCGCCACGGCTTGCAGGGTATTCCGGACATCGATCACCGGCCCATGCGCGATCACTTCAGCTCCAAGACGTTCGAGGCCCCTTGCCAGCAAATCCCCCACGCTTCCGGGGCGGCTTGCAGGCAGAAGTATCAGTACCCTGTCGCCCGGACGAACCAGGGTACACATACCGTGGTGGAAAAAGTCGATCGTCAGATCCTGATCGTCCCGGGTAAAATGTATTCTTTTGGGGTCCCCGGTAGTTCCCGACGTGGAGAGTGTGGCCACCCGGCTGATTTCACCCTGGGAAACGCAAAGGAACTGCAAGGGATTTAGCCGGATGTCCTCTTCGGTAGTGAAAGGAAGCAGCTCCAGGTCTTGAAGGCGGCAAAGTCCGTCTTCTCCGATATCAGCCAGACGCCTGCAGTAAAAATAGCTCTTTGCCCTTGCCCACCCGATTGTCTGGTGTAACTTTTCAAGCTGGTAGGCTTCAATCTCCCGCCGGGTCAGATTCCCTTTCCCATTGCCGATTTTTCTATGAATCCAGCTTTCCAGCGGGGTTATCTTCATAAGATTTCAATTCGGTCTCAGGGTCGATAGAAAGAGCGCCCCCGCCTGTCGGTAAGGTTATATGCGCAAAAAGGGATGAGCCTGCCATCCGGATGAAGAACGTGGAGATGACATTCCTTGAGACGATCAAGGTCAAGCGTCCATGCGTCTTGAAAAGCCATGCCGGAGATGCAGAAAGAATGCGTTCGCAGGCGTTTTACAAACGTATCCCACCCCCCAAGGCCCGGCGCTTCCGCAGGCGAGCAGCACGGACTCGCGGGTAAGGCCCAGTAGTTCTTTTGGAACTGCCGGGCCCTGGAGACTCCCGACTCCGCGCTTTGAGCACCGCAACAGGAATTCTCTGGATCGTGCACTGTCCAGGGCTTTAGTTCCTCTCCAGGCATGAGCACAAAATTTGCGTGAAACGAGCAGTGACTGTGCTCGGCACCTGGCGGCCTGAAATGCTCTTTCTTGATCGCGCCGGCAGTCTGCCTTTCGATTTCGGAGATTACTTCAGGGATCGTCACGCGAGGCTGATCCGGAGACAGCCCGGAGTACCTGCCAAAGTAGCATACCGGTTGAAAGTGCACACCCCGGACTCCGGGTATTCGGGCTTTTGCGTATTCGATGATGGAGCCGATCAGATCGAGGTTGACGCCTGGAACCAAGGTCGGCACCAGGACCACCCCCAGGTCGTGTTCCAGACAATTGGCTACGGCCTGATCCTTCTCGCGCGCCAGAGGACGCCCCCGGAGCCGGACCAAAACGTCATTTTTAAGACCGTCAAACTGCAAGAACACACACGACAGCCCGGCATCTTTGAGCTTTTTCACATATGAAGGATCCCGGGCCAGTCGCAACCCGTTGGTATTGAGCTGCAAAAAGCCAAATCCCACTGAACGCCCAAGAGCTATTATTTCCGGGAGGTCTTCACGCACGGTGGGTTCCCCTCCGGAGATCTGCACATTGCATGGGCCACAGGCGCGCATAAGGCGCTCGTACATCGACACGATCGAGCTCAAATCCGGATCGGCCTGATTGTCGCTTCCCGAATTCGCGAAACAGACTGGACACTTCAGATCGCATCGGCTGGTGACTTCCAGCAGGGTGCAACAGGTCTGCTGCCGATGATCTGAGCAAAGCCCGCAGTCCCAGGGGCACCCTCTCTGAGTTGTGGTTTGAAGGGTGGCCGGGCGCTCGGGCCTCTTCGGCCGGCTCCAGGAATCATATGAAGGATCTCCGCGCCAGATGAGCGCCTGGAAGAAGCCGTGCTTCGGACACCTTTTCCCGAGAAGCACTTCTTCACCGTCGGCAATCCGCCACGCCGGAATTCGCGACATGCACTCCGGACAAATGCTCTCGGTGGCCGATAGCAGCACTCTTTGTCTCATTCCCTGCCCTCTGAAAGGTTGTATCCGTTCTCGGAGAGCAGGCCCTTGACCTTTTCATAGACGCCAATGACGATCGCAGGACAGCGAGTGGTCTTTCCGGCAGGATCGTCACCAAGGATGGCATCACAGCGGATCCCCCCGAACTTTTTGCCGTATTCGTCCGAAAACCATTCCACCAGTTCGTTTATCATCAGATTGAGCCGATCGTCTTCCTCTTCATCCGGAGCGCCTCGTCCGGCATAAAGTCCAAGCAGACATGCCCCTCCTGTCAACGATCCGCAGACGTCGCCCGAAAATCCGAGTCCGCCGGCCAGCCCCTCCATCGCCCGAATGAGGTCGAGATTACTCTTACTCTGAGCCTCAAGACCCATGGAGAGCAGAATCTGGCTACAGTGAAATCCCTGCTGCGCCAGTTGGAGCATTCGTATCGTTTCATCTGTCACCGATTCATTCCTTCTTTGATTTTTTTGCAACAGCCAGAAAGTAGCCGGGGTTTGCCGAGGATGCCCCATAATGGATTTCCCCGGCCTGTTCCATCCCGTCAGCGCTCCGGGCCCCTGGCCAAAATGCTTCGAGGGAGCCGTGGGAAAAAATCAGCCGGGCGGCAAATTCTTTTAGCGCCCGCGTGTGATCCTCCCAAAAAGCGACGGAGAATCCTCCACCCTCGAGTTTTTCTATCCATTCCCGAATCATGATCACCCCGGTCAGACGGCATCCGGCGGGAGACTTTATTTTCGCTCCGGCGTGCCGGTCCTGCATGAAGAGATCGTGGACCAGCAACGACCCTCCAGGCTTCAACACTCTTGAACACTCATTCAGCGCCTTATCGAGGTTTCCCATCAGCGAGAGGCTGCACTCAGCCAGAACGGCGTCCATCACTGCATCGCTGAAAGGCAGGCAAAGCCCCGACGCTCGAACAAAAAGAATGCCGGGGACTTCTCGGCGCCTTTCGGCTGAAGGTATGCTCGAAAGGTCGATTCCAATTGCTCGAAGCGCGCAGCTATCGTTCAGATAGCGCACAGCGGCTCCTGCGCCGCACCCTATGTCAAGTACCACGGAACCCGGACGCAAACCCGATAAAGCCACAGCTCTTCGCGTTAATTCGAGTCCGCCGGGCCTGACCGGATCATCCTCCCGAGGGCGAAGGGCGGGATCTTCATAAATGCGGTTCGGTTCCGAGGAGATCATTTGTCCTCCAACAGCTTCTCCACTTCGGCCATTTTCCCCACCGCGAGATCCTCAGATACGAACACCTGCCCACAGCGGGGACACCGCAGAAGGTCTACGGGAAACATGCTCCCGAGATAACCGACGTTGACTTTACCGACCTCGAGAGGAAACTCGCATTTTGTGCACAGCCACTCGGTTTCTGCGGGCACAGCATCCTTTTTTGTCACGATTCCGTTTCCTCGGAGATTTCCATCCTGTGGCTGTACGCGTTGTGAATGACAAATTCACCCTCGCGGGGAGTGTACTCCACCCAGTAGGTGACAGCGGCAGGCTTATAGTGGGCCAGAAAATGACCGGTTCGCCGGTTGAGAAGTCTATTCCCGCTCCTTTCGGCGAAATCGATCACCTGCTGTATGTCGGAGTCAAGAATCTGCCTTTGTTCCAGAAGCTCTCTAAGTTCGTCGGAAATACTCAGCCGTATCATTTCACGGTCTTCCTTCCCTGCCGGGACTTCTCCCCAGAGGTCTTCGAGCAGGGTATTTTTCAGCCGAACCCTGTTTTCGTGTCTTAACGAGTAGCCCGGACCTCGCCGCTGCGCCGCCTCGTCTATAGACGACCCTAACACGAGGTCAAGCAAATGCAGCGTCCGCTTGCCTCTGGACGCAAGATAATCTCGGCACATGGCGCAGTATGCAAGATAGTCGGATTGACTCTGTTTGATGCGTTTGTTGATGCACTCTTTGGCAAGTTCGGGATTGGCGAAAAACATGAGGCCACCGTAGCCGCAACATTCCGTCCTCTCACGGCTCAAGGGGAGTTCTTCTATCTCGAAGCCCGCTCGACAGAGGATGTTGCGGACGCTTTCATGGATTCTCTTTTCATGCCTGGTGCTGCATGCATCGTGGACGGCAACGGTCCCATAGTGTTCCGCCGGGTGCAGCGACTTATCCGGCAAACCCAGGTTGTCCAGAACTTCCCAAAGGGAAATCACGGAGGCCTCGGGAAAATGTGTCTTGAAAATCTCATAACAGGTGGAGCATGCGACGATCATCTCGGGTGCGCCCATTTCCTGCCAAAGCGCCCTGATATCGTCAAGGAAAGAGGAAAAGAGATCCACTCGACCAGCCCAGTCAGCAGGGGCGCCGCAGCATCGCAGCATTAACCCGACTCCGCCTGAGAGTTTTTGGCACAGGAGGCTGTAGGTCTTTCTAACCTGCTCCGGGGCCGAAGCGCTAAGCTGGCAGCCGGGGAAAAAAAGCCTTGCGCAGGTTTCGGTCCCGGGTTGGCGGCGGACGAGGGCGCAGCTTTCGCCGTTGCTGAAAATCATGTCCCGAATGGGAAAGTCATGGGCCGAGGGCGGCATTTTCCCCCGGCTCACCATTATTTCCCGGGCTTTCTTGCAAACCAGCCCCATGTTAAGATCTTCGGGACATACTTCCTGGCAAAGACCGCACAGGCTGCAGGAATTGATGAGCTTATTCGCGTGGCGGTGGCCCATAACGATAGACAGGTTATTGTATACCTGCCGAATATATTTTCTCGGATAGCTTCCGAAACTGTTGAGGTACTCACAGACTTTTACACACTCCAGACACTGACACTGGATGCATCTTCTTGCTTCGAGGATAGCCTCCTGCGCCGAATAGCCGCCGGTTTCATCCGCCATAGGTGTTGCCGGCGCGGGTTCGATTCCTTCAGTGCCTGTAAAGAGGCGTGTCTCGCAGGCTCCCTCACCGGTGCGGGATGCCGTCAGAGAAACGTTCTGGACGTACCTGTCGATGGAAATGGCGGCCTTTCTACCGTCGGCGATTGATTCGATCGGCGAACGATGTTCATGCGAACGGCGAACGGAGCCGCCTGCAAACACCTTCGGTTTCGTCGTGGCGAGTGTGGCTGGGTTTATCGGACCAAGTCCAAGGACCAGTGTCCCCGCATTCCCATATCCCTTTGTTTCCGAGTCAGTTTCATCGCCCGGGGCCAGATATACGGCGTCAAACTCCTCGCATATCCGGTCAAGCGATATGTCCTCTCCCACCGCTATGTTGGTCCGGATGGTCACGCCTACTTTTTCCAGGGCCCTCAAATCAGCTTCAATTACATTCTCGGGCAGATCCGTCTCCGAGAAGCGGAACAAAGACCCTCCCGGCCTGGCTTCCCTTTCGAATACCTCAACCGAATATCCTTTCCTTGCCAAATCGAAGGCAGCGGCCAGACCGCTCAGCCCTCCCCCAACCACGGCAACCCGTTTATCTTTTTTGGCCGGAGCGATGGCGGCGTCCTTGAATTCACCGGCCCAGTCCAGGCAGGATTTCTCAAGGTCTCTTATTGAGACCGCCGCTCCAACCTCGCCTCGTTTACAGACGGCCTGACAGGGCTGGTCGCAGATGCGGCTGATGATTCCCGGAAATGGGACCGTTTTCTTGTAAATCTTTGCGGCCGAGGCAAAGTCCCCTTTGGCTATTGCGGCGGCCATCGCCCGGGCGTCCACATGAACCGGGCAGGCTGCGGCACAGGCAGGGGGTTGTTCCTGGATGCACTTGGCTTCAAGCTTGCCCAGTTCTTCCTGTTCCACTCTATTAGTCCACCGCTCAGTGCTATGCCAACGCTACCTGATAGCAGCCAACACCTTCTCGGGCAGCGCGGGCAGTTTGGTGACGCGAGCCCCGCAAGCATTGTAGATCGCATTGACAACACAGGCATGAGGAGAGGTCAGCGGAAGCTCTCCCACGCCGGCCGCTCCAAATGGACCGTCTGCTCTAGGGGTTTCCACGTAATAAATTTTGAAGTTATCGGGGATATCCTTCGCATACGGGAGACCGCATGCAACCAACGATGTATGCTTCTTGAGGTCCTCGAAGTCCTCCGAGAGAGCGAGTCCGATGCCCTGGGCAATACCGCCGTAGATCTGGCCGTCCACAACGAGCTTATTGTTTATCTTGCCGACGTCTGCAACTATCGTAAAGCCTTCGACGACTACTTTGCCGGTCTTTGTATCCACGGCCACTTCGCTCATGAATACCCCATACATGTAAACGCCGAAAGGCCTACCTTGGGCGTTTTCGTCGCAGGCCGTACACATGGAGGCGGCCCACTTCCCGGCGTAGCGGAGGGGAATGTTTTCCGCCACCATCTCTTCATAGGTGCGATAGCCGCCGCCGGGTTTTTTCATAGCCGCAAGAAGCAATTCGCAACCCGCTTTGATGGCGTTGCCGGTCACGAACTGCTGGCGGCTGCCGCCCGATGGGCCGCTGTTGGGAGTTGTCGCCGTATCGTTCAAGACCAGTTTGATTTTCTCCGGCGCTATCCTTAGGGGGCGCAGAGCTTCGTGCGTAGTTCCCAGCGCTCCCATGTCGGCGCCCTGGCCGTGGTCCTCCCAACTGGAATACAAGGTGACGCCTTCCTTCGTCAGCTCGACTGCCACCTCAGAACCGTCGGGACCGTCAAGGCCGCAGCCGTAGATGCCTATAGAGACCCCAACACCCTTTTTGATTCCGTTCCCGGACGCAGCCTTGGCTTTTTCCTTTGCTTTCAGGTAAAGCGGGCGCATCTTGTCGATCATTTCCTTGAAGCTGAAGACTTCAGGCTCCTGGCCTGTCGGTGTTGTATCTCCCGGTTTGTATGCGTTCAGTGCGCGCAGCTCCAGAGGGTCCATGCCTATCTTCTCCGCCAGTTCGTCCATAAGCACCTCGCTGGCTAGAAAGCTCTGGGGGGAGCCGTAAGAACGGAAGGCTGAACCCCATGCATGGTTGGTACAAACCGTGCGGCCGCGGCCCCGGATATTGGGAATCCCATAACCTGCGCCCATGAACTGCGCCCCGCGCAGCGTGAGAAGGTCTCCAAACTCGGAGTACGGACCATGGTCCACAGACCAGTCGGATTCCATGGCGATTATTTTGCCGTTCCTGTCCGCGCCGTACTTCAACTTGATGAAAAAGGGCGAACGTTTGCCCGTATATGTTATGTGCTGATAGTAATTGTATCTGAGAAATACCGGGCGGGCGGTCGCCATCGCGGCAACCCCGACGAGAGCCTCCATCGTCGGGCTGAACTTGTAGCCGAAGGTGCCGCCGGCGGGGTTCTGAACCAGGCGCAGCTTATCGGGTTCGACGCCAATACCCGGAGCGATCATCGCGTGGTGCAGGTAGATGCCTATGCTCTTCGAGTGAATGGTTAGCCTGCCTTCCTCATCATAATAGGCAAACCCCACGTCGGGCTCCATGGTCAGATGAGGCTGCCTCTGAAGGTAGAATTCATCTTCGACGACGTATGCGGCGGAGTCCATGAGCGGTTTTGTCTCTCCGCCCTTTACGATCTTTTGCTCGAAGTAGATGTTGGGCGTTCCGGGATGTATCTCGATGGCGTCGTCGGCCATGGCGGAAGGGGCGTCCATGTAGGCCGGAAGCTGTTCAACATTGACTACGACCTTTTCCGCCGCAGCCCTCGCATTGGCTTCCGTATCCGCACAGACAATAGCGATGGCGTCTCCGAACTGAAAGATCTTCTGATCGCACAGAATCGGACGATCCCAGCCATCGCCTTTGTTTGTGGGAAAGGTGATAAGACCGGTGATTCGGTTCTTACCCTTGACGTCCTTATGGGTTATCACTTTATGGACGCCGGGCATTTTCTCAGCTTCGGAGGTGTCTATTGACAGAATATTGGCGTGAGAGACCTTCGCCTGCACCAGGGCAAGCTGCAACGTGTCGGGGGGCATTTTCAAGCCGAGGTCCGCACCGTAATCGCAGATGCCGGTGACCTTGGCAAGCGCGGAAGGACGCGGATATTTGCCACCCCAGATACCGCCGTCGGCAGGAAGCTGGTAGGCGAGCGCCTCTTTCTTTAACTCGCCGCGCATCACGCGGGCCGCATCCATGACGGCATCCACCAGCGGCTTGTAGCCGGTGCAGCGGCATGCATTCCGATGTCTCTGGAACCAGTCGCGGACGTCCTCCCGGCTGGGACTGGCATTTGCGTCCAAGAGGCCCTTGGCTGACATAATGAATCCTGGACTGCAAAAACCGCACTGGGCTCCGCCGTGGACCATCCAGGCCACCTGGATCGGATGGAGGTTATCGGGTGTGCCGATTCCCTCGATAGTTGTAATGGAGGCGCCGTCCTCCACTCTCTTCATTTTGACTGCGCAGGACCGAACGACTTCGCCGCCCATAATGACGGAACAACAGCCGCATTGGGCTGCTCCGCAGCCCACCTTGGTGCCGGTCAACCCCAACTGCCCCCGGATCACATCCGCAAGGACGGCTTCGGGATCGACGATGATGGTTCTTGGAACTCCGTTCACAGTGATTGTTTTTTTCAGCATGATCTTCTCCCTTACCCGAGTGTTGCGTCTGAAGCTGCAAGTTAGCGACACCTGTCAAACGTGTGAAAGGCACACAGAGCCCGCCTTCCGGGCAGTGCGAAAAAACTGGGTGAGATCGAAACCTTGCTAAATAGTCACATCACTTGAGGCAGGACTGGAAAAGAAAAATTCGTACGACAAGTAACTTGAACAGGAGCCAATCCCTTGAGACACGATAAAGGGTATCTCCGAGAAGAGAGCTTGGAAGACGCATGCGAATACTAGCGAGTATCCACAATATCATGAGGAAACGGGCCGCTTCGGCCCCCCGGGCGAAATCGACCTTGCGCGGCAGGCGGCTTCCCGTTGCCGTTGAGAATAACTTAGTGTGCGGCCTTTTTGCAAGAACATTTGTCAGGGCAGGCAAGGAGGCGCCGGAGGGCGGAGCGCGGCATTCCCCTGCTCAATCAAACCACAACGCCCTCAAGGGCCTCGCCCCTGAATCCTGTCGGCATCGCCAGGATAGCCTTTTCCGGGCGCCTGTCGGCATTTGCAAAGACAAATATCTTTATGTAGTTGTTCGAAAGTCCCTCCCACAAGCCGGGTTGAACTTCGGCTTCGATAAGCACCTCCAGGGGCTGCCCAATGAATCTTTCCCGGAAAGCACGCTTCTTTAACCTGCTCAGCGCTTGCAAGGCAGCCACGCGGCGCTTCAGCTCAATACCCTCTATGCGACCCGGCAAACTGGCGGCGGGAACGCCCGGGCGCGGTGAAAAAGGAAACACATGAAGGTAGCTCAAAGGCAAATCCCTGATAAACTGGAGAGTATTTTCGAACTGTCTTGAACTCTCCCCCGGAAATCCGGTCAGCACATCGGCGCCTATCGACGCATCCGGGAAAACTGTACGAATTTGGAGGACAAGTTCTGCATAATATTTAGGACTATACGCACGGCGCATTCCGGCGAGGATTTCAGGGTCTGCGCTTTGCAAGGGAACGTGGAAATGGCGGCAAATCCACGGAGCCGACGCTATCACACCGAGGAGTTCGGGATCGAATTCCTCCGGCTCGATTGAACTGAGCCGAAGACGCGCCGGCCTGCAGTTCGATGCGATTCTTTCAATCAAATGCGGCAGGCTGAGCTGCGGTTTGAAATCTATGCCCCATTTGCCCAGATTTATACCGGTAAGCACTATTTCCTGATACCCCGCGCTGATGAGTCGTTCCGTTTGTTCCAGGACCCGGCCTGCAGGAAGGCTGCGGCTCCTTCCACGCACATGCGGCACCACGCAGTAGGAGCAGAAACAATCACATCCATCCTGAATCTTAAGCACTGCCCGGGTCCGCCCCGTATGCATGGCAGATACGGGAATAATTTCAAACTCTGAACAGCAACGCGGTGAGAGGTCGAGGGCGAGGCATGGCTGTTCGAAGGAGCCTGGCTGGTTTAACCAATTCAGGAGATCTAATTTCCCGGGGTTTCCCAAAATGTGGGTCGCCAAGCTCTCGCGCACTATCCGATCGCCTTCCAGTTGAGCGTAGCATCCCGCCGCCACAATCCTTGCCTCGGGATTGGCGCGCCGCGCCCTTCTGAGCAACTGGCGCGTCTGGAACCCCGCCTTGGCCGTGACCGCGCAGCTATGCACGATATATATGTCCGCCTTCTCCCGAAAAGGCACAAAATGGTAGCCGGCCAGTTTCAAGGCTTCAAGGAAATATGAAGATTCATATTGGTTGACCTTGCAGCCCAGCGTCTCAAGGGCAACGGTCGGTCGTTGGCCGTTCACATTTCACCCTTCACTGTTATTCAGGTAGAACGCCATGCTTGCGAAGGTCACGAAAGAACCCCGTTCATCGACTACGGCATGAGACTGGCGAAGCGTGCTTCCTTGGACGCGTCCTTCCAGGGCCTTTGCCATCGTGTAGAGGGGCGCAACCCCGCAGATCTTTCTGCTGTTTCCATCCCGGTTGATCTGATTAATGAAATCGTCCGCCCGGCATTGTTCCAGCAGTTTCAAAAGCAAGGCATCAGATGAAAGGTTCTGCTCGATAGTCCCCGTGTGCGGCAGGTGCCTGTCGCCGTAACGGGGGCCTACGTGGGCCATATCGACACTTGCAATGACGCCGACCGAACGATTCTTTCCGAAAACGAGTTCCGCCAGTATACCGGCGAATTCGTCGATAAGATTCTTGCTGGAGTTCCATTCCTCTTGAACAAAGGAGCATAGTACCGGAACTATGCGCGCTCGCGGCTGCAAGTAGGAAAGAAACACCGCCTGAAATTCTATCGTATGCTCGCTCCGGTGATTATATTCGCTTGCCAGGATGTCGAAAGGCATACGTTTCAGCAGTTCGTCGCAGATTCCCATATCACATTTGATCACGCCAAGCGGAGTTTCGAAATCTTTAGCGGTCAGAGCAAAGCAGTTTTCGATAAGATCATGCCCTGTTCCGAGCACTACCCAGGTTTCGGGGGCCGATGCTTCGGAAGCGGATTTGTATGCGTGAGCAAAGCAGGCGCCGCCGGCGTTAAGATCGATGTGGGGCGCGACAAGGCCGACGATTTTACCGGCATGCGCGCCGGGCTTGCCTGGCAAGCCCGGCCCGCCGTTTCCGGCCGCAAAAAACGAATGGAGTCTCTTTCTTAATTCTCCAGGGTCCTCAGGGTAGCTCACGCCCGCGAATCGCATCTTTCGGACGGAGCTTCCGAGAAACTGTGAAATTTCTTTTGCCGCAAGGCTTCGGAACCTCTCGTTATCCAGGAAAAGGTGCTCATCGAGGGTTGCCACGAGGTTTTGCAACTGCTCCATATATAAAAGCTGGCCGGTTCGCCTCATAAAATCGGCCTGCAAATCCCTCAGCGAATTGTTGCCGTTCATGTTGACGAGGATTGGGGCAACGTGAGCCGAGATGAGCAGATTTTCCGGCGAATAGCCGATCCGGTCTCGAAGAAGCAGCATTTTTTCTCCGGAATGTTCGATTGCATGGGCCTCGAGCCCATTCCGCAGTTTTGGATATTCATTTTGTGTCATACTTGAAAATTCCCTTGCGGCATGTTCAATTTCGCTTGCTCATTCCTCAGTTAAAAAGGGGAATTCATTGACTGAATAACCATGATCGTGTTAACTCTGATGAGTTCAGTTGTAAGTGCTCTTTTGACCGTTTTGACTGGAGGATCCGCCCTTTAATGTTTATTACTCGCTTGCTTGTTTCTCTCCTGCTTGTTGCACTCTGTGGCTGCACTCACCCGCTCATCGGGCCGGGTCAGATCGGCTCCGCCCCGCTGAAGACCGGTGGCATACGGGCCGATGTTTATTATGACTACCTGGCCGCTCAGAGATATGTTAGCGAAAAACAGTTCGACAAGGCAATAGAAGCTTACGAGAATGCGCTGCGTGCAGACCCGCAATCGCCGACTTTGCTCAGTGAGCTGGCTTTGATCTATCTGCGACAAGGCAAAACCGACTCCGCCCTGAAACTTGTCGAAGAGTCGATCCGAGCTGCTCCCGATCACGCGCCATCTTTCCTCTTGCTTGGTCAGCTATATGCGAGCAAAGGTCAGATCGGGCCGGCCATAGATGCCTACAAAAAAGTCATCGAGCTTGACCCCTCCGAGGAGGACGCCTACCTGCTGCTGGGCGCCCTGTATGCGCAGGAAAAGCGCTTCAATGAGGCAGTCGAGATATTCGATCAACTGAAAGACGTGGTCCCTGACAACCCCATGTCCCTTTATTACAAGGCGAGGATTTTTCTGGACATGAAGTATTATGGACAGGCGGAGAAAATCCTCAGGGACCTGCTCGCCTCGGAGCCCGGTTTTGAGAATGGATTGCTTGATCTGGCCTATATTTATGAAGTGACGGACCGTCCGCGTGAGGCTGAAAAAACCTATGAGAAGATCATCTCAGGCAATCCCGCAAACGTGCAGGCCCGCGCCAGACTTGGAAACCTCTATATGCGGGAGGACAGGGCCGCCGAAGCAATCCGGCAGTTTAACCAGTTGCTCGAGATCGACCGCAAGGACCCGGAAAGCAGGCTTAAAATCGGCATAATCCAGCTTCAACAAAAAAACTACGAAGACGCAATAAACGAGTTTAACTATCTGCTGAAGGAAGATCCCAAATATGATCAGGCCCTTTATTATCTCGGGGCTGCGTACGAAGAAAAGACCGATTACGAACAGGCGATACGGAGTTTCCGGCTGATTGCTCAGTCCAGCTCCATGTGGAATGCCGCTCAGTCCCGCCTGGCCATGGTTTTTGCGAAACTCAAAGATTTGGACGGCGGCGCAAAGATCTTAAACGAGGCTATCGCCAAGAGTCCCGACGCAAGCGACCTCTATATGTACCTGGCGGCCATGTATGAAGAAGCGAACAAATACGAGGAATCGATCAGGGCTTTGGACCGCGGCCTTGAGAAACTGCCCGACAATACGGAATTGCTTTTCCGCAAAGGAATGGTGATGGACAAAATGGGGCAGAAGGAACAAGCCGTCGAGATCATGCGAAAGATCCTCGCCATCGAACCAAAGAACGCCAATGCTCTTAACTACATCGGTTACAGCTATGCAGAGATGGGAACGAACCTTGCGAGCGCCAGGGAGATGATAATCCAAGCCCTCGAATCTTCGCCCAATGACGGATATATCCTGGACAGCCTCGCCTGGGTCTATTTCAAGATGGGACAGCACAAGAAGGCCCTGGATACGCTAATGGAAGCAATTAAACGGGTGCCCGACGATCCGATCATACAGGAACATCTGGGAGACGTTTACCTGGAGATGGGCAAGAAGGTGAAGGCCGCTGAGGCTTATCAGAAAGCAATCCAGTTCAATCACACGGAACCCGAAAAAATAAAGGTGAAGATCGACTCCTTAAAATAGGATTCCTATAATGGTTCTGAATGATAGTCCCGGCAGGCCGGCACATCGTGAACTTAATTGCGGCATGTCCGGAGCAGCAATGTTTTTCTGCCTTATGTTTCTCTCCGCGATCCTTGCCGGGTGCTCCGGCTTAGAGTCGGGGCGGCTTTATCCCAAATCGGGAAATCCGCCTGTTTCATCTTCAGAACTCGTCAAATTGAAGGAAAGACCCGCTTTTTGGCGCAATTACCAGTGCAAATTCAGGATGCGTGTTGAGAGCAAAACGTCCAACTTCAGCTCTCGGGTGCTTGTTTTGGTGGAGGCGCCCAATTTTGTAAGATTCGAAACCTTCACCGCTCTTGGCCAGACGGCAGCCCTTTATGTCTTTAATGAAACCGGCCCGTCGCTCATGATTCCCTCCCAGAACGCGATCTTTACCGCGCGGCTTCCTGAAACTCTTGCCAGTGAGTTTCTCGGCATCGACCTGCCGATTGATCTGCTCCCTTCGTTGCTGACCGCCTCAATACCAGCGGAGCAGTTCGATCATATTGAAAGCCGCAACGGCTCCGGCGGATTGCGTCTCATTTCCGACAGACCCGGCGCCTATTTCGAGTGGCAAATCGCAGCCGACCCGCCTGCCCTTCAGACGATGCTAATTCGCGGCAAAGGCTTTGAGGACCGGGTTTCATATGATCCTCCCGTCCCGCTGACCAAGGATGCCGTACCTGGCAGAATTCGAATATCCTCTGGTGAATGGACATTGGAGATTTCCGTGGAAGAGTTGACGCCTGCGCCGCAATTTCAGCCTTCGGCATTCTATATGCCAAACCTGCCCGACGTACGAAAGGTCGACCTCGATAAAATAAAATGAGCAGAGTTGTTTATCCGGGAAGACGCTTCGCTGTAGACATAATGCTGGGCAAGCTGGCAAAATGGCTCCGGGTGCTCGGATTCGAAGCTCGATCGCTGCTTCTCAGCCGGCCCTTCATAGATTCCCTGCTCTCAGAAGGGGTTATTCCGGTTACCCGCCAAGTTAAATTCCGCGACATCGAAGGCGTTCTATTCGTGCAAAGCGACCACCACCTCGAACAGCTGAGAGAGTTGATATCCTCACTTGGCATAACCACCCGCGAGTTACGGCCGTTTTCAAGATGCAGTATATGCAACACGGAGTTGATTGGGATATCGGCGGAGGCGGCCTTTGGCGCCGTTCCCGACTATGTTCTCGAGACTTATTCATACTTTCGCAAATGTCCGAAATGCGCGAGAGTCTATTGGTCCGGAAGCCACAGGCAAAGAATGCTTGATAAATTGAGGGATTTAGGGATTGAGGGATTTAGGGATTGAGGGATTGAGGGATTGAAAAATGCAGACGAACGACACTGGGGAGAAACTCCTGCGCCTGATTTTCAAATGGGCAAGAATTGCGTATGTATGGATTTCGAAGTCTGTGAAAATCAGGGTTCAAAAGATCAGACTGGTCAAAGCCAAAAAAAACCTGGACCGAAGGATGTCAAGGCTTGGAGCAGAATTCTATTCCATTTACAGGCAGGGCGACACTGAATTCCTTAAGTCGCTCGTAGTGCTCCAGCAACTAAAAATAGCCGAAGAAGCTGAAAGGCGGGTCTTCGTCATCTACGACGGTATCGACGCCATTGAGAAGGAATATATGGGAAGGATGAAAAAATCAAGGCATGAAGTGTGTGAGGGAAATACATCCCACGCCTCTCGTGAGGCATAGATGATCAGCTGTACCGATCTTTGAGCCTATCGGAAGGCTTATACCAGCAAGGCAAGAAATGAAAGCATCGAACCTTCGAGAGCTTTCTCGACGGCAACTCCCAGTATAGCCTTGCCTATGGTCGTTCCGACCTTCGAGACTATCGTCTCGATAGGAAATTCCATATTCTCTGTTTCGGAGTTTCTGTAATACCCCTGTTCTTCGAGAATCTTCAGAATGGACTCGCAATCCGTTTCGCGGTCGCGGTAATTAATGGTCACGCTTCCAGTAAGGTCGTTGATCGAAACCGCTTCGATCCCTGAAAGCGAATGGAGCAATTCGCAGATTCTCTGGGCCTCCAAGCGGTTTTGTTTGATTACAGGTGTTTTGATTCTAACTCTCCCGGGAGTTATGTGGCAATAATAGCTCATTTTCACCTCTCGTTTTTGTCGCTTACCTTCCTCTCTGTCAAAACCCCTCCACCCTGACAGCTTATAGGATAGACTCATAATGTTACGGACTTGTTACAAACTTCGCACAATTAGCAGACATTTGGCAGGAATCTGAGTTTATTATGCTCATAGGAAGCATTATCAAGGAAGCGGTCTTTTAAGCTTTGATCCCTTTTCGTTCCGGGACTTTTAAAAATTCTCCGGTTATGAGAACGAAAGCCTTTTGGCATGCGGCGGGCAAAGTAAACAGGTGTGCGGAGATAATTGGCGGCCATTTAAACTTCAGGGCCGGCCGGCTCTTACGCCAACGGTATTCCGGCTGCTTCACGCGCGGGCGTCAAGGATTTCAGGCTTCAAAAGCCTTGCCAGCTCGTTCCTGACTGAGTTCTGAGCCGTTGGGTCCTTTTTCTCGTTGACAAGCTGCTCCCAAAGGTCCGCGGCTATTGCTTCCGTGTCATACGTAATTACTATGGATCTGGCTGCCACGTTGGCTCTGGCCTCCAAAATACCTTCGAAGCGATTGACCAGATCCTCGATATCGAGTTGCCCGGCAATAAGCAGGCCGGACAGTCTCACTTTGAGCCTTATGCGTCCAGGGATGTGGTGCACGATCATCACTTGAGCCCCAAGCTCCACGAGCCGGTCCAAAAGAAGATCATTGTTCGATGTCTGTTCCGCCATTTCCGCGTTTTCCGACCTTGTTTAAGGAATGCCATGTCATTGGAATACAATTAAGATTTAACCTAAAAGTACCTTGACACGGTCAATACGACACTCTAATGTAACATATTCATGAATATGTTATGGAGTTCTTTAAGTGTTTATTCAAACGGGGCGCGAATCTTTATGGCCAGACACACCCAAATAGTATCGAGCACGCCCGGGCGCACCCGAATCAGGGTTTCGCCCAAACGGCGCAATACGCAAGAGATGGCCCGGCTTGCCGAGGCCCTGCGGGCATCCCCGAAGGTCAACAGCGTCCAGACTAATTTACACGCATGGACAATAATTGTCCACCACAAGCAAGATGCGCTTACTGATATAAAGGAACAACTGAAGGATCTGGGCGTTATCTTGATGGCCGCCGCCGGTGTCGAAGTCTCAGCGGGGTCGCTGACCGATGCGGTTTCGCGCCTCGATATGCGACTCTGTTCAGCTACCAAAGGTCTTTTGAGTTTAAAGCTGCTGGCGCCGGCAGGATTCGGCGCGCTTGCCGTTTTGCAACTCGCCAGGCGCGGTTTCGAGATAGGGGCTGCACCCTGGTACCTGCTCGCCTACTTCGCCTTTGAATCCTATGTGAGGCTAAACGGTACCACAGAACAATGCAGCGAGGAATCACCGGATACCGCATAACGCAATTTTTCGGAAGGTTAAATACTTAAAACAATGGCGGCGTTGCACTTCCGGCCGGGGTTTGAGCCGGTTTAAACAACGCACGGGAGGCGGCAAATGGCTCTTTCTGACAGTGGGTTCAAGGTCGCGGCCGGTCTGGCGATCGGTCTCGGGGTATTGATATTGGCGCCCGCGGTTGCGCCGGCTGTTGCGTCAGCGGTGAAGCCGTTGATTAAAGCTTCTATAAAGAGCGGCATTTTGCTGATTGGGAAGGCCCAGGAGCTAATTGCCGAGGCAAGGGAATCCATTGAGGATCTGGCTGCGGAAGCTCATGCGGAACTGGCTCAGGAATGGCAACAGGCCTCTTCGCATGTTTCCGACGCCGACGTGGACAAGTCTAAGGCTAACTGAATAGCTTTGGGCGGCGGCCGTTCAGCTTAAGGAACTCCCCGTGGTCGAAACTTTGCACGGCGCCATAACCGGCAGGACCAGATTCAGGGTCAGAAAACTCTACCGATGTAATGCACTGAAGAATTACCTCGAACGCCGGCTTGACGCCGATCCGGCGGTTATCAGCGCAAGGGCGAACACACTTACCTCGGCCGTACTGGTGCACTACGATTCAGGCGCCGGGCAGGATCATATCAGCTCCTTGATCGAGCTGGCCATATCGGAGTTCGATCCGACCTCCGGCGTCGAATTGGGCAACCTTTCGCCCCAAAAGCGCCCGGAATCCCGCAAGACTTCCAAGGGCCTCCCATCGCAGCGCATTCCGGCCTCAATCGAGCCGCCAAGCATGTCCCGCTCACTTGAAGGTCAACATTTATCCGATGAGCGCCCCTGGCACTCAATCGGCACTAAGGCTGTAATTGCCGCCATGGGAGGATCGCGGGAGGCAGGCCTCTCGAGCGAGGTCGCCCGTGATCGGCTTGCCAAATTCGGCCCCAATTGTCCTCCCGAGCCTCCCCGCAGATCGAGATTGGAGATTTTTCTCAGCCAGTTGGATTCTTTGCCGGTAATTTTGCTCGGCGTTGCCGCTGGAATTTCCGTACTTACGGGGGCAGTCGCAGATGCAGTGGCAATTTTGACGGTGGTGGCTATCAATTCTTCAATCGGCTACGCAACCGAGAATGAAGCGGAAAGGACAATATCCTCTCTTAAGACCCTGATGCATCCTTCGGCCGTCGTGGTCCGGGACGGCGACAGGAAGCGAATAGACGCCAGGTTCCTTGTGCCCGGTGATCTAGTGATACTGGAGCCCGGAACATACATCGGAGCCGATTGCAGGCTCCTTGACGCGGCCGGCTTGAGCATAGACGAATCAAGCCTCACCGGCGAGAGCGTTCCTGTGCTAAAGGATACGGGCATAATTTCAAAAGCCGACATGCCGCTGGCAGATCGGAAGAACATCGTTTTCATGGGCACACTCGTTACCGGGGGACAGGGAATCGGGATCGTGGTCGCAACAGGCCGCTTCACCGAAATAGGAAAGCTCCAGGCGATGATCGGCGAAACCGTTGCTCCGCAGACCCCCATGGAAAGACAGCTCAACACCATCGGCAATCAACTTGTGTTGGCGTGCGGGGCCATCTGCGGCCTCGTATTCATAGTGGGAGTCCTGAGGCGGGCCCCCATCGCGCTGATTGTCAAAACTACCATTTCTCTTGCTGTGGCTGCAGTGCCCGAAGGGCTTCCGGCGGTGGCCACCACCACCCTGGCTTTAGGCATCCGTAAATTGAATGCGCACCGCGTAATTATCAGAAACCTGCAAGCGGTGGAAACTCTCGGAGAAGTTCAGACGATATGCTTCGACAAAACGGGGACCGTAACCGAAAACCGCATGTCGGTTATTTCGATATTTTCAGCAAACCATCGGACTGAACTCAACCAGCACGGGTTTTTCCGGGTCGGCAAGAAAATCACCCCGTATAAAAGCCCGGACCTGCTTCACTTGGCCAAAATCTGTATTTTATGCGGTGAGACAAGCGAAAAAGAGGCGGGGCAGATTTCATCCACAGAAAGGGCATTGCTCGAGTTTGCGGCCCGTGCCGGTTTGAGCATAACGCATGTCTCCGGACGTCATCCCAGAATCAAGACCGCATTTCGCACTGAAGGCCGCCAGTTCATGGCCACCCTCCATGCGGTAAACCGCAGGCTGACCATCCCACTTGCCGGCGCCCACGAGCAGAGAGCCGGAGAGGGGTTGCATTGCGGACACCGCAGGTTCTTGGCCGTAAAGGGAAATCCTGTCGAAGTGCTTGCGATGTGTGACAAGCAGCTTGTCGGAGGTAAAAAGATCGCAATCGGTGAACAGGAGATTTCCAAAATCGAGCTCGAAAACGAACGAATGGCCGGCGATGCGCTTCGCGTGCTTGGATTTGCCTGCGGGGCCGCCGAATGGGAAGAAGACATGGAAGGTCTCGGCGGCCTGACGTGGCTTGGGCTTATCGGCATGGCAGACCCGCTGCGTCCGGGGATGAAAGAGCTGGTAGCGCGCTTCCACCGCGCCGGGATCGACACCATTATGCTCACCGGCGATCAAAGCCCGACTGCCTACGCTATCGGAAAAGAGCTTGGACTTGCCCGGGAAAACCCTATAGAGATTCTCGATTCGACAAGCCTCACCAACATCGATTTGGACGCTCTCAGGGCCCTTTCGCAAAGGGTGCATGTTTTTGCCAGGGTAAGCCCGGCGCACAAGCTCCGCATAGTCCAGGCTCTCCAGGACGCCGGAAAAATAGTTGCGATGACCGGGGACGGGATCAACGACGGACCTGCGCTCAAGGCCGCCGACATCGGCATCGCAATGGGCACCGGCGGCACCGACGTGGCGCGCGAAGTTGCCGACGTTGTGCTGGAGGACGACAATCTGGAAACAATGGTTTTGGCGGTCGGCCATGGCAGGGCGATACACAACAACATAAAAAAATCGCTGCACTTTATTTTGTCGACCAATCTAAGCGAAATTCTGGTGATGTTTGTGGCAGGGGCATCGGGCCTCGGTTATCCGCTGAGCGCAATGCAGCTTCTCTGGATAAACATCATGTCCGATATCTTCCCATGCCTCGCTCTCGCGCTGGAACCCCCGGACCTCGACATTATGGAACGGATGCCGCGAGATTCCAAAGAGCCGATCCTGGGAAGATCGGATTTTAAACGTATGGGGGTCGAATCCGGCGTGATCACCCTTGCGGCCCTTGGCGCCTATGGGATTGGGCTGGGCCGTTATGGCATGGGGCCAAAGGCCTCCACGCTGGCCTTTCAAAGTCTCACCTTCGCCCAGTTGCTCCACTCCATAAGCTGCCGTTCGGAGAAGGTAAGCATCTATGACGCGGAAAGACTGCCTCCGAACAAGTATCTGACCTGGGCGCTCGGGGGCTCGCTGGGATTGCAACTGCTCACCTTCGTTGTCCCGTGGCTTCGCAACATCCTCGGGATCGCGCCCGTGAACCTTTTTGATGCCGCCGTAATCGGCATCAGCTCTGTCCTGCCGCTGCTTGTGAACGAGGCGACCAAGGGAAAGATCAATGAAAAACGACTTTATGCTGACATCGGAATCGGTGACTGAGGGCAACCCTGACAAGCTCTGCGATGTTATCAGCGACGCCATAGTGGACCACTTTCTCGAACAGGACCCCTATTCCAGAATAATCGCCGAGTGTGCGCTCTCCGCATCGATAGTCTTCATCGCTGCCAGGTTCGCTTCGCAGGCGGTCTTTAGCCTCTCCGAAATAGCCCGCAAGGTGATCGCAAAGGTTGGATATCAGGGCCGGGATTTCAACGCGAGTACGTCGAGTGTGCTGACGAGCATAAAAGAACTTCCTATGGAGCCGGTTTACCGGTTTGACGAAAGAAAGCTTCACCCCAAGCAAATCGAGGCGATACCGGCCGGAAATCAGGTCACCACGTTCGGATTTGCATGCCGTCAGAACGCCGCGCTGATGCCCCTGCCGATCTGGCTGGCTCATAAACTGTCCAGAAGGCTGACGCAGGCTGCAAAAGAGCAGATTTTGCCTTATCTTTGCCCGGAAGCCAAAACCGACGTAGGGATCGAGTACTGTAATCGAAAGCCCTGTCGCATTCACAGCATCACCATCACGGCCAGCCAGAAGGACGCATCAAGGCCCGGCCTAAATAAGCTGAGGGCGGACATCCGCGAGGCAGTGGTCGAGGATGTGTTCCTGGACGAGCCTCTGCGCCCCGACGAGCGCACTGAAATATTCATAAATCCGGAGGGAATCTTTCACCTTGGAGGTCCTTCGGTTCACTCGGGCCTAACCGGCAGAAAAACCTCCATAGACACGTACGGAGACTACTCAAGGCACAGCGGCGCCGCCTTGAGCGGCAAGGACCCGCTTCGCATAGACAGGGTCGGAGCCTACGCGGCCAGATATGCGGCAAAGAATCTGGTGGCTGCGGAGTTGGCTGATGAGTGCGAAGTCCAGCTGAGTTACTCCATTGCCCGCTCGCGTCCCGAATCCGTCCAGGTGGAAACTTTCGGGACGGGCAAGGTCTCAGACGAAAAACTTGCCTGGCTTCTTGAAAACAATTTCGATTTCCGGCTGGCTGCGATAGTCAGGGACTTCGAACTGAGAAGGCTTCCGGCAAAAAGCCCTGGAGGATTCTATCAAAAGCTTGCGGTCTACGGCCACGTGGGGCGGCTCGACCTGGATCTGCCCTGGGAAAGGACGGACAAGGTCGAGCGGTTGCAAAGCGAGCGCTGAGAACACCCGGGGTGTTTTGAACCCCCATCATCCGAGGAGCCGTCGATGGGTGGGTATCTCCTTCTGGACGTGGGCGCCGGAACGCTTGATGTCCTTTTCTATGACGACAGGTCCGGCCTTAATTATAAGGCAGTGGTGAAGTCCCCGGTTCTTTACCTCGCAGAACGGGCGCAAAGCATCTCCGGAAATCTCCTGATTACCGGAGTCGAGATGGGGGGCGGGAATCTTCTCGACGTCCTCTCAGATCGTGCCCGAAATGCCCAAGTGGTAGTATGCGCCTCCGCCGCCCACACTCTCAGCCACAACCCGGACCGGATTCGAAAAGCGGGCATTACAATCATAGAAGACTCGGAAGCCCCCAAATTTGCAGCTTCTGGAGGGTACACGTCTTTGAATTTGTCCGATTTCCCTCACGAGCACCTGGAGAGTATGGTAAGGAGTTTCGGGGTCCCTTTCCAATTCGACGTAGTGGGCGTGTGCGCCCAAGACCACGGAGTGCCTCCGGCAGGCGGTTCGCACCTGGATTTTCGGCATGAAATCATCAAGGCTGCCTTGGACCAAAAACCCTCAGCGGAGACTTTGCTCTATGAAAAAGGCAACGTGCCCGTTTTTTTGAACCGTCTGAGGTCTGCGGCCGAGACGGCTTCAAAACTCCCGTGCAAGGAAGTCTATGTGATGGACAGCGGCATTGCGGCCATACTCGGCGCCTCCACGGACTTCCAGTTGAGGGACAGTAAAAGGTTCATGGTGATCGATATAGCCACGTCCCACACGGTGTGTGCGGCAATTGAAGAGGGAGAAATTGCGGGGCTTGTGGAATACCACACCCGGGACCTAAGCCTTGAAAAACTTGAATCGCTCCTTGTGGACTTGGCGGACGGCAAGCTGTCCCACAAGCAAGTGCTGGCCGAAGGAGGTCACGGGGCTTACACCAGAAAGGCTTTTGGTTTTGAGGCCGTGGAGCATATTGTTGCGACAGGCCCAAAGCGGCGCCTGGCGACAAACTCAAAGCTCCCCATCTCTTTTGGCGCACCCCTGGGTGACAATATGATGACCGGAACTACCGGGTTGTTGGAAGCCATCAGGAGGCGGAAAGGTCTCGATTTTTCTCTCCACTTATAGCGGATGCCCATCAGAGGCGTTCGTCGGAGAAACGGCAAATTTTATCCACCAAATCGTAATTATCGTCTGTTTCTCTCAGCTCAGTCTTCAACCGCTCGGCCAAAGATGCGATGTGTGAAAGAGATTCTCTCTCGGCAAGTATAAGTTTTTCAGTGTCCTTGAGAGCGATGAATAATCTGTCGATTTCATCGTTGACGGACAACAAGGCCCCTTCAAGCATCCTATCCGGCATTTTGGCCCCTTGCTCGATTAGCTCGAACATCTTCCGCTGAAGGCGCCTGTATAATCCAATAATGTAATCCGGGTTGATGAAACTCCTGAAATCCGACAGTTTTTTGACCTTAAATCGGATATCGGCAATGGAAAACGGTTTTGTCACATAATCGAATGCGCCCAGTTTCATAGCCTCTATGGCGGACCCGACGGTGGGATGGCCGGTGATCATGATTACTTCGGGAGGAGAGGATTGGGAACGCACGTGCCTGAGCAGGTCAAGGCCCCCTTCGCCGTTTCCGTCAAGTCCCGGCATGTTTTTGTCTATCAAAAGGATGTCGTAGTCAGTGGATGCGATCAATTTCATGGCCGCTTCCACATTTTCGGCTACGTCAATACAGTACCCATCGCCTTCCAGAACGATATTCAGCAAATCTCGGACGTCTTTGTCGTCTTCAACCAGGAGGATTTTAGCCGGCATCTCATGTGCCCCTTCACTTTGGTCTACACTGCAAACACGATCGACCCGATTTGCCAAAACGGGATGATCGGTAGTTTGTGACAGTTTCGTATTCGGATTTTCCCGCCCGGAAGATGAGAGATTTTTTTAACCCTCGATGAACAGTGCGCGGTTCGATTGCAAATTGACAAGCCTGAACGGAATGTTTTATAAGGGTAGCTCTATTGCTTGGAAGATGTTACCGAGCGAAAAAAGTCGAGACCGCCTATCGTCATGAGAGGAGCAAGTTGATGGCTGGCAATATTATTGAAGTTACCGACAACAGTTTCGAGCAGGAAGTACTTCAGTCCGACTTACCAGTTTTGGTAGATTTTTGGGCTCCATGGTGCGGTCCCTGCCGCGCTATCGCCCCAGTCGTCGAAGAGCTTTCGGCCGATTACGAATCCAAGTTGAAAGTCGTTAAGTGCAATGTTGACGACAACCCCAAAGTGCCCGGAAAGTACGGAATCAGGGCCATCCCCACTCTCATCATTTTCAAGGGCGGCAATGTGAGCGAGCAGATCACCGGAGCCGTAGCGAAATCTCAGATTACGACCGCAATCGATAAAGTGGTGGGGTGAGGGCGCAATAGCGGTTCTTCCGGTCCCGCGTCTTTCCGCTTCCCGCAAAATTTTGGGAGTTTTATATGATCTGTCTGGCAAAGCGCTCCAAGCCGGTATTTGGCCTCCCGGGCGTCTTTTTGCTCTGCATTGCGCTTTTGGCCTTAAACGGATGCAGCAGCCTCAGCAACCTTAAGGAATACTACCTCGGCGATCTTTTCTCCAAGAAATCCAAGACCATTGACAAGACCGCGGAGCAACTTGCACTCTCCGGAATGGCGAACCTCGGGAAAAAGGATTACGCCAAAGCTGCTGAGGATTTCAAAAATCTCAAGGAACACTACCCGTACAGCAAATACGCCATTCTTGCCGAATTGAAGCTTGGCGATGCTTACTTTGGAGATCGCAAGTATCTTGAGGCGGCGATGAGTTACGAAGAGTTCGTGCGCCTTCATCCCCGCAACGAAGTGATCCCATACGTCCTCTACCAGGTTGGAATGAGCCATTTCCTTACTTTCAGCAACGTCGAGCGGGACCCTGAAGAAACCAAAACGGCAATGCAAGCCTTCGAGAAGGTAATTCAAAATTTCCCCCACTCCGAATACGCGGCAAAATCCCAGCAACAGATAATTGAGTGCAAGAAGCGCCTTGTCTCACATATGTACAGCGTCGCCAAACACTATTACCTGAATAAATATTATGCCGCTGCAAAGACTCGGCTCGACACCATGATCGAGAAATATCCCCAGTCGATGGCAGATTTAGGATATGGACCTTCTGTCGAAAAAATGCTTGCCAAGTGCAACCGGGAAGTGGCAAAGGGGGAAAGGAAACCTGATTTCTGGACCAGGGCAGGATTCTGAGGATGACGGCCCCGGCGGAAACATCGCAGCAGTATATGCGCATGGTTCCGCTTCGGGTTGCAGACATCCGCAAGAGGCCGTGCCTCCAGCGGAATTTTGAAGCAGGGGTTGATTTCGCCTCCCGAGGGACTAAAATTAGTTTACCAAGTGGGTTTATCCGGTAAACTCCATTCCCGAATACCTGTGCCTCATGTCTTCCGGAATTAACGTCAATCAACCTTAACCAGAGAGAAGAACCAAATTCTTACCGTTAAATACTTTGTCGGAGAACAGCCCATGCCTGAAGTATCTGCAACCGAGACCACCAACAATAGGGACTCTATGCGCGAGCGGCGCAACGAGATGAACCTGGTTGAACTGAAAAACAAGAATATCCGGGAACTCGTGGCCATCGCCAAGGCTTACAACATAGAGGGGGCAAGCTCTATGCGAAAGCAGGAGCTTATATTCGCGCTCCTTCAGGCTCAGGCCGAAATGAGCGGGCTTATTTACGGCGAAGGGGTGCTGGAGATTCTTCCCGACGGCTTCGGATTCTTGAGAAGTCAAAACTATAATTATTTGCCCGGACCTGATGACATCTATGTTTCACCTTCCCAGATACGAAGGTTCAGCCTGCGCACCGGCGACAGCATTTCCGGGCAGATAAGGCCGCCCAAAGATAACGAACGCTACTTCGCGCTGCTCAAAGTGGAAGCGGTTAATTACGAGGACCCCGAAATAGCGCGGGATAAAATCCTCTTCGACAACCTGACCCCGCTTTATCCGGACCGAAGGATCAAACTCGAATTGGACCCGGACAACCTGTCCACAAGGGTTATGGACCTGCTCACCCCGATAGGCTCCGGGCAGCGCGGCCTTATAGTGGCGCAGCCAAGAACCGGAAAGACCATGCTGCTTCAAAACATCGCCAACGCCACAGCGGCCAACCATAAGGACGCATACCTCATAGTGCTGCTGATAGACGAGAGGCCCGAGGAAGTCACCGACATGCAGCGCAACGTGCGCGCCGAAGTGGTCAGCTCCACCTTTGACGAGCCTCCGCAACGACACGTGCAGGTAGCCGAAATGGTGATCGAGAAAGCCAAACGTCTCGTAGAGCACAAGAAGGATGTAGTCATTTTGCTCGACAGCATAACCCGGCTTGCCCGTGCCTATAACTCAGTGGTCCCGCCCAGCGGCAAGATCCTCTCGGGCGGTCTCGACTCAAACGCCCTGCATCGCCCGAAACGATTCTTCGGGGCTGCGCGAAATGTCGAACAGGGAGGAAGCCTCACTATTATAGCTACCGCGCTCATCGATACGGGAAGCCGGATGGATGAAGTCATTTTCGAAGAATTCAAGGGCACGGGCAACTTGGAAATAGTCCTCGACCGCAAGCTAGCCGACAGGCGTATCTTCCCGGCTATCGACATAAACAAATCCGGGACGCGCAAAGAGGAACTGCTCATCCCGCCCGACGACCTCAACCGCATATGGATTTTACGCAAGCTCCTGTCGCCGCTGAACCCCGTGGATGCGATGGAGTTTCTGCTCGACAAAATGCAGGGCACAAAAAACAATGCCGATTTTCTGGCTTCCATGAACAGATAGCGCTTTCAGAAGACAAGGGCGGGAAGCCGGCGGGCAACCGCAGGGTCGGGAAAAAAGAGGGTTAAGATTTGCGAGAGAGATGCGGATGACATTTGCAGTCTTACTTTTATCTTCCCTTTAATCTCAATATTGAATATGATTATCTGTTACTGCAAATATCCGCGGAGAGGAAAACATGAAGGAAAACATTCATCCACAGTATTTCCAAACGGTCATTAAATGCGCCTGTGGCAACGAAATCCCCACCGGTTCCACTAAAAAGGAAATCCGGGTGGAAATATGCTCCAAGTGTCACCCCTTCTACACTGGCAAGCAGAAGCTGGTAGATTCGGCCGGGCGCATTGAAAGGTTCCGCCGAAAATATGAAAAGTACCAAAAACCGGAGGGCAAGGAGTAACTCCTTAAACTCAGACAATGTTTGACAGGCTTGAGAGCGTAGTCCACAGATTTCTGAAGCTGCAAGAAGACCTCGGCAACCCCGATCTGCTAAATAATCAAAGGGAATACCAACAGGTTGCGAAGGAGCGTGCCGAGCTCGCCCCGATAGCGGAGAAGTATGAGCACTACAAGAAACTGAAGGCGCAGATTCAGCATAACCAGGCCCTCCTTGAGCGGGAAGAAGACCAGGAGATGCGGGAGCTGATCCGGGACGAAATTGCAGGCTTAAAAGATGGGCTTGACGCCGCCGAAAATGAGCTGAAGCTCATGCTTGCCCCGAAAGACCCCAATGATGACAGAAACGTGATTCTGGAAATCAGGGCGGGAACAGGCGGCGAGGAGGCGGCGCTTTTCGTTGCGGATCTATTCCGGATGTATTCCCGCTACGCTGAGATGCGTAGATGGAAGGTCGAGTTGCTGGATTCGAACCCTACGGGTATCGGGGGGTTCAAGGAAATAATTGCCTCCGTCAACGGCAAGGCTGCATTCAGCAGGCTGAAGTTCGAGCGTGGAGTCCACCGGGTGCAGCGGATTCCCGTGACGGAAAGCCAGGGGAGGATTCATACATCGGCTGTGACTGTGGCTGTGCTTCCCGAAGCTGAAGAAGTGGACGTCTTTATCGACCCGAGCGACATTCGTGTGGATGTGTTTCGTTCGTCAGGCCCCGGAGGCCAAAGCGTCAATACCACCGATTCCGCGGTTCGCATAACGCACATTCCTACGGGTCTGGTCGTTATCTGCCAGGATGAAAAATCACAGCATAAAAATAAGGCCAAGGCTCTCAAGGTGCTTCGCGCCCGTCTCCTTGACTCCATGCAGCGGGAGCAGGAAGCAAAAATAGCCCAGGACCGCAAAAGTCAGGTGGGAACAGGGGACCGAAGTGAGAGAATCCGCACCTATAATTTTCCTCAAAACCGGGTGTCCGATCACCGGATCAATCTGACCATCTATAAACTGGAAGCCATTCTGACCGGCATGCTCGACGAGCTTATAGATCCTCTGAATGCTTATTTCCAGGCCGAAGCCCTTAACAGGAATGACTGAGTGGTGGTGGGCGAGGACCGGGTGAAAAAGTGCTTTCGTTATTCCTCAGTCCCCATACCTTAGTGCTGTAGCTTAATTGACGTAGATCTTTCTTTTTCGGTTTGTCTGAGCGCTTTCTTTTTTCTTCCTGATGATCGCCTTGATCATTGCTGCGATCTCGGCGCCGGTCAGGGCATCTTTTAGAAGGAAGTGGTCAGCCCCGTATTCTTCGGCGATTCTGCGGTACTCGGGAATGTCATAGCTGGTAAAGATGCTTATCACCAGATCAGGATAATGATCTTTGATCTCGCGCGTCAGTTCCAGTCCGCTTTTTCCGGGCAATCGTATGTCCATGAAGACGACGTCGGGGGAAGTCCTGCCGATCTTTGCGAGAGCATCCGAGCCGTCAACCGATTCATCAATCGATAGCGACGGGATGTACATCTTCAGGATTTCCTTGAAAGAGCGTCTGAAAAAATCGTTATTTTCCACAATAAGAACCGATGACATTCCCACTTTCCCCTTTCTTTTCCGCCAAGGCAATATGTACATGCACTATGAGACCCTTCGGCGGATGATTGAATTCTATTCCCCGGGAAAGCGGTGGTAAATGGGGGATTTCATGTATTTGCTATGGCTCCATGGCATTATATTTGACTACAAATACCCGGCAGGAAGCCGCGATTGACTTTGAACTTCCTTTTGCTATACTGGAACATGGTCATTGTCCGCACACCTCAAACCGGCATTTTAAATAGGAGCAATCCTTGCGTCAAACCAAATTCATATTCATAACGGGCGGAGTTTTATCTTCGCTTGGCAAGGGTCTTGCCGCCGCATCCATCGGAGCATTGATGGAGAGCAGAGGCCTCAGAGTCTCGCTTCTTAAACTCGACCCGTACATCAACGTCGATCCCGGAACCATGAATCCTTTCCAGCATGGCGAAGTATTCGTCACCGACGATGGGGCGGAGACCGACCTGGACCTGGGCCACTACGAGCGGTTTACCCATGCCCAACTGGGCAAGAAGAACAACTACACTTCGGGCAGCATCTACTACTCGGTCATAATGAAGGAGAGGCGCGGCGAGTATCTGGGCGGGACCGTGCAGGTAATCCCTCATATTACAGACGAGATCAAGTCCTGCATTCACAGCTCCGCCGATGACGTGGATATAGTCATCGTGGAAATCGGCGGCACTGTCGGCGATATCGAAAGCCTGCCGTTTCTGGAAGCGATCCGCCAGTTTCGAAATGACGTGGGCAGGGAAAACGCCCTTTTCATTCATGTAACGCTGATCCCTTATCTTCCGACATCGGGGGAAGTAAAGACCAAGCCGACCCAGCATAGCGTTAAGGAACTGCGCGGCATAGGCATTCAACCCGATGTTCTGCTTTGCAGGACCGAAAAAAATCTCTCCGCGGAGATAAAGGCCAAGATAGCTCATTTTTGCAACGTCGATAAGGATGGCGTCATAACGGCCATTGACGTTGACTGCATCTACGAGGTCCCCTTGCTTTTCCACCAGCAGGGGCTGGACGAAAAGATAGTCAGAGTCCTTAACATTTGGACGCGCGCCCCGGTCCTCGACGATTGGCAAAAATTGGTGGAGGCAATGAAAAAGCCTCTGTTCGACGTGCGAATAGCGATTGTGGGCAAGTACATCGACCTCAAGGAATCCTACAAGAGCCTCAACGAGGCGCTGATGCACGGCGCGGCGGCTCACAACGTCAAGCTTACGCTCGATTACGTGGATTCGGAGGATGTCGAGAAAGAGGGTGGGGAAACCCTCCTCGAAGGGGTTGACGGAATTCTGGTGCCCGGCGGCTTCGGCCAGCGCGGGGTTGAAGGCAAGATCAAGGCGATCAGGTATGCTCGTGAGAACAGAATACCCTTTCTTGGCATCTGCCTCGGGATGCAGCTTGCCACGGTCGAGTTTTCGCGCAACGTGGCGAAACTTGAAAGAGCGCACAGCATGGAGTTCGACAAGCACACTCCTTATCCTGTTATATACCTGATGCGCGAATGGTTTGATTACAAGAGCAATGCTGTAGTTCGTCGCAGCGAAGATTTCGATTACGGCGGCACGATGCGCCTCGGCGCCTATCCGTGCGTACTGGAGCCTGACACCCTCGCCGCCGACGCTTACAAGGAGACCGAAATTTCCGAGCGGCACCGGCACCGCTACGAATTCAACAACGAATACAGAGAAATACTTGCCCGGCATGGAATGCTTTTCACCGGACTCTCTCCTGACAAAAACCTCGTGGAGGTTATAGAACTTCCGGATCATCCCTGGTTCCTCGGGTGTCAGTTTCACCCCGAATTCAAATCGCGTCCCATGGAACCCCATCCTCTATTTAAGGCATTCACGGGCAAGGCGTTGGAAGAAGCGAGGCGAAAGAACCCCGAATCGTTTGCCAAACGCTGCTAGGTGGCCTCTGTGGATTTCGAAGTCTTAGGCCAGAGAATCGGACGCAACGGTTTGTTTATAATCGGCGGTCCCTGCGTGATCGAAAGCGAGGAAATCGCATTCGAAGTGGCCCGGCATCTCAAAGATTCGTGTACGCGCTTAGAGGTCCCTTACGTCTTCAAGGCATCCTATGACAAGGCAAACCGGACATCAGCCAAGTCCTACCGAGGTCCTGGTCTCGATAAGGGTCTCAGGGTTCTTGCCGCTGTCCGGGATAGATATCGGGTCCCTGTTCTGACTGACGTCCACACACCGGCCGAGGTCGAACCGGTTTCCGGGGTTGCCGATATCATTCAAATACCGGCTTTTCTAGCGCGCCAGACAGACTTGGTTATGGCTGCCGGGCGGACAGGCAAGCCTATCAATCTCAAAAAAGCCCAATTTCTCTCACCTCACGATATGGGAGAGGTGATAAACAAGATCAGGGAAACCGGAAACGAGCGGATCCTTCTCACCGAGCGCGGCGCCCAGTTCGGCTACAACAATTTGGTGGTGGATATGCGCTCGATTGGGATCATGGCCGATTTTGGCTATCCGGTGGTATTTGACGCCACTCACAGCGTTCAGCTTCCGGGATCTCAGGGGACTTCATCGGGCGGGGAGAGGCGTTTCGTGCCCGCCCTGGCTCGAGCGGCTGTGGCGGCAGGCGCCCATGGCGTCTTCATCGAAGTCCACCCCGATCCTGACAGGGCCCTCTGCGACGGCCCGAACTCTCTAGAACTCAAAGAAGCAACCGCCCTCATCGAAAGCCTTGTCCAAATTTATGACGTAGTTGAAAAACTCGGATGAACGGGCAAAAGAAGTTGAATGGATAAGCAGGTGGATAGGTGAATGGATGATGCTTTAAGAAATCGAATGACGCCGGTCAAGCTGATGATCTTCGACGTCGATGGGGTGCTGACGGACGGGCGGGTCATTTATGCCGATGATGGGTCAGAACTAAAAGAGTTCGACGCCCGGGACGGTCACGGAATAAAGCTTCTCCAGCGTGCGGGAATTGATGTGGCGCTCATCTCGGGCCGGGCTTGCAAGGCAGTCGAGCACCGCGCGCGTGGGCTTGGAATTTCCAGGGTTTGCCAGGGGGCGAAGGTCAAGACTGAAGCATACGAACAACTCCTGGCGGACACGGGCTTCAAAGAGTATGAAACGGGCTACATGGGAGACGACCTGATAGATATTCCCGTGATGCGCCGTGCCGGGTTTTCGGTTGCAGTGCCTGACGGGGCGCGGCATATTTTTCCGTACGCCCATTACATTACCACGGCAGCCGGCGGACGGGGAGCGGCAAGGGAGATTTGTGAGATGATACTTGAGGCGAAAGGGCTGTGGGAGAGCGTTATTGAACGCTATGTGACCGAGCCGCCGGAGCAAGCGAAATAGAGACAGTGATTTTCTCCGATTTATCAAAGCCTTATCTAATAAGGCTTTACAGCCGCACTGCCCCGTGTTAAAGTGCTTCCGGATTGTAATTATTTAATTTGATTAAAGATTTTAATGCTTCGGTTTGATTGTGAATCAAATGTTGAATTCGAAATGGAATGTGAAGAGATTCTTACAAAATTGAAGTCTATGGCCAATCCCGATAATGTTCGCGGCATGGCAAGGTTTGGCATCAATCCGAACAATACGCTTGGCATAGCCATCCCCGCATTGCGAAAAATAGCCAAAGCGGCAGGCAGGAACCAGAAGCTTTCGTTGGACCTTTGGGAAAGCGGCATACATGAGGGTCGGTTGCTGGCCGCTTTTGTCGGCGAGCCGGCGCAAATAGACGAAAACCAGATGGAGCAATGGGCTAAGGATTTCGATTCATGGGACATTTGCGATCAGGTCTGTTCGAATCTCTTCGATAAAACACCTGAGGCCTATAATAAAGCAGTCGAATGGAGCCGACGGGAGGAAGAATTCGTAAAAAGAGCAGGCTACGTCCTGATGGCCTGCCTGGCCGTTCATGACAAAACGTCTGATAATTTCAGATTTTTGCCTTTTTTCCCGATTATAAAAAGAGGTTCTCTCGACGAAAGAAATTTCGTCAAAAAGGCGGTCAATTGGGCATTGCGTCAAATTGGGAAAAGAAACGATACGCTAAATAGAAGTGCGATCCAATGCGCTGAAGACATGTTGCTTGAGAATCCGAAACCTTTCCGTTGGGTGGCAAGAGATGCCCTGAGGGAGCTCCGGAACTGGAAAGCGCCGGGCAATTGTTGATAAGGTTGAGTAATGAGTTTGAAGGTCAAACTTGCGCAGTATTTCATCATCCTGGTCGTAGCGGGGCTCAGTCTGGTGCTGGCCGCCGGAGTCTGGAGAGGCAAGTCACGCTCCGTTCAGCAGGAGGCTCAAAATGCTCCCCCTGTTGACGCTGAGATGAAGCTCCACGACATGGAATTGACGGAGATGCAGGACGGCAAGAGATTCTGGACGCTTTGCGCCTCGGAGGCCAAATATTTTCAGGACCAGCAGAAAACTCACCTGCTTGCGGTCCGCATGACCCTCTATCTGGACAAGACCGACGAGCAGGTCCATCTCCAAAGCGATGAGGGAGTGTTGCACGCAGGCTCCAAGGATATCGACCTTAAGGGCAATGTTCGGGTAACGCTGCCTAGGGAATATGTGGTAACCACCCAGACGGCGCACTATACTCACGGCGCAAGGTTCGTCGAGTCCGATGACCCGATCCATATGTCGGGACCCGGATTGGAACTGGACGGCAAAAAGTGGAATTACAAAATTGCCGACCACCTCGCCAGCGTGGACGGCAACGTCACGGCCTCTTTGATCCTAAACGATCTGCAACTTGAACGACCGCCAAGAGAAGCGGGAAATCCGGAGTCCGGCGAAGGGCGGAACGGGGTAAAATCCAATTAAGGGATTATGATGCGCAGTGCCACGACCATTTCAGCCTTTTTCTTTTTCACGTTTTCTCTTTGCTTTTTTTCCTATGCAGAAGAGGTCCCAAAGGCGCCCAAACAAACGCAGGACATCAACGTGCTGACGACCAGCAAATCCCCTATTCATATTACCGCCGACAGGATGGAGGCCTACCAGGACCAAAAGACCATAGTTTTCGAAAATCATGTTATCGTGAAGCAGGACGATCTCACTATCACCTCGAACCGGCTCAAAGTTAATTTGATCCAGGGGGAAGAGCAAGTTGGATCGAAAAGCCAACCTGCATCCGGAAAAGTTGAAAGCAAGACGGCATCCGGCGATCCAACTGCGACGCAGAGAATAGACTACATAGAATTTGAAGGAGATGTTAAATTAACGCAGCAAGACCGATTTGCCAGGGCTGATAAGGCCATATTTTACCAGAGGGATCAAAAAATACTGATGTTTGGCCGGCCCGTGGTCACCAAGGGGCAGGACCGCATCGAAGGCAACCTTATTACAATTTATGTAAAGGAAGGTCGCAGCATAGTGGAAGGCGGGAGCGGATCGCAGGTGCAGGCTACATTGTTTCCGGAGAAAAAGGAATAGCTGTGCCGCGCGACATCAAGAAGCTGGTCGTTCAGGACCTTGTAAAGACTTACCAGGGGCGTTGCGTTGTCGATCATGTCAGTCTCGAATTGCATGAGGCGCAAATTGTGGGGTTGCTGGGGCCAAACGGCGCGGGAAAATCCACCACCTTTTACAGCGTAGTGGGCATAATCCGTCCTGACAGCGGGGCGGTTTATTTGAACGGGGAAGATATAATCGGTCAGCCGATGTATTTGAGAGCAAGGAAAGGGGTTACCTACCTGTCTCAGGAACCTTCGGTTTTCCGGAAGCTGACCGTGGAACAGAATATAATGGCTATCCTTGAGACCCTGGAGATCGGAAAAGAAGAGAGACAGGCCAGGCTCAAGGAGCTTCTGGGCGAGTTGCGCATAGCTCATCTTGCCAAGAATAAGGCTGACAGGCTCTCTGGAGGGGAGCGGCGGCGAGTGGAAATCACCAGGGCGCTGGTTACGCAACCGAGTTTCATTCTGCTTGACGAGCCGTTTGCAGGCATCGACCCGCTTGCAGTTGTGGAAATTCAGGGGCTTATAAGAGCGCTCAAGGCAAAGGGCATAGGCGTCATGATATCCGACCACAATGTACGTGAAACGCTCAAAGTATGTGATTGGGCATACATAATGCATGAAGGACGGATCCTGGAGAAGGGCGACCCTGTCAGTATTTCTCAAAGCGATCTTGCCAGGCGAACCTATCTTGGCGATCACTTCAGTTTGTAGATGGACGGCTGATGGCACTGGAACTGAAACAACAATTAAAGCTGAGCCAACAGCTCATTATGACTCCCCAGTTGCAGCAGGCGATAAAACTGCTGCAACTTTCCCGATTGGAACTGCTGGAGACGATCCACGAGGAACTCGAGGCAAATCCTTTGTTGGAGGAGACACAGGAAGAACTGCCGACCGAACAGGACGCTGAGCTGGAATCGCTCACCGTCGAAGAGCCTCCTTTTCAGGAAGTGCAGCTTTCCGAGAATAGTATGCGGGAGGACTTTGATTGGGAAGGCTATTTAGAAGAATACAACACCAACGCGCCCATCCTCGTCGAGTCGGATCCAAACCAGGAATGGCCCAGCGCCGACAGCAGGCTCACCGAACAAACATCGCTCAAAGACCATCTGGAATGGCAGATTAGACTTTCCGACTTCTCCGAGGAAGAGCGGCAAATCGGTGAGTGCATAATAGGAAACCTCAACCTTGACGGTTATCTGGATGCGACAATTGAGGAAATAAGCGCAATGTCCGGTGCTTCCGGTCCAAAGGTTGAAGAAGTTCTCGCAAAGATTCAGAATTTCGATCCGACCGGAGTTGCCGCCAGGGACCTTAGAGAATGCCTGCTGGTGCAGGCAAAAAATCTCGAACTTGAGGACGACCTTGTTGTACGAATTATACAGGACTGCCTGCATTATCTTGAAACAAAGAATTATACTGCCTTGGTTCGCGCCCTGAAGCGCAGTCCGGAGGAAGTGAAGGCGGCGGTCGATATCATTCTGGGACTGGACCCCAGGCCAGGGAGCGCGTTCAACAAAGAAACCGTCGAATATATCAGCCCCGATATTTACGTTTTCAAAATCGATGAAGAGTGGGTGATACTGCTTAACGAAGACGGAATGCCCAAGCTGAGGGTCAGCTCATACTACCGGGACGCCCTTGGAGAGGGGGATTCGCTGCCCGTCGAAACCAGAGACTACATCCAGACAAAGCTGCGCTCCGCCGCCTGGCTCATTAAAAGCATTCACCAGAGGCAGCGGACTCTTTATAAGGTATCTCAGAGCATAGTGAGGCTTCAGGGAGACTTCTTTGATAAAGGGGTGGCCAACCTCAAACCGATGGTGCTCAGAGACATCGCCGAGGACGTCGGAATGCATGAATCGACTGTGAGCAGGGTTACTGCCAACAAGTACATGCACACTCCGCACGGGATTTTTGAGTTGAAATATTTCTTTAACAGTTCGATAAATAGCGTCATGGGTGAAGCGGTCGCCTCGGAGGCGGTAAAGGAACGAATAAGGCAGCTTGTTCGAGAGGAGGATTCCTCCAGGCCGTACAGCGATCAGGAAATAGTTGAGATACTGGAGAGGGAGAATATCAGCATAGCCAGAAGAACGGTAGCGAAATACCGAGAAATGCTGAGCATTTTACCCTCTAACAGAAGAAAAAAATGTTCCTGGGGCACTGAGACAAAAGCGAAATGAAAAAGTCATAGGGCAAAAGGAGAAAAGTGCAGATCCAAATATCCTTTCGACATGTGGATCCCTCCGATCCGCTGAAACTCTACGTTGAAGACAAGCTCACCAGAATAAAGAAATATCTGGAAGAACCCATAGAAGCCCACGTAGTGCTCAGAACGGAAAAATTCCGGCATATCGCAGAAGTTTCCATCGATGCTTCAGGCTTTCATCTTAAGGGGGCCGAAGAAACTGACGATATGTATTCGAGCATCGATCTGCTGGTAGACAGCCTTGAGACGCAGGCGGCCAGAAAGGCAAAGGAGAAGCTTAGCAGGCGCAGATCGAGCGCAGGGTTGAAAGAGACTGCGGGATCTTTCGAGCCCGCTGGGCAGACTCAAAAGAAAAGCGAGCAGGAACCACGGGTAATAAGGGCCGAGCAGGTCTACGCAAAGCCTATGCACGTCGATGAAGCAGTTATGGAGCTGAATCTGTCGAACGGCGAGTTCATGGTATTCACCAACAGGAGCACCAATCGGGTAAATGTCTTGTATAAAAGGAAAGACGGCAACCTCGGTTTGATTGAGGCCGTAGGGTAACGCTGAAGGCGAAAAGGAAAAAGGAAAGTACAGCCGAACCGTGCGGGTGGCTGTTTTGCCTTTTTGCTTTTTATTTTTGCCTTCCCATGTCCCCCTGTAGAGGAAATCCGATGAAAATTCTAGACATTCTTTCGGTAAACTCCATTGTTCCGGAGCTCAAAGGGCGGACCAAAAAACAGGTGTTGGAAGAGCTTATCGACGCCGTTAAGCAGAGCAAGCCCGATGTTGACCACGACCGGTTTATGAAAGTCCTGCTCGAAAGAGAGCGGCTGGGAAGCACCGGAATCGGTGACGGGATCGCCATTCCTCATGGCAGGTTGAGTGATATAGACGACCTGGCCCTCTCGTTCGGCCGCTCCAGTGAAGGCATTGATTTCGAATCCATGGACGGAAAGCCCGTTCACCTCTTTTTCCTTCTCGTGGCGCCTGAGACTTGCGCCGGAGTTCATCTCAGAGCCCTGGCAAAGATCGCGAGACTTCTCAAAAACGGGACCGTGCGAAAAAAGCTTGCAAAAGTCCAAAACCGGGAAGACATCTTCTCAATCATCGAACAGGAAGACGAGGATTTCTAATCAAGGGGGGAAATGAGTGAGACAAAGCCCCACGTAGTGGTTGTCACTGGACTTTCCGGCTCGGGCAAGAGCACCGCAATCAAAGCCTTTGAGGATATGGATTATTTTTGCATTGATAACCTGCCTGTGCCTCTACTGGGAAGTCTCCTGGAATTGTGCCAAAAGGACATGCCGGAGATGAGGCGAATTGCGCTGGGGATAGATATAAGAGAGCGCAAATTCCTCAAGGATTACAACGAGATATTCTCGGCCTTGGAAAATGCCGGTTACATGTTTGAAATCATCTTCCTCGAAGCCGATAATGATATATTGCAGAGAAGATACAGCCAGACCCGCAGGATTCACCCCGCTGCGCCTTCAGAGCATCAATTGCTCCAGGCGATCAATTTCGAGCGGGAGCAATTACAGGCACTTCGAGCCCGAGCCACCAGAATCATCGACACTGGAACCCTTTCGGTTCACGAACTGAAGCGGGTCTTCACGAGACATTATTTCCACTCGGCGGAAGATGAGCGTCTAAGCATTCAGGTGCTCTCCTTCGGTTACAAATACGGCGTTCCGCTCGAATCCGATTTGATGATGGACGTAAGATTTCTTCCGAACCCATATTTCGTTGAAGATTTGAAGAACCTGGACGGCAGTTCCGTCCCTGTTCGCTCTTGGGTAATGCAATGGCCCCCGGTGAAGGAGTTTTTAGACGATTATTGCGGCCTGCTGTTAAAAATCCTGCCCTCTTACGTAATGGAAGGGAAGCGTTATCTTACGATAGCTATCGGGTGCACCGGAGGCAAACACCGCTCTGTGGTTCTTGCTGAGGCGATTGCCGAGAGGTTGAAGGATAGCGGTTATTATGTGAAAGTACTGCACAGAGACATTCACCTGGAATGAGAGGGTTGTCGAATTGGGCCGGGAAACTGAAAACGGGATTATAGGAATCATAGCCGCGTCTCACTGCATGCTGGCTCAAGAGATGATAGCGGCAGCGGAGATTATCGTAGGCCCCCTACCTCATTGTAAAGCCGTCTGCTTTAAACCGGACCAGACGGTTGATGAATTGATAAAGCTAATGAAAGATGCAATAAAAGAGGTGGATCAGGGGAGCGGCGTGTTGATACTTACCGACCTTTTCGGAGGCACGCCCGCAAATATCGGCTTGTCTTTCCAGGGGCCGCGGGTTGAGGTGATCTGCGGTATGAACCTCCCGATGCTCATAAAGCTTGCAGGTTGCAGGAAGGGATACAGTCTGAACGAGGCCGCCTCACTGGTAAAAGAGTACGGACAACGCCATATTTCTCTCGCAGGCCAGGTGCTTTCACGATCGGCGAAATAGCCCTAGGACAAGGCAGAAATCTTAACTCCGATCTCACCTATTTCAATTTCACCCTGGCCTAACCCTTTTCAGCCTTTTCAACCATCGTCCTGTACCTATAGTGAATGAAATTCCTGTCGAATTCGTATTCCTCGCTCAGCATCTCATCCTTTTCGTCCGGGGTGAAGTAGTTCATGCAAGGCAAAAAGAAGTGACGGTCTTCCTTTTCTATATGGACGGGATAGAATTCAACCAGGAAGCGAAGACACCCCATCACCTGTGAAACGGCCCCTTCATTCCCTCTGAGGTATTCTTCCTTGGCCTTCACCAGATCGCTTACGACCTGCCTCCCTTTGCGGTGTTCCTCGATCAGTTCGCTCAAAATTGCTTTCAACTCATCCGACAGCGGCTTGTCCATGAGTTGCCTGAAGAGTATGTCTTCTTCCTTGCCGTGGTGGCAGTTATCGGTGTAAGTCCGAACAAAATCCACCGCCATATCCACGAATTCAGGATCAACACGCCCTGTTTGCTCGATCCGGGTTATTTCCGTGCCGATCACCCGAATCATCCTTTCGATAAGGCGGTGTTCGATCATGAGCGGCGCGATTGGCATCACAGGCATTTTTCTCCCCTTTCCCTGGCACCGCATAAAGTATAGGCCAATGGCATCGAAGTCAACCGTTCGGCGTCTATTTTCCCATGCTGCGTTTTCGACATCGAAAACATGCTCGGGATAGCGACCAACCTCAATCGACTTGCAATTGCGTAATAAAGGTGTATATTTTCCATGATGGACGAGCGAATCCGACTGGATCTTGACGCCTTGAAGGCTGCGTTTTGGCAGTGACTAAATTGGACTTCGACGATATTACCATCACTCCTCTTAGAGAATCCGACATACCTGCAATCCTGGAAATAGAGTACGACAGCCAGCCGGAGCCGTGGAATGAAAGGGCTTTTCTAGAGGAAATCGACCGGGCCCATTCAAGGTTGTTTGTTGCACGGCTGTCCGAAAGAGGTTCCTCCGGCGAGGAGGGCAGGCGGGATTCAGGGATTGTGGCTGGGTATATTTGCTTTTGGAAGGTGAAAGACGAGATCCAGATCCTCAATGTCGCAGTCCGCAAAACCTTGAGGAGACGAGGGATAGCTAGAAGGCTCATTCAGCTCGCAATCAGAACAGGAAGCGGCAACCATGCTCGATTCGTCACACTTGAGGTTCGCAAAAGCAACCTTGCCGCCCAAAGCCTTTATGAATCGCTCGGCTTTGCAGCCGTAGGGGAGCGGCCAAACTATTATGGAGTTCAGAACGAATCGGCCATACTGATGCAACTCGAATTGGAAACTCATCTGAATTCGTGAATAACTCAATTGCCAAAATATTTTTCAAGGGGACCTTTTCAAATGATTTTTGACCAGTTGCAATCGGATGCTCTCGCCAGGAACCTGGACCTTACAAATATAGCCGTGGTTGTGCCGCATTCTTTCCAAACTCTGGAAGAGACGGTGAAGGGATATGCCGGGAAGGAAAAGCAGGCCCGGGAGCTCCTCTTGGAATACCATCACAAGTACAGGAACTGGCATTATGTCGTGCAGGAAGCCCAAAGGTATGCAGTCGGGAATTTGCGCCTCTATCAAAACAGCCCGTTCTGCGGGAAAGTGATATACCTGCTATCCAACATTTTTATCGATGCATTGAAGCAGTCGGAGAGGTTCGAAATCCGCAGCCTTGCCGCCGATCACCTTCTCGCGTACTGGATGAAGCTCTTGGAGGAAATGCCGGAGGAGCTTGCCAGGCCGGCGCCCGGCGAAGTCAACGCCAAAAACATCGAGGAGTTCTTCGAGTCGCAAACATATTCCCACCAGGGAATTCTCAGGTACTTCTTCCAGGAACTCTCAGCTTTGCCTGAAGCCCCTTTTGAATTCCTGATGAGAAGCTTTTATCCCCCGAAACGCATTGCGGCCGGATTGCTCAAGATCTGGCCGGAGAACGGCTCCTTCGTTGAGCCGAGAGCATTTCTTACGCGATTTCTCAAGAATACTTACGATTTTTGGCTGAGCCGTGAAGACCCGTGCCGGTGGATAGACCGGAAGGCGGACAGGCTTTTCCTCGTGGGATCCTCTGTCGAAGCGCTTAGTCACGATTTCTTACGCAAACGGCTGCAAATGCTGGAGACTGAGGCCGCCGCCGAGGTCGATCATCGTAAGGCTGTCGAAATGTTGACAGGTATGACGGACTTCCATGATATCGTTCAGCTCTATTTGCATCTGCCGCGAAAGATCGATGAAATAGAAGAGAGGTTTCCCAATACCGCCCACTCCAGCATGCTCATAAGGCTTAAAATCCTGCAGGTGACGGGACTCGAGGCCGTTCATGAGGACGTCCTTCGAGAAATAAATTTCGAGATCGCCAAGTGGCTGCGGCTGGAGCCAGCCGATCAAATGGAAGCGCTACTGGATCGCATATTGAAGGCCCTTGAGATTTCCATGCGAGACCATCCACAGGCGGCGCTGCAGATCATCCGCACGATGGGCCTTGAAATCCTTGCAACCGATCGCCGCCCTCTCATCGATTTTTTCCTGCGACGAATCGTGCAGTTGGGGTTCGAGGCCCCTATGCTCGGCCAAGTAAACGAACGGTGGCAGATGTCCGTGAACTCGGCCCATTTACCCAACGTGCGAGTCTGGCTCGATATAATAAAAGCCAACCCGTTGAAATCCAGGTCGCTTCTTTCCGCGCTGATCGTGAACCTGTCTCTGGGAGGCATTTTTGTCCGGGATACGGACCTGTTCCAGAAAGATGTTTCCCAATTGCTGAACGCCCCTATCCGGCCCGTCTACAACCTGGTAAAACAACTCGCCAAGCTGCTCCCGGTCTACTTTAGCCAGATCGGGGCCGAGGGGCTTCTGCGGAAGGTATCGACGGACGTCGACGAAATCACCGGCAGAAGCGACAAACTCGTTCACTTTCTCAGGAAGCAAAGCCACGTAGAAAGCAATAACATCATCGTTTCTTTCATACAGGGAATAATCGAATACTGGCGTACAAAGGACAAGAAGGGCCTGGAAAGGCTGATTCCATACGAAGTTTATTCGCAGGTCCCCGGTTCGGGGGCTTCAATCGATGAGATTCACAAGATATTCAAACACCTTTTCAGCATCAAAACGATCCATCACACGCAGGATCTGCTCGATTTAACCGAAGATGAGGCCAAAGCTTATATAGCGAAGGTGCAGGGCGTTTCCGAAAAGGAGCGCACCCGTGCATTTCTCATGATCCAGTTCTACCAACTGCTCCACGAAAAATACGCCTTGAGCTTCAAGGATATTCATATTCATCTTCACCGCGCAAAAACCATCGGTCTGCCCGACCCGTGCAAACTGCTCGATGCTCTCGACAACTCCGGTTCGTTCCAGTTGCTGGACGCCATTCTGGATTATCTGGGCGAGCTCAAGGAAGTCATTCTCACTCCCGGCGAACTGAAGATAATGGAAAACATCTACTACAAGCGCCATATAGCCGTGGACATTCCTTCGATGTATGGATCGTACAACGAACCGCGCTTCGACGCCCTGGGACTGACCTTCAGGCTGGAAAATCTCGCCAATGTCATATTCGAGGACATTATTCTTGCAGTCAACCTGAGTTTCATAACAAGGGCCAGTTTTCACCAAATCGCCCGTTTCATTCCGCTTTTTATAAAAGCGCTCGACATTGACGGCATTACCTCCAGCCGCCTGGAGAGCCAGCAGGACCTTTTCGTTAAGGCCCTCGAGGTCCCAAGGTTCTCGCATTCCCAGTTCACTGACATCTTCAGAGGGTTTTCCGAGACGATAAAGCAGATAATTCAGACTTATTACGATTCGGTTCACGATGAGAACCTCGAATTTGTTGTAAAGCAACTCGGAACCGACAAGCTGATTCACAGGCATAAAAGGGACGGCGAGGTGGCCACCGAAAGAACGCAGAGAATTTCTGAAAGTTTTCTTCGGGACCTCATTGCCAGGACATTCGGACTCCAGTATTTCGACCATTTTATCGCAAGCATCCTGACGACCCTGGCCACTCAACGGCAGGAACTGAGCAGCTCCGATCTGGACCTGATGCTGAGCTACGACCCCGGCAGGACCGTGTCTCATCTCTACCGCCCGAAGAGCGAGACTCTCGACTCCATCTACATGGGCAGCAAGGCGCATAAGCTGGCCAAGCTGCATTCCATGGGGATCAGGATTCCACCCGGTTTCGTCATAACGACCGAGTATTTCCGGTGCAGGTCGGTGATAGAGAGTTTCTGGCAGTCGGGGGAGGATTTCGAACAGCGTGTGCTGGACATGGTGGCGCAGGTGGAAATCGAAACCGGCCGCAAATTCGGCTTCCCCGGCAATCCGCTCCTCTTTTCAGTGCGGAGCGGCTCGGCGGTTTCCATGCCGGGAATGATGAACACCTTCCTGAACGTGGGAATCAATGAACAAATAGTCGAAGGCCTTATAGCCCAGACCGGGGAAGCATGGTTTGCGTGGGACAACTACAGGCGTTTCATACAATCCTGGGGAATGTCGTTTGGAATTCGACGGGACGAATTCAGCGCCATGATGAACTGGTACAAGAGATTATACGGCAGGACCGTCAAACGGGAGTTCTCTCCGGTGGAAATAAGGGAGCTGGCCCTCTCCTATCGGGGAGTCTTGAAGGCTCATCATATCGAGTTCTCAGAATCTCCAAGGGAACAGCTCTTCACCGCCATTCGCCAGGTGGTGGAATCCTGGGAATCAGCCAAAGCCAAAACCTACCGGGAGATAATGATGCTCTCCGATAACTGGGGAACCGCCGTCACCGTCCAGGTTATGGTGTTCGGGAACCTGGACACCCATTCGGGGGCCGGCGTGATGTTTACACATAATCCGCGCACCTCGGAAGACAAGGTCGACCCGGTAGGCGACTTCACATGGGGAAACCAGGGAGAAGACGTAGTGGGAGGTCTGGTCAAAACGCTCCCGCTCACGGAAAAGCAAAGACTCAACGTGTCCGAGCCCAGAGAGACCTCGCTTGAAGCGCTTTTCCCTCGTGTCTATAACGGGTTGTCGGATATAGCGAAAAAGCTGGTCTACGAAAATCATTGGGCGCCGCAGGAAATAGAGTTCACATTCCAGGGAGACGGAGAAGAAGGAGTCTATGTCTTGCAGTCCCGCGACATGACCCCGCGTATAAAGCGTTCCTACCCGGTCTTCAAGAAAACCGAAGACCTCCGTTCCAAATACATGGGAAGCGGCATTGGAGTGAGCGGCGGCGCCATCGCCGGAGTGGCTGTGTTCGACCTTGAATCCATTCAGCAAATTAAGGATGAATATCCGGACAAAGCAGTCATTCTCATACGCTCCGACACGGTGCCCGACGACATACACGAGATTTCGATCGCTGACGGCGTTCTTACCGCCAAGGGGGGCGCCACGTCTCATGCCGCTATCGTCGCACACCGGCTTGGCAAAATCTGTGTTGTCGGCCTCGGCCGCATGAAGGTCCGCGACTCGACCTGCACGATCGACGGCCACCCCATCAAAACGGGAGACTCCATAAGCATCGACGGCAGAAGCGGTGCGGTGTATTCGGGCACGCTCGAAGTCGAGCAGATCGACCTTGCGGCGAGCGCGGATTATGAATGATGAACGCGGACTATGTCCGAAGTAATCGAAAAGTGGAATGAAGTTGGATTTTTTCTCGAACGGGATGATTTACGATGGATAAGATGGAATGCATGTGCCTTCAATGCGGAATCTCTTCTTATCTGGATTTGGACCTGATATCCGTTGAAGACGATGCCGCCAGCCAGATGAAGATTGTCATGAACCTTTTCTGCCCTGAATGCGGAGGTACACTCTGCGTGAGGGGCCGGGCCGGAGACGAGCCTTACTACAAATTACAATAACGACTCATACCCGTTTGCCTTGGAAGTACAGGTTTTGATGCTTTGCGGACGGGGCGAAGCATCATGGACCTGACGCCCGTCATGCCGGCGCAGGAGGCTGTGTCACAACTGATCGGCTTACGGGAAATTCCCGCGTCAAAATGCGCATGGCGTTAAATTCGTCATTCCGGCAGCGCTTTTGGGCCGGAATCCAGTAAGTTTTTTGCACTTTCCTGGAGAAATTTTCTCTTTCAATCGATTGTGACACAGCCTGGCAGGCCGGCATCCAGTAAAATAAGCGTGCGATACAAATCTTCCCGAGTTGGGATTCGCGCTCTCAATCAACCGCATTTTCCACGTCTGCTTTTCAATTGCTTCTCCGCTGAATAGCGGACTCCATGCTCTTGTGAGGTTCGTACTACCAAACCAGGTTGTGAACGCCACGATGAAGATCATCCGATTTGGCCTCGGGGTATTCCATGATTGAGACCATGGAGGGGTCAGGCATGAATTCACCATTAAGCACACTACGCCCACATCCGCCTCGGAAGTCCCAAGTGCACATCTTTTTCACCTCAGGGCCCGGGCTGGTTCCCGGCTTCCCTGGATACGACCCGATGTTCACAGAGATCCTCAAGAAATATGCGCACCCCGGGATAGTAAACTGATATACTCTCGATAGTTTTGGGATAAACACCTGGAATCCGTTGCTGACTGAGAGGGGAATTGGGATTAGATTCTGAAGAAGGACGGCAGACTAATGGCGACATGGTGGACGCTAGAGGAGGCATATTATGCATCTGAGTGAAATTCCTGAAATTGAGCGATTGAGCACGCCGGAAAAGATTTTGTTGGTCGAAGAGCTGTGGGACAGTATCGCTTCGGATGAATCGCAGGTGCCTGTTCCTCAGCGCCACACCGAAGAATTGGACAGGAGACTTGCAAGATACAGATCTCACCAGGGAGACATCCTCACGCTTGAAGAGCTGCAGAGAAAATTAGAGAATAGAAAATGACATATCTTTTGCGTTTTGTTCCCGAAGTGGAAGAAGACGCCGTCGCTGCTCATTTATGGTACGAGGAAAAAGCGCCAGGATTAGGCGACGAATTCCTGCACTCCTTCTATGCATGCGCCAATGAGATTCGGCGAAATCCTCTGATGTTTCCCATAGTCCATCAAGACTTTAGACGACGTCTGCTTCGGCGCTTCCCGTATGCCGTTTACTTCAGAATAGAAGGAAACGAGGTGGTAGTTTTTGGACTGTTCCATTGTGCTCGGGATCCCCAAACTTTTACGACAAAGCTATACGGCAGAAGCTAAATGAAATGGTCACCGTTAAATAGACATTTTCAGGGCCAAAAAGAGCATTTTAAGGCTCAAAAATGGCCGTTTGTGACACCTCTTTTCCCTCCCGACAAGCTTTTATAGCATGGCCCGACCCAATGCCTCTTCTCCGGTATCACAGCATCACTATCGAGTCACATCACAATTTGAGCAAAGTAATGGTCATTTAATCTGTGAGCATAGATACATTTCAGTCTGGACCTAAGAATGGCGGCATTACGATAGATGTGTATTTGTGGAAATTCTGAAATAAATGTATAACAACTGGGAGAACCGATGAAAGGAAAAGGAATCAAATCATTGATTTTGTTACTTACAATTAATCTATTAATGTACAGTGCCGATGCATTTGCAGACTATGCTGTTGGGTATTTCACTGTTGAGGCACCGGGTTTTTTTGAACCTATACCAGAACCTGTGCCTGGGGGTGAGGTAACCTTTAATCTGAATGCTGATGGAACCATCGCTGCCAGTCTCATTTCATATTACGAGCCCATTTATGGCTTTGGGTTCGATTCGATCACTAACCTACCGGAGTCGAATTTCTCCCCAAAGACACCGACAAGTACTTCGAGGTGGAGTGACACATGGGGAAATCAGATGTCGGGGTTTTATATCTCTTCTACTATACCCGCAGGAGTTATTGAAAAGTGGACCATTGGTCAGGCGGGTGAATTTACGTCGGTTTTCGATGCATTAGACGGCGGGCTATCAACACATCCCTTCTTTTTAGATGGTCCATACGCGCTGTATGCCGGAGATATTTCTACCGCCCCCATCCCCGGCACAGTCTGGCTTTTCGGTTCCGGTCTGGCAGGGCTAATTGGGTTGAAGAGGAAGTATCTGGGATAGCTACTTAATAAAGGCATGTGACAATGGTAGGGTCGGCTTGCGGCGAATGGCCCTGCCGTTGTACAGTCGAACATCATTCCCTTCTATCTCTTCGCGGTGCACCTGCCTGAGTTCCCAAGTGTGCTTAGCGGCTGATTGCATCCCTACCAAAGGTCAAGGTGATGTCTGATCGCTTGCTCAATTTCCACCATTACCCGAGGAGTGAGATCTCCGATAAGCTTGACCAGGCGACTCTTATCGATGGTTTGAATTTGATCTGCTTTGGCCTTGGAGTTTACGGCAAGGTTGCCTTCTCCTTTTGATAACTTCACTTCAAACGGGTATATCCTATCCAGATTCCCCGTCGTCACCGGGACGACCGTGACTGTCGGAGCGTATTCATTGCCAACGTCATTCGATACGACCACGACCGGGCGGGTCTTTGAAATCTCCCGACCTACTGTCGGGTCAAGCGAAGCAAGATAGATGACGCCTCTTCTAATCCGCACCCAGTCCCTCCATATCCAGTGGTTCGAATTCTCTTGCGAGCTCGGC
>Ga0326728_10002758_pt1 | contig 57319 bp, 54 predicted proteins | sample MB3enrmetagenome_FD_207602 | JGI IMG/M metagenome (GOLD analysis project Ga0326728, IMG submission 207602) | Lab enriched peat soil microbial communities from McLean, Ithaca, NY, United States - MB31MN | ecosystem: Environmental > Terrestrial > Soil > Wetlands > Peat | place: USA: New York... | reverse complement strand
GGCCCAACTGCTCCCAATTCAAAGGAAGCAATCCTACCAGAACTCGCCAATTCTCAAGTTCAGCCATGCAAATAGAATAGTAATCTTCATTTCAATCGTCAATCGTTATCTTAGCGCTTATGGGCGATGCACCCTTCGGCACAGACCCCATCCCCTATCCCAAGGCCAACAACGGCGACAATGTCCACATCATCGCTCAGGTCAACGGAGTCTGGGCGAATGTAGCCGAACTTGATCTGGGCCAAAGTCCCAACTCGGTTGTCGAGGGCCATCTTTCAGGCAACGGCCTCCCGGTGCCCAACAACCAAATCGCCTCTGTCAACTCTGCGGTTTTCGTGGCTCCCATGGCCGCTGGTCTGGCGATTTCAAGCGATGGCCAGACGCTGGTGGTGGCCAATTATTACAACGATTCGATCACGGTATTTACCGGAGGCTTAAGCGCCTGGACAAGCCAGTGGGTGGCGGATGCCTCCTCAGCTCAAGGGGGCCAGGGGACGCTGCAAGGATATGAACTCGACCTGCGGCCCGGCAAGGCCGCATCATCGCCGGCGCCGGGCACGCCGGGCGGAGAATATCCATTTTGGGTGGTAATAGCGGGCAGTGGAAGCAGCGCGAAGGCCTACGTATCCAGCCTGCGCGACCGCGAGATTGACGTGGTGAGCAACCTGAGCACAACGCCGAAAGTCACGGCCCGGATCTCCGTCAAAGGCCAGCCAAACAAGATGACGTTGAACAGCGCACAGACGCTGCTCTATGTCGCCGAAGACGAGTCGGACACGGTGGATGTCATCGATCTGAATCCTCTGGATGCAGGCATCCCCAGTCAGAACCAGCCAGCCACGGTGAACACCGTCATCGAAACCATCCCGGTCATCGCTCCTGCGTCCGCGCTGGCGTCATTTTCGCTGACACAATATACCGGCGCGAATACCAACAGCGTGACGCTCTCGCCGGATGAGAAGTATCTCTATGTGACCAATGGCAATCTGAATAACATTGCGGTCGTGGCGCTGACCGGAACCAATCGCGGCGACCAGGTGGTCGGCCTGATTCCTACCGGTTGGTATCCGAACTCGGTGAGCTTCAGCAACGATGGCGCATGGGCGTACGCGGTCAATTCGAAGTCGCCCACGGGCGCCAATCCCAACTGGTGTTATAACTACGGTCCGACGGGGTATTACAGTTGCGCAGCGGCAAATGAGTACAATCCCCAGTTGACCAAAGCCGGCCTGCTCAGCTTCCCGGTGGCCAACGCTCTGACGCAGCTTTCGGCGCTGACAACGCAAGTCACCACGAACAACCGCTTCTCCGCCACGGAAAGCGCGAGCGACAAGGCGATCATGACGGCGGTGCGTCAGGGCATCAAGCACGTGATTTACATCCTCAAGGAAAACCGGACGTACGACCAGATTCTGGGCGACCTGGGACGCGGCAATGGCGATCCGGCTTTGGCCCTGTTCGGGCAGGCGGTTACGCCGAATCAGCATAACCTGGCGCAAAACTTCGTTACGCTGGACAACTTCCGCGACTCCGCCGAAGTCAGCAACGACGGTTGGCCGTGGAGCACGTCCGCGCGCGCCCCCGACGTGATCGAACACCAATACCCGGTCTACTATGCGCAACGAGGCCTCAGCCTCGACTCAGAGGGCGTGAATCGGAGCGTGAACGTGGCTCTGCCGACCCTCGCTCAGCGCCAGGCCGCCAATCCTCTGACGCCCGGCGGAAAGCTTTCGCCGAACGTGACCGACGGTGACGACCTGCTACCGGGCCAGACCGACGTGGCCGCGCCGGATGGTCCGGACGACGAAATCAATACCGGCTATTTGTGGGATAACGCTCTGCGCGCCGGCCTGACGGTTCGCTCCTATGGATTCTTCGTCGACACAACCTGCTATAACGAGCCCGCTTGCCTGACTCCCCTGGCGCGCGACCCATTCTCCACCAACACCATCGTTGCGACCTCTTCGAATGTCGCTCTCACCCCCTACACCGATCCCTATTTCCGCGGCTTCGACCCCGCGTTCCCGGACTACTACAGATATAAGGAATGGGAACGGGAGTTCAATGCAAACTACGCTACCGGCGGGCTTCCCAACTTGAGCCTGATCCGCTTCATGCACGATCACACCGGGAGCTTCAGCACATCGATTGACGGCGTGAATACGCCAGATCGGGACGTGGCCGATAACGACTATGCGGTTGGCTTGCTGGTACAGAAGATCGCCAACAGCATCTACGCCAACGACACGCTGATCTTTGTCATTGAAGACGACGCGCAAGATGGAGCCGACCACATCGACTCGCACCGCAGCACGGCGTACGTGGCGGGCGCCTACGTGAAAAATGAAGTGGTCTCAACGGCCTACAACACCATCGACTTCGTGCGCACAATGGAAGAGGTCTTGGGCCTGCCGCCGATGAACCTGAACGACGCGCTGGCCACGCCCATGGCTGGCATTTTCAACACCACCCCGGCCTCCTGGACCTTTACCGCAACCCCCGCGGCGATTCTTTACTGCACAAGCCTGCCGCTTCCCAGCCCCGCCTTGCCCTGCAATAACCCGACGCCAGACGTCAAGTATTGGGCGCGCGTCACGAAGGGGATGGACTTCACGGACGCGGATAAAGTCGATGGCGGGTATTTCAACCGCGTTCTCTGGAAGGGGCTCATGGGTGGCCGGCCCTATCCCGCGGCGCCGACCGGAATCGACTTGAGCCGGAACCGCGCACAGCTTCTGGCGCGCTACCAGCGGAGCTTGCAGCACAAATCCGCGCTGGCCCCGAAGCCGGTCAAGAACTAAGCATTGCAACGCCGCCCAAGCGCGGCCTGGGGTTCCGCTCTCAAGGCAGGACTCCAGCCGCGCCGAGTCGCCTTTCCAGCAGCGGTCAACACGGCGCTTGCATCGTTGCGGAACAACGCTTCGTTGGACTATACCGCAGGGCGAATCGTATTGCCCGGCGTTTCACATCGCTGCGAGTCCAAACACAACTCTGTCGCTAACTTCATCGATCACTGTTGACGCATCCTGCGAGGAGGCGTCTTGTACGATAAAAGCAATGAAGATTTGGATTTCTTTGATACTGGTCTCGGTCTTCTTTTCATGCACAGTGAAGTGCCAGACCCGAGACACCGAACTTCCGGCTCATTCCGTTCTTTCGCTGCAGCTTACGAATCCTGCGCCTCTGCGGGTTGGCCAACCTGTTCGTGCCGAGCTTGTTTACCCGGTGTACTTGGGCGAATCCCTGGTCATTCCAGAACATACACTCGTCACCGGCACTGTAATTGCTCTTCGTCCCGACCGGTCGCGACGTATACGCTCACGGTTCAACCTGGACTTCACCCCGTTCCGTATTCCTGTGGTTCGTTTCACCCAAATCACTCTTGCCGGCGGCGCCACGTTGCCCATCGAGACAGGCGCGGTCACCGATGGCGTAACCGTTATCCATTTTGTGCGGCCGCGCTCCGCCAAGCACGAAAACTTCATTCGGCGGGAGTTCGATTCGGCAATCCACCTCGTCAGAGGCGACACCGTCTTCTTTACCGCCCAGGGAAGAGGCGATCGTCTGCTTGAGATTCTTTACCACCAGCTTCCCTGGCATTCCCAGCGAATCGAAGGAGGCACGACGTGGGCCGTAGAAACGGAGAAGCCGTTTACGGTTCCGCAGCCTGTAACTTCCAAAGTGGATTCAGCTGCCAGTCCGGATGCTGGGTCGTCGAAGAATCACCTTACATCCTGGACTATAGAGGCGACGCTGAGCGATGCGATCTCTTCGGCAACTGCCAAGCCTGGCCAAACGGTTCACGCCACGGTCGCCGCGCCCGTTTTCAATGACGACCACACGCTCGCCATACCTCAGGGCGCCATCTTGATCGGAACCGTCAGCCAGACGCAACCCGGCCGCAGCTTCGGCCGCTCAGGTACGCTTCGTTTCGCATTTCACCAGATTGTTCTTCCTTCCGGCGCCGAGCAGAATGTTACATCCAATTTGGTAGGTGGTGATTCAGCAAGCCAGCATGAGCTAGCCGTGGATTCGGAAGGAGAGGTCAAGCCCAAACCACAGGACAAGGTCGTTGTTCCTCTTCTCCTGCTTGGGCTCGCCGCAGCGCCGCTCGATCCTGACCCCGGTGACAACGATGAGTTTGTCAAGAACGGAGCGGCCTCGAATAGTCTTGGCTTGCCTGGCTTTATAACAGGAATTGCTGTCAACTGCGCGGGTGTTTCAGCGGGCTTTGGCTTCTATGGTGCATCCCTATCCATCTATGACCGCTGGATCAAACGCGGAACCGACGTGAACTTCCCGCGGAACACCCGAGTCATGCTCCAGACAGACATGCACACTGCCAAGCACGCGGGCCTCCAAACGGACCCTTCGCAACCGAAGCAAGAGGTCACTCAGTAAACGGGGACGGATCCCTTCTGGAAGAAGAATCCCCCGTCGGGTCCATCTATTTGCAATTGTTGTATCCCAGGCGAGTACATGAATTGGCTAGAGCGGAACCAGAGTCACTGTGGCCTAATAAGTTCCACGAAGGTCGCCGCTCCCTGCTGGTCGCGTCGACTTGAGCGCTTCGGTTTCGGGATACATCAACTCTGGTTCCGCTATAGCCTGCATCATTCACTAAACCAGCAGAGCATGTGCCAGCACCTGAGCAGGGCAGTAGAATCTTGGCTTTTTCATGCCAGGAATCGATATTTTGCGACCATGAAGGCTGGCGTTCTTTCTCCGCGGGCATTTTCAGGCACAGAGCAGCGTATTTCAGACACGGTTGCGCGCTACAGGCTCTGCGCTGTTGCTGAGAGATTGAGTTGTCGGAACTTGCGGATAAGTTATCCTGCGGTTGCGCCCAGAGCCGAAGCGATTTTCTGGAAATCGTTCTGCCAGGGAAACGATTCCGGCAGATGCGCGACGATGCGGCGCACGGAACTGACCAGGCGGGCACCAAGCTTCTACAACCGCTCGCGTAGCGTCCAGACCTGCGCCCTGGCCAGCGTGGTCAGTTCCGCGTTCAAGCGGATCTCCTGCAATAGTACACAGGCCGCCGCCGCCATCAGCACGCGCAGTTGATTGGCCCAGAAGTTCGTGCAACTGGTTCGATACACATCGAGCGCCTCGGCGGCATGACGGTCAAGCACGGCCCATCGCGAAAAGCGAGCGCGGGGTGACGCTGTTTTCGAAGCGCGAGAGCGCCGGCTGCGAGGCCAGATCTAACCCCTTGATCGGGCCGCGTCCGGCCAGCAGCTTGTGCATCGGATCAGTGCCGATGCGGGCCGCATCGTTGACGTCCTCATAACCGCAGGCCAAGCCGTCGATGCGCTGCCGCATCCGCTCGTCCAGTTGGTGATTGACCTTGCACTGTTGGCGGTCATCCTGCAGAAACTCGATCAAACCATCACCAAAGCTCCGATTGGCGGCAGAGAGCAGGATCGCTCCACCATCGCTCGTGCCATGCGCATGATCAAATGCCAACAAGACCGGACGCTTTTCAAGATCGGAAAACAGCACACTCTGTGTGGGAGTAAAATCAGTCAAGCGAAAGTCATTTTGTGCTGTAAATGCTGTCTAGTCAACATGTTTGTAGCACATCAGTCTTTCGCTGTATATGACTCCCGCATAATTCAGGCTAGACAAACAACTACTGATCCGTTGCAACTGACCACTGTATTTCAGGCGCCGTCCTCGCGGAACATGGGGTGGGGAATGAGGCGGCGGTAGTCTTCCTGATGGGCGCCGTCGAGGCAGGCCTCGATGATCCGTTTGCCGAGGGGGTCGAGATCGGGGACGAGGAACTGCTTGAGTTCCTTGGCGAAGAACTCGCGCCACTGGCGCGCGCCCTCCTGATAGACCTCCATGCCGCCCTGCAACTGCTCTTCGACCTGCAGGAAGACGCGGGGAATCATGGAGCCCTCGACGCGCAACTGGTGGGGGATGTAGCCGAGAAGCGGACAGAGAGCCTCGCCGACCTGTTCGCGTGCAAACTTGGCGCTGCCGCGGCGCGCCAGGTACTCGCGGGCAATCCACTCGGCCATGAAGCCCACCTTCCAGGCTCCGATGTGCTGGTTGGGAATGAGGACGTAGCGGGTGTCCGGCGTGTCGACAATCTGCTTCAAGAGCAGGTTGGCCTGGGTAACACGCAGGCCGGTGGCAAAGGCCCAGTAGGAGCCGACGCCCTCGGACTGCATCTCCTTGGTCTTCTGCGTCTGAATGCTGGGATTGGCGTGGCCGCGCGGGGCCACCAGCCGCCAGAGCCAGGCCAGCGCGGGGCTGAGCACGTGGATCATGGCCAGAATGCCGTAAAGCTGGCTGTCCTTGTGCGTGGGAGGGCAGCGGACGCCGAAGCTGCGCACGTCCACGCGCTGCGGGCCGTCCAGGATGTCTTCAAGCATGCGGCGGGGGAGGATGACCCGCGGATTGGGACAGACCTTGCCGGGCGCATCTTCCACGTGTTCCCAAGTGAGGCATGTGCCGCCGGGGACAATGTAGTGGTTGAGAAAGATGAGCGGCTCGGGGGGATCGATGCACAGCCGTTCGAGGTTTGGCGCGGTGCCGTAGCTGTGGATGTGATCCACGCGCACGAACCAGCCGTTTTCAGCGTCGGCCAGGGTGAGCCGCTTGCTTGCGCCCTGATGCTTGGGGTGGGCGCAGGCCATGTCGTCTGCGATGGGCCGCAGATGGCAGGCCTCGGGCAGATTGAGGGTGCGCACCTCTTTGGTCACGACATTGGTTCCAATGAGCAGGCGGCCATCCTCCATGCGGTGGATGTGCTCGGTCATTTCGCTCTTGCCGCCGCCGCTTGCGCCCTCGTGCATGAGGACAACCTGATTCTCATAGGGCGTAACCACGGCTACCGCGGCGCAGTGGTTGGTGATCCAGCCTTCGTGCTCGCCGATGTCGAGCAGCATGGAATAGACGCCTTTTTTGGCGCTCGGCCCCGGATACAGGTTGTAAGCGAAGATCTCCTGGTGCGTGCCCTGCCGGTCGTGGACCACGACCTGGCGGCCGGCAAAGTGCGTGTGCCGGAAGGGCGGCGCGACAAACAAGACTCCGCCGGTGATTCTGAAGTCAGCCGGAACCTGGCTGCGCGGAATCATGCCCTGCAGGTCAGCCAGCGCGGCGGCAAAGAACGCCGCCTGGCGCGGGACGATCAACAGCGCGCCATAACCCAGGGCGTCCGAGCCGGCATAGAACGGCATGGCCACAAGCTCCTGGGTTTTGAGCCAGTCGAGCGTTTCCTGGCGGGTCTTGTCGAAGCTCTCGCCGAAGCGCTGTTCGTAGGTTGGCTTGTCGGTGGGCAGGTGGTCGCCGATGACCATGGCGTCAGGGTCGCGCCGGCGCATGGCAGGATCAGGGAAGTTGATGGCGAGTCCGTTGCGCGCCTTGGTAATCACCGCTTCGGTAACGCGGCTCCCTCCGGGCACCTGAAAGACCACCTCATGCTGCCCGTGGTCGTCGCGATTGCCCAGCGTCCAGTCTGTTTCGCCCGTGGCGCGGCCCAGCGCCCAGTCCAAGAGTTGCTGGCGGGTCTCCGGCGTCTGCACGAGCGGCGCGGCGGTAAGCACTTCACGCACGCGTGCAGGCAGTTCCAGGTCGGCCCAAGAGGCCTGAAAATCGACAAACGTGTCCTTGACAGCTTCAGTGGTCATGTTTTCTCGCTTTCCGGGGTAGGACGCACGCTCAAGAGCGGGTGAGCACGAGGGGTTCAAGACGATTTTATCTCATTTAGCGTTGCACATGGCAGTGCGCTACGTCATATTATGGGAAATCGGTCGCGAACCAGCCCCAGCGCCTGCTCTGCCGTTTCGATCAACCCCTCCAACTGGGCGTCCTCGACAGCATGCAGCATCTGCTTGAAGCCAGCGCCCGGCTTGTAGCCGGCGGCAATCAACTCGCGACCGGTGATGAGCGGGAGGGGCCGCACCGCCTCCTCGGGGATGGTTTCAAAGCGCTCGCGCACAAACTCCCAGTGGTCGAGGCCGACGCTGCTGGCCAGGCAATCCATGCGGTGCAGCGCGAGGTGCTCAGGGAAGTTCTCCAGACGGAAGAAGCGCTTCAGCGTGGAGGCCTTCATCCGCTGCGCATCGGCAAAGCGCATGTGGTTCTCAATCAGCGCCAGGATCTGGCGGGATTCGTCATTGGAAAAGCGGAAGTGGCGGCAGATCTCCGCGCCCATGGCCACGCCCACCTCGACGTGCCCGTCGAAGCGGATGCGCTCGGCCCGGCGGAAGGTGGGCGGCTTGCCCACGTCGTGCAGCAGCGCGCCCCAGGCCAGCGTAGGCGAACAGCCCGCGGCCAACTGGCCGAGGAGCAGCAGCGTATGGGTCCACACATCTCCCTCGGGATGGAACTGCGGGGGCTGCTCGACGCCCTTCATGCGCGCCACTTCCGGCAGCACCTCGGCGAGCAGGCCGGTTGCATCCAGCAGTTCGAAGGCCCGGCGCGCATGACCCTCGGTGAGCATTTTGGTCAGCTCATCGCGTACGCGCTCGCGGCTGACGGCTTTGGTTTTGGCGGCCAGACGACGCATGGCGGAGGCGGTTCCAGGGTCCAGTTCAAAGTCGAAGCGCGCGGCAAAGCGCACGCCTCGCAACATGCGGAGGTGGTCTTCCTCAAAGCGCAGCTCCAGCTGGCCGATGGCGCGGACCACGCCGGCATCGAGATCGGAGAGACCGTTGACGTGGTCGAGGACGGCAGCGCGCATCTGGCTTGAATTTGCGGAAAGGCATGCGTCAGGGTCTAAAGCCCGCAGTGTTTTTGCGGAGGTTGCGGCACGACTGAAGTCGTGCCCTGACACGAAGCCGGCTCTATCTGCGGCCTGTTCAGCCTGTGGATCAGATTCCGCCATCCGATCAGGCCTTGGCTCCTGAGGGAACAGCTTGAACGGGTCGAGGAGCAGGCCGTTGATGGTGAAGTCGCGGCGGCGCACGTCTTCTTCGGCGCTGCGGGTGTATTTGACGGCATCGGGATGGCGGCCATCGGAGTAGGCGCCATCGGAACGAAAGGTCGCTACCTCGGTTACGATTTCCGTGCTGCGCGGCCCTTCGGGGCCTGCTGTTTGGCTTTCGACCTCCGAGGCTACGAGCACCACGCCAAAGTGCGCTCCCACGGCAAAGGTGCGCGGGAACATCGCCAGCACCACATCCGGGGTTGCGCTGGTGGCCACGTCGTAGTCCTTGGGTTCGCGGCCCAGCAGGAGGTCGCGCACGCAGCCGCCCGCCAGGTAAGCCTCGTACCCGGCCGCGCGCAGATGGGCCACAATCTGCAAGGCCTCATCGAGTTGGCTGGTCACCGGGAACATGGCTGCACCTATTCTCGTCTGCTTTGCTGATATGTGGGAAGCCAATGCACCCACTCCGCTCCTCGCCGGGCAACTTGCCGCCTTGCACATCCTGCGTCCGCGGAACGCCAACTCTCTGGTTTTCCGAACCCTGCCCAACCCACCCGCTAAACTAGACAAGTGAGCAAGCGCGGCCTCATTCTCGGCATTGAATCCTCCTGCGACGAAACCGCCGCCTCTGTCGTCGAACGCGGGGCGCGCACGCTTTCCTCGGCCGTGGCGTCGCAGATCGCCACCCACGCGCGCTACGGCGGGGTGGTTCCGGAGCTGGCCAGCCGCGAGCATCTGCGGGCCATTGTTCCGGTTGTTCGGGCGGCCCTGGCTGAGGCGCAAATCGGTTTGGCGGATCTTGATGCGATTGCCGTTACCGCCGGACCGGGCCTGGCTGGGGCTCTGCTGGTGGGGATTACCTACGCAAAGGCGCTGGCCTTTGCGCAGGGGCTGCCGCTGGTTGCCGTCAACCACCTGGAAGGGCACATCCACGCCGTGCTGCTGCACGAGCACGAGACCCAACAGGCTGTTCAATCCGCTGCGCTCGCTCAGGATGACAGGGGTGATGTGAACCTGAGCGAGAAGGCGCTGGCGCTGGTTGTCTCGGGCGGGCACACACACCTTTTTCTTGCTCGTCCAGCCCACGGCGCATGGAGCTACTCGCTGGTGGGCCGCACCTTGGACGATGCCGCCGGGGAAGCCTACGACAAGGTCGCCAAGCTGCTCGGCTTCGGCTACCCCGGAGGCCCCTGGATCGACGCTCTCGCACGCTTTGGCAACCCCAAGGCCGTGCCCTTCGCTTTCTCGCAGATCAAGACGAAGCTGCATCTGGCCGGCAAGCCGCCGCGCACAAAGGCGGCCAAGACCGCGCCAATCGCCAACCTCGACCCGCGGTTTCTGTTTTCGTTTTCCGGGATCAAGACCGCCGTGCTGCGGTACGTGGAAGTGCACGGTCTGCGGGAAGAGGCCCATGCCCGCGCCGCGCGAATCTTTGCGCCCAACGCCGAGGCGCGACCGCCGCAAACCAAGCAAGAAGCGCTGGCGCTCTGCCCCCAGCAGACGCTCGATCTGATTGCCAGCTTCCAGCGCGCGGTGGTGGGCGACCTGATGAAGAAGACCTTCGCCGCCGCCGAATCCCTTGGCGCGCGCCGGATTCTCATCACCGGCGGAGTGTCCGCCAATCGCGAACTCCGCGAACGCTTCAGCGCCGAGGCCACACGACGCGGCCTGCGCGTGGCCTTTCCCACGCTGGCTCTCTCCACCGACAACGCCGCCATGATTGCAGCCGCCGCCTGGCCCCGGTTCCTGTCCGGCGAATTTGCCGGCCAGTCTCTCTCCGCCGACCCCTCGCTGGCGCTCGGAAGGTAAGAGAGGGTACTGCCCAGGCGCGGCGAAGGCAGCATCTTCCCCGCAATGGACGCATTCGCGCTAAAATAGGAACAGCCGCATGGCCCTTCATCACCCCATTCCGGCCCTCCTCTAGCGGCGCCCGCCGCCGATACTGTTTCCCCGCTCATTTTCAGATTCAATGCTCACAAGCAAGACCAACGCGCCCCTGCACGGGCGAAAGATTTTAGACGTGCGAATGAGGTTTAGCCGTGATTGATCGTTTGGAACAGATGGAGCAGCGCTATGAGGAGCTTTCAGCCCAGCTCTCGTTGCCCGAGGTGGTCAACGACCGCGAAAGATACCAGAAGGCGGGCAAGGCGCTCAGCGACCTGGAGACACCGGTGATGAAGTTCCGCGAGCTGAAGGTGGTGCGTCTGGCGCTGGCCGACGCGCGCGCGATGCTGGCCGACCCGGACATGAAGGAGATGGCCGAGGAGGAGATTGCGCAGCTTGCCCCGCGCGAATCGACCCTGGAAGCAGAGATCAAGGTATTGCTTCTGCCCAAGGACCCCAACGACGAGAAGAACGTGATTCTCGAAATCCGCGCCGGCACGGGCGGCGACGAGGCTTCGCTGTTTGCCGCCGAAGTCTTCCGCATGTACCAGCGCTTTGCGGAGCAGCATCGCTGGAAGGTGGAAATACTGTCGGTGTCGGAATCGGGTGTGGGCGGCTACAAGGAAGTGATCGCCATCATTGAGGGCGAGCGCGTTTACTCGCAACTGAAGTGGGAGAGCGGCGTGCATCGCGTGCAGCGCGTTCCGGCGACCGAAACGCAGGGCCGCGTCCATACCTCGGCGGTGACGGTGGCCGTGCTGCCCGAGGCCGAGGAAGTCGACGTGAAGATCGAGGCCAAGGACATCCGCATCGACACCTTCTGCTCGTCCGGTCCCGGCGGCCAGTCAGTGAACACGACTTACTCGGCTGTGCGCATCACGCATATTCCCACCAACACTGTGGTCAGTTGCCAGGACGAGAAATCGCAGATCAAGAATCGCGAAAAAGGAATGCGCGTACTGCGCTCGCGGCTCTACGAGCAGGAGATGGAGCGGCAGAATGCGGAACTGGCGAAGGAGCGCAAGCAACAGGTGGGCACCGGCGATCGCAGCGAGAAGATCCGCACCTACAACTTTCCGCAGAACCGGCTGACCGACCATCGCATCGGGCTGACGCTGCACCAGCTTGACCTGGTGATGGAGGGCCGCCTGCAGCCGATCGTCGATGCGTTGATTACCCACTACCAGGCGGAGCAGTTGAAGGCTGACAGCAGCCAGGCGGCGTGAGCTTGACCCGGCTCAGCGAGATTGTTCTGGACGGCGCGGCGCGCCTGCGGCGGGGGCCTGGCCTGGACGGAACGCAGCAGGAGCGCGCCCGCCAGGATGCCGAGATGCTGCTGCTTTCAATTCTTGGCAAGAACAAGGCCTGGCTGATGGCCCACGGGGAAGAAGAGCTTCCGGGCGAGCAGCAAATGCGCTACGCGGAGCTGCTCGAACGGCGATTGAAGGGCGAGCCCATCCAATACATCACGGGCGAAACCGAGTTTTATGGGTTGCCGTTTCGCGTCATGCGCGACGTGCTGATTCCGCGGCCGGAGACCGAGCACCTGGTGGAGAAGACCATCGAGCTGGCTCCGTTATTTCCCAGGCCGCGCATTGTGGACGTTGGGACGGGATCGGGCGCAATTGCGGTGGCTTTGGCGCACGAGTGGCCCCTGGCTGCGATTACGGCAATCGATCTTTCCGCTTCCGCGCTGGAGATTGCCCGCGGGAATGCTGAACGCTGCGGTTTTGCCAACCGCATACGGTTTCTAGAGGGCGACTTGCTCGAACCTGTTGCCGGGGAGCGCTTTGAATTCGTCGTTTCCAATCCGCCCTATGTGCCCGAGGGCGACCGCGCCACGCTTTCCGTCGAGGTGCGCGACTACGAGCCTGAGATGGCTCTGTTTGCCGGCGGCGATGGGCTTGAAGTCTACCGGCGCCTGATTCCCGCAGCCTTCGACGCGCTCACTCCCGGCGGTTTTGTGATTCTCGAAATCGGCTATGGCCAATCTCCCGCGATCACAGAACTGCTTAGAGGCTCCGGCTTTGAGCAGATCGAATTTGTTCCCGACCTGCAGGGCATTCCACGGGTGGTTTGCGCGCGGCGGCCGTGAGCTTTTCCGGGCTGCGCGAAAAAGGCAATTTTACGGGCAAAATGGCTGAAAAACGTCCCTCCGCGGATAAAGACGGTGCTATTCACCAAACACCGCCAAATCGACGTGTTGTGCGGCATGGGCGTCCTAGTGCCCTCCGCAGTCGACTTCTGGCGAAAGGGCCGCATTGATTTCCTGAAGCGGGAGATTCAGGGAAGCCTGAACAAGATTTCGTCCGCCATGGCGATCTTTCGGTGGTGGGCAATCGAGAAAGGCCTCAAACCAAGCGAAACCGGCTACGTGCGCCACGCGCGGTCCGGGATTATCCCCTTGCAATTCTCCTTGAGCGGCGCCGCGGAGATCGAGAAGAGATACCGCACGCATCATGTATCGCCCACGCTCTCGGAGCGCAAGCAGCAGAAGCTTCAGGAGAAGGTGTTGTCCACGGCCAAGACTGAACTCTCCGAAGATGGCAATGTTCTCGTGGTTCATCGCTTCGACGTGGACGAGAGCGGCAAGCCTACCGAGCTCTGGAGGACTTCTGTTCGCTGCTTGGATTGCGCCCTGCTCAGAAGTACGAAACCACGTGGGAGAGAATCGCCAAAGCGGTACGGGCGCACGTGCCGGGGCGAGACCATTGCGAATCCTGCCTTCGAGGGCGTCTCCGACCCGCCGACGCTGGAAACCCCGCGAACGGTCGTCGGGAGGTCGGAACTTCTTGTTGGCCGAGGGCGGCGAAAACAAAGTGACGCGGACGGACAGAAGCCCTCCTCTGTTAACTAATTCGTCTACCGACCTGAGCGCAAGCCAACAATAACACAACTAAGAGAAACCATGGTTGCGGGGCTGTAAAAGTCGTTGAATCAACAATAAGTTAGTGTGACCTGCCCGGCAAATAACTCAATTCGAGACCCTGGGGCGACTGGCCGTTTTAGACAGCAGTTGCCTGTTTATAGGATGATTACTATTAACGCCGCCGCTTAGCTTGAACAGTTGCCTCGGTGGACGTACCATGCGGCAAGCGCATTGACAGCGTCAAGATGTAGCGCGATGCGGGAGTGGTTATTGTCTTGCCCACTTCCAAAATGGAGTTTCATGTCCGATTTTTCTTTGACCCGGCGCGATTTTATTCATAGTTCCGCCACCGCATTGGCGGCTGGCGCCGTCCTGGCAAATCTGCCGCAGAGCCTTTTCGCCGAGGGCGTGCCGTTCGAGCACGACCCGTACAACGACAACACCGTTGTTCGCGTATACGACCCATCGGTATCTTCCTTCGTCTTCGGCACAACGGAGAAGAATTTCTATTACCGTACATTCGACATTGGCAAGCTCCAGCACATGCTGGAGACCGGTCTGCTGCAACTCAGCGGAGCCGCGACGCCGGATGCCGCGTGGCGCAAACTCCTGCCCGGCCTCTCCACGGCTTCGAAGATTGCGGTCAAGATCAACATCAACTGCGCCCATGAGCTGGAAGGCGACCATGGCGCGCATTGGGCCAGCGCTCCGAACACCTCGCCCAGCATGATGGCCGCCCTGGCCAAAAGCCTGGAGAAGGCTGGCATTCCGCAGCAAAACGTCACCTTTTTCGACCGTTCGCGCACCTTCGAAAAGGAATGGAAAGCGGATCTCTTTGCCCAGTGTCCCAACGTCCTGGCCCAGGGTCTCAAAGAGGTTGCCGGTTCCGGCACAAGCATTGTCCTGAGCAATGGCCTCCCCTCCATCGAGATTCCGCAGCCGGTAATGGCCGCCGATTATCTCATCAACCTTCACTTGTTCAAGAAGCACTATAGCGGCGCCACAGGCGCAATGAAAAACCTGCTCGGCCTGGCCGACAACGTGGGCAAGATCGCCCATCAGGGCGGCGCCAAGGAGTTCCATACCGGACCCCTTCTGAAAGAGATCAGCATGAACGCGGAGATCAGGAAGCGCGCTGTTCTCTGCATCTGCGAAGCGGTTTTCGGCAACCGCCTGCCCACGGAAAACATCGGGCCGCTGCAGAAAACGGATGCCTTCCCCAACGGCAAGCCCAGCAGTCTGATCGTTTCCCGCAGCCCGTTCTTTCACGACTTGGCGATTCTCAATTACATCAACTACGAGATGACCGGAGACGTGAATACCGTTTGCCCGGACGGCAATATCGGCTGGCTGCGGAACTGCGCGAATGCCGTACCGAATTTCACTGCCGATGTCATCGGTTCCGCGCGGCTCATTGACACCCCGAGCGGCAGCCTGCTTCCGCCCAGGGATTTGGCATATCCGCCAGCCAAGCTCAGGTTCTTTTCCCTCGGCCCCAGGCAGATCGCCGGGTAAGGCAAGCGCCCCACCCTCCCACCGAAAAGATAAGCGTGGCGGGGGGTGCTCGCTGTGTCCAACTTCTCGGAATCGAAACCTGGCACCCGGCTTGGAAGAGCCCTGCAAAGGCCTATTTATTCCATCGCGTGCGGGTCCGGGACTGTTTTCATGTTCTTGTGGTGGCGGACGTCGTCGCCCTGCACCCAGAAGATCACGTCCTCGGCGATGTTGGTGGCGTGGTCGGCCACGCGCTCCAGGGCGCGCGAGATCATCAGCGCGTTCAGGGCCTGCGGCGCCAGATGGCTCTGCTCCTCCATCACCTTGGTCAGCGCCTTGTAGGCCGCGCGATTCATTGTGTCCACGGCGTCGTCCATGGTGAGCACGACGCGCGCTATTTCGGCATCGCCCTCGATGAACGATTGCAGGCTCTTGCGCACCATCTCCGCGGCCAGCGACGCCATGCGCGGAATATCGACCGGCAGATCGGCCTGGGCCATCTGCTCCATGTTGCGCACCCGGTCGCTGATAGCCTTGGCCGAGTCGCCCACCCTCTCCAGGTCGGCGTTGATCTTGATCACGCTGAGGATGAAGCGCAGGTCGATGGCCATGGGCTGCTCCATCGCCAGCAGGTCGAGCGCCGCCTGATCGATCTCCCGCTCCAGCCGGTTGATGGCGGTCTCCGAGCGGCTGACCAGGTCGCAGATCGACAGGTCGCGCACGCGATAGGCCTCGATGGCGCGCTGGATGGCCTGTTCGGCAAGCCCCGCCATCACCAGCAGTTGCTCTTTCAATTCATCGAGGCTTTGCTGAAAGCGTATGCGCGTCATCCGAACCTGCCTGTGATGTAATCCTCGGTGCGTTTGTCGCTGGGATTGGTGAAGATCTTGTGCGTCGAGTCAAACTCCACCATCCGGCCGTTCAAAAAGAAGCCCGTCTTCTCGGCCACGCGGGCCGCCTGCTGCATGTTGTGAGTCACAATCACAATAGTGTACTGCGACTTCAACTGGAAGATCAGGTCTTCAATCTTCGAGGTGGAAACCGGGTCGAGCGCCGAGGCCGGCTCGTCCATCAGCAGCACCTCGGGGTCCACGGCCAGGGCGCGCGCAATGCACAGACGCTGCTGCTGGCCGCCCGAAAGGCTGGCGCCGGATTTCTTCTTCAGATCGTCCTTTACCTCGTCCCACAAGGCTGAGTTCTTCAGAGACTTTTCAACGATCTCGTCCAGCGCGTGCCGGTTGGTGAAGCCGTTCAGCCTCAGCCCCGCGGACACGTTGTCGTAGATGGACATGGTGGGAAAGGGATTGGGCCGCTGAAAGACCATGCCCACACGGCGGCGAATCTCGACCGGCTTGGCGTCGGCATAAATATCGAGCCCGCCGATCAGCACCGTGCCGGTGACCCGCGCAATGGGATTGGTCTCGTGCATGCGGTTGATGCAGCGCACAAAGGTGCTTTTGCCGCAGCCCGAGGGGCCGATCAGCGCCGTCGCATGGTTGGCAGGAATGTTCAGATTGATGTCCTGCAGCGTGTGATTGGTCCCATACCACGCGTTCAGGTTGGTTACCTCAATGCCGACGCCCACTTAGCTTGCCCCTTTCAAAACGCCGCGGCTGGTTACGTAGCGCACCAGCGAAACCGCGAGCACAATCAGCACAATCAACACCAGAGCCCCGGCCCACGCCAGCCGGTGCCACTCGTCGTACGGAGAGATGGCATAGACGTAAATCTGCAGGGGCAGGGCGGCGATGGGCTCGTTGAGCCTCTCGCTCCAGTCCACATTGCCGAAGGCGGTAAAGATCAAGGGCGCCGTTTCGCCCGCCACGCGCGCAAAGGCCAGCATGCAGCCGGTGATGATGCCCGCCGAGGCCGTTCTTACGGTAATGGCCAGCACCGAGCGCCAGTTGGGCACGCCCAAGGCCAGGGCAGCCTCGCGCACCGCATTCGGCACCATCAATAGCATTTCCTCTGTGGTGCGGCAGACCGTCGGTATCATCATGATGCCCAGCGCCACTCCGCCCGAAAAGGCCGAAAAGTGCCCTTGCGGCACCACAATCAGCGAGTAGATGGCAATGCCCATCACAATCGAGGGAACGCCGTTCAACACATCCGCGGTAAACCGCACCGCATTGGCCAGCATGGTCCCGCGCCCGAACTCGGCCAGAAAGATGCCCCCGGCGATGCCTACCGGAATGCCGATCAGGCTGCCCACTCCCAGCAGTATCGCCGAACCTGCGATGGCGTTGGCCATGCCGCCGCCCGGCTCGCCCACCGGCTTGGGAACCTGGGTGAAAAAGTCCCAGCTCAGCGAACTTGCGCCTTTGTAGATGAGGTAGATGAAGATAGCCACCAGCGGCGCCACCACCAGCACGGTCGACAGCACCGCCAGACCGGTGGCCGCGCCATCGATCGCCGTCCGTATCCGCGCCCGAAATTCGTGTTCCGTCTTCAGTTTCTCTTCTCCCGAACCGTTCCTTGGTTCCTTTACTTCAATGCGTCGACGACGGTGCGCCGCGCGTCACCATCCAGACCAGCAGACGTGCAAATGCGTTCACAATGATGGTCACGATGAACAAGGCCAGCCCCAGTTCCATCAGCGCGCTTAGATGCAGGTCGCCCGAGGCCTCGGCAAACTCATTGGCAATCACCGACGACATGGTGCTTCCATTGGCCAGCAGCGAGCGGTGAATCTCCGGGCTGTTCCCGATCACCATGGTCACCGCCATGGTTTCTCCCAGGGCGCGTCCCAGGCCCAGGATTACCGCGCCAACAATCCCGATGCGCGCGTTGCGCAACACGCCCATGTGGATCATCTCCCAGCGCGTTGCGCCCAGCGCCAGCACCGCCTCGCGCTGCGAGTGCGGCACAGCCGTCATGACCTCGCGCGTCAGGGAAGAGATGATGGGCAGAATCATGATGGCCAGAATCACGCCCGCCGAGACAAAGCCCAAGCCGGTGGGGTTGTCTTCGCCAAAAAAGCCCGTCCAGCCCAGCAGTTGGATGAGCCAGGGGTTCACATGCTCCCGCAGCAGCGGCACCAGCACAAACACTGCCCACAACCCGTAGATCACGCTGGGAATGGCCGCCAGCAACTCTGTAATGAAGGCCAAAGGCGCACGCAGCCCGCGCGGGCACATTTCGGTCAAGAACACCGCCACGCCGATGGCCAGCGGAACCGCTAGCAGCAGCGCCAGAAACGACGATACCAGCGTGCCATACAGGAACGGCAGGGCGCTGAAATGCCCGTTCACCGGGTCCCAGTACATTGGCATGTTGGTGTAGGTGTCAACAAATGCCTTGTAGAAGAAATCCAGCCCAAACTGGCCCCAGGCCAGCTTTGAGCGCGCCACCAACTCGCAGGCAATCAGCACCACGATGCCGAAGATGCTCAGCGCGCACAGCACCATCAGCCAATGGAAGCCGCGATCGGCAACTGCCGAGTTGCCGCGCGAAAGCAGGAACGTGCGAATTGCCGAAACTCCGTGCGGAGCCGGCTCCGCTGAACGCAGTTCGTCCTGAGAGCCGGGCTCGGGCAGAAGTTGAGCTTGGGAGATGCGAATCTCTGGCACTTGGGCTATCACCTAGATTAGGCTACCGGGCCAATATGAATAGAAGGTTACAATGCTGCTAAATCAAGTGCATACAACGGAAAAATCCACCCTCCGGAGAGGTTGGCTCCAACCCGCAGGAGGCGCGATTCGTCTACCGGCCAGGAATGCAGGGTCTCCCTGGAGCCTGCCCAGACCTGCCAAAAGCCTGCTCTCTGCGCAGTTGATGTAGTCTTAATTGCGGATTCCGGGAGAGCGCAAACGCCTGCCACCTAAAGCGGGCTAAACAAACACGAGTTTCTGTTGAATTTCCAGCAGAAGGCACGTAGAATGGTGCTACACCAAAAACTGGCGCAATCATGAAATCCAATATCACGTTGAAAATTGAAGCGGATTTACTGCGGGAAGCTCGTGTTCTAGCTGCCGAAGAAGACTCTTCCGTCAGCGCCATGCTTGCGGCCAGGCTGGAGCAGATCGTACGCGACCGCAATGGATACGACCAGGCCCGCCGGAGCGCCGTGACCCGGCTGCGGTCTGGCTTCGACCTGCAATGGACTCCAACTCGCTCACGGGGGGAACTGCATGAGCGGTAAGTGCTTTGTCGATACCGACATCCTCGTGTATGCGCATGACCGTTCCGCTGGAATCAAGCATATGCGCGCGCAGATGCTGCTGGAACAGCTTTGGGATTCGGGTTGGGGTGTAGTGAGCACGCAGGTTCTGCAAGAGATGTGCATCCACCTTTGCCGCAATGCCGGCAATCCCCCGCCCGTGGAGGAAGTTTCTCTGCTGCTGCGCGATTACTCGGCGTGGGAAGTGGTTCCGAACACCCCAAGGGCGGTCCTTGAGGCCCTGGAGATCGTGATGCGTTACAACGTGCACTTCTGGGATGCCTTGATTATCGAGGCTGCCGAACGCGCCGGCGCATCGGTCCTCTATTCAGAACATCTGGCCACTGGACAGCGATTCGGAGCGATTCAGGTTGTGAATCCGCTGGTGGACCAGGCAGTTGAGTAACAGGAACCCAAATCTCGCCTCCGCGACTCAGGAAGCCGCAAACGTCTGACAACTGACTCCGCTACTCCAGCATCTGCAAGTCCAGCGGCGCTTCCAGCAGATAGTCTTTGCCGCGCAGGCATTCGAGCGCCAGCTTCAGCGCCGAGGACTTGCATGGCTCCACAGTCATCACGAAGGGCAATCTGTGCTGCGGAAAGCCCGGCTTCTGCACGATGGCCCGGATGTTGATGCCCTGGCTGGCCAGCGCCACGGTAATATCGGCGATAATGCCCGGCTTGTCGTTGACCAGGAAGCGGATGTAATGCGGAACCTCGAACTCGCCGCCCACCCGCGCCGGAACGTAGGGAAGCTCCACCCGCCGCGAGCCGTGAGCCAGCGCCAGCAGGTCGCTGACCACCGCCACTGCGGTGGGATGCCCGCCGGCGCCGTGGCCGGAAAACACCACATTCCCGCCATAGCGGCCGTTGAGTATCACCATATTCTCCGTGCCCCGCGACCAGGCCAGAGGGGAACTGAGCGACACCAGCATTGGTCCCGCGCTGGCCGCCACTTCATCTCCGGCCAGGTTGGCCCGCGCAATCTGCCGGATGGTGCAGCCCAACTCCCGCGCATAGCTGAAGTCCACGGCGGAGATCGCCGTAATCGCCTGCGGCACAATCTCCTCAGGGTCCACTGCTACGCGCAGCGCCAGCCTCATCAGGATGGCAAGCTTGGCGCGCGCGTCAAATCCGCCCACATCCTCCGTGGGATCGGCCTCGGCATAGCCCTTGGCCTGCGCCTCGGCCAGCACCGGCGCGTACTCGGCGCCCGCCTCCATCTTGCTGAGGATGAAGTTGCATGTGCCGTTCAGAATGCCCTCGATGCGCTGGATACGATCCCCAGCCAGCCCTTGTTCGAGGCCCGGAATCACCGGGATTCCGCCGGCCACCGCGGCCCCGTACTTCAGGTGTCCGCCCTTGGCCGCGGCCAGCCGCTCCAGTTCGACGCCATGGTAGGAGATCAGCTTCTTGTTGGCTGTGACCACGCTTTTGCCGGCGTCCAGGGCGCGCCGCACCCAACTGCCGGCCGGCTCAAGCCCCCCGGCCAGTTCCACCACCACATCCACATCGCCGGAGGCCAGTACGGCATCGGCGTCCTCGCTCCACACTACGTTCGATGGAATCCAGTCCACGCGCCTGCGCGCTACATTGCGGACATACACGTGGGTCAGTTCGAGGCCCTCGGGTCTGGACTCGACCAGAATCCGCGCCACCGAACTGCCCACCGTCCCAAAGCCAAAAAGGGCAATACGCAAGGGACGCTGAATGCGGGATTTCCTGGCTGAAGGCTTGAGCGGCTGCGCGGGCACATTCGATTCGGGCACGGTCATTTCCTCTTGGAGTGGATGAAAAATCTCAATAACTCGATGATACCCGACGATGCCGCGCCGGTTGGCGTGCGGGTTTTTCCTGGCCGCGTCCTTCCCCGCGCGGGCCAATGTCTTCGCCACAGTACATGGTGTGGTCCACGATCCGCGGCTGATTGCGGCCCAGTTGCGCTACCGTTTCCACTTCTGAGCGTTGACAAAAGCATGGCAGGCCCCACCACTCCGCTGCAAAACTGTTTGCAGATTATTGATTGAGCGGGAATATGATGAGAATCCATGGCCGGAGTTTTTGAAAAACTCAATCTCAAGGATCGGCAAGAGATCCTCATCCTGCATGCGCCCGAGAGCTTTGAGCCGGAGTTGGCGCGCCTGCCCGTGCTCACTATTCATCGCCACATTGAGTCGGTTGCGCAGATCGGCTTCCTGCTTGCGTTCGTCACGCGGAAGAGCGAGGTGGACGCGCTTGCAGCAGCGGTGGCGGCGCGCGCCAGGGGCGATGCAACCGTGTGGTTTGCCTATCCCAAAGGCACGTCGAAGAGATACAAGTGCGACTTTAACCGTGATAGTGGCTGGGATGCATTGAAGGCAGCAGGATTCGATACCGTGCGCGCCGTGGCTATCGACGAGGATTGGGCCGGACTGCGCTTCCGGCGCGTGGAGTACATCAAGGCACGGACGAAATCTCCAGTAGCCTGAATACTCCAGATAGCCGGCAGATAACCCCGCTAACTCTGCTCCACCTCGAACAGCCCGGGCAGCACTTCCCCAGCCTTGCCTTCGACCACGTGCGTAAAGGCTGAGGCGTTCAACGGTGGCTCGGGTCCCACATAGACAGTGCGCGCGCCGCTCAGCCGCGCCCAATGCACAAAGTTGGCCGCCGGATAGACCGACCCCGAAGTGCCCACTACCACCATCAGCGTCGCCTTCTGGATCTCTTCCTGGATGCGATCCATCTCCATCGGAATCTCGCCGAAGAAGACGATATGCGGCCGCAGACGCCCGCCGCACGCGCAGCGGCCCACCTCGTCCAGGCTGCGATAGACGGCACGATCCTCGACCGGGGGCCGTCCGCAATCGTCTTCGCAGTGCGCCTTGGCCAGCTCGCCGTGCATGTGCACCAGCCGCCGTGATCCGGCCCGCTCGTGCAGGTCGTCCACGTTCTGCGTGCAGAGAAAGAAGCGGTCGCCCAGCCGCGTCTCCAACTCCGCCAGCGCAACGTGCGCCGGATTCGGCTGGGCCTTTACGCCTGCGGCACGGCGCTCGGAGTAGAACTCCCACACCCGCCACGGATCGCGCTCCCACGCTTCCGGAACACACACATCTTCCACCCGATGTCCGGCCCACAGGCCGTCAGATGCGCGAAAGGTGGGTAGCCCGCTCTCCGCGCTGATGCCTGCGCCGGTGAGAACGAAGACTCGGTCTTCGACAGAAACTGCAATCTTGCTCATGGTCTTCTCTCTAACATTTCGATAATTTCAGGCTGAAGATTCGCGGCGCGTGCTTCAAGAATGGCTCCGATATCCCGGTTGCAATCCCGCAGGGGTTAAAACCCCTTCCTCTTCCTGCCCTGAACAGCACGACTAAAGTCGTGCCCTGACACAAAGCGGATTTTTGAAACATTCGTTCGCTTAGCAGTTCTAAAAATTGACCTCTTTACGCACCTCGTGCGAACTCTGAGGAACCCGCTGTTCCCTATTCCCTGCTTTTTCACGGCTCCAACAGAATCTTGCCTGTCGTCTTGCGCGCTTCCATGTCGGTCTGCGCCTGGGCGGCCTCGGCCAGCGGATACAGATGCTCTGTGCGCAGCTTGAGTTGGCCGCTGGCAGCCCAGCCCAGCACATCGCCGGCGCGCCACTCCAGCTCCGCCCGCGTAGCTACGTAATGCCACAGTGTGGGGCGGGTAATGAACAGCGATCCCTTGCTGCTGAGCTGAATCAGATCGAAGGGCGGCACCGGCCCGCTGGATGCGCCAAACAAAGCCAACAACCCGCGCGGACGGAGGCAGTTCAGGCTGGACTCGAATGTTGTCTTTCCCACCGAGTCGTAGACCACATCCACGCCCTTGCCGCCGGTCAGCCGTCTGACCTCCGGCTCGAACTCCTGTTCGGTGTAGAGAATCACATCGGAGGCGCCCGCTGCCCGCGATAACTCTGCCTTGGCTGGCGTGGAGACGGTTGTGATGACGCGCGCCCCCAGCCGCGAGGCCATCTGCGTGAGCAGGAGGCCCACGCCGCCGGCTCCGGCGTGAACCAGCGCCGTATCCCCGGCCTTGAGCGCGAAGGTGGAATAAGCCAGATAGTGCGCCGTCATCCCCTGCAGCATGGCCGCTGCGGCCTGCTCCGGCGTCAGCCCTTCGGGCACCTTTACCAGTTGCGCCGCGGGAACCAGCGCATACTCGGCATAGCTGCCCAGCACACCCACCGAGGCCACCATCTCCCCGGCGGCAAATCCCGTCACGCCTGGACCCAGTTCCTCTACCGTGCCCGCCGCCTCGCTGCCCGGCGTCAGCGGCAATGCCGCCTTGTAGACGCCCTTGCGGAAATAGATGTCGATGAAGTTGATCCCGACAGCCTCTACGCGGATCAACACCTGCCCCGGCCCTGGCTGGGGGATGGGCAACTCGGCCATTTGGAGGACTTCAGGCCCGCCTGTGTGGTGAATCTGTATGGCTTTCATCTCACGGCAAGAATGCACCCTGAGGGGGGGCTGCCGCAAGAGTGCAAAACGCGACGGGTTGCGCAGAGCGCTAAAAAAACACAAAGCCTCGCGTGAACATTGTTCAAGCGAGGCTTTGCTAGTTCCTAATCCCTAGTTCCGGCTCTTACCCTTCCGACAACATGCTCGGTTCGTGCGGCGCGTGCATGCGGACCATGCGGTCGATGGTATACGGCGTGGGATGCTGGCTGGTGAAGTAGTGGCGCACCTGCAACTCGCCCAGCAGGCCGATAGCCAGCAACTGAATGCCGGATACGATCAAGACGCCGCCCACCACGAACAGCGGCCCATGCTGGTCCATCACGTTCTGGTGGGGATTGAGAATCTTGAGCACCAGCAGAACGGCCGAAATGGCGCTGCCCGCCAGGATGCCCAGGGCGCCGAAACCGCCGAAAAAATGCAACGGCCTGCTCATGTACTTGAGCAGAAAGCGGATGGTCAGCAGGTCAAAGAAGACGCGGAAAGTGCGGCCGATGCCGTAATGGCTCTTGCCCCGCTCGCGGTGCACGTTTTTGATGGGAATTTCGCAGATCGTCGCGCCATACCAGGCGGCCAGCGCGGGAATGAAGCGGTGCATCTCGCCGTAGAGCGGAATGTTCTGGATGACCTCGCGGCGATAGGCCTTGAAGGTGGTGCCAAAGTCGTGGATGTCCACGCCGGAGAGCTTGGCCATCAGCCAGTTGGCGCAGCGCGAGGGAATGCGGCGCATGATGAAGTTGTCGATGCGCTCCTTGCGCCAGCCGGAGACCACGTCGTAACCCTCTTCGAGCTTTTCAAGGAAGTTGGGAATCTCGGCGGGATCGTGCTGCAGGTCGCCGTCCATGGCCAGGATGAATTCGCCCGAGGCATGGTCAAAGCCCGCGGCCAGCGCCGAGGTCTGCCCGAAGTTGCGGCGCAGCTTGATGACCAGCACGCGGCTGTCCACCGCGGCAATCTCTTCCATCAGCTTATAAGTGCGGTCGTCGGAGCCATCGTCCACCAGCACCAGCTCAAAACTATTGCCCACCTGCTCCATAACCTGTTTCAGGCGCGCATATAAGACGGTTACGTTTTCCTCTTCATTGTGAAAAGGAACGACGATTGAATATTTCAGCATAGTACTAGTATAGACGCGATTCGCATGAAACCGGTCCAAATACTGCGTGCCGGGCTGGTTACCTTTGCTGGCCTGAGGAGCCTGATCTGAAGTTGGGACGCACGGAAGCGCTTACCGGTCAAGCTCGTCGAGCATGGCCTGCATCTCGCTGACGGCATGGCGGTTGCCGCTTCGCGCGGCGCTCTCAATACCGGTCTTCAACCGTCCGATGGCCTCCGGTGTGCGGCCGGCCGCGGCCAGCGTCTGCGCGGCCATGAAGTAACCCGCTGTATAACTGGGATCGTTGGCCAGCAGCGTGTCGAACTCGGTCAACGCCGCGTCCGTCTCGCTGCGACCGGCCAGTTCCATGGCCAGGCCATAGCGGGCAAAGCTGTTCTTCGGGTCCAACTCCAGAATCTCTTTGAGCCCTGCGATCTTGTCCATTTCGCTCGTTTGCGGCCACCTTGCGCCGCCGGGGATTTGCGTAATTGGCGGCGATTGCCGAAACTGGAACTGTGCGCTCTTCGGGACAGGCTGCCGTCAGTCCCATTGTATCCGGCGGCAGGTGAACCCCAGCCGCGCGCAGGGAACGGAGATGACCTGCCATGAGTTCCACTGAAATCAAATTCGGAACCAACCCCGCAACCCGCACGGTCGCCAGTACCCAGTCGGAGATGACGGAGATCGTTCTGCCCAACGACACCAACGTGCTGGGCAACCTGCTTGGCGGGCGGCTGATGCACTTCATCGATATGACCGGCGCCATGGCCGCCTACCGGCACTCGCGCACCTATATCGTGACCGCGTCCATGGACCACATCGACTTTATCCGGCCGGTGCACCTGGGCGCCCTGATCACGCTCAAGTCCAGCGTCAACCGCGCTTTCACCTCCTCCATGGAGGTGGGCGTGAAGGCATGGGCGGAAGACCCGCAGACCGGCGAACAACTGCACGTGGCCAGCGCCTATCTGGTCTTTGTGGCCATCGACAAGGAAGGCCACCCGCAGAAGGTTCCGCAACTGCTGCCGGAAACCCCCAACGAACTGCGCCGCTATGCGGATGCGCTGCTGCGCCGCGAGCATCGCGAGGCCGAGGCCGCGCGCCGCAAGCAGGAGCGGGGTACGCACACTGCCGGGGGAGCCGCAGAAGCCTCCGAACCGCAATTGAACTGAAGCGCATCTGAAGAACGATAGAGTTTCCACGAAAAAAGGAGCAATCAGACACTATGGCGCATTCATCTGCCATGCCCGCGCCCGTAGCTTTGCCGGGCATATCGAAAATCGTTGCTGTTGGATCCGGCAAGGGCGGCGTGGGCAAAACCACAGTCGCCGTCAACCTGGCCATTGCGCTCTCCAGACTCGGACAGCGCGTGGGCCTGATTGACGCCGACATCTATGGCCCCAACGTTCCTCTCATGATGGGCTCGGCCCAGCCTCCAAAGGTCGGACAGGACAACCGCATCGAGCCCAACCTGACCCACGGCATCAAAACCATCTCCATCGGCTACATCTCCCCCAGCGACAAGCCGCTGGTGATGCGCGGACCCATGCTGCACCAGATCATCCGCCAGTTCCTCCAGCAAGTGGACTGGGGCGAGCTGGATTATCTGGTCGTCGATCTGCCTCCGGGCACCGGCGATGTGGTGATCTCGCTTGTGCAGACCGTGCCGCTGACCGGCGCTGTGGTCGTCTCGACGCCCAGCGACGTGGCCCTGCAGGATGCGCGCAAGGCCCTGGAGATGTTCGCCCAGGTCAACGTCGAGGTGCTGGGCATCGTGGAAAACATGAGCCACTTCACCTGCCCGCACTGCCACCAGGAGATTGACATCTTCTCCAGGGGGGGCGGCGAGCGCACCGCGCGTCAGTTCAATGTTCCCTTCCTGGGGTCGATCGAGTTGGTACCCGCCATCCGCGAGGGCGGCGACCGCGGCTTGCCTGTTGCGCTGGCCGGACCCAAGAGCCCACAGGCGGCCGAGTTCTACGCCGTGGCGGAAAAGGTGATGGAACGCGCGGAAGCCGCCGCGGCCGCGGCCACCGACGTGATCGAGATCAGCTAACCACCTGCGGTGGAGCCATCCGCCTTCGGCTTGGCCGCGCCAGTGAAAAAGGCGCGGATAATAGCGGGTACCGCAGGTCTCGACTTTGAGGCCTGGGGTACCACGACCCCGACCTCTTGCAGATATTTTCCATCTCTCCCTGCACAATGAAGAAAAACCGTTGCGCCGCCCTGCTGCCGAGCGGGACTGCCCCCCCCTCCTCCTGTATTTTCAAAACCTTGCAGAATAATTCGCAGGGGTCGGATGAATGAATCAGATATGGTGCACTCTCATCGCGACGGAGGTGTAAAACCGCAATCCCCGTAGGCTTCTTCGACGACAATCAAACGCAGAAAAGCGGGGCATGCGCCCCGCTTTTCTGCGTTGGCTGAGAGTCTGCTTACCGCCAGTGCCCTTCAATCAGAATCCATTCTCCATGGCGGTGGACCCACTTGTGAGCCACCCAGCGCGCGCCGGGATGGGGCGGACGATCCCAGTGGCCCCTGGTCCAGACGTAGTGGTCGCCCTCCCAGCGATGATAGCCGTCGATCCACACGAATCCCCGCTCCGGGGGCGGATCCCGGCGTTCGACGATAGGCGGCGGCGGTCCTATGCGAATAGCAACCTGCGCGAACGATGCCGCAGGGCACAGAGTGAGAGCAAGCAAGAGCGCCAATGCAATCTTCTTCACGACGATTCTTCTCCTTCAAGGTTTGGGTTTCCGGAATCCTGAGTGCCTTCCGGCGTGTCAATGATTTGAACGCTGTGCCGCGAAGAAAGTTGCGCCTGGATCGCGAATTATGCGCAGGTTATCGGCATGGCGTCTGCGCGCGCTTCCCACGAACGTTATGATGGTCGAATGAAGCGTGTGCTTTTGTCCTGGAGCAGCGGGAAAGACAGCGCCTGGGCGCTTCACATCCTGCGCCATCAACCAGACATTGAATTGGCCGGTTTGCTGACCACATTGAACACAGAATTCCAGCGTGTGGCCATGCATGGCACGCGCCTTTCCGTACTGCAAGCCCAGGCTGAGGCCGCTCAATTGCCGTTGTGGATTGTGCCTCTGCCCTGGCCCTGCTCAAACGAAGTCTACGAGCAGCGCATGGCTGAGGTTTGCGCTCGCGCCATCGGCGAGAAGATCGACGCGGTCGCCTTTGGCGATCTTTTTCTGCCCGATGTTCGCGCCTATCGCGAGAGGCAGTTGCAACCGACGGGGCAGGAGCCGTTGTTTCCTCTGTGGGAACTTCCCACTCGGACCTTGGCCCGCGAGATGATCGCCGCCGGTCTGCGCGCGAAGCTGGTTTGCGTGGACAAGAAGCAGCTTTCAGGGACGTTTTGCGGCCGCGAGTTCGATGCCGCTCTTCTTCGCGATCTGCCGCCCCAGATCGACCCATGCGGGGAGCGCGGCGAGTTCCATACATGCGTCTATGCCGGGCCGATGTTTCGAGCGCCCGTGCAGTTGGAGGCCGGGGAAGTCGTTGACAGGGATGGATTCCTATTCGCCGACTTCCAGCCGAAGCCCGCAATCTTCTCCAGAGATTGACCCTCGTTGCGGAATTGCCGCGCTCAGTCCGCCTTCGCCGCCGCCTCAATCTCCTCCGCCAGCGCCGCGGCCGCCGTCACGCAGGCAGTGCGGTCCACATCGAGGTGTGTCACCAGGCGAATCGAGTCCGGCCCGACGGCGCTGGCCAGAATGCCCCGCGCCTTGAGCCGGGCCACCACATCCGCGGCACTGAGCCCGCCTGTTAACCGGAAGATGACAATGTTTGTTTCGACCGCATCGAAGTCGATCTCGACGCGATCCATGCGGGAAAGCGCCTCGGCCAGGAGGCGCGCGTTGTCGTGGTCTTCATTGAGCCGCGCCGGTCCCTGTTCCAGCGCAATCAGCCCCGCCGCGGCCAGCACTCCGGCCTGTCGCATTCCGCCGCCCAGGGCCTTGCGGAAGAGTCGAGCACGATCGATCAGTTCCGCCGAACCAACCAGCATGGACCCCACCGGCGCGCCCAATCCCTTCGACAAACAGAACATCACCGTGTCAAAGCCGCTGGTCAGCGTCTTCACATCCACGCCCAGCGCCGCGGCCGCGTTGAAGATGCGCGCTCCATCCAGGTGCAGCGGGAGCTTGCGCTCCTTCGCCCCGGCCCAGATCTCTTTGAGCACCGGTAGTGGCGTGACGCGCCCGCCGGCCATGTTGGCCGTGTTCTCAATCTCGATGAGGCCGGTGGCGGCGCGAAAGGCTCCGCGCGCATAGATGGCCGGTTCGATCTGCTTCCAGGTCAAAATGCCGCGCTCGGCCGCGACGGCCCGCACCAGGCAACCGGAAAAGACCGCCGTGGTAGCCATCTCGTAATCCAGAATGTGCGCCCGCGACTCGGCAATTACCTCCTGGCCCGGCTGGGTGTGCAGCCGGATGCCAATCTGGTTTCCCATGGTGCCGGTAGGCACAAACAGTGCAGCCTCGCGGCCGAATGTCTCCGCCGCGCGCCGCTCCAGCAGGTTGACCGTGGGATCCTCGCCATAAACGTCATCGCCCACCTCCGCCGCGGCCATTGCCGCGCGCATTGCAGCCGAGGGCCGGGTAACTGTATCCGAACGCAAATCGATCATTGCTGACATTAGCTTTAACCTTCCCTGTCTTTGGATTGTTTCCGAACGAAAGAGTTTAGTTTGAAAAGATGCGCTCTCCCGTTTCCGTACAACACGCGGAAAGGACGGAGGCGCACCGTCTATTTCCTAATCCTGCTCCCTGCTTTTACGGTATCTTTTCCATCGGCAACTCGATCACCGGCGCCGGCTTGCCATCTTTTACGGCGTAGGCCCACAGGCCATGAAAACTGCTCCTCAGCCCTGGCTGCGCCTTCAGAAATGCACTCAGCACGGCAATGGCCTCCGTCCGCTGGGCCGCCGGATCGGTGACGCCAGTCGATTCGTAGACTACGCCCAAGTCAGCGTGCAGCAGCGTCGCGTCCAGGTGCACGGCATCGACCTTCCAGGTGCGCGGGCCGTCCACAAGTGTCCAGGGAAAGACACCCTGCGGAGAATTCTTGATCGCCATCTGCTCTGTCCCAAGTTTCTCCAGGTTGGGCGAGGAGATGAAATCCACAGGCAGCAACAGCCCGCGGGCAGCCTCGTAGGCATACCATGCGCCCCACGATTGACCGTCTTTGGCCAGTTCGCGGGCTTGGGTCCACCACCAGACGCCATCATGCCCGGCGCCATCTTTTCCATCCAGGATTCCCGGCCGCACCGTCAGGCCGCCCAGCTTCCATCCTGAGGCGGGGCCGTCCCAGACCAGGACAAAGCCCAACTGGCCAGCATAGGGCGCACCGGCGGCATCGACCAGCACCACGGCATAGCGGCCCGGCGGCAGCGCCCGCATGGTCAGGGTCACGGTCAGCGAACCGCTCTGGTTCGAGCAGAAAAACTGCGTGTCGGCGGGCGCGGCAAGGCTGCTGGCGTCCAGCAGGTACAGGCTGCGCAGTTGCACCTGCCCGCCCTTCATCAGCGGCGCGGCGGTCTGCGCCACTCCGTTGATGCCTTCCCAATCCTGGGCCACGGCGGGCAGCAGCGCGGCCTTCAGGCTGGCAAAATCCTGCTCCGCCACGGCCACAGCCAGCCGTTCGCCGGTTGCGATAAGCGCGTCGCGGTCCTGTGGCTGCAATTCGGCCTGCGTGGTGCAGCTTGTAGCCCGGCATGCAGCCGGAGCCGCCAGCATCGACAACAAGACAGCAGGCGCGGCCAAACCCTTCAAGCAGAGGCGCATCTACGGGATCCTTTCCTGGGACTTGCCGGCACGCGAAATCTCTTGTGCGAGCGTCCGCGGGCCACTGTTAGTCTAGTACAGTAGAGCGGCAACGGAAGGCCGTCTCCGGAAGGCGCTTCAGCGCTCTGGAGCTTTCGCCGGAAAGCAACCTCGGGGTCCGGCTGCCCGGATCCCTGTAGCCCGGATCAAGGACCGATTCTTATGCGCACAGTTGTTCCGCCCAACTCGCCGATTTCCTTCGGAACCTACTGCGCGTGTGTGTTTGCCCCGCTGGCGGTCTTCGCCGCGGCTCTCGGCGGAGCGCAGATGCTGGCCGCGCAGACGCAGGCGCCCGTGGCCCCATCCGTTGCGGCGCACAAGCCGGCTCCCCAGCACAAGCGTCCTGGCTCGGCCCATGCGAAACGCCCGGCGGCCCAGGCGGCTTCCGCGATCCAGGCAACCGCAGCGCCCCAGGCGGTGGGTGTTCTCGCCAAGCCTCCTGCGCCCGAAGTTCCGGTTTGGCCGGCCAACGAGAAGCCAGTTGAGGCTCAGATCACATGGAATAGCCAGGGCCTGCGCATCGAAGCCGCCAACTCCAGCCTTCAGCAGATTCTGAAAGACGTGTCTACCGCAACCGGCGCAAAGGTGGAAGGATTGGACAACGATGAGCGGGTCTTTGGAGCCTTCGGTCCCGGCCAGGCCCGCGACGTGCTCTACACGCTACTGCAAGGCTCTGGTTACAACGTCCTCATGATCGGGGACCAGGGGCAGGGAACTCCGCGCGAGATCGTACTTACTTCCCGCCATGCCACCAACGGGGCGCCAGCCGCCAATCCTACCCAGGCTAGCGACGAAGACACCGACACGGACGAGCAGCCGCAGCAGCCCCAACCGCCCATCCGGCCCGGCTTTGGACCCGGCGGTCAGCGCACTCCGCAGCAGTTCAACCCGGAGATGCAGCGTCAGCCGCATCCGCAGCAAGTGCCCGCCAACGCACAACCGCAGTAGAAGGCCGCATCGGTCAGCGGAGTCAGCGCAAGAGTGGCAAGCGCCGGCAACGGCGGAAGAGTCACGTTCTATCTCGTTTTCAGCGGTGGCGGATCCACTGGGAGCATCGCAAACCTGAACTGGTTCAAGTTCAAAATAGGGCCTGTTCACGCCACCAGGACGGCGGCGGAAAAGATATAACCGGCTCGCCGCAGCTACGCGATATGCGCGGCCTGGGCGTGCGCCTTCACGACCGCGCGCTGCTCGCGCGGCTTCATTGCCGCAAAGCCCGCGCGCAGAATACCGTAAGCCGCCAGGATGCCGAAGGCCAGCGAGCCAATTGAAGCACAGATCAACATCACCAGATTCAATACGTCCGCCATTGCTCCGCCTTCACTCACTTCCCGATTGGTCTGGAACGCTCTGCTGGTCTGGAACGCTCTGCGTCCCCGCTCACGCCCGGCAGCCAAAGAATCGCTGTCTGCGATTGTCGCAGAAGAAGCGCCGCGCTCATCCCAATTTCTATTGACCAATAGAATACCCTCAAGCTGTTGCAGTCCGGTTAACGGCAGGCTGCACGGCACGGAACCACGCTCACAGGGCGGTTCCCTTTGGATTTGTGCGGCAGTTCTGCCATATAGGCGATAATCTCTCTATCGCAACTTGAGGAGAGTTCCCCATGTCAGAACCTGTAATTGCCCAAAAAGGCCCTTTTGCCGTCGAAGTCAAAGCCGGTGAAAGCTACTACTGGTGTTCCTGCGGCAAGAGCGATGCCCAGCCGTTCTGCGACGGCAGCCACCAGGGAAGCGAATTCGCGCCCGTAAAATTCGAGGCCACCGAATCCAAAACCGTCTATTTCTGCGGCTGCAAGCATACAGCCCATCCGGTTTTCTGCGACGGAAGCCACTCCAAACTCTAGCCCTGCGCCGATTGCAGGCATCCAATTCCCATCATGCCCATCACTCACATCTCGGTGCGCGGGGCGCGCCAGCACAATCTGCGCGACATCAGCGTGCGCATCCCGCGCAACACCCTCACGGTGGTCACCGGCCTCTCCGGATCCGGTAAGAGCTCGCTTGCCTTCGACACGATTTATGCCGAGGGCCAGCGCCGCTACGTCGAAACGCTTTCGGCCTACGCGCGCCAATTCCTCGACCAGATCGAGCGGCCCGACGTGGACTCCATCGAGGGCCTCAGCCCGGCCATCTCCATCGAGCAGAAAACCACCAGCCGCAGCCCGCGCTCTACCGTGGGAACGATTACCGAGATCTACGATTACCTGCGCCTGCTTTACGCGTCGATCGGCACGCCCCACTGCCCCAACTGCGGAAGGCCCATCTCGCGCCAGAGCGCCGACCAGATCATCCAGCGCATTCTCGAACTCGGCTCAGGCGAGCGCGTCACCGTGATGGCGCCCATCGTCCGCGGACGCAAGGGCGAGTTCAAGGATCTGCTCGACCAGCTCGACCGGCAGGGCTTTCGCGCGCGCGTGGACGGCGAGATGCAGGATCTCTCCGAGCCGCTCAACCTGGACCGCCGCAAGAACCACACCATCGAAGCGGTCATTGACCGCATTCTGCTGAAGACTCCTCCCGCGGACGCTCCTCCGCTGCCCGCCGGCAAGCCCTCGGTCGAACGGCGCCTCGAAGCCGCCGTGGCCAAGGCCCTGCAACTGGCCAACGGCCTGGTGCTGGTCGCCGTCGCTGGAGGCTCCGAGCCTCAGGAGCAGTTGTTCTCCTCCTCGATGGCCTGCCCCGACTGCGGCCTTGACGTGCCCAAGCTGGAGCCGCGCAGCTTCAGCTTCAACTCCACCTTCGGCGCCTGTCCGGAGTGCCATGGCCTGGGCTCGCTCTATGACCTTGACCCGGCCAAGGTGATCACCGATTGGTCCAAGCCGCTGCTGGACGGCGGCCTCGGCCCCGGCTCCTCTTCGCAATACCTGCTGAGGCTGATGCATCTGGCCGCCGAGCGCTACAAGATCGACCTTAAACTTCCGTTCGAGGAACTGCCCCCGCGCCAGCAGCACCTTCTGGTCTACGGGCCGCCCAAAGGCGAAGCTCCGCGCACCGGCTTTCACGGCATTCTGGCCTTTCTGCGCGACAGCATCGAAGAGGCTCGCAGCGATTCCTACCGCGAGTCCATGATGAGCTACATGTCCGCCACGCCCTGTCCCGTCTGCCGCGGCAAGCGCCTGCGTCCAGAGTCGCTGGCGGTCAAAATCGGCGGCCTCTCCATCGCCGACTTCACATCTCTGCCGCTCAACCGCGCTCTTTCGGCGGCCATCAACCTCAAATTCACGGCGCGCGAGTCGCTGGTGGCCGAGCGCATCCGCCGAGAGATCGCCGAGCGGCTTGAGTTCCTCTGCGCCGTCGGCCTCACCTACCTCTCGCTGGACCGCAATGCCGCCACGCTCTCCGGCGGAGAGGGTCAGCGCATCCGCCTGGCAACGCAGATCGGTTCGCGGCTGCGCGGCGTTCTGTATGTTCTGGACGAGCCTTCCATCGGCCTGCACCAGCGCGACAACAACCGGCTCATTCAGGCCCTGGAAAGGCTGCGCGACCTGGGAAACACCGTGCTGGTCGTCGAGCACGACGAAGAGACCATCCGCCATGCCGATTACGTCCTCGACCTCGGCCCCGGCGCCGGCCGTCTGGGCGGCCAGGTGGTTGCCCAGGGCACGCCGGCCGAAATCATGGCCTGCCCAGAGTCGCTGACCGGGCGCTATCTCTCCGGCGCGTCGGAGATGCTGCAGCGCGCCAAGCCGCGGCCGCTCACGGGCAAGTGGCTCACCGTCAGCGGCGCGCGCGAACACAACCTGCAGGACGTGAACGTCCGCATTCCGCTGGGTGTGATGACCGTGGTTACCGGCGTCAGCGGCAGCGGCAAGAGCACGCTGATCAACGATATTTTGTACCGCTCGCTGGCCAGAACCATCTACGGCTCGCGCGAGGAACCCGGCGCGCACGAATCGCTCCTCGGCGCCGAGCAGATCGACAAGGTTGTGCGCATCGACCAGTCGCCCATCGGCCGCACCCCGCGCTCCAATCCGGCCACCTACACACAGGTTTTCGCGCCCATCCGCGACATCTTCGCCATGCTACCCGAGGCGCGCGAGCGCGGCTACAAGGCAGGCCGCTTCAGCTTCAATGTGGCAGGCGGACGATGCGAGGCCTGCCAGGGCGATGGTCAGCGCCGCATCGAGATGAACTTCATGCCCGACGTTTACGTCGAGTGCGAAGTCTGCAACGGCCGCCGCTACAACCAGGAGACGCTGGCCGTTCAATTCCACTCGCACTCCATTGCCGACATCCTTGACCTGACCATCGAAGACGCGCTCGCCGTGCTGGCCGATGTGCCGCAGGTGCGCCAGAAGCTGCAAACCCTGGTGGATGTGGGACTCGGGTACGTCCACCTGGGCCAGAGCGCAACCACCCTCTCCGGCGGCGAGGCGCAGCGCATGAAGCTGGCGCGCGAACTCTCCAAGCGCCAGACGGGCCGCACGCTTTATCTGCTCGACGAGCCTACCACCGGGCTGCACTTCGACGACGTGCGCAAGCTGCTCGAAGTCCTCCACCGGCTCGCGGACCTAGGCAACTCGGTCATCATCATCGAGCACAACCTGGATGTAATCCGCAACGCCGACTGGATTCTGGACCTGGGCCCAGAGGGCGGCGAAGACGGCGGCCACATCGTCGGCGAAGGCCGCCCGGCGAAGATTGCCGCCACTCCCGGCTCCTACACCGGCCAGTTCCTCAAGCGCTACTACACCTCGGCAAACGGCCGGTTGGAAGCCATCGATCTCGACGATGAATCCGCCAACGAGCCGGCCGCTCAGGAGCGTGCACCTGAGGAATTGAACTCCATCACTCCGCCAAAAGGCTCCGGCCCAAAGCCGGGAGAACCCAAGAGCCGCAAGCGCACAGCACAAAAGAAGACCGTCCAAAAGAAATCCGCCCCCCGCAGAAAGAAGACGGTGTTGCCATGAGCGACCTCGAACACACGCCGAACGAGCCGGGCCCATTCTCCGCGCCAGACCTTCCCTTGTCGCAAGCAGCCCAGACCAAAGAGGAAACAGCGGAGTTGTTCCAGTCCTGGTTGCAAATCGAGTCCCCGCCGCCCATGCGCATTCCGCATCTCGGTCATCTTTGCGTGCTGGTCACGCTTGGGCTCATTGGATTGGTTTGCGGCACGGTGCTGATGATGGCCGGACTGCACCTCCATCTCTTTGGCGTCACAACCATGACCAAGGCCGCCACCGACGTTCATTACATGCTGGGCGGAGAAGCGGCCATCTACTTCGTCACGCTGGCCCTGAGCCTTGTCGTCTTTCCATTGTTCTGGAACAAGAGCTTCTTTGCCGGCATCCAATGGCGCGGCGCCACGGCTCTCCATCTGTATCGCTCGCTAGCCGCTACGGCCCTGGGCTGCTTCGTGCTCGCAGCACTCGATGAAACGCTGCTGCCCGGCCCATCCAACGCGCCCATCGACGACATCTTTCGTTCTCCGGGGGCCGCGTGGCTCATGTTCGGTTTCGGCGTCACTCTTGCGCCCTTCTTCGAGGAGATTGCCTTCCGCGGCTTTCTGCTGCCGTCCCTCGCCACTGCCTGGGACTGGGCTGGGGAACGCTTCAGCCACCAGCCAGCCCGCCCGCTCGACGCCAACGGTCATCCCCAGTGGTCCGTCTCCGCCATGGTGGCTGCATCTATCGCCACCAGCCTGCCCTTCGCCCTGATGCACGCCGAACAGACCGGCTATTCCCTTGGCCCGTTTCTGCTGCTGATTTCGGTCAGCCTGATTCTCTGCGCCGTGCGCCTGCTGACCCGCTCGCTGGCCGCCAGCACGCTGGTGCACGCCTGCTACAACTTCCTGATCTTCTTTCTCATGCTGCTCGGCACCGGAGGATTCCGGCACCTGGACAAGATGTGAGAAAGGCAGGGAATAGGAAAAGGGAATAGGTTGACTCCTCGCGTCGCTTACCTGCTGGCGGAGGGAGCATGGGCCTTCAGGCCCATGAAAAGTGGCTTGCCAAAATCAGCTTTAGTAGCGGGCCTTTCCTCCGTCCGCTTACCATTGATGAATTCCTAACCCCTAACCCCTAATCCCTGTTCCCTTTTCCCTTTTCCCTGTTCCCTTTACAATCGAAGACGATGACCACTCCGACGCACGCCCAGCAACTGCTCTCGATTCTCGCCCGCATCAGCTTCCGCCTTGGCCAGTTCACGCTCTCCTCGGGCGGCACCAGCGACTACTACGTTGACTGCCGCACGACCACTTTGCACGCCGAGGGCGGACGCCTCACCGGTCACGCAATTCTTGAGTTGTTGGAAGAGCACGGCATCGAGGCCGAGGCCGTCGGTGGACTCACGCTGGGCGCGGACCCCATCGTCTCGAACGTAGCCACGGCCAGCGCCTGGCGCGCTCAATCGAAGCCCGGCGCGCCGCTGCTGCACGGCTTCCTGGTCCGCAAGGCCGAAAAGGCCCACGGCACAGGCCGCCGCATTGAGGGATTCTGCCGCGAAGGCGCCCGCGTGGTCATCGTGGACGACGTCTGTACCACCGGCGCATCCACTGTCAACGCCATCGAGGCAGCTCGCCAGGCCGGCATGACCGTTGCCGCCGTGGTCTGCATCGTGGAGCGCGAAGAAGCCAACGGCCGCCCCGCCGTCGAGGCTGCTGCGCAGGGCGTACCCTTCCTCAGCCTGTTCACCGCAGCGCAGGTTCGCGCCGAGCACGTAAAACAGTTGTCCGCCTAGAGCGGTTCTCCAATTCATATGCCCTTGCCAGCACTGCAGTAGGTGGCTTTTTCTTGAGGAAAAAGCCACCTACTGCAGTATTGTTTCGGTGTACAGCAATTGGGGAACCGCTGTAGTCACTGCGCAATCGTGTTCTGAATCTTGAATGACAATGAACCCGCGAAAGAGCTTACAGCTTTTCCGCCACGCTCTTGGCCTGGGTGAACAGCAGCAGATAATCCGGTCCCCCTGCCTTCGAATCGGTGCCGCTCATGTTGAAACCGCCGAAGGGATGCGCTCCCACCATCGCGCCGGTGCATTTGCGGTTGAAGTAGAGGTTGCCCACGTGAAATTCGCGGCGGGCGCGGTCCAGCTTTTCGCGGTCAGTGGAGTAGACGGAGCCGGTGAGGCCGTACTCGGTGTTGTTCGCCACCCTCAACCCCTCCTCGAAGTCGGCCACCTTGATCAGCGCCAGCACCGGCCCGAAGATCTCCTCCTGGGCAATGACTGCATCGGGAGCCACATCGGCAAACACGGTCGGCTCAAGGAAATAGCCGCCGTCCGGGGTTGCGGGAGCATGGCCGCCGGCCACCAACCGGCTTTCCTTTTTGCCGGTCTCGATATATCTCAACATCGAGTCGAGGGCTGCCTTGTTGATGACCGGACCGAGGTTGTGGTTTTCCGCCGGATCGCCCACGGTGAGTTGCGCAACTCGCTCCCGAAGGCGCTCGGTAAATGCATCGTAAACAGGCGCTTCAACGATGGCTCTTGAACAGGCCGAGCACTTCTGCCCACTGAATCCGAAAGCTGAGGCCACGACGCCTTCGATAGCCGCGTCCAGATCGGCGTCCGCGCAGACCAGGATCGAGTCTTTGCCGCCCATCTCCAGAATCGTCCGCTTGATCCAGATTTGATTGGGTTGAGTGCGCGCGGCGTGCTCGTGAATATCGAGCCCCACGGCCTTGGAGCCGGTGAACGCGATGAAGCGGGTCTTGGGATGCTCGACGATTGCGTTACCGAAGGTCGAGCCGGAGCCGGGGCAGAAGTTGACCACGCCGGGGGGCATTCCCGCCTCTTCCAGCACTTCGACAAACTTGGCGGCGATGGTCGGAGCATCGCTGGAAGGCTTTAAAATCACGGTGTTTCCGGTCACGATGGAGGCCGCGGTCATGCCCGCCATTATGGCGAAGGGAAAGTTCCAGGGCGAGATCACCGCCCCCACGCCGAGAGGAATGTAGTGCAATTCGTCGCGTTCGCCGGGGTACTGGATGGGTGTTTGAGCTTCGGCCAGCCGCAGCGCCTCGCGGGCGTAGAACTCAAGGAAATCGATGGCTTCGCCTACGTCTGCATTGGCCTCGGCCCAGTTCTTGCCGGCCTCGTAGGTAAGCCATGCGCAGAACTCGAAGGCTCGGCCGCGGATGATCGCGGCTGCGTTGAGCAATAGGGAAGCTCTTGTTTCAACAGGGGCTACACTCCAGGATGGGAAGGCGTGGAGCGCGGCCTGCATGGCCAGTTCGGCGTGCTCCGCGCCGGCCTTCTGGTGAATGCCGACGGCCTGGGCGGGACGCGCGGGATTCAGAGAGCGAATCTTGTCCCCGGTCTTGAGCCGGTGGCCGCCGACGATGAGGTCGTACTCGCGGCCAAGCTGGCCGCCAACCAGGTCCAGCGCTTCCTGCATCCTGCGAGCGATTTCAGGCGACTTGAAATCGGCAAAGGGTTCATTCTGAAACTCGCCCTGGGGCGAGCACGGTTGAATTTGAGTGGTGAGGCAACGGGTAGCCATAACGCCTAGATTGTAGTCCAGAACCAGCGCGCGAGGCGTGCACAAACCTGCGTGCGTCCTGCTGGTTTGAGAAGAAGCGGGTAGTTTCACCGGTTGCGGTTGTCGCAGGCTAAGAGCTAGCCGCCCATCACCAAGAGCATTTTCGGAATGCTATGGCCGGAGATTGCGGATGAAAGACGTGGATAGTCGAGGTTCGTGGCTCCCCAGGTCCCAAATCGAGACATTTCGGCAAGCTCAGTGCATGCACTGGGGAACACGGCACTCCGCAGCTTCTGCTACCCTTATCAAGGCTTTTCCGAGCACACCACTCCACCGTCGATGGGCGGAGAGGACATCATCTATTCATGGGCTGGACCGCACTTTTCGCAATTGCATTTTCCCTTTCGCTGGACGCCTTTGCCGTGGCCACGGTGGCCGGCGTTACTCTGGGAGAACCCACGCAACGACAGCGTTTCCGCCTGAGCTTCCACTTTGGAGTCTTTCAGGCGATGATGCTTGCCGCCGGGTGGTACCTGGGCAGCGCCGTTGCGCGTCTGTTGCACGGGTTCGATGCCTGGGTGGCCTTTGCGCTGCTGGCCCTGGTGGGCGGAAACATTGTGCGCAATGCGCTGCGCGGCGAAGAGGAAGAACGCCGCAAGATCGATCCGACACGAGGCTGGGAGCTGGTCTTTCTTTCCGTGGCCTCCAGTCTGGACGCGCTTGCGGTGGGCATCTCGCTGGCCATGGTCAACTCTCTCATCTTTCGCTCGGCGCTGATCGTCGGCCTTGTTGCCTTTGGAATGACGCTGCTGGGCATGGGGGTTGGTCAGAGAATCGGCACAGTCTGGGGCCGCCGTGCTGAACTGTTCGGCGGGTTGGTACTGATTGGGATTGGCCTGAACATCCTGCGGCCGGCGTTGCGGGCGCTCCGCTTTTAAAGCAAAACCAGGGATACTGTAGCCTGAACGACCTGGTTCAAGGTCGCCGCTCCCTGTTGGTCGCGTCGACTTGAGTGCTGTGGCTTCGGGATACATCTTCCCTGGTTTTGCTATAGTGTGAGTTTAAAAATTGGCATAGTGTCCCAGGTTTTGCAGGGGAGGGTTTCTATTGTCCCAGGGCCAAGACGGCTAAGAGGAAGAGCCAGGCGATGCTCATGGCGTGCCAGTACCAGGCGGTGGCGTCGACGGCAATCTGGCGGAACTCGACGCGCCTGAGCCAGCCCAGGGCGCTCAGGCAGAAGACGAGAGCCGCGACTCCAATGAGCAGGTGGGCGGCGTGCAGGCCGGTGATGAGATAGAAGAAGTAACTGGCCGGGGTGGAGTACTTGTCGAAGGCAAAGCCCTGCGCCGACAACTGCCTCCAGGCGATCCACTGCCCGGTGAGAAAGAGCGCGCCCAGGGTGAGCGTGGCTCCCAGCCAGGGGAGCGCGCGGTAAAGGGCAGGCCGGCCCAGTCCGAGCCACTCCTCCAGAGCGTCGATCTCGCGGAAGATATTGCGCCGGGCAGACTCCATGGTCAGGCTGCTGAGCAGCAGCAGGGCGGTGTTGAGATAGAGGATGGGCGGCAGAAGGACAGGATGCCAGTCGCCTATCTGTTCGTGGGTGCGCGGGTCCATGTGGGTGCCTGCCTGGCGCGCGAAAAAGATGGCCACCAGGACGGCAAAGAAGAGCATGTCGGCCGCCAGGCCGGAAAAGACGAAGAAGCGGATGCGCAGCAGCAGTTCGCGCGGGCCTCCGCGCTCATTTTTCCAGTCGTCTCCGCCCCCGTCTCCTCCGCCGCTGTCGTCACCGCCGGTGGGCCGCCGGACGACGGGCGGCTGGCCGCCGGTTCCCGGATCCTTCCGTCTCTTTTTTGCCGGTTTGTGGGTAAAGGTTGCGGGCATCACGAGTCTCTGTGAGCTTGAGATTACTCCCACTTTTAATTGGACGCATCTATTTTCGGACGGATATTTTTTATCCGGCGAAGGGGCGATTCTCAAGAAGGACTCTGAGCGGGGCGGGCGAGTCCGGCGTTGTTCCGGCAGGCTGCGGTCAGACCCTTGCAGAGACGACGGTATTGACGAAGAACCGGTGAACGCGGCGGTCATGCGAGAGTTCGGGATGAAAGGTGGCGGCCAGAACGCGGCCCTGGCGGACCAGCGTTGGGAAGCCCTCGCGCTCAGCCAGCATCTCGACGCCCGAGCCAACCTTGACAATGCGCGGAGCGCGAATGAAGACCATCTCCAGCGGGCCGCCGGGCAGCGCCGTCTCGGCGGTCACGATGGCCGAGTCGATCTGGCGGCCATAGGCGTTGCGTTCTACCACGGCATCGAGTACGCCCAGGCTGCGCTGCGCCGGGTTCAAGACCTCCCGCGCCAGAAGAATGGCTCCCGCGCAGGTGCCAAAGATTGGCTTCTTGCCGCAGAACTCCTGCAAAACTTCAAAGAAGTGGTGCTTTTCCAAGAATCTGAGGATGGTTGTGGACTCGCCGCCGGGCAACACCAAGCCGTCCAGGGACTGGCCGTCCAGGCGGAGATCTTGTGGGGTCTTCACCAGCGAAGGGAACGCACCGGCCTCAGTCAGAGCTTGAGCATGGCTGGCGAAGTTGCCTTGAATTGCGAGGACGCCGATGCGCGGGCGGTCCGAGTCCTGCGGAAGGTCCTTTCGGGACCGCTGTTCTTTCTCTGTTCTCTTCAACTGAATTTTCCGCCTTTGGCCAGGAGAATTTCACAGCGATTTCATGCGCAAACAACTCTGCTAATGACAATTTTATTCGCTCTACGCATTTTGGCGCTTGACGCCATCCGCTTGATCAGTCGCTCCATCGACTTCGTTCGGGGCGGGTTTTCGACTCGGTGAGTGGGCAGCCTTGGCTTCCAATCCTTTGCGAATCGTGCACGAAAAGTGCCAAAAGCAGGGCCTTTTTGGCTCGAATTGGCCCCAAAAGGCTGGCTTTCCGGGGGGTGTGTGTTTACTTTTTGGATAACAGGGACGTTTTTGGAAATCTCCGATATGCTTATGATTCAAAACTGCTTATCCTTTCAATCGAGGCAACGATTGACCCGGATTTTGGGCATTTGTGACGTAGGGGGGGGTGGGTCAGCCTTTTTTTTGAGTGGGTTGTGGGCAGCAAAGCCCCGCTCCGCCGATCAAGGATCATTTCCATTGTGCGCGCGCGGAAGAAAATGATCTGCAACCACCTGCGGTGGGGCCAGCGGCTCGCTATTCGCTCGCATGAGCTTCCTTGCTTCTCAACCTTCGCTAGAAACAAGCGAAGATGGGGCACCCACTTGAGCGGAGAAAACGGTGTGCCACCCGCCACTTCTTGTAATTCCACGGCGAAAATAGCGGCTAAGCGATTTCGATTCAGCAACCAGAAAATCAGCCGCAGTTTCATCCTTTCTGTGTCGAAGCCCAGTCTCATGTCCGTCGCGCCAGTAGCCACGAACACACGCGTGGCCGCGCCCAGGCCGAGCATCGCTACACCTCACCGAGCACGGCCTTCAGACGCCGCTGTGTCTCTGCATCGAATCCTGCGCCTACACCGATCCGGCGACCGCCGGCTAGCTCGACAAACAAAGCCGTCTGCGATGCCTCTTGTGCAGCTGGCCGATCCAACACCTCTACAGGAATAAGCGACACTGCTGGGCCGTGCACTCACTCTGATCGAAAGAGCCGCGGCTCGTATCTCCCATCCGCTTCGAATATCGCTTCAGCGAGGACAGCGATAACCCATGCTGCCGGCAGTACTCCGTTCGGTTCAGCCTGCTCTGCTCAAACGCTGCCACAAGTTCTGCCACCTCTGCGCGGCTGCGCCGGCGACCACAATGATGCGCTGACTGGGATGATGTCGTGTTCATGCATCCAGTCAACCACGCAATCTACGACCGCAAAAGTATGGACTTGCCCGAAGCAATAGAAAACACAAGCATCTCTGGAGCAAGCAGAGTTTTTCCGCAGCGTGTAAAGCCATGCCCTTTCAAAACAGGTTTATGAGATAGCTTCTAGAGCACTTTCGCTTCACATCTTTACATCAAGAGTGCATGGAAGGTGGCTTTTTCTTGAGGAATAATCCACTTTTGCTGCATGGATTCTGTAAACGCTAGAATCGAAAATGCTGTAGCGTCTTGATTCCGCGTTAACCCAAGGGCAGACCGCGTAGCGAACTGCCCCTGGGTACGATCCAACCGCACACACCGCCGGTTACGGCAGGTAATAGCGCAGGCTGGTAAAGACCATGTTCTCCAACCCCTTTGCCCCGATACCGGCAGCGCCCGACCAGCCCTCGCGCACCGAATAGCTGTACTGGATGCCCTGACGCAGGCGGCCGCGGTCGCCCTTGTAGATGTCATACCAATAGCCCAGAGTGCCTTCCTGCACGTCGCGGGTCTGCGCGCCACAGGAGCCCCCGGCATAGTAGCCGGTGGAGCTGCCGTTGTAGCCGGGAGCCGTCTCGGTGTGGCAGGCCGAGTTCGAAAGCAGCCGTGATCCGTAGCCAACAGCAGCGGCGGACGGAGCGCTCCAGTGGGAGCCCCAGGTGCCGCCAGCGGCCATCTGCGCGGCTGTGGGTGCGGTGGTGCAGGTGCTGGTGCCGGTCAGGCAGAATTCCGCGGTGGGCGCGCCCAGCGTGGTTGCGCCGGAACGGGCTTCGTCCTCGCGGCCAGCGTAGTCGCCGCCGTAGTACATGTAGACCTGCAGGCGCGGAGTGGGCGTCACCTCGGCGGTCAGCAGGCCGGAGAGGTTGTGAATGGGTACCAGTTCGCCGCTGGCGTTGGAAGTAGCATCGGAAAGCGTGGAGGCACCGAAGTGTCCCACGCCGGGTCCGAACAGGGCCTTGGCGCCCAGGGCGAGCTTGTTAGCCATGACCTGGAAACGCATGCTGCCCCCCACGCCGCCCAGGGCGATGCTGTTGGAGATGGCACCGGCCGTCGTGAGAGCCGGGGCGACGACTGCGCCGGTGACGATGTCCTTGAGGCCGCCATAAAGGTTGCTGTTGGTGGTCTCGCCAGGGTAAACGGTCTGATGGAAGAAGCGGGCGATGCCGAAGACCTCATAGTGACCGAAGCCGGGGTCGAACGCGGCCTTGAACACCATGTCGGGGGCCTTGTTGAAAGAGATGTTGGCCAAGTTGGCGCAGGAGTTGACGGTCTTGTAGACCGGAATCGCGATCTCCGTCGCGCCATCCACCTGATTGGTGTAGTTGACGATGGAGGTCGAGGGCGAGCAGGCGCTGATGGTCTGGTTCAGCAGCCCGGCGCTGAGGCCGGCGCTGCCCACCACGGCATAGGGCGTGTTGCCGGCCAGCGTAGCGGTATAGAGCAACTGCGGATTCTCCGCCGAGATGGCGAAAGCCGCTTTGCTGAAGCTCTTGGTCAGCCGCAGGAAGCCCATGCGCGCCCATACCAGGCCCGCAACGTAGTTCGGGTCGATCTGGGCCGGCAGGGCGATGTTTCCCGCCGCCGTGCTGATGCCACTCTTGTTCTCGGAAGCCAGAGTCCACCCCTGCCCGCCAGAGAAGGTCCAGTGGCTGTTGGTTTCCGCTTCGGCCAGGGCGATGCGCTGGCGGTAGATATAGCTGGAGGACTGGTTGTCGTTGGAGGTGGTTCCGACGCCGAGGAAGTCGCCTTCGAGGATGGCGCGCATGGTCCCCCATCTGGCCTTGCCCTCGGCTGTGACGCCGATGCGCGACTGGCGGCCGGTCAGGAACACCTCGCTCATGGAATAGGAGTCCGCACCCTCGTAGGGCAGGGAACTCCACGGAGTGGCTTCTTCGCCGCCGGTGGCGTGGGAGCGGTAGACGGTTTCACCGTTGAAGAAGCCTGTGGGCGTCAGCGTGATGCCCTTGTAGTGAAGCACGCTGGGGTTCTCGATGGCCTTCTTGATCTTGGTGGACTCATCGGAGACAGTGGTGGCCAGCACAGCCTGTTTGCCCCTCAGGTCGGCAACCGTGGTTTGCAGTGCGGCTGCCGCGGAGGCGTTGTCGTTGACGGCCTGTTGCTGGACCGAGATGGCGGCCTCGGCTTTGGCTGCTGCGGCCTTGGCCTCGGCCGCCTCCTGCTCGGCCTGCTTCAGGCGGGAATTCTTCTCCGAGAGATCGTTCTGCAGTCCGTTGATTCGGTTGCCCTGGCTTTCCAGAGCCTGGCGCAGAGCCTGAATCTGTTCTTCGACCGAAGGGGGCGGAGGCGTTTTAGCCTTTTTGGTTGCGGCGTGCTTCTTCACCTGCGGTGCGTCGCCGCTGGCGTTGGCGCAGGGAGAAACCAGCCCCGCGAGGAGTATTGCGGCGACTGCGAATCGTAGTTTGTGATACGTGTGGTTCAAAGTACTTCCCCTTTGTCATCAGGTTGGATCGCGACCGTATCAGCGATTCGTTGATCGTCATAAAAAGTTCTCTCCAAAACGGTATGGTGCGTCCGGCTCTGTCGAGTTGCGAAGAGCCTGCCGGCTGGCTCGGACCAGGAGATAGTCGTCTCCTCTTCGGCCACCTACGTTTCAGGCAGGATGCTTTCCTTAATGGGCAATCTTTCCGGCCAAACGGCCATTGCTCGTCTGGACCGGCGTGCTTTTGCAGATCAGGTTTTGTGCTTGCTGCGATGCGTGTCTTGGGAAGCCTTTATGTGATTTGCTCTATGAACATCGGCAGCCGGCCTTTTTTCGTCCAGTCGCAGCATTTCAGGGCAGAGGTTCAGGCGGGTTTCAATTCTGGCCGGTTGAGCCAAGTTAGGGAAAAAGCAAGACGGAACGACCAAGACAAGGCGGAAACCTATGTGTTTGGTAACGCTGCTCAGGCGCCTCATTTCCGCTCAACGCCGGATAGAATGCCCGCGGTCTGGTCTTGCGGAAACCCTATGTCAAGTGAACGAAAAGGCGCACCATGCCGATAGTGCAAGCGACTGCGGATGCGGCCTGGTTTCCCCCAAATAGAGCTATCACGTTTGCCTAATAAGGTTTTTCCATAGGTCCTCACCCTGGGTCTACAAGGTTCATCAAAAGATGACTTCCGCCTAAGCGCTTCAGTAAAGCGAGGAAGACGCGTGTGCCTTGACGCCAACGGAGCAATATATGAGGCCTGCTGTAATCGAAGTTGAGCGTGCCGGAGACTGGATGTCCGCAGAAGAATTGCGGAATGCGTCGCTGCAGGCTTTGGGCGAAGGCACGGATGTGACCCTCAACCTCGACAAGGTCGATCACTTGGATGCGAGCGCCTTGCAAATCCTGCTGGCGCTGGATACCGAGCAGAAGAAAAACGGCCGGCATCTGCATTTGGCCAACGCCTCTTCGCATCTGCGCCAATGGCTCGATTATGCCGGTGCGTCCGATCATTTTGTCATGACACGGCTGAACGGCGATGAATAGAGACATCCAGAGCGCTGGGAGCGAAGTGGAGAAAGTTGCGCAAGAGGCTTCGGGCGTGGAAATCGAACTCGCTCGTTACATGCCGCACTTCAGCCGGATGAGCCGGCAGCTCAAGCAGACGTCGGAGCAAATCGAAAGCTCGGTCATCGCCGTCTGCAACAGCTTTCATGGAATCGCGGAGCGGGCCAGGTCAACCGTAGCCCGCGCCGCCGGCTTTCTCAGTTCCGAGGGCAGCGGCTCTTCCAGCAAACAATCGTTCGAACGCCTGATCGAGAAGTGCAGCGGAACCCTGGTCAAGATCATGAACACGACCGAGGAAGCGGGAGAAGTTTCACGGCGCGCGATCGAGCGTATCCAGCAGATGGATAAGGCCTCGCAAATGATCAGCTCTGCGCTGGGCAAGTTGGAGCAGATTGCCCACGAGAACAAGATGCTGGCGATGAATGCGCGCATCGAGGCGGCGCACGCCGGAGTTCATGGCGCGGGATTTGCGGTAGTTGCGGTGGAAGTGGTCTCCCAGACAGAGCGCGCCCGGGTGGTGACTGCCGAGGTGGCCAACTTGATTGGCAACCTGCGAGCGCTGGCGGGATCGACGCTCCAGGACTTGCAGCGAATGAACGACCAAGATCGTGAGCGCATGCAGCAATGCAGGCTCGAAGTGGACGAGTCCCTGCGCGATATGCAGTTCGCTCACGGTGAAATGAAAACCATGCTGACCGGCATGACGGAGGAAGGCAAGCTTCTGGCCAACGACATTGGGGCCGCGGTGCGCGGCTTGCAGTTCCAGGATCGGACGAGCCAGCAGATTGCACATGTGGTTGAGGATCTGGACACGTTGCAGGACAGGCTGACAACCAACGTCGGAAATTTGGCCGATGTGGAGAGCGCTTCCCAAGAGGGTTTCAGCGCCTTCACTATGCATGAAGAACGAAGTATTGCCGGCATGGGCGGTGCGGAATCCGCTGCCGGGGATGTCGAGCTATTTTGATCGCAGTCGAGAGAGCGAACGAGGCAAACCTCTGAAAGGAAGACAAAGTGCGAAAGGTAATGATCGTCGACGATTCAGTGTCCATGCGCCAGATGGTTGGTTTTACCCTGCGCCAGGGCGGCTTTGAAGTGGTCGAGGCCGAGCATGGGCAGGATGCGATGACCAAGCTCCAGGGCTCAACGGTCGACCTGGTCATTACCGACCTGAATATGCCGGTGATGGATGGGATCACCTTGATCCGGAACGTGCGCCAGTTGCCGGCCATGAAGACGAAACCGATTCTGATGCTGACCACCGAGGGGCTTGCGGAGAAGAAGGAGCAGGGCAAGGCAGCCGGCGCCACGGGCTGGATTGTCAAGCCGTTCGATCCAGAAAAACTGCTGCTAACCGTAGCCAAGGTGCTGCCATAACGCCATGAAGATTGACCTCAGCCAATTTCGTCAAACATTTCTCCTGGAGAGCGCGGAGCACATCGCTTCAATGGAAGCGGCCCTGCTGGAGCTGCGTGATGCGCCGGCCGACACCGAACTGCTCAACAGCATCTTCCGCGCGGCGCATTCCATCAAGGGCGGGGCCGGCTCCTTTGGCATGACCAGCCTGGTCCGCTTCACTCACTCGCTGGAAAATCTTCTCGATCGGCTGCGGTCTTTGCAGATTCAGGCCACCGACGAAGTCATCGATCTTCTGCTTCGATCCGTGGACGTACTGCGCGGCCTGCTCGACGCGGATGCCGGTGTGGACCTGTCAGCCGATGCGCTCGAGCTGAATGTGCGGATCGAGGCGTTGACGCTTACAGAGACCGTAACGGCGGAAGCAACTCTCGAAGAAGCGCAGCCGCCAGTGGAAGACGGGCGCGAAATGAAGCGGTACACGGTGGAGTTTCGCCCTGACCGCGAGCTGTTTTCCAGCGGTACAAACCCCATCATGCTCTTGCGCAATCTGGCCGCGCTGGGCACTGTCACCAATTGCCATCTACATGCCGAAGAGTTGCCCGCATTGGCCGAGCTTGACCCGGCGCAGTGTTACCTCAGTTGGACAGTCGAGTTATTCAGCGCCTGCGCGGAAGCGGAGCTGCGCGAGGTATTCGAGTTTGTCGAGCATCTGGCCGAGATAAAGATCCATTGCGAAGAGGCGCCGCAGGCGCCGGGCAGTGCGCTGGCCCACGTGCCGGCAGCGACGGCGATTGAGAGCCGTACTGCGGAAACAACGCCGGAACGCGCGCCTGCGGGCGATCGGCACAAGAACGATCGTAGAAAGTCTGACAACGGCGCAGAGTCGGGATCCATCCGCGTGGCCATCGACAAGGTCGACCGCCTAATTGACCTAGTCGGCGAACTGGTGATCGCACACGTAATGACTGCGCAAATGGTCGAGGACTTCGAACCTTCATGTCTGCCCAGACTGCGCGAGGCGGTGGCGGCCATGGAGCGCAACACGAGGGAACTGCATGAGCGCGTGATGGCGGTGCGCATGTTGCCCATCGGAACGCTGTTCCAGAGATACAGGCGCACGGTCTACGACATTGCGCAAGCCACCGGCAAGCAGATTCGGCTCGATCTGAGCGGAGAAGAAACCGAGGTCGACAAGAGCATGCTGGAACTGCTCGCCGATCCGCTGATCCATCTGATCCGCAACGCCACCGACCACGGCATCGAATCCGCGCAGGCACGCCAGGCCGCCGGCAAGCCGGAAGAAGGCGTTATCACGCTCAAGGCCTTTCATCGTGCGGGTAGAATCGTGATTGAAATTTCCGACGATGGCGCGGGAATCGACACGGAAAAAGTTCGCAGCAAGGCAATCGAGCGTGGACTCATCGCGCCGGATGCATTGTTGAGCAACGATCAACTGCGGATGCTGATCTTCGAGCCCGGATTCTCAACCAGCGAAACGGTCAGCGATCTCTCCGGACGCGGCGTGGGCATGGACGTGGTCAAGCGCAACGTTCAGCAGTTGAATGGCACGGTATCTTTGGTCAGCGAGAAAGGCCGCGGTTCCACGGTATCCATCGAAATGCCGCTCACTCTGGCCATTCTTGAAGGGTTACTGGTGCGCGTGGCCGACCGGACGCTGGTGCTTCCGCTTCTCTCTGTGATTGAGACCGTGCCCCTGCGCAACGAGCAGATTGTGCGCGTGGCCGAGCAGGGTGAGGTGGTGGTGATCCGCGAGCAGTCCGTCCCGTTGCTGCGCTTGTCCAGGTTCCTGGGCCTGTCGCAGGAGACGGTCCTTACCGATGAAACGGCTGGCAACCGCAGGCTCGCGGTGATCGTGGAAGCCGGCAATCGCAAGGTCGGACTCGTCGTCGATGAACTTCTTGGCCAGCAGCAGGTGGTGGTCAAGAGCCTGGAGCGGCATCTGCGCAAAGTGGACGGCCTGATGGGCGCCACCATCCTGGGCGACGGCTGCGTTGCCCCCATCGTCGATGTGGCTGGCATCGGCGCACTGAATCTGTTTTCGCTTCAAGTTCCAGTCAAGATCTCCCCACAGCTTGTGCCTCCGGCCCAGTCTGTCCGGGCAGCATCATCCACAGAAAGAGCAACAGGAGGAATACATGAATTGGTTTAAGAATCTGAACGCTGCGCCCCGGCTGATGCTCAGCTTTGGCGTCCTTTTGGTGCTGACCCTGGGGATCAGCTACCTAGGAGTGTCTGCCCTCAGCAATGCCAACGATCGCGTGCGCTCTCTCTATCAAGAAGATATGAAGGGCGTCATGGACATCGAGAACATCTCGACCAACAAGCTGGATATGGCGCGTCAGGACAGGGATGCCATGGTCAATATCGAGGATGCGGCCACCAGAACAGCTGACGTGGAAGCGCTCAAGGCGGATTTCGTCGACATGCACGCCAATGTTCAAGCGGCCGAGGGGCGCTTCACCACCAAGGAAGAACAAGCAGCAATTGGAGCTATCCGGGACATCCTGCCCGAATATCAAAAGGAGGTCATGCTCATCGTCGACGCCATCTCCGCGAAGGATCTGGCCGGCGCCAAAGCCAAGCTGATCGCATCGGGACCGGTGGCCGCGCAGATGTTGACCGACATCGAGCGGGCCCGGCAGGTGAAGGAAGCCGGCGCGGAAGAGAAGTTCCAAGCCAACAATGCGGCCTACCAGAGCACGCGCACCATGATCCTCGGCGCGGTCCTCATCTCCATGTTGCTGGGAATCGTTCTCAGCTACTTTATCGCCCGTGGGTTTTCGGTTCCCTTGGCACATACGGTGGACGCGCTGGAGAAAATCGCCGCCGGCGATCTTACCGTCGCGCTCGATGTGGACACACAGGATGAAGTGGGGCGCATGGCCGCGGCGCTGAACCGGGCGGTGCAGAAGCTGGGCGAAACCTTGCAGGACGTGGCCGAGAGTGCCGCCAACGCCAGCTCCTCTTCGCAGCAACTGGCAGCCGCATCGGAAGCCATCGCCTCCGGCGCACAGGAACAGGCAGCCAGCCTGGAGGAGACCTCGGCGAGTCTGGAGGAGATTACCGCGGCCGTGCGGCAAAGCGCCGACAACGCCATGCAGGCCAGCCAACTGGCCGGCGGTTCCAAGGATTCGGCTCTGCAAGGCCAGGAAGTCGTCTCCAAGGCAATTACCGCGATGGCGGAGATCAACGTTGCCTCTGCCAAGATTTCAGACATCATTTCCACCATCGACGAGATAGCCTTCCAGACCAACCTGCTGGCGGTCAATGCCGCGGTAGAAGCGGCGCGAGCGGGCGAGGAAGGACGCGGCTTTGCCGTGGTGGCCTCCGAGGTGCGAAGCCTCGCGCAGAGAAGCGCGGTGGCAGCCAAGGAAATCAAGGGCCTGATTCAGGATTCACTGCGCAAGGTGGATGCCGGTTCTGCATTGGTGAATCGCTCGGGTGAAACGCTGCAAGGCATCGTCGGGTCCGTGAAGCGGGTGACGGACATCGTGGGCGAGATTGCCGCGGCGTCGGGAGAACAGAGCGCGGGCATCGAACAGGTGAACACCGCAATGACCCAGATGGACCAGGTGACGCAGTCCAACTCCGCGCAGACTGAAGAGCTTTCGGCCACTGCCGAAGCGCTCTCGGAGCAGGCCACGCACCTGCTGGAACTGATCGGCACCTTCACGCTCAACAATGCCGGCGGCAGTGAGCGCGATCGGAAGGCAGTCCAGCATCGTGCGGTGAACGCTGCAAATGCAGTACAGCAGATGAACTCCATGCAGCAGTCGCACTCCGGCATTCGCCCATCGGCCCATGCTCCCCGGCGCGGTGTTACCGCCAGGCGCGATGCCATTTCCCACGGCGGAAAGCAGCCCAAGGGCCTTCATCCCGCTCTCGCCTCAGCCGCTCCAGGCGACGCATCGTCCGACGATGCCAGTTTCCAGGAGTTCTGAGGCCCCGGATGAATAGCCCCATTTGGAATGCACATCCGGCCATGGACAAAGACCGCGGAACCACGCGGAATGCAGGAAAGGAACGGCAATGAAAGCATTGGTCGCAACTCGGGCGCAGGAGTCGCAGCAGTTTCTCACCTTCCTGCTCGACGATCAGGAATACGGGCTGGAGATCTTCAAGATCCGGGAGATCCGCGGCTATTCGCCCATCACTCCCATTCCGAATCTTCCCCCTCATGTGCGCGGAGTCATGAACTTGAGGGGAACCGTGCTGCCGGTCATCGATCTGCGCATGAAGTTCCGGCTGCCGGCTGTGGAATGTAACAAGTTCACCGTAATCGTCATAGCCACCGTGGCCGACAAAACAGTCGGCCTGTTGGTTGATGCTGTCTCAGACGTCCTGACCGTCGGACTGGACGAAATTCGTGAAGCCCCGGACTTCGGCGCAACGGTCGATACGCGTTTCATCAACGGGGTTTTTCATTCTCGGGAGCGCCTCACCGTGGCTTTGAACCTGGAAGAACTGCTGACGGAGTGCGAACTTACTTTGCCGCAATCCGTCGATTAGCGTTTTCCCATGGGAACCGAAGAGGCAGAATAATTCAGGAGGGGGCCGGGAATTGGCGCAGCCAGCGATAGACAATTCTGTGTACCCTATAGGACTGCGCGAGTTCAAGCTGTTCCGCTCACTGGTGCACGAGCGCACGGGGATCTGGCTGCGCGACGGCAAGCAGGTGATGTTGGCCTCGCGCCTGTCGCGTCGGCTGCGCTTCCATGGTCTGGCCAACTTTGCCGAGTATTACGCGTACGTGCAGAAGGTCCAGGACAACGGCGATGAGATGCGCCAACTCATCAACTGTGTAACCACCAACAAGACATCTTTCTTTCGCGAACGGCACCACTTCGAGTTTCTTTCCAACATGGTAGTGCCGCGGATTCAGTCTGCGACACTGCGCGGCGCTGCCAAGACCATACGTATCTGGAGCGCCGCCTGCTCTACTGGCGAAGAGGCTTATTCAATCGCGATCACTCTGCTTGAATCGTTGCAGGCGCAGCAGCCTCGCAGAAGCGCGTTTGCCGCTTCGCCGGGCGCGTGGAAGATCGAGATCGTGGCATCCGACATCGATACCGCGGTTCTCGATACCGCCAGGCGCGCAGTCTACAAAGCAGACTCGCTGGCAACCGTTGACACAGCGCTGCAGCGGAAGTACTTTCTGCGCGGCACCGGCAACATGGAGGGCTATGTAAAGGTAAAGCCGGAGGTTTCGCGGTTTGTGGAATTCAAGAACATCAATCTTATGGATTCTCGATGGCCGCTCGATGGCCTTTTCGATGTTATCTTCTTTCGCAACGCGCTCATTTACTTCAAACGAGAGACGCAGGATGTCTTTTTGCGCAGAATGGCGCAACACCTCATGCGGGGCGGCTATCTCATTCTGGGAAACGCAGAACACATCCCCTGGCTGCAGGATATTCTTGCGCCATTGACTCAAACCATGTATCAGTTGCGCGACACAGAGTGAGGAGCACCGGGCCAGGCCGCGGCAGGAAGAGCCAATCCACATAGATGGTCAGGATCAGAAACATTTCGCATGAGTCCGAGCAGGCGACGGCCTGCATAAAGGTGCACGAACACGCGAGGAGCCAAGTGCGCGTGTACACAGGTGACGTCGCGACCAGCACCGTGCCGGTGGTGATGCACACGCTGCTGGGTTCCTGCGTCGCAGTCTGCTTATATGACGCGCTGCTTGGGGCCGGAGGGATGAACCATATTCTGCTTCCGGGAAGCAGGCAGGACGGCCGCAGCACGCGCTTCGGGGTGTACGCGATGGAACTGCTGATCAACGAGTTGATGAAGCAGGGCGGCGACCGGAGAAGGTTCGTGGCCAAGGCGTTTGGCGGAGCCACTGTGATGTCCGGGTTGACAGCCTCAACCATCGGCGACGACAACGCGGAGTTTGTCCGCACATTTCTTGCCGCCGAGAAGATCCCCCTGGTGGCGCAGCGTCTGGGCGGGAACCACGCGGTGCATGTGTACTTCAGCACAGAGTCCGGCAAAGCAATCGTGCAGTCCGTCGACGGATCAGGATTGCCAAGACTGATTCACGCAGAAGACTCCTATCGGCGCTCGCACACTGCTGACAAGTATTTCAGCGGCGAGGTTACCCTGTTTTGACGGCTCCTTTATGGCGCCACAGCGGCCAGGTTTTCAACTGGCGACGGCTCAATCCTTGCGGCTGGGGTGAGGCAGCCTGTCCATGACGAATCCATTCAAGGTGCTCATCGTCGACGATTCAGCGTTGATGCGCCAGTTACTCAGCAAGATTCTTGATTCCGACCCGGATCTCGTAGTGGTGGGAACAGCCAGCGACCCCTTTGTGGCAAGAGAGAAGATCCTGGCGTTGCAACCGGACGTGCTCACCCTGGACATCGAGATGCCGCGTATGGATGGGCTCACCTTCCTTGAGAAGCTGATGCGCGGCCATCCCATGCCCGTCATCATGATCTCTTCATTGACCAGCAAGGGCGCGGACACCACGCTGCGCGCTCTCAGCCTAGGTGCCATCGACTATGTATCCAAGCCCAAGCTGGACGTCTCCAACGGCACCATCGAGCAAGCCGAGGAGATTATCGCCAAGGTCAAGGCGGCCGCCAAGGCCAAGACGCGCTGCGCCAAGTCGAACGCCGCGCCGCCCGCCGTTGTGCCGGGCAAGGCATACCAGTTTTCAGCCACACACAAGGTTGTTGCCGTCGGCGCGTCGACGGGCGGAACTGAAGCCTTGAAGGAGTTGCTCTCGCCTCTGCCGGCCGACTTTCCCGGCATCGTTATCGTGCAGCACATGCCCGAGGCCTTCACGCATCAGTTCGCGGAACGCCTCAACAGTCTCTGTAAGCTGCGCGTGCGGGAGGCCAAGGACGGCGACCGCATTCTCCCCGGACACGCGCTGCTGGCGCCGGGCGGGCACCATATGGCGGTGGTTCGCCGGGGAATGGAGTATGCCGTGCACATCTACAGAGGCGAGCGCGTAAATCGCCATATCCCCTCCGTGGATGTTCTGTTTTCCTCCTGTGCGCGTCATCTGGGAGGCAACGTCGTGGGAGTTCTGCTGACCGGGATGGGAGCGGATGGGGCACGCGGCATGTTGGAAATGAAACAGGCCGATGCTTTCAATATCGCTCAAGACGAGTCCACATCCGTGGTCTTCGGAATGCCGCGAGAGGCTATTCATCTCGGCGCGGTGGATCGGGTGCTCCCGATAGAAGAGATTCCGGGTGCGCTTCTGCAGCGACTGGCCGTCGGATAATATGTCGTGCTCTCTCACTGCTCAATCACCGAACAGTCAGGCCGCGCACATGCCTTGGGATGATCGCACTCGGTTGCGCGGCGTCACGACGTGAAACGCAATTCCTGCCGGCGTCCTTGGCTTTGTAGAGTGCGATGTCGGCGATGGCCAGAACTGATTCTCTTCCACAGCGGCAAACGTGGGTTTCTGCGGCATTGCCGGCTGCTTTCATCAAATGTGCGGAAGATTCGCCACTATACGCATATGGCGCGAGCCCTCTTGGACGTCTGTAAGGGCAATAAATATACATAACAAACCCGCCAAGTATGCGCATGTATTGTAAGTGCCTACTTGCGCCCAGAATCCGTCTTTAGAATCCCTGCGATTGCAGCAGGCTTTCGAACGCCTCCACGACTTCAATAATCGCGCTAGAGTACATCAAAAGGTCTGCCGGTACGTCCGCGTGGCATCCAAACTTCCCATCCTCGACGATTACATTAGCGGTAAGCTTGCCCTTCTTTGTGACGTGCAAGCCTTTTGCGAAGTCGATGCAGTAGGGAGGCCTTTGAGGGGCGCTGAAGCCAGATCCAGGCCACAGTTCGCCCATTTCGTCTTGTACCTCAATTCCACTAATATGACCCTCTGCCAGTGTGGGGATAAGCAACCTGTGTTTGTCTCGGTTTGCAAAGCAGTGAATGGGCCAGATAGCTGCATTCCCTCCCTCGCACGGCTGTATCTCGTTAACGACGAAATCGAAGAGGGCGGGGCAGGTAACGTCGATGTGTACGTCTCGGCCTCTAAGCTGTCCCTCAAGTTGTGGGGCAGTCTGGTACACCGGGAATTTAGCTTTGTCTCGAATGAGAACCGGAGCGAGTCTCTCGACAGTTTCAAGCCAAGTGTAATCGAGGGCACACGCCAAGTTGTGAACAGCATCGCCGATCACAAGCGCAATCTGATCGAAAGCGGATTCATCCAGCGTGTGGGTCAATCGCTCTGTGCCATGCTCCGGGTGAATCTCAGTAACAGCAGTATCTGTCTCCTGAAGCGCGTTGACACGCCCTTCGAGGTCTCTGATATGTACATTGGCCCGGTCGAGCTTGGCTCTAGCTTGGAGGAGGAACATGTCTAACCCTATCCCTGAATTAGGTCCATCATCACTCGCTGAAGACTTGCGTCAAATGCGGATTTGTCTAGAGCGAGCTGCCGTCCGAATTCGCCATCTTGTAGGAATTGCATCTTCGATTGAAGATCAACCTGAAATGTCCTGTCTCCTCGGTCTTCCATTAACTCTTGAACCGCCCTCAAACTCAAGGTCAGAGTCTGAACCATCTCAAACAACTGGCCATGCATGTGTGAAAACTCGCTAACGATAGTCGCCAGATCAGCCTTATCCATTGATTCACTCTCCATTTCGGGATTGCGCTATCATAACGCCATGAGCCACGACGCCGACAGCCCCGAGTACCAGAACTTCGAGAACCTCTTGCGCCGGATCGTGACAGTCCCTCACACGGAGATCAAACGGCGCCTAGACGACGATAAGGCCACGAAAGACTGGACGCGGGCTAACGCCCAGCCGGAACACCGGCGCCGGCCTATCGTTTTCCCTCCGGCCCCTTCCCGCGCTCCGGTCCCCGCCGTTGTCTCCTCATCCAGAACCCGGCCTTAATCCATCGTGCGTTACCAACCCGCCGTTTCTCCCACCTTGCCGGTCAGTTCTCGATAGGTCAGTCTCTTGCCTGAAATCTGCGATAAAGCCAGCATGAAACGGTCGTAATCGGTCAGCGGGTTATCCTTAGTCGCGCGGTTGTTGAACCTGAAAACCTGCTCCCCCACATAGCGGTGGAGGTGGAACGGCTCATCGAGAAGATTGCCGTGTGAGTGTCCGTAGAGATGCCATGCGCCTTGTGCATGGCGCGGCCAGACTCTCATGGCATAGTGGCAAAGCACGATTCTTTGCTTCGACACATTGACCTCCGACAGAATGCCCCATGAGGCAAAGAGCGGTTGCTGCGTTCGCGTAATCCTGTCGTGGTTGCCTTCGATGAAGTGAATCGTCCTGCAAGCCAGGCGCTTCCGATATGCCGCAACCTGTTCCGCACTACCCATGCAGAAATCGCCCAGGAAAAGGCAGCATCCGCCGGGTCATCCGGGGGATCTACGATTACCCACGCTTCAGCAAGTTGCTGGGCCAGCAACTCAGCCCCGACCTCGATCAGGTTGCCAGAGCCCTGGCGCGAAAGTTCCGCTGGC
>Ga0326728_10002756_pt1 | contig 57329 bp, 38 predicted proteins | sample MB3enrmetagenome_FD_207602 | JGI IMG/M metagenome (GOLD analysis project Ga0326728, IMG submission 207602) | Lab enriched peat soil microbial communities from McLean, Ithaca, NY, United States - MB31MN | ecosystem: Environmental > Terrestrial > Soil > Wetlands > Peat | place: USA: New York... | reverse complement strand
CAACCAGCGCCGCGAATTCCGCCAATAGCGCCAACCAGGCCGCGGGCAACGCCATTGGCGCCCTGACGGGTCTTAACCAGGAGCTTGTTTCCCCCACCTACCCCTGCGGGTGCCACTGATCGGAATGGCATCGTAGATAGCCACGTTTATATCCACCCTTCGCCGTTTGAGTTTGCTCCCAGCTTGATACGGCGCTTACTCGATTGTAGTCCCCGGACAGAGACGGAGAATTCTTCGTCGCGAAGCTAACCTTCGGACGCTGCCATAGTCCAACTATGTTAAGGAGACGAGGTCATGCACCATGACGAAATCCCTCCCGGAACACTTTATCTCCTGATCCTTAGGGCTCTTGCTCGCAGCGGGGAACTGCACGGTTATGAGATCGCAAACGGGAGCAGGAACAGGTGGAAGCGGGCGTGGTGCCGGAAGAAGCGCGGTAGGCGGCGCGCCGGAGATTCGGAAACGACCTCGCGTTGAGGGAGGAGAGTCGGGAAATGTGGGGATGGAGCTGGCTGGAAGAATCATTGCAGGATGTGCGCTACGCTTTTCGGACGCTGGTGAAGAATGCCGGGTTCACCACCGTGGCGGTTCTGACCTTAGCGTTGGGGATCGGCGTGAATGTTGCCGTCTTCAGCGTGGTGGATACGATTCTGTTACGCGCGCTGCCGTTTCCCAATCCGCAGCAGTTGGTCCGCATCTTGTCGAAACACTCCGCAGCCGGGGAATCCGGCATGACCTATTCTTCCGATGCTACCGAGGAATATCAGCAGCGAAACCGCTCGTTGCAAGAGGTGACGGGCTACTTCGCTTTTACCGGACCTGACAACTTGAAGTTGATCGGGAAGGACCAGCCGCGACCGGTTACGGGTCTCATGGTGGCCGGTAACTTCTTTCACACGCTGGGCGTCGAGCCATCACTGGGACGGCTGTTCAGGCCGGAGGAATGCGTGCACAATAGCCGGCCGGTCGCGCTGCTGAGTCATGCTTTCTGGGAGCGGCAGTTTGCCGGTGATCCGGCTATCGTGGGTCAAGCCGTGGATATCGTGGGACAAGCCGTGGGTTTGGATGGCTCGCCGGTGACGGTGATTGGCGTGCTTCCGGAGACGTTCGACTTCGGGTCGGTCTTCTCGCCCGGTGCGAGAATCGATCTTTACACCCCCGCCATCCTGGATGATATGCGCGACTGGGGAAACATCATGGCCCTGGTGGGCCGCTTGAAACCGGGAGCGACTCTGCCGCAAGCCCAGGCCGAGGCCGATCTGCTTTTTCCTCATCTTGACTTCAATGCGAAACATCCGGAATGGGGAGGGGACTACACCGGCAGGGTAATGGGGTTGAAGGACTACCTGAGCGGCAAGCTGCGGCGGTCGCTCGTCGTGCTGTGGTGCTCCGTGGGCCTGATTCTGCTGATCGTTTGCGTGAATCTCGCGAACCTGCTGCTGGCGCGGACAGCGGCACGGAGCAGGGAATTCGCCATGCGCCGCGCACTGGGGGCAGGGCGTGGCAGGCTGGTTCGCCAGTTGCTCGCTGAGAGTTTGATCCTATCGCTGGCGGGTGCGGTGCTGGGCTTGGGAATCGCCTTCGCCGTGACCCGGTATCTGGCTCATCAGGGGTCGATTGCGCTGCCGCTTGTCGGCAGCGTGCGGATTGACGGAACCGCGCTGGGATGGACGCTGCTGATTGCCGTTCTTACTGCAGTTCTCTTCGGTCTTGTTCCGGGCCTGAAGATATCCAGCGGCAATTTGCAGGAAGCGCTGAAAGACTCCGGGCACGGAACGAGTGTGGGCAGAAAGCACGAGGGGATGCGTGCGGCGCTGGTGGTCTCCGAGGTGGCGCTAGCCTGTGTGTTGCTGGTGGGCGCCGGGTTGCTGCTGCGCAGCTTTCTCCGCATCCTTGATGTCGATCTGGGCTTCCAGCCCAGCGGGGCTGCGGCGATCAGCGTGGATTATGACGACGGAAACGATGCCGCGAAGAGAGGCGCGATTTGGCAGGACATTATCCGTCGCGTTGACGCGATCCCGGGGGTGGAGGCGGCGGGCATATCCGACTATATCCCCATGAGCACCAATCGCGCCTGGGGTATCTCGGCCAAAGGTAAAGAGTATCGCCAAGGGGATCTTCCGGGCACCTTTGTTTACATTGTCTCGCCGGGTTACCTGGGCGCGATCGGGATACACCTAGTCAGGGGCCGGGACATCCGTTGGGAGGATAGCCCCAAGAGCCAGAAGGTGGTGATCATCAATGAGACCGTCGCTCGTCGCCTCTGGCCGGGTGAGGACCCCATCGGACGCATCGCTCGGGTGAACGGCGGCGATGCGGAGGTGATTGGCGTAGTTGCTGATGTTCACGAAAGCACCGTGGAAGGCAAAGCTGGCTGGCAGATGTACCTGCCGGCGACGCAGTGGGGACCGGCGGGAGCCCAGTTGGTGGTGCGCACCAAGTTGCCGCCTGAGACCCTTGCTTCCAGCGTGATGAGAACGCTGCGCCAAATCAACCCTGGGCAACCGGCGACGGAGTTCCGGCCCCTCCGGCAAGTAGTGGATCACGTGGTTTCGCCCCGCCGGTTCTTTGTTTTATTGGTTGGCATCTTTGCCACGCTGGGGCTGATTCTGGCTGCGCTCGGCATCTATGGCGTGATCTCGTATTCGGTGACGCAGCGGACGCAGGAAATCGGGATCCGCATGGCTTTAGGCGCCACCGCATCGCAAGTGCAGTTGGGAGTGATTGCCAAGACGCTACGCCTGGCGCTTATTGGGGTTGCGGTTGGGACCGTTGTATCCCTCGCCGCCGCGAAGGGGATTACGTCGCTTCTCTATGGAACCAGGCCGACCGATCCCGCCACGTTCGCAGGGATCATTCTGCTGCTGAGTGGGGTGGCTTTTGTTGCCGGCTACATTCCTGCACGGCGTGCTACGAAGGTGGATCCATTGGTGGCGTTGAGATATCAGTGATGGCGATGGTCGATGGATAAAAACACATGGTTCGGAAGGTGTTAACGGCGGCTGCTCGAACTAGCCGAATACATCAGATGCCGGCTCTTTTCTGCCGCTTGCCAGCGACAATTTGGCGTACCTGTTGTCGGACAATTTGCACCCCGTTTTCGGCTTTTGAAGGGTTGATTGTAAGTGGATTTCTTTAAGTAAGATGACGGCTTTGGGAGGAGAAAAAGCCCTTTCCCGGCCTTTTATTATCAACAAGCTGACGGCTTTGGGAACTTCTTCCCTTTGGGCTACAATGTCGCCCTGGCATTGCTACAATTTGTCGGCCTGCCTTCTTGTTGTTCATCCTACTTGCCGCCGATCCGCCGGCTCCCTTCAGGGCGCACCGTTCTACATTTCTAGATATTATCGTATCATAAATTGTCGACAGTGTCAAGAAGAAAATGAAGTAAGGGGAAAGAGGCCGTCCAGCCACTCCTTCCTGCCCTCGGATGGTTACCAGAAAACCGGGCTAGCCGTTCCCGCGCTAGTTGGCCTTGTATTCCACCGTCTTCGGGTGTATACGTTCTGCGACTAGGTTTTTGCTTCACATGAAAACGGAATAACTAATTATGGACTCAACCCTGCCCGTCGCAGTTCCATCTCCTTACAAGAGCCGGCGTGGGTGGCTCATCGCTTTTGGGGTTGTCGAGATTCTGATGGGCTGTCTGTTGCTGCTCATGATCCTGGTTTCGGCATTTGCCTTCCTCGGGCCGGCAGGGGCCAGAATCCCCCCCGGCCCCATTTCGCCACGGGGACTCATGGCCCTCGTGGGCCTTCAGTATGGTCTTATTGCCGCCGTGTTCTTTACGGGCGGGATTGGGTCGATTCGGTGCAAGAACTGGGCCCGCATCTTGATGTTGGTGGTTAGTGGTTTTTGGTTGGGCTGTGGTCTCCTCGGTACGCTCATGATGGCGTTTTTCTTGCCTGTCGTTATGCGCCAGCCGCCCGTCCATGTCGTGCCAGGGATTCAGCACGTCATCATCGCGGGAATGATCATCTTCATGACCGTCTTGTTGGTCCTGCTGCCCGCCATATTCTTGTTCTTTTATTCTCGCAAGAGCGTGCGGGCAACGTGCCTCGCGCAGATCGGGGCGCCAGCCGCGATGCCGGTGGGGGGAGGAACGCCTGCCCCTGGACTCCCGGTTCCGCTGGCGATCCTGGGTGCGTGGCTGGCCCTGGGCGCTTTCTCGATTCTGGCAATTATGTTCATGCGGGTGACTTTTGTGTTTGGTGTCATCTTGCACGGAGCAGCGGCTATCCTGGTCTTGCTGACGTACGCCGTCCTGAATGGTTACGCTGCTTGGGCCATCTTCCGGCAGAAGCTTATCGGATGGAAGATTGCTCTGTTTTTCGCGGGCTTTGGGACGATTAACATACTGGTATCTTACCTGCGCCGGCCTGACCTAATGCAACTGTACAGGGAGATGGGGCTCAATGACCAGACGCTCCGCATCTACGAACAGTTCCCTCGGTTACTTTCGGCCTTCTGGGTGGCGATGATTGTGGGGATGACGGTGTTTCTCGTCTTCCTCCTGTATACGAGGAAGTTCTTCCCGCCGGAAGAGCGGACGTAGCCTTCCGCCCCACAACACAACGATAGGTCCGGGCCCAGCTCCGAGGCGGACCTTTGCGGGACCCACGATAGGAATAATTAATTCTCACCATCAAAAAATTCCACTGGTTTTTTCACCGCAATTGGAATACTTTTCTATGTTACCCACCGATTACAATTATGAAGCCGGAATTAAGTGTAAGACCGGCGTGTAAAAAGAACAACGTGTATCAGGAGGATGCCAGATGACCATTCCGCGCGGGAGAAACCGAGTGTTTGGAACCATTGGACTACCCTCTTTCTTCCTGGTGTTAGCGCTTCTGATGATTTTCGCTTCCGCTCCACCTACCCTGGCCCAGCAAACCGTGGGAGGGATCAGGGGCACGGTAACCGACCAGAGTGGCGCCCTGGTGCCGGAAACGGTGGTGACCGTGGTCGGTGACGAAACCCAACTGACGCGCTCGAAGAAAACGAATGCGGAGGGCGAATACGAATTCGTGGACCTGCCGATTGGCATCTATACACTTTCCTTTAAGCATAATGGGTTTCTAACGGACACTGTTCCCACCATTCCGGTGCAGGCCAACCGCACCGCCACGGTGAACGCGACGCTGAAGGTCGGGCAGGTGAGCACCACGGTCACGGTGGAGGAGAAGTCGCCGTTGATGAATGCCGTTGACACCACCAACGGCTACGTTCTTGAAAAATCCGAGATCCAGACCATCCCCCTGCCCACGGGCAGCTTCACCGGGCTCGCCATTCTTTCTCCCGGCGTCAATGCGGAGCTTCCCAGCGGCAGCGGCGCCAACGCCGGTTTGGGCAATCAACCGATCTGGGCCAATGGCCAGCGCGACACCAGCAACAGCTTCCTGTTGAACGGAGTGGATGGCAGTAATCTTTTCAATGGCAAGAGCACTAGCCAGGTGGCTTCCGCCCGGATTGTCAATAACACGGGTGTCAGCTTGGTCTCCAGCACGGGCATTGGCGTGATTCAAACCACGGCCTCGCCCTATTTGGCCATCGGTCAGGCGCTGCCGACGCCTGCTCCGGAAACCATTGAAGAAGTGCGCGTGAACACTTCGATGTACGACGCGCAACAGGGATCAACGAGCGGCGCGCACATCGACATGAGCACTGCCTCGGGCACGAATAAAGCGCATGGCGGCCTTTACATCCATCACGGAACGAACTGGATAAACGCCGCGCCTTATTTCTTCAACGCCGATCCCACAGTACCCGAGGACCAGAAGGTGCCGGCGCTCCATCGCGAGGTCTTGGGCGGTACCTTGGGCGGAGCCCTGATCAAAGACAAGCTCTTCGGCTATGTCGGTTACCAAGGACTTCACGACGGTGATGGGGAAATTGGCATTTCGCGGCTGGGCGTCCCCTTCGGTCTGTCGGATACCAACCGTACAGCGGCTGGCCTGGCGAACATCGCCAACGCAAATTTTGGTTCGTCAATATTGCCCAGCCAAGTCGATTCCGTGGCGCTGGCGATATTCCAATTCAAACTGCCCAACGGCAAGTACATGATCCCCTCGGATGATGGCCATGTTCCAACCCCGACGATACCGAATAATGCTTATGTGCCGGGCACGGCAGTCTTTTCCGCCCGCCAGTTGGTGACCAACCTGGACTGGAACCGCAGCCCATCGGATATTCTATCCTTCAAATATTATTTCCAGGATGATCCCACAATGGCTCCCTACGCCTATTCCATGGTTGCCGGTTTTTCCCAGCAATTGACCGCCGGCAGTCAGGTGATTTCTCTGAGCAACATTCAAACCCCGCGGCCCGACTTCAGCATCATCGAAACCCTTGGGTTCGTGCGGCAGAATATCTACAGTTCCGTAGGGCAGCCATTTACGCCGCAACAAATCGGGATCAACACCTTTGGGTCGACGCGTTTTCCGGGGATGAGCATTGTCGATATTTTGGGGAATAGCTCTCCCAATAACCTCAATTATGTGCAGAATGCGAGCCTGAATATCGGCCAAGGGTCCGCTTCCCAGGGGGCGTTCACGGGAGTGACCCAAAACCGCATCATGCCTTCGGCCAACGCCACGTGGAACCGGGGCAGGCATACGGTGAGTTTCGGAGGGAGCTTCTCCTATACTCAGCTCGATACGCTCGATAACCGGACCGGCAATGGTATCGTGGCTTCTGCGGATTTCTCGCAGTTCCTGCAAGGCTCTTTGACTTCCAGTTGGGATTACCAATCCACGGCCTTTCTTCAGGGCAACGCCAGCCGCTACTACCTTGCCAATCAAACGGGTGAGTATATTCAAGACAAATTCCAGCTCCGTCCGAACCTCAGCCTGACCGGTGGCCTGCGTTTCGATTGGGACGGTGGCTTCAAGGAAAAATACGGCCGGCTCTATAACTTTGACCCGAATGCTTACGCCTATGATGCCGCAAGTGGCACCATAACTTCCAATGGTTTTATCATCGCCGGAAACAACAAACAGTTCCCCACCAAAGGGGTAAGTGACACGACCCTCACCGGCCGGCAATGGGGTATCGCACCCCGTTTGGGCATCGCGTGGACGCCGAGGAGATTTAACGACAAGATTGTGGTCCGCAGCGGCGCCGGTATCTATTACGATCGGGGTGAACTTTTCTCCTATCTCTCCCCCGGCTATGCCGCGGGCGAGACCACCGCGGGGCCTTTCGGGGTCAACCAGGCTCCACCTTTCGTGAACACGCAAGTCTGCCCTCTGAGTTCTTCTCCCTACCTGGGCTACATCCCCACGTGCGCGAGCACGTTGGAGAATCCCTGGGGCACCACCCTGGGGCCTGCCCCCACGGGCAATCCGGCAGAGATCAGCCAATACCTGCCGAATGCCTGCCAGATCATCGGCTACGCTTGTAGCGGGGAAGCCCCGGCGAAACTCTTTACTTTCGCCACTTACGACCGGGGGAACAAGCTGCCCTACACGATGAACTACACCTTCGACATCCAGTGGCAGCCGCGCCGGGATTTGGCCATCGACGTGGGTTACGTGGGCAACTCCGGCCGTCATGAGGTCATGCCCATTCCCTTCAACCAACCCGGGGTCGCGTCCCCCAGCCACCCGATTCACGGCCAGAATTACACCTACGGCTACACGGTCGTCGATCAAAACTTCAATCCCATCCTGCTGCCCGATGGCACGCCATTCTTGGGGACCTATGAAGGCGGCAACAACGACTTGCGGGTTCCTTACATCGGTTACTCCGCCGAATCGGAGAGTTACAAAGCCCTCGGCGTTTCCAACTACAATGCGTTGCAGACCCACGTGGAAAAACGCTTGAGCCATGGCGTTCAAGTCGGCTTCTCCTACACCTGGTCGCACGCTTTGGATGAGCAGAGCGCCATGGGCCTTTTCTATAACGGCAACAACCCGCTGGACCCGCACAACGCTTACGCCTCGTCGGACTTTGACCGCACGCATGTCCTGAACTTCAACTACCTTTACCAATTCCCCAGCTTGGTGAAGGGGAATGGCCTGGGGGGTAAGATTGCGAATGGTTGGGCCATCCAAGGAATCGGCGTGATCGAAAGTGGCCAGCCCTACAGCGTGATCGATTATTCGGGCGCGGTGGGCAGTATCTTTTACGGCGTTACCGACGGAATCACCAATCCCATCGTGCCGCTTGCTCCCGGTTGTACCGCCTACAATGCGGTGACTGGCGCCACGGGCGCGGGCGCAACGCCGGCGGTCAAGCCGTCTTGCTTTACCTTGCCCTTGCTTCAGCCTGGCGATTTGGGTGGGGCGATTCCTGCCGGGGACCTCTATGAGACCAACTTTACTTCCGGCCAGCGCAACATCTTCCGGCAAGTTTGGCAAAAGCGCGCGGACATTTCATTGGTCAAAGATGTGAGAATCACCGAGCGGGTCACGCTGAAATACACGCTGGACGTCTTTAACCTAACTAACACCACCAGTTTTGATATTCCCATCGATAATGTTACGCAGAATCAGTATTACAACGACACACCATTTTACGGGACACAACCTTTGCCCACGAGCTGCACCGGTTCTAACGCAGGTTTTTATAACTGCCCTGCCGGGCTCGGCCAAACGAATAAGACGATAGGAGGGCCGCGGCAGATTCAGATGGCCCTGCACCTTACGTTCTGAGGTGGGTTTCTCCGGTTGCTTTAGTCGTTTTCTTATCTACTGCCCACTGGGTCCAGCCCGGGCGCGCATCCCATCCGTACAGTCCTCATTTTCCGGGAGGACTGGCAGGGGGCGCAGCGGACTGCACCTTGGCGATGGCGTCGTTCATGCCGGCCTCCCACTTCTCCGTCGCGTCGTAACCAATACCTTTCAGGCGGACCACCCCGCTCGTATCCACAATCCAATTCTGCGGGATTCCGTTCACCTTGAGCGTGTCGCTAACGTAGCTGTAAGCCGGGAGTACGGTAAGCGCGAGCTGATGCTCTTTGAGGAACGGCTCGATGAGCCCGGGGTTTTCGTCCATGTTAAAGGAGATGAACTGAACGTCAGAGCGATTCTTGTACTGTTCGATGAGTTTTTGTAAGCGAGGCAACTCCTCGCGACAGAACCCTCACCAGGACGCCCAGAAGTTCAGGAAGGTCACTTTACCCTTGAGCGAGGCCACGTTCCAAGTCTTGCCCCACAGGTCGGCGATTTCGAAGGTGGCCAAGGGTTGATTGGCGTCCTCCCACGTCAGCGTGGCCTGGTTGGCCAAGGCGTCGGCGCGGCGCGCATACCATAATTTCCAGCCTTCATCCGTGCCGCCCAGACCGGCCCAGAGTTGGTGGGCATTGTCGGCAAGTTCATCCTTCATTCCGGTTTCAGGCTTTTGCTGGGCGTCGAGTCGCGTGAGCAAGGCATTCTCATAGAATGCCATGGCATCGAGCTTGCGACCGCGGAGTTCCGTTTCCCGCGCCATCAGCCCCCAGTAGGCGGCAAGCTGGCCGGCATAGGCTTTTTTGCGTTCCTGTTTATCGCCGGCGAGCGATTTGAAGTCTTCCAGCCGCTCGTCCATTTGCGCCAGCAGGAGCTGGACCTTGTCCGGCTGCTTCCCTTGCACATACCCGTCCGTCTCGAATTCCAATCCCTGAAGGCGCGAGGAGGCCTGATAAAACTTGTTGTCCTCGAGATTCTCCTTGGTGGCGTAGAGATCGTAGTATGGTTCCTTGGACTCGATGGCCCATTTGTCGAGTCCCTTCTGCGCCAGCTCCACCGCGCGCTCGGGCTCGAGATGTTTCCTGGTGAGCACCTCGGCGACGTTGAAGTAATCATTGCTGTCGGGGCCTTCCGGCCCGGCATTGCTCATCATGACTTTGATCGTCTGATCCACCGCCGTCATCACGTCAGCCGAGGGCACATCTTCGAGATGCTCCATAGCATCCAGCCGCTCCATCCAGATGAAGGTGGTGTTGGGGCGCTCCTTGAGCCACTGGGCGGTCTGCTGCAACAAATCGCTGAAGTAGGCGTGTTTCTTTTCCGCGGGCGCATCCTCGCTGGGATATTCGTGGTCCTTCCTCCACTTTGACATCGCGGTCAACGAATAGGGTGTTGGGAAACGACCTTGCATCTGCTCTTGTGCCCAGTCGGACTGCTTCTGATCGTTCACCAGCTTGTAGCCCTCCCCGAGCGCCGAATACCACTGGCGCTTGTCCTCGAGCTTGAGCTGGCGGATGCGCTCCAGGTCCTGGCCCACTTGTTTGCGCAGCGGCTCATATTCTGACGGCGGGTGCAGCTTGAACTCGAGCGCCCAGAGCGTCCGGTAGGCGCCCACGGCCTCGGGGTCGCTGCGGCTCTCAAGCATGGTGCGCAGCTTGGCGGCGTAAGTGCGCTGAAGGTCTTTGTCGTCGATTCCGGCCAGCGGCGCGTAACCCTCCAGGGAGGCGGGGCAAGCCTGGAGGAAGGCTTTCAGGTGCGCAACGCGTTGCTCTTTGTCCAAGAACACCGGTGTGCCATAGATGCTCACCAACTCCAATTGCGGCAATGGGAATTTCGGATCGGCTTGGAGAGCCGTACTGAACAGCTTGATGGCCTCCGGCGACTGGCGTCCTACCAACGTCATGCCATAGAGGTATGCCAACTGCGCGTTGTAGGGGTTCTGCTCGTGGCGCGCTTTGTATTCGGCAATCACCTTTTCCTTGTCCGACCTACCGTACATCGAGCGAATGTAAGCCCTCTGCACGAAGACGTCGCCGGGGTACTGGCGCTGCAAGGCTTGCAGGGCGGCGGCGTGTTGTTCGTGGAACTGCCAGTTCGTCAGCGTCGGGGTCTGCTCGGGCAACTGTTCAAGAGCCGCCTTGACGGCTGGCGCGGGATCGCACACGTCGGCTGACTGCGCCCACGCGCTCCCGGAAGCCCACCCCACCCACAGAAATGAGAGGCAGAGCCCAACCTTTAGAAGACGGATAAACAAACCTTCCTGATTTTCCATGAAACCCTCCGAACTTGGTCGGTTATCCTCTTTCTGCTCAGGGCCTTTGTACTCCCTTTATCCTTCGGAGTCAAACTGATCTGGAAATGATCTGGAAAGGGGATATGGAAAGGGGTTTTCGCTAACCCGCGGAAAACATGGCAGGGGTGGAGGGACTCGAACCCCCGACGCTCGGATTAGAAATCCGATGCTCTATCCGGCTGAGCTACACCCCCGCGAACTCTTAGCTTACTTCAATGGGCGGGCTTTCATCAAACCTCATCCTGCGAAGTGGACATGAGCAAGCGCCCACTCACGGATTCCGTTCCGGCATCTCCTTAGTGTACGTCGGCGATCTGGACTGTGGTGCTTAGCGGTGTGCTCTGAGATGACCCTCCCACGTAGACCCTGTAATCGCCGGGGACAAATTCCCATACGTTCTTCTCGACGTTGAAGATAGAGAGATACTGCGGGTCCACCTTCAAGGTAACCGTTTTGGTCTCACCCGCCGCCAGGGGGATCTTCTCCCATCCGATCATACGCTTGAAAGGTTCACCCGCGCTCGCCGGCAGCAGGGCGTACACCTGCGCGACCTCAGCGCCGGCGCGCGGACCGGTATTGGTGACGCTGAAGGTCGCCCTCAATCCGTTCTCCGCTGTTGCCGAAAGGTTCGAGTAGGAGTAGGTTGTGTAAGAAAGCCCGAATCCAAACGGAAAGAGCGGTTCCTTGCCCTCCGCTTCAAACCACTTATACCCGACTTTCAACCCCTCGTCATAGTTGACATCGAAGGGTGGAAAATGGACGTCCCCGGGATCATTTGCGCTGGCGGGCACGTACTGCATTCCTGCCAGGGCGGGGTGGGGAAGGTCCGCTTCACTCCTGGGGAAGGTCACGGGCAGCTTACCCGATGGGTTAGCATCACCGAAGATAATATTCGCCAGGGCCTCAGCCCCGCGGATCCCCGGGTACCAGGCCTCCAGGATCGCACTGACCTTGTCAATCCAGGGCATGGTGACTGGCCCACCATTTTCGAGCACGACGATGCAATGGGGATTGGCGGCGGCCACGGCGGCAATCATCTTGTCCTGGTCATGGGGCAGGGAAAGGCTGCGCACATCGTGGCCTTCACTGGTATGTTGGTGGACGAACAGGATGGCGACCTCGACTCCGGCTGCCACCTTGGCTGCGCGCGGGATGTCGATGCCATCATCGAATGTTACCTGCGCGCTCGGCAACCGGGCGCGCATGACCTTAAGCGGGGAAGAAGGGTGCCAACCATACGGATTGCCGGGAACGGCGTTTCCTTCTGCGGGATTGACCTGGTCAGAACCGCTACCGGAGAGCACCCCGGCGTCGGCATGTTCGCCGATGATCGCCAGCGATTTGATGCTGGACGCCTTCAGTGGCAATTGGCCGTCGGCGTTCTTGAGCAGCACAATGCCCAGTTCGGCCGATCGCTGCGCCACCTCAGCCCCGGTGAAGGGATTCACGGGTTGCAGTACCGGCGGAGCATCGAATACCCCCAGGGCAATTTCCGTGCGCAGGATGCGATGCACCATGTCGTTCAGGCGCGCCATGGGGAAGTCGCCCTTTTCCACCGCCGCCTTGAGCGTGTCCCCGAAATACGTTCCACTGGGCATTTCCTGATCGAGACCGGCGCGGGCGGAGGGGAGCGTGCTGTGCGCAGCGCCCCAATCCGTCATGACCCAGCCTTGATAGTTCCATGATTTTTTCAGAACGTCGGTGAGCAGGTAGGGATCTTCGCAGGTGAATAAGCTGTTGAGCCGGTTATAGGCGCACATCACCGTGCCGACATTCGACTCCTGGATGGCGATGTGAAAAGCCAGGAGATCCGTTTCCTGCATAGCGCGCTTGTCGACCTTGACGTTCATGATGAAGCGGCCGGTTTCCTGGTCGTTCACGGCATAGCGGTTGATATTGCCGATCACGCCCTGGGCCTGCGTGCCTTTAAGTTCGCTCCCCAACATCTTTCCGATGAGCAGAGGATCTTCGCCAAGACACTCGAAATTCCGCCCATTGCGCGGCTCGCGAATGATGTTGGCAGTCCCACCGAGCGATACGTTGAATCCGAGGTCGCGAATCTCCTTGCCCAGCAAGGCGCCGAAATCGTAAGCCGCTTGCAAGTCCCAACTTGCGGCGTTCGCCAGGGCGGAAGGGAGCGCCGTCGCGTAGCGCCCGGTGCGGCCGATGTTGGCGACACCGGACCTTCCATCGGACATCTGCAAGTCGGGGATTCCCAGACGCGGGACACCGGGGACATACCCAGCGCCGCCGAGCCATTTCTTTAACCTCTGCTCCCCCTCATCTCCATGGACAAGGGAAAGCTTTTCTTGCACGGTCATTTGTTGGATTAGCAGGTCGGCGCGTTGGTCAGGTGACAGACTCTTGTCGGACCACGGCCCTTTGGGCGCGGGCGGCGGCGCCTGATCGGTCCATTCTTGTGCAACTGCAAAAGGAATACCGGTTAAGACTACCCATGCGATGATCAGGAACATAGATCGGTTTATGAGGGTACGGTGCGTAAAGTTTTTTTCCATGGTCGAGAAGGGTATGCTACGTGCACAGGAAAAACAAGTAGACATAAAGCACTCTGAACGTGATCTTGAAAGAGAATTGCCTTCGACCCGACCGAGCGATATCCTTCCACGCCGGGCACGAGACGCCCAAAAGGCCGCGGACGGAGGGCCCACGCCATGCAGGGACGCCAGGGTGCTGACCCGGACGCGAGCTTGCTTGAAGATAGTGCGTAATCTTGGGAGGCGGCGTCTCCAGAACGCCGTTCATTTTTTATGAACCGAAGGGAATTTCTGGGCGCGGTGGGGACGACCGCATCGATTCGATTGGCCGGCACAAGGGAAGAACCGCCGCCCGTCGGGGAAGATATTTACCCGGACTTGCTGAAAGTCGCTGAGCGGGCGGCGGAGGATTCGCTGCCCAGGCAGCAAACCGACGGAGGGCTGCGTGACGACCAAGAAATCCCGCAGCCTGGCGCCACCGCGGGCTTCCTTTCGAGTCTGGCCGCCGTCTTTCTAGCCCCGGAATCTCGCTACCACCGCAGCGTCGATCTGCTCGAACGGATGCAGCGCGCCGCAGAGTATCTGGTTCGCATCCAGCATGGCGACGGCACGATCGACTTGCCTACCACCAATTTCGGGTCGCCTCCTGACACGGCCTTCGCGATGGAACCGCTGTGCGCGGCCGCCGAGGTGTTGCGGGCTCGAAAGTACGGGGAAACGCGCGGGCTGGAGGCGACGCTGGAGACGTTCATCCAGCGGGGTGCCTCCGCCTTGACGACGGGAGGCATCCATACTCCTAACCATCGCTGGGTGGTCGTGTCCGCCTTGGCGCGCTGCCATCACCTTTTCCCCGATCCTCGTTACCTCACGCGACTGGAAGAATGGCTGGCCGAAGCCATTGACCTGGACGAAGAAGGTCAGTTCACGGAGCGCAGCACAGGAATTTACAATGCCGTGACCGACCGGGCGTTGCTGACCACCGGCCGGATGCTGGACCGTCCCGCGTTGTTCGAACCGGTGCGGAAAAACCTGGAAGCGATGATCTACTTCCTGCACCCCGAGGGCGAGGTGGCGACTGACATCTCGCGCCGCCAGGACCGCTTCCAGCCCGCGACCTTGCGCTCTTACTACCTTCCCTACCACTTCCTGGCGCGCCATGATGGCAACGGGCGTTTCGCGACAGTCGCCGACGACATCGAGAGAATGTATTTCCATCAATTAGGAGGAGAGTTCATCTACTTTCTAGAGATTGCGGAACTTCGACAGGTCCTCCCGCCGCGCGAGCACTTGCCCACTAACTATGAGAAGTTCTTCCCGGTATCCGAATTCGTACACATCCGCCGCGGCGCTCGCAGCGCCACGGTCCTGGGCGGAGGCTCGCGGTTCTTTTCCTTCCGTCACGGCGGGGCGGTGGTGGAGGCCGTACGCCTGGCTTCCGCCTTTTTCGGCAAAGGGCAGTTTTCTGCTCCTCTAAGCCGTCAGGGAAGCGGATATCAGTTGGTGCAGGAACTGGAAGGCTACTACCTGCAACCCTTGGCCCCCCAGGATCGCCGCGCCGACGGGAATTGGGAGGCGATGCCCAACTCCCGTCGTGCCCACAGTAACACTTGCCACCTGCGATCTGCCGTGGTCATTCGCGAGACCGCGGACGGATTCGAGCTCTCGCTGGACATCGGTGGCACCCACCAGGTTCCGCTTACGCTGGAGGTTACTCTGCGGCCGGGAGGCGAACTTACGGGCGATGGGTTGGTGGCCGTGCCCGGCGTGCCCAACACTTATTTCCTGGGAGAGGGGCTCGCAAGCTACGAGGTCGCGGGCCAACGTCTGCGCGTCGGTCCAGGCTTCCGCCGGCATGCGTGGACCCAATTACGCGGCGCTGAACCCCGCCTGGAGGGAGTTACCCTGTACCTGACCGAGTTCACCCCCCTGAACAGGGCCCTGCAAGTTGCCGCCCTGTGACATTTCGAAAAAAGTGGCCTCCCTGTAATAATCGGGCCGGCGGGTCGTCCTTAGTGTGAAGGCACCCATCGGGAGGCGCTCATGCGATCGACCCTAGTGGAGGAAACGATTCCCGGTCTCATCGATGGAGTCGAGCGACTGTTCCGGGCACACCACGGCCTGGTGTTCCGCGCTGCTTACCGCATTACGGGTAATGCCACGGACGCCGAGGACGTTTTGCAGACCGTCTTTCTACGCCTTGTGGGGCGTGACGGCTCGGCTCCCCCGCTGGAGAATTGCGAGGGCTACCTTCGCCGGGCGGCCATCAACGCCGCCCTGGACGTGGTGCGGGCGCGACGCACGGCTGAGACGGTGCCATTGGCGGATTCACTGGCAGGACGTGGCGACTTGGACCAGCGCGAATTGCGAGACTGTCTGCGGCGCTCGCTGGCCAGCCTGAGTCCGCAGGCGGCCGAGATCTTCGCGCTGCGCTTCTTTGAAGGTCACAGCAACCAGGAAATCGCCCGTATGCTCGGCATGTCACAAGTGTGGGTGGCCGTGACGTTGCACCGAACCCGGCGGCGGCTACAGAAGGAGCTTCGCTCCTTCAGGGGAGAGAGGTTATGAGCCAAGGAATGAAGCAAGGTGACCCAAAATTGGATGAAATCATCGCCGAAGTCCGGCGGGAAGACGTGGATGAGCAAGCCGTCGAACAGGCGGCGCACCGCGTTTGGGCTCGGGTACGCGAGCACTGGACTTCGCCAACCATGGCAACCGGTCCGAAAGTGGAGAAGATACGCGGCTGTGCGGATTTCCAGGCCTTGGTGCCTGCTTACCTCGATAGGAATCTCTCCGCGGCACGAACGATGTTGCTGGAAGACCACCTTCACGGCTGCGTGGCCTGCCGGCATGTGCTGGAGGAGGCGCGCCTTGGTGCGCGGCCATTCGCCCCCCGCGGCATGGAAGCTCGTGCCCCCCTGGGCCGAGCAGGTGGCACTAGACCCAGGTGGGTAGTAGCTTGGGCATTCGCCGCAGTCGTGATCATCATCGGCCTTGGCGTGTTTCTGGGAAGCGGACGTCTGGCCAGAGTGTTTCGAGGCCCAGAGGTCCGAGCGGCCGTTCAAACCGTTGACGGCGCCCTTTATCGGGTCTCCGACCAGGGTGGCGAAGCGCTTCTTCCCGGGCGCGCTATTCGCGAGGATGAAGAGATCCGAACCGCCAAGGCTTCTTCCGCCGTCATCCGCCTGGTGGACGGCTCGACCATCGAAATGAACGAGCGCACCGCGCTCTGGGTATCCAAAGGCTGGCGTGACACGACCCTTCACTTGCAGCGCGGCAACATTATTGTTCGGGCGGCCCCGCAGCGCCACGGTCGGCTCTACGTCGCTACCAGGGACTGCCTCGTTTCCGTAAAGGGCACCATTTTCGCTGTGGATGAAGGAATGAAGGGCTCGCGGGTCTCCGTAATCCAGGGAGAAGTGGAATTCAAGGGCGGGCAAAAGACTCAACTCCTTCATGCTGGAGAGCAGGCCGCGACGGAGACCAATCTCGCGCCCGTCCCGGTGACTCACGCTGTCGCCTGGAGCCGCAACTCCGGTGAGTACCTCGCCCTGCTGAGCGAATTTGCCGTCCTCCACAAGCAGTTGGAAGCTATCCCCGGCCCTACGCCACGTTACGATTCTAACTTGCTGCGCATGTTGCCGGATGACACCGTTTTTTACGCTGCCATCCCCAATATCGGCTCCACGCTCAGCGAAGCCAATCGCCTGTTGCAGGACCGCATCCAGCAAAGCGAGGTGCTGCAAGCCTGGTGGAAGGGGCAGCAGGCCTCCGGAGAAGCCCAAAAACAGGCGGAAATGCTTGACCGGATTCGGGCTTTCAGCGACTACCTAGGAGACGAGATCGTGGTCGCCTTGCCCGCCGACAAGCATTCACCCCTACTTCTGGCGGAGGTGCGGCGACCCGATTTCCGCGCCTTTCTCGTGGAGCAACTAGGCCAGATGCAGGGCGACGCGACGCATCTCAAGGCTCGGATCGTTGATAACCCGTTTTCGCCCCCCGAGGCCACCGACACCAATACCGCTTTGATCTATGTGAGGAATAATGTTCTAGCGCTGGCCACGGACGCCCGACAACTGCAAAAATTGGCCCCGCTGATGGAGCATCCCACTCCCAGCGGGTTCGTTTCCACCCCGTTCTATGCGGCGATCCGGCAGGAATACCAGGCGGGAGCCGGCTTACTTATTTGCGCCAACATGGAACAAATCCTTGCGCAATCCGTAAGTCAGAAAGAGGGCGGGAGTAAGGGCCTCGATTTGATCCGGGACGAGAGGACCGGCCTCGCGGACATGAGATACCTCATTATGGAAAGCAAGGACGTAAGCGGCCGGACGGAGAATCGCGCGACCTTATCTTTTGCCCAGCCGCGCCGGGGCGTGGCTGCGTGGCTCGCCTCGCCCAGCCCGATGGGAACCTTGGATTTTGTTTCGCCGGAAGCCGGCTTCGCGATCTCCTTTGTGGTCGAGGATCCTCGCGAGATCGTTCAGGAGATCTTCAGTCTAGCAGGGAGTAATGGCCCGGGATTCAACCAGGACCTGGCGAACTTCGAATCCAAGACCGGAGTGAATGTGGCAGAGGATTTGGCAGGTGCCCTGGGTGGCGAGGCGGCTTTCGCCCTGGACGGTCCGATCCTGCCCACCCCGAGCTGGAAGGTGGCGTTGGAAGTCAATGACCCGGTGCGCTTGGAAGGGACCATCGAGAAGCTGGTGGCGAGTCACAATCGGCAAGCGGATGCCAATTCCGCCACTCTGAGTCTGACCCAAGAGGAGGCCGGCGGCCGCACCTATTACACGTTGCAGACCAGCCAGCCGGCGACCGCGCCGGGCGTCCCGGCCGAGATCGATTACGTGTTCGTGGACGGCTATCTGCTGGCCGCGTCCAGCCGCGCCTTGCTTCTTAGCTCCATTCAAAACCGCGGGACGGGGTACACCCTCGCGCGCTCGGCCGATTTCGCTGCTTTACTACCGCGCGACAAGTTCACGAACTGCTCCGCCTTGGGGTATCAAAACCTGGGAGCGATGCTCGGCTCAGCGGCTGACCTCGTGAAGGCGAGCCCCCTGCTTACGCCCGCTCAGCGGCAGTCCATCGAATCGTTGAGCCAGAACAGCGGTCCGAGTCTGACATGCGTTTATGGGGAGCCGGAGGATATCGTGGTCGCTAATACCGGGAACTTGTTTGGGCTGGGCTTCGATTCAGTGCTCGGTATCAAAGGGGCAGGCCTGTTCGAACTGCTTCCGGCCATCATGAATGCGGCCAAGTCCGTCCCCAAAAGCTAACGAGCTGTGAGGTAGACGGCGGCATGGCACCGGTGATCGAGCTCGACGGATTGGGCGTCACCCTGGGAGGGCGGAAGATCCTCAAACACCTGAGGTGTACCCTTTCCGGTCGCGCCATCGGACTGCTGGGCCCGAATGGCGCCGGCAAATCGACTCTCATCAACACCCTGCTGGGGTTCTACCCGGCGGCGGCAGGCACGGCGCGCGTTTTGGGGTTCGACATCCGCACCGAAATGAAACAGATTCGCGCCCTTGCCGGTTACATGCCGGAATCGGAGTGCTTCATCGCCCACCTGACGGCGGTAAGCTTCGTGCGCCTGATGGCGGAGCTTTCCGGCCTGCCCTCGGACGTCGCCCTGGAGCGCGCCCACGAGGCGCTCTTCTATGTGGGCCTGGGCGAGGCGCGATACCGCCTGCTCGGTACCTACTCGCTGGGCATGAAGCAACTCGCCAAGCTCGCCCAGGCGATCGCCCCCGGCCCCCGGCTTTTGATCCTGGACGAGCCCACCAACGGCCTGGATCCTCCTGCCCGCCAGCGCATGATCCGCCTGATTCGGGAAATGCGGGACAGCCGGGACCTTCACATTCTGCTTTGTTCGCACTTACTGCACGACGTGGAGGAGACCTGCGAAGAGGTGCTGATCCTGAAGGATGGCCATCAGGTCCACTATGCGAACCTGGAGGAAGAACGAAAAGCCAACCGGCGCTTTCTAGAGGTTGAAACGCTCGGTGGCGACGGAGCCTTTGTGGAGGCGGTGGAGCGCCTGGACTGTGAGTGCGCGACCGCGGGCCGAAGGCTGAAGATGATCCTGGGCCAAGACTTCGCCATTCGCGACCTTTACCGGTTGGCGGAGGAACACGGCGTGCAGGTCCGGCGTCTGAACTACCGGCGCGACAGCCTGGAAGATATCTTCCTGAAAGCCATGGAGAACCATAATGGCCGTCCATAAGCGAAGCTACCACGCCTATGCCGGAGAGCTTACGCCGCGCTGGTCGCGCTTTCTCATCGTGAGCCGGTACGCGTTTCGAAATGGTTTGTCTTCCCGGCCTCTCACCGCATATTTTGCCCTTTGCTTCTTCTATCCGCTCGCCTTCGCACTGGCTCTTTGCGCGAACCACAACCCGCGCCTGCTGGTGCTCTTCCATACGAGTGCCTTCTTCGATGTGAATGCCAAACTGTTTTTTCATTTCCTGGCGGTTCAGGGCACGCTGGGTTTCATTCTGACGGCCTTGGTGGGGCCCGGCCTGGTTTCTCCTGACCTCGCCAACAACGCTCTGCCCCTGTATTTCTGCCGGCCTTTCTCAAGGGCTGAATACGTCTTGGGCAAGATGTTTGTGCTGCTCGCGCTGCTCTCGCTTGTCACCTGGGTCCCGGGCGAGGCTCTGTTTCTGGTGCAGTCGAGCCTTGCAGGCGTCAGTTGGATGGCAGCGAACTTTTGGATCATGGGTAGTATCTTTCTGGGTTCGGCAGTGGAGATTCTCGTCTTCTCCCTGCTGGCCCTGGCGCTTTCGGCTTGGGTCAAGCGGAGGATGGCGGCGGGCGCCGCGCTGCTGGGAGTGTTCTTTTTCGGCGCCGGCTTCGGGCAGGCAATCAATGCGGTGCTCCGAACCAAATATGGCTTTCTGATTGATCTGGCGAAGCTCATCGCCCGAGTCGAGGACCAACTGTTTCGCCAGCGTCCCTCGACGGGAATTCCCGCCGCCGATGCCTGGCTGGTGCTCGTGGCGATCGGCGTGTTCTGCGTGTTCCTTTTGGAGAAGAAGGTCAAAGCCTATGAGGTGGTGCGCGGATGAATGGGCAGGAGGTAGAGGCGCGAATCGTTTTTGAGGATGTCTCCAAGTTCTACGGGGAAGTGCTGGGGGTTAATCGCGTCAACCTGTCGATCCCGGCCGGGATCACCAGTTTGGTGGGGCCCAACGGCGCCGGCAAGACGACGTTAATGAACTTGATGACCGGGTTGATTCGGCCCACGCGCGGGCGCATCACCGTGCTGGGTATTTCGCCGGATGATCCCGAGCGGTTGTTTCACAAGGTCGGGTACTGCACGCAATTCGACTCGTTCCCTAAAGGACTCACCGGCTATCAGTTCATCTACTCGTATTTGCGACTCTCCGGGCTCGCACACGGCGACGCCGACCGAATGGCCGGGCAGGCGATTGAACGGGTGAACTTGAGCGAGGCGGCCCACCGCCGGATCGCGGGGTATAGCAAAGGCATGCGTCAGCGGATCAAGTTGGCCCAGGCCTTGTGCCACCAACCCTCTGTGCTCATACTGGACGAACCGCTGAACGGCCTTGACCCACTGATCCGCGCCGAGACCATCGCCCTGTTCCGCGGCCTGGCCCAGGAAGGGCTGCACGTTGTTATTTCCAGCCACGTGCTGCACGAAGTGGACGCGATCTCGGACCAGGTCGTGCTTCTCAGCAACGGCTACGTTGTGGCGGAGGGGCAGATTCACGGTGTGCGCGAAGAGATCCACGAGCAGCCCCTCCAGATTCTTATCCGCTGCAACAAGCCCGGTGACCTTGCTGCGCAGGTGTTCCAGCAGGACTGCGTCGTGGAGGCGAGGATTCACCCCGAGGGACACAGCGTGCTGGTGAAGACGCGCGATGCTGACCGCTTTTACCTGTTGCTCAATCGCCTCGCTCAAGGCGGGATCAACATTGAGTCGGTCGCGCCCGCGGATGATGATGTGCTTTCGGTCTACGAGTATCTGATTGGTACGGAGGAGCCTACCAAATGAGCACGGGCCGGCTGCCTTGGGCGCTCTGGCGAGCGCAGATCATCGCGATCCTTCGCCTGGAGATGAAGAAGACTTTCGTCAACCGGCGCGGCCTATGGATTTATTTCCTGGCCCTCGCTCCAGTGCTGCTCTACGCCTTCCATTCCTTTGTGCAATTGAAAAACGGACGGCAGGGTGATCTGGGCGAAGATACCCACATTTTCGCCGCCGTGTTTCAATTTCTCTTTCTCCGGCTCGCGATCTTTTTTGGTTGTGCGGGGATCTTCATGGACCTCTTCCGCGGCGAGGTGGTGGACAAGAGCTTGCACTATTACTTCCTGGCGACGCTGCGAAGAGAAGTCCTGGTGGTTGGAAAGTTTCTCTCCGGCTTGCTCGCGGCAGTGGTCATCTTCGGCGCCAGCACCCTTCTCCAGTTCGTTGCCATCTACTGGTACTTAAGCTGGAACACCGTCCAGGAGTACCTCTTCCATGGCCACGGCGCTGAGCACCTTGCGGCCTATCTTGGGGTCACGCTTCTGGCCTGTGTCGGCTACGGCAGCGTCTTTCTGGCGGCCGGCTTGTTGTTCCGCAATCCGCTGATTCCCACGGTGGTGGTCCTGGTGTGGGAGGCCGTGAACGGTTTCCTGCCTGGGCTCCTTCAAAAGATGAGTGTGATCTTCTATCTGAAATCGCTCTGCCCAGTTGGGATACCGGAAGCCATCGCCCTGGATCGGGGCAACCTACTTGCCCTGATCGCGGTCAATCCAACCCCTGCCTCCCCCGCCACCGCCATCCTCGGACTCCTGGGTTTGTCCGTGGTTGTCCTGGCGTTATCGAGCCTGCAAGTTCGCCGCATGCAGATTGACTACGGCTCCGAGTAGAAACACCGGAATGACCGAAGGCTTAATCGAGGTGCTTGGCGCGCAGGAACTCGCGAACCACTTCGGTGACGTCGCCGTGTTCGCCGTCCACGGCATAGTTCAGCCGGCGCATCTCCTCATCGGAGATTTTCCCGCCAAGCTGATTGAGCGCTTCCCGAACCACCGGATGGCGCTCGAGCGTCTCGCGTCGAACCACAGGCACGGCCTGATAAGGTGGGAAGTAGTGCCTGTCGTCATCAAGCACGGCCAGATCGCGGGCGGCGATCAGGCCGTCGGTGGAGTTGCCCGCCACCAGGTCCACCTGATTCTCAAGGAGCGCGCGGTAAAGTAAGCCCAGGTCCATAATGCGCGGCGCTTGGCCGAACGCCAGGTGGTAAGCCCGCACGAGGCCCTGATACCCGTCGCCGCGCTCCATGAATTCGTAGCCGAACCCGGGCCGCCACTCGGCCGCATGGGGCGCGGCTTCGGAGAGCGTGTGGAGGCGAAGCCGGCGCGCAGTCTCGCCGCGAATCACGATGGCGAACGTATTGTTGAAACCCAGCGGGTCCATAACTTCGAGGTCAAAGCGCGAGGCGTACTCGCGTTTTACCTTGTCATATACATTCGCCGGGTCACTTTCCACCGGCTGCTTCAGAATGGCGGTGAGCGCCGTGCCGGTGTACTCCACATAGGCGTCAATGCGCCCTGCCAGTAGCGCCTGATGACTGATGTAAGTGCCGGCGAGATAAAACCTCCGTTCCACATGCAATCCTGTCTTCGCTTCCAAATGCTGCGCCAGCATCTCACCCAGGATCACCTGTTCGGTGAAGTTTTTTGACCCGATCACCAGCGTTTGCTGCCTCGCGGGTCCGCAGGATGGGAAGGCCAGGGCGGCAAGCACGATGACGCAGGCGGTTGTGAGAAGAAGCCACGTAGGCAGAATGCGCTGGCTCATAGTGACGCCCCAGACCCCAGAACATTCGTCACTTTTGCCTTTTGTCTTTTGCATTTTGCGTTTTGACTTGCTCTCGCTGGCCTGCGACGCTCTGCCGCCCCCTTGCTCTGGCAGCTCCGCCATCAAATGATGGCAACTCACTGCGCAAAGGTCAGCTTGCGCTCCACAAGCCCCAGGAGCAGGTCCATTAGCAGCGCCAGTAAGGCGGCGGGGATGGCGCCGGCGAGAATGACCCGGTTATCCACCATCGCCACGCCGCGAAAGATGAATTCCCCCAGGCCCCCGGCGCCGATGGCGGCGGCGATGGTGGCCACACCGACGGTGATGACGGTGGCCACGCGCACACCTGCCAGGATCACTCCCATGGCCAGCGGCAGTTCGACTTGCAGGAGCACTTGCCCGTCCGTCATCCCTATGCCGTGCGCGGCTTCCCGCACGCCGGGGTCAACGCTCAGGATTCCGGTGTAAGTGTTACGGATCACGGGCAAAAGCGCATAAAGCGTCAACGCCGCAATGGCCAGACGGTCGGCGCGCTCGCCCAGCCAGGGAGCCGGCAGCAGGAAGCCGAAGAGCGCCAGACTGGGAATGGTCTGCACAATGTTTGCCACCCCGATTACGGGTTTGCTCAGCGCTCGCCGCCGTGTGAGCAGAATCCCCAGAGGCAGGCCGATGGCCAGTGCCAGTAGCATGGAGATTCCCACCAGCCACAAATGTTCAAGCGTGAGCTGAAGGATTTGGCCGTGGTTTTTGGCGAAAAAGTTGACCGTTTCCATCCGCGTCCTCGATTTACAAATTCGATTTACCATCGTCCGTACGGAATGCCGCTACATATGCGGCCGCGTTGGCGTCAGGCGCCCGGAGGAACTCGTCGGGTGTGAAGACGCCGACCAATTTCCCCGATTCCAGAAGCGCGATGCGCGTGCCCAGCAGCAAGGCTTCGCGCATATCGTGGGTCACAAAGATGATGGTTTTCTGGAGGCGCTTCTGGAGCGCGTGAAACTCGCGCTGGATTTCCGCTCGCGTCAAAGGGTCGAGCGCCCCGAAGGGCTCGTCCATCAGCAGGACCGGCGGGTCACCCGCCAGGGCCCGCGCCACTCCCACGCGCTGCCGCTGCCCGCCGGAAAGTTCGCGCGGATAGCGTGAAAGGAACTGGTCGGGTGGCAAGCCCACCAGGGAGAGCATCTCCCTCACTCGCGCGCGGATTTTCTCGGGCGCCCAACGTTCCAGTTGCGGCACCACGCCCACGTTGCGTTCCACCGTGAAGTGCGGGAAGAGTCCGGCTTCCTGAATGACATAACCGATGCTTCGACGCAGCCGAATGGGATCCCACGCGAGAGTGGAGCGTCCTTCCACCAGGACTTCGCCCGTACTCGGTTCCAGCATCCGATTGATAAGCTTAAGCGTGGTGGTTTTGCCGGACCCGCTGCGGCCAAGGAGCACAAGGGTTTCGCCGCGGCGCACTCTGAGGCTCAGGTCAGAAAGGAGCAGGTGCGCATTCGCCGCGCGACAGGACACGTTGTGGAACTCAATGGCGGTATCAGGCGCTTCGTTCATGGGAGTGCCGGGGGTGGAGAGAGCACGTGTAGCGCGGACCTGTTTTGCAACTCCCCGGCATTTCCTTGCCAATCGGGGAAGTGCCGCGGACCTAAAAAACAGGTCCGCGCTACCCATGCTAATTGATGCAATCGGAATGAATCCTCAGCGCTGGACCGCGACGAACAGGTTATCGGCGAATCCCCATTCCTCGTCCACCCATTGCGCCGCGCACTCGAACCCGGTGCGTTCCGCCATCTCCGGCGCCTCGTGCCGGCCATATTTATGGCAGCTCTCGGTCCAAATGGTTTCATCGCGCTGGAAAGTGAAGCTGGCTCCTTCGATGGTGACGGTCTGGCTTTCCACCGAGCGAAGATGCATCTCGATGCGCCGCTCCCGGGCGTTGTAGAGCGCCACATGCTCAAACCGGGCGAGATCGAAGTCACCGCCAAGCTCCCGGTTGATGCGGGCCAGGAGGTTGCGATTGAATACCGCCGTCACGCCCAGCGCATCATCGTAAGCAGGGATGAGCTGGGTCAGGGGTTTTTCCAGGTCCGTCCCGAGCAGCAACGCATCGCCCGGCTCGAGCTCTTCGCGAATCTTACGCAGGAAGTCCTCGCCGGGCGCACGATCAAAGTTGCCGATCGAGCTACCCAGGAAAAGCACTACCACTCCCTCACCTTGCCGGCGGCGAGCCACCGCCCGGCTCAGACCGTCCAGGTATTCGGTCTCAAATCCCAGAATGCTGACCCGGGGCAAATCATCAAGTTCGCGCTCGCAGCTTACCAGAGCCGTCGAGGAAATCTCAATGGGGCAGTACGTCGTCGCCTGATGGTGGGCCAGGGCTTCCAACAGCCAGCGCGTCTTCCGGCCGCTGCCGCTGCCGAGCTCGATGACCATGCCATGCGAGCTGAGCCGGTCGGCAATGGCGCCGGAGCTTCGCCGCAAAATTCTCTCCTCCGCTCTCGTGAGCCCGTATTCAGGAAGCCTGGCGATCACTTCAAACAGGGCAGAGCCAACGTCGTCGTACAAGTATTTGGACGGCAACTCCTTCTGCCCGGCTCGCCCCAGTCCCGCACACACGTCTTCCGCGAATGAGTTGACCGCCTGGGTTGGGCCACCACGGATCAGCATATCGGCTCCCTTCAATTGCTCACACAGCGGAAAGATGCGTAAACGAACGGATAGTGCGCCTGGAACCAATTGCGGAACGAACGCCGCAGCATGCACGCCGCAGTGCGGGGCGAGGCGCCCTTCATCACATAATGCTTTCCGTCAAAGAAGTTTGCCGAGTAGCCGTGGTAAAAGGGAAAAGGCTCAAAGCCCGGGAAAGGCGCAAATACGGTGGAGGTCCATTCCCATCCGTTGCCAAGAATATCATCGACGCCAAAAGCGCTGCGGCCGCCGGGATGGCTCCCCACCGCAACCGGATCCCATAGGTCGAAGTCGAAGTTGCCGCGCCCAACCTCGGGCGGCGCGTCCCCCCAGGGATACTCGCGCTCCACGCCTTCCGGCGTTCCGTAAGCGGCGCGATGGAACTGTGTTTCGGTGGGAAGCGAGTTGCCGAGAGAATGCGCGTAAGCCGCGGCCTCCGCGTGGCTGACGTATGCCGGCCAGTCGAGCGGCAACGGCACCTCTTCAAACATACCCCGGTAGAACCACTGGCCTTGGCGCTCGAGCCAAAAACGTGGATGGGCGATGTTCTGTTCCTTGATCCAGGCCCAGTCCGCATCGCTCCAGAAGCGCTGATCGTCGTATCCGCCCGCGCGCAGGAACCGCAGAAACTCGCCGTTCGTAACTTTGTGGGTGTCGATGCCGAAGGCCGGCACTTGCACCGCATGTTCTTCAAACTCGTTGTCCCAGCCAAATAATTCCCGCCCGCGCGGAATCCCCAGCGTGGCAGTCCCCGCCGGGATATCGATCAAACGGGCAAGGATCGGCGAGCCGGCTTCGGAGGAGGCAATGGAACGATAATCGAGCGGCGCAATTTTCACCTCGAATGGCAGCTGGTGAAACATGTACGCCAGAGTTTCGGCGTGCATCAGCCGATGCTCAATCGCCACGTTCAGAATGACTTCTTGGGGATATTGCCAATGGCTCGGCGAGGCCGGCGAATTCTCGCTGAGGATCCGGTCAAGATCTTCCCGCACGCGAGAGTTATAGGCGTCGATTTCCGCGAGGCGAGGCCAGTCGGAAGGTTGGTCCGTCGGCAGTCCGCCGCCCACGGGATCAATGCCGAGGGCAAAGAGGCGATCGAATTCCTGGTGAGCGGGCCCGAGTCCCAGCGCCTGGCCCGCAATCAGATTCCAGTCGAACGCCTCGAGGTGGCCGATATAGAAGACAATCCGGTGCCTTTCCGGAATGGGCCGGTCATACAGTGCTTCCGTGCGCACGATTCGAAACAAGTCATCGGTCACCGACCGCGATTCGGCCAAGCGTCCCAAAAGCTGGCTCCGATGGTCAAGCTGAGTTGCCGTCGCATGCATGAGGTGATGCCCCCTTTTCGACTCGAATGTTGGAATGGCGAGTCTTAGCCCCGTCTCCTACCTGCCGCCTAATGTAACTAGATGCTCGAACCCAGATTTTGATTCAGTCTCGACAACGGATGGTACCTCGGCATCGTCGTCCAAGGTGAGGATTCCCGGCATCGCCATTAAACGCTCCCGCCCGCAAACGGCAGCCTGCTACGGTGAACACCCGAATTTGGTTTTTGTCGCCCGTTATGATTTTACACCGCTATCAAGAAAATATCTCTAGGTAGAAATTCACACCGCAGGTTTGGGTGGGCGGGGGAGCGTCGATCTTTGATGAAGCGCTGGCTTGCGGTTTAGGTTTGTGGTCCTTTATGGTGAAAGCAACGAGCCGAGGATTTGAAAGACTGCTCCGCGCTGCCTCCGCCAGGGCACTTCGGATTGAGTTCTACCGTTTATCGCGGTTAGTCGCCGATGACAGATTCTTTTACTGCCACCCTACGCGGCAGGCACTTCTACGAGTAGGCCGTTACTCGTCAAGTTGCCCGGCGTGGCAGGACCCTCAGCGATTACTAAACCCTTGGCTAAGCGGAGAATTACCGGTGGTTTGCGATTAGCGCGTCCTGCTGGTGGCGGACACGGTGCTGGTGGAAGCGTTGGCGCCTGGGGCCTTTTGTTCGGCGACCCATCCATGGACGCGCTTCTCGAGGATATCCAGGGGGAGGGCGCCACCGGCGAGGACTTCATCGTGGAACGTGCGAATGTTGAATTTGTCGCCGAGTTGGTCTTTAGCGTATTGGCGGAGTTTGAGGATTTCCAATTGGCCGATCTTGTAGCCGAGAGCCTGAGCGGGCCAGGCGATGTAGCGGTCCGTTTCGGACTGAATGCTGACTTCGTCCTGGCCGGAGTGCTCGTGGAAAAAATCGACGACTTGCTGGCGCGTCCAATGCCTGTAATGAATGCCGGTATCCACCACGAGACGAACGGCCCGGAGCATGTCCTCCGATAAATGGCCGTAATAGCTATAGGGGTCCTGGTAAAAACCTACCTCTTCGCCGAGACGCTCGGCGTATAGGGCCCAACCCTCCGTGTAGGCGGTGAAGCGTTCGTTTTGGCGGAAGGGTGGCAAGCTCGGCATCTCCTGAGCGATAGCAATCTGCATGTGATGGCCGGGAACGCCCTCGTGATAGGCGGTGGTTTCGATGCCGAGCAGGGAACGTTTTTCGAATTCGCCGGTGTTGACCATAACGTGGCCGGGGCGCGAGCCGTCTTGGGCGGCCGGGAAATACTCGGCGCTGCTCGCCCCTTTCTCGCGGAATTCTTCAATGGACATAACCTCGAGTTTGGCCTTGGGCAAACGGTCGAAAAGATCGGGCAACTTCAAGAACATCTGATCGATGTACTTGCGGAAGAGATCGAGAATCTGCTGGCGGGATTGGCCATGCATTTTAGGGTCGGAGGCGACAGCCGCTTTGAAAGATTTGAGGTCCTTATAACCCAGCTTGTTGGCGGTGGCCAGCATGCGCTCTTCGATCTCTTTCACTTGCGCGAGTCCGAGTTGGTGAATTTCTTCCGGCGTGAAATTGGTCGTGGTGCTCTGTTTCACGAGATAAGCGTAGTAGGCCTCACCGTGAGGAAGTGACCACACGCCGGGTTCGCTACGGCCCTTGGGGACGTACTCATCGTGGACGAACGTGGTGAAGCGCCCATAAGCAGGTAACACGGATTCCTTAATCGTGGCCAGCCCGGCTTCGCGGAGGCGCTTCTGATCGGATTCGGAGATGTCCTTGGGGAACGCAGAGAAGGGCTGGGCAAAGGGAGACTTCTCTGCTTCCTGGGAGGCGAGGGCTTGGGATTGGTCCACAACTCTCTCCAGCAGGAAGCGGGGCGGCATCAATTTATCGTTCATGCCGTTGCGCATCTGGACGACGGTCTGATCCAAGAGACGAGGCATCTGCGTGAGGCGGGAAATATAATCCTCATAGTCTTTGACAGACTGAAAGGAGAGCAGATTGACAAGCTGGGGTAAGCCAACCTGAATGCCGTTCATCTGGTCCACGGGCATTTCCCATCCTTTGAAGCGAGCGCCCTCCAATTGCACCTGAAGGTCGTGCACCATCACCGCCTTGTTGAGTGCCTCCTGCTCGGGAAATCCGGAAGTGTCGATGGCTTCGAAGCGAGCCAGAAATTTATCAGTCTCCCGTAGATCCTTGTCGATGGCTTCCTGAGAGAAGTCGTCGAGTTTGTCATTCCAACGCTTGTCTCCCAAGATAGAAGCGAAAATCGGGCTGTTTCGCAGCCGATATTCCCACTGCTCGCCCAGAAGATCATTGAGTGCCTTGCGTCGTGATTCGAGGGGGGATGGTGATTGTGGGGCGGCTGAGACGGAATAAAATGAAAAGACGAACAAAGCAAAGAATGTCCGGAGGTTAAGAAGCTGCATTCAGACTCCTTGCATGAACAGTTCTTCAGACGAGTGACGTCCCGCAGAAGGGTGCGCTGAGATTCTCGTTTTGGCCGTCCAAACCTTGAAATTCTATTGCCGAGCTCTCATCCAAATCCTCACCGATTCACATTTAAAGCCCCTACCCATCGCACCTTTCCGTGCAACGGCAATGTGAAACGGTTTGGCCTAATTCGAGGGTCGCCTTGGCTCAGCTTGAACTATCCTATCTTACACGGTTTTCGGCGAAGTTAATAGTGCCGAGCCGAAGCTGCTGCCGAGAGCCCGCCAGAGAGCTATAAGGAGACGTAATCGCCGAAACCATCACCTTGCTCCAGTGGAGGGTGGCGGGCCTCAGCCATGGGAAAACTCCCTGCCGCTAGTCATCCGGCGCATGGCACCTGGAAGAGCTCCAAACTACCCCCCTCCGAGGAAGTTTGGGTCCAATGGCACTCGCTGGGATTGATCGCAAGTAGCGGCGCAGTGTTTACAAATCCACTTGGCTGGTAAGTCGCCAAACCGTAGATGTGGCCCGCGATGCCGCGCCGCGTCAACCCGTCTAAGTACGGCGAGATTGGAAGCGGGGTAGAGGTAGGCGCAGTTTGCCTTATTCAGTGCCCTCTGTGCCCCAACAATTTAACACGGAGCGCACAGAGCTGCTCAGTGGACTCTGTGTGAAATATTTTCCTGCCGCAGAGGACACGGAGAAGAATCTTTGTGGCATGAGGAAGTCCCAGGAATTAGGGCTGAAGATTCGTCACCACCCCTTTCCGCCGCAAATCCAGCGTGGCGGGAAATTCCGGATTCTCCTCGATGGGGGGCACGGCCTTCAGGTCCGGCGTGTGTCCGATGGGATAAAAACGCGCCCGCCGGCGGGCCTCGGCCTCGTTGGAGTTTACGGGGAAAGTCTCATAGTTGCGCCCACCCGGATGCGCCACGTAGTAGGTGCATCCCCCGATCGACCGCCGGGCGGCAAGGTCAATCAACTCGACGATCAAGGGGGCGTGCACGGGGATGGTGGGATGCAGGCAATGTGGCGGCTGCCAGGCGCGAAAACGCACGCCACACACCAAGTCGCCGTGCGTGCCCGTGGATTGAAGGGGCAATCGCCGGCCGTTGCAGGCGACAGCGTAGCGCTCGCTCACCAGGCCTTGCGCGCGCACCTGGATGCGCTCCACGGAGGAATCAACGTAGCGCGCGGTGCCGCCCGCGCCGGGTTCTTCCCCCAGGACGTACCAGGGCTCGATAGCCTGGCGGAGTTCGATATCGACCCCATCGTAGTCCACTTGACCGAGAGCCGGAAAACGAAACTCCCATTGCGGCGCATACCATGCGGCGTCCAGAGGATAACCGGCACGGCACAGGTCGTTCAGCACATAACCAAAATCCTGCTGCACGAAGTAGGGCAGAAGAAAGCGATCGTGCAAGCGCGTGCCCCAACGAATCGGTTTCTCCTCGTAAGGCTCGCGCCAGAACCAGGCCACCAGAGCGCGGACCAACAATTGTTGCGCCAGGCTCATGCGCGCGTGCGGGGGCATTTCAAAAGACCGGAGTTCCAGCAGGCCCATCCGGCCCGTGGCCGCGTCGGGAGAATAGAGCTTGTCGATGCAAAACTCCGAGCGGTGTGTGTTGCCGGTCACGTCCACCAAAAGGTTGCGGAAAATCCGGTCCACCATCCAGGGCGGACACTCGCCTGCTTCGCTCGCGCGCAAGAGGCTGAAGGCGATTTCCAACTCGTACACGGCGTCGGCGCGGGTTTCATCCACGCGCGGAGCCTGGCTGGTGGGGCCGATGAAAACACTCGAGAACAGGTACGAAAGCGAGGGATGATTCAGCCAGTATCCCACCATACTCTTCAGAAGGTCGGGGCGCCGCAGAAAGGGACTGTCGGCAGGCGCGGGCCCGCCCAAAACCAGGTGATTCCCACCACCCGTGCCGGTGTGGCGACCGTCGAGCATGAATTTTTCCGTCCCTAAACGGCTCAACCGCGCTTGCTCGTAAAGGGTGTTGGTGTTTTCCACCAATTCGCGCCAACTGGCGGTGGGATGAAGGTTGACCTCCAGCACGCCGGGGTCAGGAGTGAGCTTAATGTGCCGCAGGCCCGGGTCGTGAGGCGGCGGATAGCCTTCGATCAAAACCGGCACCTGGAGCTTCGCGGCGGTGTCTTCAACGGCAGCGAGCAGGTCGATGTAGTCTTGCGCGGACTCCGCCGGCGGAATAAAGACGTACAGCCTGCCTTCGCGCGGTTCCACCGTCAATGCCGTCCGCACGATGGGATTGGGCTGTGCCGCGTGCGACGCCGGGGCCTGTTCAGGCACTTCAGTAGGGGCACGCCATGGCGTGCCCCTACTGAGTTGCACTGGGGGAGCCTCAATCCGCCGGACGGGAACCGGTAGATGACCTGTGGGGACGGTCGGATCAATCTCCGCAATCTTTTGCCGCTGCTCGGGAGGCTCCCAGATCAGTGTTTCGAGAGGTAAACGGAGGCCCACCGGCGAATCACCGGGGATTAAGTAAAGGTGCTCGGAACGCAACGTCCACAAACAACTCTGCCACTCGGGACCATTTTTCCCCTTTGCCCGCTTCAGGGGCAGCACATAACCCGCCGGCTGGCCGAGCCCCCGCTCAAACACCTGGCGGAGCTTTTCGCGCTCCAAGGGATCGTCAAGTTTGTTGTCCAGTGGATCCACATTTGCGGGTAGCTTGCGCTCTTTCAAGAGATAGGCAAGCGCGTCCTCGTAAGCGTTAATGACGTAATTGGGCTCGATTTTCAGCCTTCGGGCCAATTCCTCCGCAAACTGCCGCGCCGCATTGACACCGAAGCCGTAGTCGCGGTCGGTCTCGGCGAGCCAGCGCGGGTCGTTCCAAAGGGGGACACCGTCGGTTCGCCAGTAGCACGAGAAAGCCCATCGGGGCAGAGGCTCGCCGGGGTACCACTTGCCCTGCCCATAATGGAGGAGGCCCCCCTTGCCGAACTCCTGGCGCAAGCGGAAGAGCAGTTCCTTGGCCATGCGCTGCTTGGCGGGTCCCAGCGCTGCGGTGTTCCACTCTTCCCCATCCATGTCATCAATGGAAACAAAGGTCGGCTCTCCACCCATCGTCAGGCGGACATCGCCCGCGGCCAGTTCCTGATCAATGCGCTCTCCCAATTGGTAGAGCTGCTGCCACTGTTCCTCCGAATAGGGCTTGGTGACGCGGGCGGGCTCGAGGATGCGCGTGACCCGCATTTCGTGGTGAAACTCCACTTGGCAGGGGCTGACTAATCCGGTGACTGGCGCCGCCGAACGCGGCTCGGGGGTTGCCGCGAGAGGGATGTGCCCTTCCCCAGCGAATAAGCCGGAAGTGGGATCGAGTCCCACCCATCCCGCGCCGGGCAGGTAAACCTCCGCCCACGCGTGCAAGTCGGTGAAATCCTCAGCCGCGCCGACGGGACCCTCCAACGGCTTCACGTCGGGCTTAAGCTGAATCAGGTAGCCGGAAACGAATCGCGCCGCAAGGCCAAGCTGACGAAGCAATTCGACCAGAAGCCAGCCGGAATCGCGGCAGGAACCGCTGGCGAGTTCGAGGGTCTCTTCCGGAGTTTGCACGCCCGGCTCGGTCCGAATCAGGTAGCGAATTTCCCGCTGCAAGCGTCGATTGAGGTTGACAAGGAAGTCCACCGCCGGGGTGGGATGCAGGCCGACAGAGTTCGCAAGCGCGCGGAGGCGCGGTCCGGCGGGCGATGCTTTCAGGAACGGTTCGAGGTCTCGTTGCTCCCAGCTTTCGTAACGAAATGGGATTTTCTCCGCGTAAGGTTCGAGGAAGAAATCGAAGGGGTTGATGACCGTCATTTCGGCCACTAAGTCCACTTCCAGCGAAAATCGCCGGGTCTTTTCGGGAAAAACCAGGCGCGCCAGGAAATTTCCCTGTGGGTCCTGCTGCCAATTGATGAAATGCTCCTTGGGCTCGATCCGCAGCGAGAAGCTGGTGACCGGGGTGCGCGTGTGGGGCGCCGGGCGAAGTCGGACAATTTGTGGAGAAAGCGTTACCAGGCGGTCGTATTCGTAGGTCGTCTTGTGGTAAAGCGCTACCCGGATTCCCATTAGGCCGTGCCTCCCGTCGTAATGGTCTGAGTCTGGGTCTGGGTAATAGGAGCACCGCCAAAAAAGTCGCTGGACAAATTGACGTCGATGGAGTTCATCCGGGCCTGTAAGGCATCCAGGTATTCGTGGAGCCCCTGGGCGATGATCCGATCCACGGAAGTGTAATCGAGTTCAGCGCGAAGGGGGGCCAAGGAGCGCTCCGAGGGATACTCGCATGATCCCATGGGCGTGCCCGTAATCGCGTGCAGAGATTCATCGGCGCCGCGCAGGCAGTGGCGGATGGCTCGGGGAAACTCCAGGTCAAGCACCAGGAAATCCACAATGTTGCGAGGGGTGATGCGTCCATGCTTCTTGCGATACATCTCGAATCCGCTCACCGATTTCAAAACTGCCGACCAGTGAATGTCATCGTATGGGGTGCCGATGGCGTTCGGCGAGGGCAGCAGCATAAAGTACTTCACATCCAGAATGCGCGACGTTTTGTCCGCCCGCTCCAACCGCCTGCCCAAGCGAAGGAAATGCCAAGCTTCATTGTGACTCATGGTGGCGTTGGTAATTCCCTCAAACATGTGGCAGCCCAGACGGATGGCGCGCAGAATCTCCGCCAGGCGTTCCGACTCCGCGATGGCCCTCTGGGATTGGATCTTCAGGTACATGCTATTGACCTGCTCCCACATCTCGGAGGAAATGATCTCGCGGACGGAGCGGGCGTTTTCCCGGGCGGCGCGCAGGCATGAGGAGATGGAATTCAGGTTGTTGGTGTCCCACACTAAGAATTTGATAACATTGGACTTTCTCGCCTTGCCTTGCCGCTCGCGAAAGACCTCGGCGTCGCCCGAGGTATCGATCAGGGGTTGCCACTGGTGGGCGGGTTCGAGCGGCAAATCCAGTTGCAGGTGCAGGTTTACGTCAATGAAGCGCGCCACATTCTCCGCGCGCTCGATGTAACGCGCCATCCAGTAGAGGGCGTCGGCCGCTCGGCTTAGAAGCGGCGCAGTCTCAGTGCTCATTCGTGGCTCCCATCTCCATCGGCGCGAGAACCCAGGTGTCCTTGCTGCCTCCGCCTTGCGACGAATTCACCACCAGCGAGCCTGGGCGCAACGCCACGCGCGTCAGCCCGCCGGGGAGGACATAAATCTCCTTGCCATAGAGAATGTAAGGACGCAAATCCACGTGGCGGCCTTCCAAATGATCCTCCACCAATGTAGGAACGCGCGAAAGCGCCAGCGTCGGCTGCGCGATGTAGTTTCGCGGCTTGGCGGTAATCTTGGCGGCAAACTCCTCGCGTTGCGCGGCGGTCGAGTGCGGCCCGATCAGCATTCCGTATCCGCCCGCCTCATTCGCGGATTTCACCACAAGTCTATCCAGGTTTTGGAGCACATGCTTGCGGTCCTGGTCATTCCAACAGAGATAGGTAGGGACATTGGGCAAAATCGGGTCAGCGCCTTCGTAATAGCGGATCATATCCGGCACGTAGGAATAGACCACTTTGTCATCCGCCACGCCATTACCCGGAGCGTTGGCCAATGACACTCGGCCCGCGCGGTAGACATCCACTAAGCCGGGAACGCCCAGGAGAGAATCTGAACGAAATGCCTGAGGGTCCAAGAAGTCATCATCGATGCGACGATAGATCACGTCCACCCGGCGCAGGCCTTTTGTCGTGCGCATGCACACCCAACCGTCCTGCACCACCAGGTCGCGGCCTTCAACCAATTGAATCCCCATCCTTTGCGCCAGAAAACTGTGCTCGAAATAGGCGGAGTTGTACATGCCGGGAGTGAGCAAAACCACCGTAGGATGGTCAGCCGCATGAGGTGGCGCGATGGCTTCTAAAGTCTCCAGGAGCTTGCTGGGGTAAATGTCTACCGGGCGAACGTGCAGGCCGGCGAAAACACGGGGGAAGGTCCGCTTCATCAGATCGCGGTTTTCGAGGACGTAGGAAACCCCCGATGGGACGCGCAGGTTGTCTTCCAGAACATAGATCTGGCCATCGCCGTGGCGAACCAGGTCCGTCCCGGTAATGTGGCACCAGACCCGGCCCGGAGGGTTGATTCCGCGGCACTGGGGGCGGTAAAACGCGGCGGAATTGATGATCTCCTCGGGGATGATTTTGTCTTTGAGGATTTTCTGGTCGTGGTAGATGTCGTCGATGAACTCGTTGAGCGCGTGGATGCGCTGCTTGAGGCCGCGCTCGATCCAATCCCATTCCTCGCCGCGGACGATGCGGGGGATCAGGTCGAAGGGGAAAATCCGCTCCGTGCCCGCCGAATCTCCGTAAACATTGAAGGTAATCCCCATTTGCAGGAGCAGGGTTTCCGCCGCCCGCTGGCAGCGCAGAAGCTCACCCTCTTCGAGCGACGCAATGGTGTCGAGCAGCAGGCGGGCCTCCGGCCGCCCCTGGCCTTCCGCGTCGAACACCTCGTCATAAAAACCATTGGTTTGATACGAGTTGAGCTGCATTCACACCTTCCCTGCTCCCCGAACTCGTCACGTTTAGGTGGCATGGGCGTCCCGCCCGTGTCCAATCATGGCCAGGATGGCCATGCCGCAATGCCTTATCTTTATACACTAGTCCCACGCACGGTGGGTATGTCAATAGATGTTAATATAAATTCTTCCTATCGTTAGTAGAACAATTTTAGAGGGATGGTAATTGCTGCCAGATGCGTCCACCCATAGAAGTCCCCCCCGACTTTTCCGAAGTCCCCTTCAAGAACCCGAACGTCGTTTGGGGACGGCGTGGCAGATTGCTGGTGGGAAGGGCTGTTATCGCCGGTTAAGGTAAACACTTGGCGGCAAGGGAGGACTCATCTGCGGTGATGTAGGCCAACTTCCGTGTGGCCGCGCGTTAAATCGCCGCTGCCAGGTTGGGCACCTGATGTCGGGTCCTTGCCGCCGTTTTGCGCGCTTGTGAATGGCGGCCCTGCCTCTCCATCGGGCACACGGCAATGCTCGCGTGGAGATGCAGGCGGTCGGCATAGCGCAACAGCTTTTCGATGCTCACCTGCGCGATTCTACCCCTCAGCAGATTGCTCACCGAGGGCTGGTATTCGTCGAGAATGGAAGCAAGTTGGGCCTGCGTATAGCCCTTGGCCTTCACATGCTCAAGAATAGCGGACAGAAGCTCGGCCTTGATCTTGAGCGCACTGGCCTCCGACGCCGAAAACCCCAAGGCATCGAAGATATTGCCCTTCACAATATGGGTCGGTTTATTTTCCCTGGCGCTTTTCATAACTCTTCTGCTCCGGTAATCGCTGCCTGACAAACTTGAGGCGCTCCCTTGCGACCTCGATGTCCCGCCGATCCGTCTTCCGGCTCTCCTTCTCGAAGCAGTGCAGCACGTAGATCGCGTTTCCGATCTTTGACAGGTAGATCACCCGGTACCAGGCGCGCTCGTCGGCCTCTTTCGGTTCATAGACGCCCGGACCAATCAACCTCATGCTGCGGGTCTGGGACGTTGGCTCTCTGCCGATTTGAAGTTGCCGCAGTGAAAATCCGAGCGAGCGTTTCACATCATCGGGAAAGCCCGACAGCACTTCCAGCGAGTCCCCCTCAAAGTGGAGTTCGGCGGGAGGCGGGGATGATTCTTCGCTGGAAGCCATCATGCCCATGGTATCGCCATCCACGCTTTTATACAAGATTTGCTATAGGAGAGGGAGAAGGGGGCCAGGGGAGAAGAAGGAGCGGGTAGCGCTGACTTCCCTTATCTCCGCCTGTACGCTGCACCCCTTCGGAAAAGCATCCTCGTTCGCTGATCGCGGGGGGAGGACGTCGGACGCGGAATTGTAGGCTTTGAATCGGCGCACGTAAACGCCGCGAATTAAGATGCGCGCAGGAATCCTTCGCCTGACGGATACCTCCGCGCTTCGCTCGTGAGGACGTACCGCAGAGTAATTTCTGAAAAGCGAAATGACTCTGCGCTACGTCCTCCCACCCGCGACCTGAGATGGGGGTGCTGATTGGAATAAGCGCGTACCGAAATCAAGGGAACTCAGCGCTACCTGCTTCGTCAATACGCTCGCGTCGACGGGATTCTTTATGCAAACTTTCAGGGCTTAAACGAGAAGGGAAAAACCGCACCCTCCAGCTCTTTGAATAGCCAGCATGACATCATCTTCGATGGACAATCCTCGATGGACAATTTGACATCCCGCTGGGACTGGTTTATACTCTGGCCATAGTCAGGGCCGAGACTAATTGCCCAAAACAATTGAACAGAATGAGTGGAGGAGGAGACGATGAAGCCCACTTACTCTTGCATTGCAGCGATGCTCGCGATCCTTGCGGGGACGGCGGTTTTTCAGCCGAACAGGATGAAAGCCCGGCCGGATTCTGCGACGACGGTGAGTTCGCCTGCCGCGCCAGCCGCGCTCCCTGCCGAGAAAATGCACAAGATACATTTGGCGGAAAGCTACGGCAAGCTTCCGTTAAGCTTCGAGGCCAATCAAGGGCAGACCGATTCGCGTGTCAAGTTTCTTTCGCACGGGGCGGGCTACGCTTTGTTCCTCACCGGCGACGAGGCGGTTTTGACGTTAAAGAAGTCGTCAGTTGCCGGTCGTCAGTTGCCAGTAAGTGCGCGTGTGGCGTCGGCCGGAACCCGTCCCGATTTGGTCGGGAGGTCGGCGCCGGGAGGCGTAGCGCAGCACCCGCTCTTCGGTGCTGCGGGTCTTCCAAATCTTTTGCCGTTTCCCTCGGCCGGGATGGAAGACCCCTCAGGCCAGAAACTGGAAAAGCCGCGGGACCGGAGAGCGGGTCCCGCGCTACCATTTTCCTCGCGCCACATGGCGGCGAGCGGCGAGAGTTCCGCAGTACTGCGGATGCGCCTGGTGGGCGCAAATGCCTGGGCCACCGTGACCGGCGCGGACGAACTCCCGGGCAAAAGCAATTATTTCATCGGCAACGATCCCAAGAAGTGGCGCACCAACGTGCCGACCTACGCCAAGGTGAAATACGCGGGCGTGTATCCCGGCGTGGATTTGGTTTATTACGGCAACCAGGGCGGGCAGCTTGAATATGATTTTGTCGTGGCCCCCGGCGCCGACCCGAACGCCATCAGGTTGGACGTAGGGGCGGGCCTCGTGCCCGCCCGCGAAGGGCGCCCACGAGGGGTGCCCCCACAAATCTCGTCCGATGGCGACCTCGTGGTCAAAATCGATGACGGCGAGGTTCGTTTCCACAAGCCGGTGGTCTATCAAGAGCAGTCAACAGTTGACAGTTCACAGTTGACAGCCCAGGACGAACTTCGAAACTCGAAATTCCAAAATCGACAATCGACCATCGTCAATCGTCAATTCCTGGACGGCCGTTACGTCTTGCTGGCTGACAACCAAGTTGGATTCAAAGTCGACTCCTATGACCACGCTCGACCGCTCGTCATCGATCCTACGCTCGCCTATTCCACCTACCTGGGCGGCAATCATGATGACTATGGCCAAGCCATTGCCGTGGATTCCTCCGCCAACGCCTACGTGACAGGGGGAACCGCCTCGACCAACTTCCCTCTTGCGAACCCGTTCCAGGCTACGAACAAGGCGGCTTCCGGCGGCAACGAGGTGGTGTTTGTAGCGAAGTTTAATACCTTCGGCTTGCACTTGGTCTACTCCACCTACCTGGGCGGGAGTGTTCTTGACGCGGGCTACGCCATCGCCGTCGATTCCTCCGGCAACGCCTACGTGACGGGGTCTAGTTACTCGCCCGACTTCCCCACCGTGAACCCGTTTCAGGCGACGAATCGCGACTTATTTGCAGGTAACGCGTTCGTAACAAAACTCGATGCCGCCGGGTCGGCCCTAGTCTATTCCACCTACCTGGGCGGCGAAATCACCGGAGTCGAACAAGGTGACCGAGGAATGGGCATTGCCGTCGATTCCTCCGGCCAGGCCTATGTAACGGGATTTACTGGCTCGAGCGGCTTCCCGACCACTCCGAACGCATTCCAACCCACCCGCGCGGCTTCCTCCGGCTTCACCGCCTTTGTGACGAAGTTCAATGCCGCGGGCTCGGGACTAGTCTGGTCCACCTACCTCGGCGGCAGTATATATGATGAGGCGAACAGCATCGCCGTAGACTCCTTAGACGACGTCTACGTCACGGGTGAGACGGAGTCGCTCGACTTTCCTGTCGTTATTGCGATTCAGCCAAACCGTGGCGGGTGTGCGGACCAGGAGGTTATCTATTGCTTTGATGCGTTTGTGACGAAGTTTTTTCCTGACGGCTCGTCCCTGCTCTACTCCACCTACCTGGGGGGTAGTGGCGATGACATGGGCCAGGGGATCGCCGTAGACTCGAACCTCAACGCTTACGTGACAGGAACTACCAATTCAACAGACTTTCCCACCCGGAACCCCTTCCAATCCACCTGTAACGGCTGCGTTCCAGGCTACGCGGCCTACGTCAACGCATTCGTCGCGAAACTGAGTGCCGTCGGCACGAGCTTGGTCTATTCAACCTACCTGGGGGGGAGTGTTAGCGATTTCGGCAACGGCATCGCCGTCGACTCCTCCGGCAGGGCCTACGTGACGGGCAATACTGGTTCGCTCGACTTCCCCATTACCGGAAACGCATATCAGGCGACTAACCACGGCATGTATGACGCGTTTCTGACGGAGTTTAATGCTGCCGGCTCGGCGCTAGTCTACTCCACCTACCTGGGTGGGAGCGCGACTGACGGGGGGAACGGCATCGCCCTCGATCCCTGGGACAACGCCTATGTGACGGGCACCACGAACTCGACCGACTTCCCGACCCTGAGCCCGTTTCAGCCGTCGAACCGCGGCGGCAACGACGCGTTTGTGGCAAGGTTTCTAACCGGCGGCCCGGCGGTTGTCCTCCATCCCATCAACGGGGCACCGTGGCAGTTTTTGCCTCAGATCCTGGGCGGCAGTAGTTTGCCCGAGAACGAGAACATGACCAACCCGGGCGGTGCGACGCTCGTCATTTCCAGCATCGTCGCCACCGGCGACTTTTCCCAGACCAATAACTGCCGAGACTCCCTGCCCCCCGGAACTACGTGTACCATTTCGGTCACCTTCACACCCACCGCCCTCGGCCCCGCGACCGGCACCCTCACCATCACCGACAACGCGCCGGGTAGCCCGCAAACCCTTACCTTGTCCGGACTCGGGGTGCTGCCCATCGTGCTCAATCCCAGCGCGTTGACGTTCGGCAATCAGGCCGAGAACACCACGAGCCCTGCGCAGACCGTAACCTTGACCAACACGCAAAGCACCCCCGTGGCCATCGTCATTACCACCAGCCCTGATTTTGGCCAAACCAACACCTGCGGCGGCAGCGTTCCGGCCAGGAGTTCCTGCACGATTACGGTGACCTTTACGCCCAGCATCGTAGGCTTGGAGGCAGGAACGCTGAGCGTACTCAACGCCGCGACCGGCGGTCTGCTGCAATCCATCACGTTGTCGGGGAGGGGCGTCGTGCCAACGATCAACCTACCCCCCTCCTGAAGGTTCGCCGCGCTGATCCGTTCAAGTCGATAGCCGACAGAAACAGAGGGGTTATTCGCTCGTGCCGCCGCAAGTTGCAGCCGCTCAATTAACTCCCGCCCCGTTGGCGGTTCGGCCTGAAAAGCCTACCTGGAAAATGCCCGCCGGCAGAGAAAAACCCAGTGTAACGCCGTAGAAGGTGTGAATTTATTCCCTCCATTCTGCTGTACGACGCTGAGGAATTGGATTCTGGAGTGCTTGTCTATGGGGCGAAGCGGCGGGAGTGGGTGAAGGGCCGCTCGTACGGGCTGAAGCGAGGACGGGTCTTGAGGATGGGAACTGGCGAAGGGCAGGCAGAGAATGCGGGGAAGAAGCAACTGCGCTTGAAGGCGGTTAACCGGCAGCAGATGATCCTACGTGCGGTGGACGTGGAGAAGTTGATTGAACCGGATCATGCAGCGCGTGCGATTTGGGAGTTGGTGGGCCGGCTCGACCTGAGTGGGTTCACGGCCGAGATTGAATCGGTAGAGGGCGAGGCGGGGCGTCCGGCGCTGGATCCCCAACTGCTCATCAGTTTATGGATCTATGCCTATAGCCGGGGCGTGAGTTCGGCTCGCGAGATCTCACGGTTGTGCGAATTCGATCCGGCCTACCAGTGGCTGACGGGTCTGGAAGCGATCAATCATCACACCTTATCGGACTTCCGAGTTGATCACCAAGAGGCCTTGGATGAGTTGTTCACGCAGGTGCTGGGGTTGCTGAGTGCGGAAGGTCTGATCACGTTGCAACGGGTCATGCACGACGGGACAAAAGTGAAGGCCTGTGCGGGTGGGGATACGTTCCGGCGGGAAGAAAAACTTCGCGCCCACTTGGAGATGGCCCGCCAACAGGTCGCACAAATGGGCGACCCGCGGAGTGAGGAGTTGAGTCGGCGGGTGGCGAAAGCGCGGGAGCGGGCAGCGCGGGAGAAGCAGCAACGGCTGGAGTTGGCGCAGAAGGAATTGGAGAAGTTGCGCGCCACCAAAACCAGTCAGGAGGCCCGGCAGGAAGCGCGGGTGAGTGAGACCGATCCGGAAGCGCGCATCATGAAACAAGCGGATGGGGGCTTTGCGCCCAGCTATAACGTGCAAATCTCGACGGACGCAACTCGCGGGATGATCATCGGTGTAGACGTGAGCCAGTCCGCCACGGACTACGGACAGTTGGTGGGGGCGGTGGAGAAGGTGGAAGAGAACTTCCGCCGAGCCCCCGAGCAAGTAGTGGTGGATGCAGGCTTCACCGGTCGCGAGAACATTTTAGCGATGGACAGCAAGGGAGTCGATTTGATTGGGTCGCTGGGAGATGGCACGGCCCAGGCGGCGGGCCAGATGGAACGGCGGGGTGTGGACCCGGCGTTTCACCCCACGGCCTTTACTTATAGCCCCGAGAACAACACATACCGCTGTCCGGCCGGCAAGATGTTGGTGCCGGCGGGAAAAGAAAAACGCGTCGGCGTCATTCACCACAAATACCGGGCCCCGACAGCCGATTGCGCGGTCTGCAGGTGGAAACCGCAGTGTTGCCCGCAGAAGACCGTGGAGGGGCGGACGATGGTGCGCGAGGAAGAGGCTGTCGCCATCGCAGCCTTTCGGGCCAAGATGCAAACCGCCGAAGCGAAGCAGATCTATCGGCAAAGAGGAGCCGTGGCAGAATTCCCGAACGCCTGGATCAAGGCCAAAATGGGGCTGCGGCAATTTCACTTGCGAGGCTTGGGGAAAGTCAAGATGGAGGCCGTGTGGGCCTGCCTGACCTACAACATTCAACAGTGGATCCGACTTCGCTGGAGGGTCCCCGCGACGCAGGGAGCAGCTTGAGGAGGAACAGCAGCAGCAAAACACCGCTTCGGAATCGAAACCTAACCGCTAAGGAGAAGTTAAATTGCCATCGCCGTGACCCACCGCTTATCGGCTGAGTGAATGCCGCTTCACCGCGCAACACCAGTCGTCCGTGCTCGGTAATTCTTTCACACCTTCGTAGTGTCTACCTACGGCATCTATGGCTAACTGTTGGAAATCCCCATCCCACCGGTGATTTCTCATGTGGCCGTAAGGACCGGGACCGGTTATATCCTATTATTCGAGCTGTAAGCTGCGCGGCCGGTGGGCACGGGCTGGGTCAGGGTGTAAAGGGGCGTTTGTGGGGCACTAGCCTTCTTGGTTGAAAGCCGGGCGCTCTCCGCCCATTGCCAGTTGTGTTCCTTGGTGTTCTGCTTGCTGCCCACCGTCCGCCGGCGGCCCCAGTCCTCATCTTTATACACTGGTCCCACGCAGGGTGGGTGTGTCAATAGATGTTAATATAAATTCTTCCTATCGTTTGTAGAACCATTCTAGTGTGGTGTAAGATTTTAGAGTTGACAATAGGCGAGACCCCCTCACCCGTCTCGCCTCGGCTGATGAAAACGCCTCGTCGAGCCACCCTCTCCCCCAAGGGGGCGAGGGGAGAGCTGAACTTGCTCCCTCGCCCCCTTGGGGGAGAGGGTGGACCGCCGCCGGCGTTCTTACCAGCCGGGGCGGGAAGGGGGCCCCACGCTTTGCTTGTCGTGGGGGTGAGGGGGTTGCCCTGAAACAAATAGTAGGAGCGATTTGATCACGAACTTCTGACTCAGGAAACCAGAGGGTGGGGTAATTGTTCCACAAGATTATTCTTGACGAGGAAGGAACTCACGCTAGAATTGTGTACCGCGCGCGGGAGATTTCTTCCGCCCGCCAGCGACAAGGCAACGACACGAATCGGAGGCCCGCACCGCCATGGACTTTTCCAATCAAACTTCGACTACCCGCCGTAAATTCATCGCCACCGCCGGCAAATTGGCGGCGGTTTCAGCTTTGGCCAACGTGGCCATTCCCCCCGTCCACGCCGCCGGCAGCGACCTGATCCAGGTCGCCCTCATCGGCTGCGGCGGACGCGGCGGCGGCGCCGCGGCCAACGCGCTATCCGTCAAGCGCGGCCCTATCAAGCTGGTCGCCATGGCGGACGTTTTCCCGGAGCGCCTCGATAAAGACCTGAACACTTTGCAGCAGAAGTTCTCGAGCCAGATGGACGTTCCGCGGGATCGCCAGTTCATCGGCTTCGACGCCTATAAGAAAGCGATGGATTGTCTCAAGCCGGGTGATATCGCCATTTTCGCCACGCCCCCGGCGTTTCGCTGGGTGCATTTCACCTACGCTATCGAGAAGGGCCTCAATGTCTTCATGGAGAAGCCAGTCACCGTCGACGGCCCCACCTGCAAACGCATGTTCAGCCTCGGGCAAGACGCCGCCGCCAAGAACCTCAAGGTGGGGGTGGGATTGATGTCGCGTCACAGCCGGGCGCTCCAGGAGCTGGCCAACCGTGTCCATGACGGCGAGATCGGCCAGACCATCCTCCAGCGGGGTTACCGGATGCACGGGCCCGGCGGGTATTTCTCCTCACTCCCCAAACCTGCCGGGATCACCGATCTGCTCTACCAGGTGCAGCGCTTCCACAGCTTCATCTGGGCCAGCGGCGGCTGCTTCAACGACTTCTATATCCACGTCATCGATCATCTCGGATGGATGAAAAACGAGTGGCCGGTCAAGGCCCAGGCGCTGGGCGGCCGCCACTACAAGCTGAGCCCCGAAGGCGTCGCTTACGTGGATCAGAATTTCGACACCTATTCGGTGGAATACACCTATTCGGATGGCACGAAGTTTTACTTCGACGGGCGGACCATCGCGGGATGCGAGCAGATCTATACCAGCGTCTTGCACGGCACCAAAGGATCGGCGATCGCTTCCAAGCACGGCGATTGCGGGCAACCCTCCAGCATCTATAAGAATCAGATGACGGCCGCCGACATGGTTTGGGAATCCGCGGCGAAGCCGGGGGAAGAGGATCCCTATCAAAACGAATGGAACGACCTGGTGGATGCGGTTCGAGACGACAAGCCCTACAACGAGGTTAAGCGCGGGGTCGAGGCCTGCCTGGTTTCCAACATGGGCCGCATGGCGGCCCACACCGGCCGCGAAATCACCTATGACCAGATGCTGAACTGCGAGCACGAAATGGCGCCGGACGTCGACAAGTTCACCATGGATTCCCCGGCTCCCCTCCTTGCGGATGCCAACGGAAAATACCCGGTGCCGCAGCCGGGCATTGTGACTACGCGCGAATACTGATTTCGACACGCTTATGAGCGAAAAACTGAATCGACGCATCGTCCTGGCGGCGCGCCCCCAGGCCGAACCCCAAGATAAAGACTTCCGGCTGGAGTCCGTGGAACTTCCCTCCCCCGGCGAAGACCAGGTGTTGGTGAGCACGATCTACCTGTCGCTTGACCCCTACATGCGCGGCCGCATGAACGCCGGGCCTTCCTACGCGGCGCCGGTCGAGATCGGACAGGTGATGGAAGGCGCCACGGTCAGCGCCGTGGTGGAATCGCGATCGCCCCAGTTCGCGCCGGGAGACCTGGTTCTCGGCTACACGGGGTGGCAGGAGTACGCGGCGGCGCCGGCAAACTCCTTGCAGAAGCTCGACCCGGCGCGCGCCCCGGTTTCCACGGCTTTGGGGGTGTTGGGAATGCCGGGCTTGACCGCCTATACCGGCCTGTTGAACCTCGGCCGTCCGAAACCGGGTGAGACCGTCGTGGTGGCGGCGGCCTCGGGAGCCGTGGGCTCGGTGGTGGGTCAAATCGCCAAGCTCAAGGGATGCCGCGCCGTCGGCATCGCCGGGGGAAAACCGAAGTGCGACTTTGTGGTGAACGAACTGGGATTTGATGCCTGTATCGATCATCACATCGCTTCCTTCCCGCAGAGTCTTAAAGGGGCATGTCCGCACGGAGTGGATGTGTACTTCGAAAACGTCGGCGGCCGGGTTCTTAATGCCGTCCTACCTCTCATGAATCCGTTTGGACGGGTGCCGGTGTGCGGTCTGATTGCGCAGTACAACGCCACGGGCTTGACGCCGGGATTCGATCGCGTGCCGGCGCTCATGGGCGCGATTTTGGTGAAGAGGTTGAGGCTCCAGGGTTTCATCGTGACCGATTTCGCCGCTCAAAAAGATGATTTCGACAGGGACATGATCGCCTGGCTGCGGGCGGGCCAGGTGAAGTACCGCGAGGATGTGGTGGAGGGTCTTGACAACGCCGTAACCGCCTTCCAGGGATTGCTCCAGGGCCGGAACTTCGGCAAACTGCTGGTCCGCTTAGCCCCCGATCCCACCCGAGGCTGAACCAGGAGGAGCATATTTGCTCGCTGCGCGCCGTTTTCAGGGCTCGAGGAGCAAGCGGTCCGTGGCGGCCTTTTCCACGGCGGGGCGCGAATAAAGCAGTGGAAAGTAGTTCCCCTCGTTCCAGACCGGGAGCAGGTCGCCATAGTGAGGGCTGCCAGGCTGGGCGCTTTCCCCCGGAACATTAATCCCCTTCGAGTCATCCCAATTGCCGACGTCAAAGACCTCGCGGTAGCTCGCTCCGTGCTTCTGCTCGTAGTTATTTCCGGCGTAGGTGGTGGCGCAGACCGTAGACCCATCACCCGGCCTTGCCAGCGGGTCCAAATCCATAAAGCCCGCGCCCGGCAGGCGATCAAGAGGATGGCGGAAATGCACTACGTGAATCTTCCCCCAGGACCACTGGGCGGGATCGGGGCCTTCGAGCGCGCTGAGCTTGTCGACGGCGGTGTGGAGCGTCGAGAGAAACAGCCGGTCGCGCGCGAATTCGGGCGAAGGGCCGGAGGTCACCTCGTCAAGATGTTCAAGGATGCGGATGACGACGGGCAACGATCCATGACCTTCCAAGATGCCCCAAGCGCTTTTGGGCGCCAACAGTTGGTAGACAGAGCGCTGGACTTCCTGAATCCAGAATTCAAACAGCGCCGCGGCGGCGGAGTCGCGATCGACTGAACAGTTCCAGTTGAGCAGCAATCGTGCGGGCGCGTCAGGCGTGTTGGCCACGGCGTGCGCCAGCAGCGGCTGAAGCTCACGCGCGGGCAGCGACACGACATCGCTTTGCAGGCGCCCCAAATCTTCCAGGCTCAATTTTTGCCCGTGCGCGGCGGCATCACTCAACACCTCGCGAATCCGCAGAAAGCGGTAGGGAGCCGTCCATTCGTTTCCGACCTTGTAGGGGTAATCCCCGGGAATCATTCGATGGTTGGCCGTCCCCACGAATCCTTCCGCGGGATTGAACTGGTGCGGCAGCTTCGCGGCGGGAATCCAGCCCGACCACTCATAACCCTGGTCGCCGGGAACGGGCAGTTGCCCCGACCAGTTTTTGCGCAGGGGGGTGAGGCCCATGGAGTGCTCACCAATGTTCCCGGCCGTGTCGGCGTAGACGATGTTTTCCGGAGGCACTTTCCAGCGGGGCATGGCAGCCTCGAATTGTTCCCAGTTCTGGACGCGATCGAGGGCGAGTGAAGCGAGGTAACCCGCCGTGCCCGGTTCCGCTCCCACCCAACGCAGGGCCAGGACGCGGTGATGGGCAGGATCCTCCCACAGCACGGGGCCATGGCGCGTGAACTTGATCGGCATGCGCACGGAGGGCTTGCCCTTGATGCGGAATTCCCCCTCTTCCACGCGCATCCGCTCCCACCCGGTTTCGGTTTTGTAACGAAGCGGGTCAGCGGCGTCGGTAGCCTCGACGTAAAGGTCCTGCTGATCCACGGCGAAAACCGTGATGCCCCAGGCGACGTGCTGATTGTGTCCAATGGCCACGCCCGGCAAGGCGGGTTCGCCGGCGCCGATCACATCCCAGCCGGGCGCCACGAGGTGCACGACGTAGCGCAGCGAGGGCAGAACAATCGCGCGGTGGGGATCGTTGGCCAGCATCGGGCGGCCCGTGGTGGTCAGCTTGCCGGAAACCGTCCAGTTGTTGCTGCCCTCGACTCCGGGCTCGGGTGGAAACTCCAGGCGTTCATCACCTCCCGGCAGGTTGCGCAGAAAATCCGCCGAAAGGCCCGTGAGGTCGAGGCCCGGCGCCGGATCGAGTTTAATGACGGGGTCCAAATCGAGCAGCCGCGCGGCGCCCTCCGCACCCACCAGCGCCACCAGTTGAGCATGAAAGAGCTCGCGCGCGGCGTTGCCGGTCATGGGAAATCCCGCCATGCGCAGAAGGCAGTCCTCCGGCTTCCAAGGTTCGGGGGAAAAACCTGCCAACCGGAATTCCACCGGCAGGCCGGGCCCTCCGGGCGACGAGAGGTTGCGGATGTCAGCGTTGATGCCCTCGGTAAAGGCCTCCAGAATCTCCTTGGTGTCGGGCGAGTAACTCGCGTACTCAGCCGCCATCGGCCCGCGATAAAGCAAGCGCCGCGCATTCACGTCGCGTTCGAGCATCGAAGGCCCAAGGATTTCCGCCAGCCGCCCTTGCCCCAACCGCTTCCAGAGTTCCATTTGGAACAGGCGATCCTGTGCGGCGACGAATCCCTGGGCGAAAAACAGGTCGTGCTGATCTTGCGCGTAGATGTGAGGCACTCCCCAATGGTCACGCAGCACCTTAACGGGATGGTGCAAACCGGTGAGCTTGATTTTTCCATTGATAATGGAAAGCGCGGCGTGGGCTTGCGCCTCGAGCGTGCTGTTGGATGTGGCTTGAGGGCGTGGCGACGCCGCCTCCACCGCCACGCGCGACACGTGAGTCGAGGCCCATAAAGCGACGCCGACCGCCACGATCAGGATGGAACGAAAAAGAAGGTGGGTTCTGGTTCGCATGGAGACCTCGGTCAGGACAAAGCTAAACCCCCGCCGGGGCCATGGGCAGGGCGCGCAGGCGTTTGCCGCAGGCCGCGAAGATGGCGTTGCCAATGGCCGGGGCGATGCCGACGATGGGAGTTTCTCCGGCCCCCGCCGAAGGCACATCCTTCCGGTCGATCAGGACGACTTCCATTGCCGGGGCGTCACTGAAGCGCGGCACGCGATACTGCGCAAAGTGCGGGTTCAGGATGCGCCCGTTTTCGAACTTGATCGCCTCGAACAATGCGCCCCCGATTCCCATCATATTCGCGCCTTCGATCTGGTTGCGAAGTTGATCGGGATTGACCACCGCGCCGCAATCGAAAGCGGTGACGGCCCGCACCACTTTCACTCGGCCGTTGGCGGGATCGACCGCCACCTCCGCGCAGGTCGCCACGTAGCCGTTCTTTTCCAGCCCTCCGCCCATACCGAAGCCATGCCCCGGCTGAGGTTTGGCCTGCCCCCAGCCGAATTTCCGCGCCGCGGTTTGGAACGCCTCCCGCAGGCGCGCATCCGTGAGGTTCTTGAGCCGGAAATCGAGCGGGTTCATTTTGGCAAGCTCCGCGAGTTCATCCATGAAGGACTCGCGCGCGAAATGATTGGCGGCGGCGGCGAGCGAACGATACGAGCCCTGGCGCAAGGGGGATTTGGTGGAGTGAAATTCGATGTGCTGATTGGGAATGTTATAGAGGGTGCCGATGGCCGAGCCGCCGGAGTTGTAATTGTGAAACTCCCAGGCGGTGATCGTGCCGTCGCTCGCCACGCCCGCGGAAATTTCGATGACTCCCGCCGGACGGAAATAGGCCCAGGTGAATTCCTCCGCGCGCGACCACACCAGCTTCACAGGCTGGCGTGCGGCTTGGGCAAGACGCGCCGCTTCCACGGCCGCCTCGCCGGAGTGCTTGCCGCCATAGCCCGAACCCATGTCCGGCATGACGACACGCACGTGGTCTTCCGGCAGGTGGAAGGCTTCGGCCAATTCGCCGCGGACGCCGAAGGGCCGCTGGGTTCCGGTCCACACGCTCAGCTTGCCATCCTTCCATTCGGCCACGGCGGCGCGGGGTTCGAGCGGCGCGTGGGCGATGTAAGCGACCGTATAAGTTTGTTGAAGGCGCAAGCTCGCATCCGCCAGGCCCTTCTCCATCGAGCCCACGACGTGGCCGCCGCGCCCCTCGCCGGGCTCCACGTTCTTCTTCAGGTAGTCAAAGAGTTCCTCCCCGGAGGGTTGCGGCGGGGAGTTCCAGACAGCGTGCAGCGCCGCGAGCGCGGTTTCCGCCGCGCGTGGGCTGGGGGCGGTGACGCCCACAAAGTTGCCGTCGTGTACCACGGTGACGCCCGCCATGGCCTCCGCCTCGTGGGCGTCAAGAGAAGTGAGCGTGGCGCCAAAAGCGGGCGGCCGCAGGATTTTCCCGAAAAGCATCCCCGGCAGCTTGATGTCGGAAGGATAACGATGCCGGCCCGTAACGATGTCGCGGCCGGTGACCTTGGCGAGCGGCTTGCCCATCACCTTCCACTGCGCCGCGGGGGTAAGAGGGTCTTCGGCGGGAATGGCCTTGGCGAGCTCGCGCCCCTTGGCCAGTTCCGCGTAGCTTGCGGTCTGCTGCGATTCCGGGTTGGTGACGGCACCGTTGGCCGCCATCAGCTTAGCGCGATCCACTTTCCAAGCCTCGGCGGCAAGGTCGATAAGGGCTTCGCGAGCTGTGGAAGCTGCCCGGCGGAGCTGCGGGGTCATGGTGGGAGTGGTCCGGCTGCCGAACGTCCCCATGTCAAAGGGCACGCGGTCGGTATCGCCCATGAGCAGTCGAATCGAGCCGGGCGCAACGCTCAATTCTTCGGCCACGGCCTGGGTGAGCGAAGTGCGAATGTTCTGCCCCACTTCCACCTTGCCCGTGCAAACGGTGACTTCGCCATTTTCATTGACGTGCAGCCATGAGGCAATGTCCTGAGGCAGGGATTCATCGGGCCGAGGGCGGGCACGGCCGGCTTCTTGCCCCGCGAGAGATGTATCGCGGAGGCAGAAAACCACGATGCCGCCGCCCAACAATTTGAAGAAATCCCGCCGCGCCAGCCCAAAGTGATAAGTGGGCCGCGCGCTCAATTCGTATCGCTCGAGTTCGAGTTGCGTCGAAGGAATATTCAGTGTTTTCACGAGCGCACCTCCTGCATGCTTTTCGACGCGCGGCGAACGGCGGCAATAATACGCGTGTAAGTCCCGCACCGGCAGATGTGGCCCTCGAGGAAGTGGGCAATTTCCTCATCGGTCGGATGGGGGTGAACCTTCAGCAAGCCCACCGCGGTCATGATCATGCCGGAAGTGCAATATCCGCACTGCATGACGTCTTCGTCAAGAAACGCCTGCTGAACCGGATGGAGCCGGCCGTCCTTTTCCAGACCCTCGATGGTGGTAATCGGCTGGCGCGCGGCGTCGCCCACCGGGGTTATGCAGGAGCGCCGTGGAGCCCCCCCGAGCAAAACCGTGCAGGCGCCGCACTGACCCTCGCCGCAGCCGTACTTGCTTCCCACCAGGTCGAGGTCGTCGCGCAAGACACTCAGCAGACTCGCACCCGCATCGACATCGACGGCATACTTCACACCATTGATGAACAGTTCCGTGACTCTCGACATGAAACACCCCCGCGTGAGCAGAGACTCCGAACTGTGACGGAAACCAAAGCAACCCCTACCGCGGTCCTTATTCTACGCCATCTTCTTCAGCCGGCGGCTTGTTACTTCTTGAGACGGGCATCAAACGGGTAAGAGAATATTCCGGCAATGCGGAACTTTTTTGCATCCGGGTGAACGGGATTGAACAGAAAATTCCCCGTCTCCGGCACGATCGCACTGGGGATTTGTAGCAAAACCGATTCCTTCTTTTGGAGCCACCGCGTACCCAGATCCCGCGTCACTTCGAGGCGTGATCTCCAATTCTCAGGCAAGTCGTCAAGGGTAATGACGGAGACCTTTGGTTCCGGACCCTCGATTTTCAGCAGCGTGAATTCCGGGGGCACGTCATTCGCGCTCGTATGAACGCACACTTCCAGCAGGGCTGCCGCCGGACTTGGGGCGAGATAAACAACCGGCTGACCAGCATGGTGCCAGCGACCCGGAACCTTCCGGCCGCCCGCACCGCTGAGGTCGCGATGGCGGCTGATCCTCCACAGGGTCATCAGATGAACATGCCCTCGTCTATCTGAATCAACAACTCTTCTACAATCCGGCTGCCCGCGTCGGTCTTCAAAATTGAAAGCGGTGCGCGACCCTCGAGCCGCGGATGAGGCCTGCGCAGCCAGCCCAAGGCCCGTTCCCGGCTGGCATAGACGGACTCCGCCAACGCCAGCGCCCGGATCACGCGCAGCACGCGGTCAGACTCCTCGATCGTCAACTTTTCGCGACGGGACCGGCGATGCTGGAGGGTCCGAAGCGGAATGATGATGGCGTCAATCTCGGACCTCCCGAGCCCCAGACCCACCAACCGATTGATGACGCTTGGTGCGAGTCGCCCTTCCACGAGGCGGAGAATCTCGGTCTCGGTGGCCGGAGACGGCACCCCGAGCCAGTCGCCGATTTGGAGGTTGGCGGTGTTCATCTCGCTCTCCTGTCTACATTATGCCACATTATCGCTGGCAAATTGCTATCATACGCCATAACGCCATGCGGGGCAAAATGCATTTGACCTCTGATCGGAAAGGCGAAGGATTCCCTTTTGAGGAGTGCACATGAATATTGGGGCGCTCTGGTTCTTCGTGGCCCGCGGCCCCCTTCCCCGCTAACCCATGATGAGCTGGGTGGCGATGGTAGGTGGCGACAAGGGCGTTTTCGTTCCCAATCCGGCGAAGGCCCGAAACCCGGAGCCCCGAGCATACCCGATTTAGGAGTGCTCCTCCCGCGAAGGCGGGCCGTTGTCCATAAACGAAGTCCGTGTCCTCCAAGCGGATATAGGTACGCGCTGGTAAGCAGAGGATTTCCCAACGGTTATGCGGGATGCGCCTCGTTGCGATGCGCAATGGGCGTTTTTCGGGCCGAATCGGTCGGCACCCGCACGTGGTAGCGGAATTGTGGCGCGGGAGGTTGTTGAGTTGTATAATCCCCTCCGGTTGTAGGCTTCGCATAGGCGTTCCGGCGAAGCTTCTTATGTCACACCACGTAAACCAAGAGTGGGCAGGTGAATTCCTTTGGCCAATGGCACTCCTTTAGGATTTGAATCGAAACTTTGGGCGGCGGCGGACGCGTTGCGGAACAACATGGACGCTGCCGAGTACAAGCACGTCGTCCTCGGGCTGATTTTTCTCAAGTATATTTCGGACGCGTTTGAGGCCAAGCACGCAGAACTTGAAGCGCAGAAGGGAGAGGGGGCGGACCCGGAAGACCCGGACGAATATCTTGTGGCGTCTAACCGAAGCGGATTACCCTGATGGGGGCAAGATCACGACCACCTACAATGACATACCAGGGGCTTTTACCGTGGTGAACCAGCGAGTGGTCAGCTCCGGGGTAAACCACGAAACCACGCAATTACTGGACAGCTTGGGCCGCGTCTACCAGGCTCAGGACAACTCGGCTTCCACGTATGTGGACACCACCTACGACAGCCTGGGCCGCGTGGCCAGCGTGAGTAACCCTTACTACACCAAATCCGACCCATCCTACGGAGTTACGAACTACTCCTATGACGCGCTCAACCGGCTGCAGGGCGCCAGCGCCATCACGCGTCCAGACGGCAACCATGTGGGCATGACCTACTCCGGTAACTCTTCCACGCTGTCCTATTGCACCACGACGACGGATGAGGCCAGCAAGGCGCGCACTACCTGCGCGGACGCCCTGGGGCGCACTGTTTCTGTGGCGGAAGATCCCTCCGGATTGAACTACGCTACTTCCTATGGCTACGACCAGCTTGACAATCTCACGGGAGTAACCCAGGGCAGTCAGACGCGCGCCTACAAGTACGACTGGCTTTCACGCCTTGCTCAGGTTACTACGCCTGAGTCCGGTACAACCAACCTGTGTTACACGAGTGCGAGTTCCTCCTGCACGATTCCGGATACGGGCACTACACTCTGCTCCGGCGACCCGACAGCGCCCTGTCGCCGTACCGACGCGCGCAGCATTACCACCACGTACGGGTATGACGGCCTGAACCGCCTGACGTCGACGACGTACTCCGACTCCACGCCGGCAGCCTACCTCTACTACGATGAATCGAGTGTGACCCTGGGCGGAACGCCCTACACGTTGACCAACACCTTGGGCCGGCTGAGCCACACTGCGGCGGCCAATAGCCATGCCTTCACCGCTCACAGCTACGACGCGCTGGGGCGGCCAACCAACTATTGGGAGTGCAACCCGATGTACACCAACTGCGGCAGCGACAGCGTCTGGGAGTCGACCCTGAGCTACGACCTGGCCGGCGACATTGCGAGCTATGTTACCCCGCTGGGGGTCACCATCACGCACGCCATCACCGCCGCGCAGCGCGTCTCCGGGATTACGAGTAGTTTGAACACCTCCACGACTCCGCCGACCCTGGTCCAGAACATGACTTACACGGCCTGGGGGGCGCTCAGCGGACTGCAAAACGGCTGCGTGGGGACAGGATGCACGCAGGTCGAGGAGACCTGGGATTTCAATAACCGCCTCCAGCCGGTGCTGATCGAGGTGGGCAACTCCGGCAACCCGTCGGCCATTGCCTGTTTGGTGTACAATTACTACGTGGCAGTGAGCAATCCCAGCAGTTGCGCGGCGCCGGCGCAGGCCACCAGCGGCAACAACGGGAATGTGATGGGATACTACCACCTGGACAACTACTATCCCGTGGTTTCGCACACCGCCGCCTACACCTACGACGGGGTGAACCGGCTGACCGTAGCCCAGGCGACGGGTAATTCCACCTACTACCTGCCCTTCAGCTACACCGCGGATGGCTCGAACGGCCAATTCGGCAACATGACCTGCATGGTCAACGGGCAGACCGTGGGCCTGTGTCCGCAATTCACTTTCAGCTCCTCGACCAACCACATCACAACCGCGGGGTATACGTACGACGCGGCGGGCAACGTGACGAACGACGGCGTGCATGCGTACACCTGGGATGCGGAGGGGCGGATTGCCACCGTGGACGCCGGCTCGACGGCCACCTACACCTACGATGCCCTGGGGCGACGGGTGGAAGGTGATGTGAACGGAGACTCGGAGTACTTTTACATCTACGACCCCCTCGGTAACCTGCTGGATGCGCCCCTGGGCGTCTTGGGAGAAGACGAACTCACCGAGCCCGTGGCGGGGCGCGTGCTGGCCAGCTATACCAACGGCCGGAGCGTGACTTACTTCAAGCATCCCAACGCGCTGGGCTCCTGGGGGCTGATAACCGCGCATGACGGCAGTGTGCCGCAAGACCAGCTCTACTACCCCTGGGGACAGACGTGGACCTCGGGCCACTACCTGTTCGAGCCCAATTGGGCGGCGATGACCTATTACAACCCCGAGAGCAACCTCTTTTTGACCCCGGCCCGAAGCTACGGCTCGACCCCCGGCCGCTGGATGAGCCCCGACCCCCTCGGCGGCGACATCACCAACCCCCAGTCCCTCAACCGGTATGCGTACGCGCTGAATAACCCGACGAGCTTCATCGACCCGCTGGGGCTCTGTTCGAGCGATGATGCCGACTCGGTCGACGATCCCTCATGCGGCAATTGTGGCGGAGTGGGCTGGATGAGTGACCCAGCGTGTCCGGGCCCAGGCGGCGGAGGTGGCGGCCCGCTTCCTCCCCCCGTTGGGCCGTGGGGCGGCGGAGGTGGCGGTGGCGTTCCGCTTCCTCCCCCCGTTGGGCCGGGCGGCGGGCAGACGGCCGGGGGCAACACTTCCATCCCCGGTGCGTCGACCGGCCCCTGGGGCGACTGGGGCAACGCCGACCAGCCAGGCGGTATAGTGTGTACTATCATCAACGGCGAGCTCAGCTGCACAATCAGGATTACGGCCACACCTGGAAATCAGACGCCTTGGTGGGCATCCGCGCCTCTGTGGATTTCTGGCCTAGCCGCTGGGGCGAACGCGGCGATGCAGGCAGCGAGTCAGCTAGCCCGAGGAATGCCCAAGCAAACACTCCCCAAGATTCTGCAACCCGTTGGCACGCCGAGTGGTCAGATGAGCCCCTCGTCGCTGCCGGAAACAGCGTGGGGACAGATTTCAAGGGATGCCGCGGATTTGCTTCACATCGCCCAGGATTTTGCGGGTCACGGCGTAAGTTTCATAATCATGGTCAACCCCTGCCTGGCGGTTCCGTCTGGTTATAGCCTGCCCAGTTGCGGAGGGATTCCAGGCGGGGAAGTAATGTATTGATGGCTATGGACCAGGAACGATTCCAAAAAGCGATGGCGCTCCGGGACTCCGGCAGGGAGGAGGAAGCCATCCGCGAGCTTCGCGCCATGGCACGAGAGGCCATTGAACCGGTTGAGAAGGCGGTGTATATGTACGGCGAAGCCGTGTGCCTCCTGAGGTTGGGCAGGTTTGAGGAGGCTAGGAGGTGTAATCGTCAGGCTATTGCGATTTGCCCTAGTAATGAAATACAGTCTCGGGTTGACCTTAATGAAGTTTTCTTGTGCTGGGAGGAAAGAAAGTTCCAGAAGTGCTTGGACATGCTCAACAGGATGCTAAAGGACTACTCTGCTCTCCTATGCACTCCTGATTTTCGCGACCTCTACGAACAGGTCCAGTTCAGGCGCGGGATCCTGCTCACCGAATTCAGCCGCCCACGCGAAGCCCGTCCGCTCTTGGAAGAAGGGCTGTCATTCGATTTGGATGCTGAAGACAAGGCAAAATTGCTGTATTACCTCGGCTTAGCCTTTTTCAACCTCGGTGATAAGAAGCAGGCCAAAGCCAGGTTTCTCGAAGCCTTGCAAGGAAGAAACGACGATGATGCTTCAATCTTGGCTCGATACTACCTAGGCGTTATTTACTCAGAAGAGGGTGCCTACGGAAAAGCCCTTCAGGAGTTTGAGCGGGTGGAACCGCATGCGAGCCGAGCAAGCATCGAAAACGAGAAAATCTATGGCTGGCTTGCGAGGACTTATCGCCTGACCGGCAACTCGAGCGAAGCAGAAAGGTGCGAAAAGCTAGCCCGAAAATAGGTGGGCGGTATGACCTACACATGCTAATGGCAAATGCACGATGAAGCGGGCAGGGGCCGACTGGCGCAGACACCCGCCTTTTCGTGTCTGCGATCCCGAAGGGAGGGGGAAATGGTGTCAGAGGGGGAAATGGTGTCAGGAACGTGTGAAAAAATTGCCAACGGCCGGGGTATTGACATTAATTATTAGTAGCTTATTAATCTAAGCTCTGGTATATTGGGGGCATGAGCACAGCGAATCCGGTTACT